>Ga0334882_1000384_pt1 | contig 70483 bp, 61 predicted proteins | sample GraSluR1_MG_5_FD_207226 | JGI IMG/M metagenome (GOLD analysis project Ga0334882, IMG submission 207226) | Sludge microbial communities from methane-producing bioreactor in Wageningen University, Netherlands - Granular Sludge_15_04-R1 | ecosystem: Engineered > Bioreactor > Anaerobic >... | reverse complement strand
TCCAACTTCTTTATTCTAATTTGAAGCTCTTCAACACTCGTAAAATCCTTATTTATAGTTGGCTTTCTATTCATATAAATAAATATAAAACCCACCATATATAAAATTTTCTATGTCGTTAACTATAATTTTTACCTTCCGGATATTTACTCTAAAACTTGAGCAATTCTTTATAGGTATTCACTCTTAAAGTTGAGTAACTTTTTATATGTGGTTACTCATAAAATAGAGTAAAGGTGATAATATGAAACCAAGCACCGGTGATCTTTTAGATTACATCCTGGCAAGATTAAGAGAAGGTCCCAGATTTACCCAGGACCAAATTCAAAGAAACGATAAAAAATTTAAACATAGATATGCTTTTTCAAAACTAAAAACGCATGTTGATAATTTTCTAGAAGGCAAGGATGAAAACAGATTTTTAATCATACCCGGTTTAAGAGGTGTTGGAAAAACTACATTATTATTCCAAATTTATGAATATTTAACAAAGGAAAAGGGTATCAAACAGGATCAAGTCCTGTATATTTCCGCTGATCACCTGAGTGAATATTTAGGTGGTAAAATAATCGATGCCGTAGATGTTTTTATTGGAGAAGTTCACCGGAAAACCCCGGTAACCCTGGATGAAGAACTCTTTATCCTGATAGACGAAGCACAACATGATAAAGAATGGTCAAATGCTGGTAAAATTTTATTTGATCAGAGTAAAAATATTTTCATGATCTTTACCGGTTCTTCAGCATTAAGTTTGGAATTAAATGTTGATGCGGTCCGAAGATCCAAAAAAGAATCAATATTCCCCCTAAACTTTTCAGAATACTTGCTTTTAAAACATGATATTAATCCTCCCCCTGGAACATCAACCAGCATTAGAAAGTTAATTTTCACAGGAGATATAGAGGATGCATGCCAACGAGAAAATGAACTAATGAGGGGAATGTTGAGACTCCCACAACCACTTGAAAAGGAGTGGGAAGACTATCTGTGTTTTGGAGGATTTCCCTTTGGAATTTCCTTAGACAATCATGATATTCATGAAAAAACCTTTGACATGTTGGATCGTGTGATTGAAAAGGATGTATCTCTCATCAGATCATTTAGATCGGATACCCGGAGCTCGATTTTTAGGATAATTATGTTTTTGGCTATTCAAAGAGCAGGTGAAACATCTGAGGGTAAATTAGCCAATGATATAGGAATTTCTTCATCCCTGGTTAAAGACATACTTTCAATCTTAGAAAAAACTCATTTAATATTTCATATTAAACCATATTCTGGAAGTGCCCGAACACTAGTAAGAAAGGCATGGAAGTATTATTTTTTATCTCCATCAATAAAGACCAGTATAAATTTCGAACTGGGCAAATACAATCCTAAAAGAAGAGAATTTCTAGGTGAACTTGCAGAAAACATGGTGGCTTCATATTTTTTCATACTCCAAAAAACCATGAACACCCCCCATGGAATATTTTATGCAGCAGAAAAAGAGGGTGTTGATTTCTTATTAAGTGATATAACCGGTGAAATCATACCGGTGGAAGTAGGAATTGGCCATAAAGACCAAAGACAGATAAAAAAGGCAATAAATAAATATAATTCCCAGCACGGCATAGTAATATCCAATAACCACAAAAAGATCACCCGTGAAGGGGACGTGATTTATATTCCCGTAATCATGTTTTCATTTTTATAAAAAAAATAGTAAGGGAAACCCTTACTTTATGGTGATGGAGTCCACGATATTCTGTATTACTTTCTGACTTTCGGCAGTATTGTTACTGGGAGTTGCGAATATAATGTAGTAAGCAGTTTTATTGTCCTTGGTGAATACATAGGTGCTTGCAAATACTGTAAGGCGTGAAGATACTCCAGTGGCATTATAGGTGTAAACTATGGCATCGTAACCGTTTTTAAGGCTTGTTCTGTTAACGAATGGTGCCTGATTTGCTTCTTTTATTATGTAATTGTTGTTCAGGTTGTCAGCGGCGGCGGTGAGACTGCTGTTGGTGATGTTGCACACCCCAATCTCCATGATGAAACTGTAATTATCAATGGATTTACCATCAATGAAAACTCCGATTATATTAAAACCAGATTGGTTTGCCAGTTTCTGGTCAGTGGCCGGAGAACTGATCTCAGTCCAGTTTCCAGGATACTGCAATGACAGACCCGCTTTATCAAAGGTTTTATAGTTAACATTGGTACATCCAGATACCATGACCACACTCAGTAAAATTAACATTATTATAGTCGTTTTATAATCAACCCTCAATTTTATCACCCCTAATATCCAATAAAGATTATTATATTTATTATTATGGCTCTTTTTAATATATAATACTTATTTCCAATGGTAAATATGGGGTTTAAAAGAATTATAGTTAATATACGATAATATCCCAGTAATTTACTATAAATCTAATAATTATACCTTAAATTGGAGTTCATGTTTTAATTAATATAACAATAAAATCGCTTAATTTTCATGAATATTTCAAAAAACCCATTTTTTTTAGTTGTCATCTCAGTAACTGGGAAAATAGTTTCCCCTACTTTAAGCATTCCAATGGAAATATTTATCACATTAATAAAAGTTATAATAGTAATAATAAAAAATATCCGAGGTGGGTTGATGATGAGAATAAGCATGTCATTACCTAAAAAACTATTAAACGAATTTGACGATGTATTAAAAGACAGGGGATATAATTCTCGATCCAATGGGATCAGAGACGCTCTTAAAGATTACATAATAAGGTATCAGTGGATGAAAGAAATAGAAGGTGATCGAATGGGTGTGGTATCAGTTATATATGACCCCCACTACACCGATGTGCTGGGAAACATAATGGATATCCAGCACAGTTTCCTTGAGGAGATAAATGCCACCATGCACATCCACATGAGTGATAAAAACTGCCTGGAAGTAATAGTGGTTAAAGGAGATGCCAACCAGATCCGGGACCTGACTGAACAACTAATGAGACTCAATGGTGTGGAGCACGTTAAACTAACCACTACAGTTAGTACGGAAAAAACAAGTTAATGATTGGATAATTACCACCCCAAGTTACCTGTTCAATGAAAAACTTTTTAATGGATATGGTGGCTAGGGGATCCACTCTTATTTTTTTATATGGGCCAAATCACTCAAACTACGCCTCACTTGTATAATTTGAAAGTGCTACTGGTTCAGGGTCCCTCAAATTAATTATACGATTTTTTTGGAGATGGTAAACATACCCCAGATCTTATAAAAAAAATGTTATAATGCATTAAAAATAAAATTTGAAACAGATATTATTTATTTTAGCTTCTATGGTTAATAAATTCCTTTAAAGCATCTGAAATGCCTTCAGATCGTGAATTGTAACCTTCTTTTTTTAACACTTCATCCAAATCTTTGATAAGTTCATCTGGTAACGACATACTGATTCTCATAATAACACTCCTTTAATATTTGTTATAGTATTGTTATTATGTAATAAATATTTCTTTCGATAAGCATAACATTTAATAATCAGTATTTTTTTGATTCAACAATGTAATGATTATCCTTGTCGTTACTTATCCAACCATGCATGGAGATACATGTTAATGGTGAACTTATCAAATCCGATCTCCACCAGTAATTCATTTATTAGACGATTGTACTCATCATGCTTATCTTCAAGCCGTTTTGCTTCTACGGGTCCTCTCTAGTTATGAACATTCCCACTAATGCAGGTAGGTCCTCTCAGGCCATCAGTGTAGATTCGCACAAGTAGTCATCGGTCATTCTATTCAATTTCAGTCTCCTCAAAATCATCCTCCAGAGAAACTTGACCTGTTTTATCAATTTCCTGTTCGATAATTCTTTTTTGTAATTCTTCACTCACTAGTCTGGCTCTCTTTTGGAAAAAGGTATCATATTGATCATCCCAAATTCCAAATTCATCTAAATCATTTATTAAATGAGTCTTCATCCACTCTTGCAATTTATCAATTGGTTTTTCATTATCATTTAATCCTTGAGGAATTTGATTCAGAAATTCTTTCATGTACTTAGACGGGGGTTTAGCCTTTATTTTCCTCTTATTTAAAAAATCATCAACTATGGTAATATTAAGGATGTGATTTATATAGAAATCGTCTTCACCCCTCTTTTTAAGATATGCTTTTGGGAAAAAATGATGATAATTTTTACTATTGGCCTGTTTCAAAAAATAATTTCCAATATTAACAATGGCACCATCATTAAAAGACTTAGGTTGATTATAGGCATAAACACATAGAATAGATTTTATATAACTTCTGCCTGCATTGAACCATCCATTTTCTTCAATAAATTCGGGAGAAGTGTCTATAGACCAATCATATTTAGGTTGTTTATTATTCAGTATCTGATCTATCCGTTTTACATCTTGAGCAAGTTTACTCTCAACTGAAGATGAATATCTAGCTGAAAGGGCACATCTCCAAAAAAGGTCTTCTAAGTATCTTTGTTTATTTCCACTTGGTTTATCTGGGTGGTGATAAAAAAAGTATGCAAATGGAGCAATTAATGCACTGTAAGGTAATAAATTTGAAACTGGGATTCTATAAGTACCAATAAAATATTCTACAGTTCTTTCAATGGCATCAACAGCATTTTCCCAATTTTTAATAAAATCTTGTTTATCTAATTTTAAAATTACTTTTCTCTGACATTCTTTTTCAATTATTAGTGAAACAGTTTGTAAAACAGTGGCATCAGAAATAGTCTCATAATTTAACGGTTTTAAATCTTCTATAAGATTATTAAACTTTTCAGCAAGATCAAACTCTTTTATGGGGTCATATGTTTTAGCAACCATAATTTCAAATAATGTCAAGGGCTTGCCACCAACATTAATTCTAGTGAATATTTCAGTGGCAATATCAATTGGGGCGTCTTTTATTTGAATAATAGAGTAGTTATATGATTCAATCCTTTTTTTAAATTCGTCTAGTTTATTTAGATACTCGGAGGGATAACTGGCTAACAAAGGTATACCACCATATAGTAGGTCAGTTAACTTTATTATTGAATTTTCGTCCTTTTTTGAGATATCAGTAATTACTAATTGATCATCTTCACCAGCGTTTAGATCTACATATATCTTAGAAAAATCTTCTTCCTTCCCATTTTCTCTTTTTATTTTCAATCCCTTTAAGCTAGCAAAAATACTTGTTAATCTTTGTTGCCCATCCAAAACGAAATCTAAAGCATCACCATCATCCGGGTCAGGCACACTAATGTTTCCTATACTTTTAACGGTTCGTAATCTTTCTTTAGTCCGCCAAAAAATTAAGGTACCAATGGGATATCCTTTAAGGATACTATCCATCAGATGGGCTGATTTTTTCATATTCCATACAAAATCTCGTTGGAATTGTGGAATTCTTATTTGCCCTTTTTCAATGTCATTCATAATTCCTGAAAAAGGTCTAGCTTGAGGTTGGGGGAGTTCCATCATAGAAATCATCTATTTTAATGCGTTAAATGTTTTTAAGAATTCTTTATCCGTTAAAATGGGGTCTATATCTTTTAATGGAACTCCTCTTTTAAGATTAGCATATTTAATAGCACCGGGAGTAGGTTCAGCCAGGTAAGGTTCTTTTAATTTATAAACCCTCAAAACCCATATTTGAGCTTTTTTACCATTGAGATAATTTCGAACGTGTTCACTGGTCCAGATATAATTTTTTTGAAGTCTAGAAATAGCAGATGGTGACTTTTCGATTATCTTTTCAACAGTTGCATAATATTTGATTCCAACTTTATCTCCTTCCTTCATTGGAAGTGCATTTTCTTTTACAAAAGGTTGATATTCTGGTTGAAAACCTTCTAAAAAATCATCTTTATTGGCATAACTTACAGTGGGATATAAAAGAAAACTATCAGAGGTAGTACCATAAGATCTGATGAGAATAGTTTGTTTTCCTTGCCCTAAAGCTTCAATAGTTGCATTCCATTCTTTAAGACATTTATGGGTTGATTCCATTATATCATCAACCTTTATTTTTGGTTATAGTTTTAAATTCATCTTCATAGATGTATTTACCACCCACGGTAACAAACCGTGAAGGTTTTACAGGATGTTTAAATTTTTCAAAATTCTCAAATTCAATAACATTCATTTCAAGCTTATTTTTAGAATATTCTTTGAATTCTTCATTATTTACTATTAATTTCTTACCAAATTTTCCCCATATCTCATTTGTTTTCACTTTACCAATAAATTTAATATTAGCCCATCCTGTGTAAGCTCGAGCTCCATGAGATTCATATATGATGAATTTGTCTCCTTTAGAAACTTTTCCTAAATGAAGTTTACTTACAAAGACACTTTTGTTTTCTTTATATATCTTTTCAGCAAATTCTGTAGGTATTGGATGTGATACTCCCAAGATTTTCATAATTTTTCCCCCTTTACAGTAATTTATAAGTTTATCTGTAATTTTTACATTTAATCCTGATGAAAATGATTTAAGATGTATTGAAGTTCTGAATCACTGAGGCCATAAAGTTCCTTAACATCATTTTCAATATCTTCTTTAATTTTAAGACGTTCAATATCATCTGAAACTCCTTCAATATTCATTAGATGTTTTAAATCGTTAAATTCATCAGATGTGCATATTAATTTAGCAACATCCTCAGCGATCCTATTAAATAAATCATTATCCTCCTCAATTTCAGGTACCGGTAATTCATATATCATGAACATATTCAAATTTGCACTAATCTTTAATCTTAAAAGGTAATCCAGAATAAAACTGTTAAAAATTCCACAAAGGTACAAAATGTATTTCTCAGAGATAATTCTTTGATTGTTAACAAAAATCTTAGTTAGTATAAGCGAATTACCAGTAACAACATTTTTAGGTAGTATTGTTGATATCATTGTTCTTTTATCAGTACTACGAGCAATAGCTCTGAAACATAGTCTAAATTCTTTATAGTCTTTGTAATCGCTTCCAAATTTCCCTAAAATATCCGTTTCTTTTACCCAATAACGAGGTTTTTCGAAATCACTGGTATATTGGTTTATCATTTTACCTTCATAAAGAGTCAAAACATTTTGATTAGAATAAAAAAGATTACTATCATTAGTCATGTGCAATTCACTTTTTAACCATTTAACTCCTCTAGTTGCACTTAAAGTTGATGTATTATATAATTTCTTGACTATTTCTAAATCCGTCTGGTTTTTAAACTCTATAATTGAATAAGAACTTGGTGAAAGCTTTTTAATCAGTTCCCATTCAATATCTAAATTAACAGTATCAATTTTTTTCAAAACAGAAGTATCATGCAACATAAAAGCAGCTTTGAATAAATTCGTTTTTCCCGAGTTTTTAAATGTCATTACAATAAATTTAAAGGATTTGTGGATGGTTTCAAAAATACCCTTCTTATTTTCGAAACAATACATTTCTTGCACAGAAGTATTATCAAAAATTAATCTTCTCAAACCTTTTGATCCTGCATCAGTATAAAAACCAGAGGGTATAACAATTCCACAATAACAATTATCCTTGTTTAACTGGTAGAATCTCTCTGTGAATAATTTATATAGATTCAAATCTCCACTAACAGTCCTCCCATTGATTTTATCGGACTGATACAAATAATCTCCACTTTTTGCATAGTAAGTAGCTTCTAATATCTTAGAAACTTTATATTTTTGCCATTCTTTTTTAATTTCTTCATTTTTCAATAGATGGTCAACTATTTTTCGTGCTTTCTTTTTATCCACACCAAATTTTGTTAACCGATGATCATAATAATAGAAAAATTCTTTCTCTGCTGGTTTAACTATATCCCATGGAGGATTACCGACAACTAAAGAGAACCCACCTTTTTCGAAAATTTCTGAATATTCCATTAACCAATGAAAAGGATTTAAATTGTTATAAAACTTTACTTTATCCCGGTCTTTTAACTTTTTGAGTTCCTTTTTTTTATCAAAAACCGGAAGAATCCGTTTTAAAAATTGGCTGTTCAATTCATAATTAAAAGCTTCTGTTATGTCATAAAGAACTGCTCGAAACTCTGTCTGGAGATCATGATCATGCAGATTTCTGTATATCTTAACTAGATCAGTTCTTAGTCTAAAAAGAGTAAAAGGATCAATCTTAAATTCAGTTTTAAATGTTAATAATATTTTTTCACCTTGTTCAGCGACTTTGGGGGCGTGATTTCTGAGAAAAGCTATGTATCTGTTAAGAGTGTTAATTATGGGGCCATTACTGATAAAATTTTGGTCCAACTGGGATGCAGAGGAAAAACCAACCAATGAATTACCACAACGTATATTGAATTCAATATTGGGCAAAGGTTCAACATCTCTTTTCTTTTTAAAGGTTTCTGCAAGCGCTAAGAAAAGACGGAGCTTGCAAATTTCCACGGCCCCAGGAAGGAGATCAACGCCAAATAAACTTTCGGTAATTATATAATGTCTTATTTGAAATTTATTACAGTCAATAATGCCCGCATCACTTAAATATAGATATATTTTCTCTAAAATAACTATAGCATCAACAAGAAAGTGACCAGAACCCACTGCAGGATCTAAAATCTTCATTTCAGTAATGATTTCAGATAAATATTTTAATTGGTCTCTATTTAACTGATCAAGGAATTCCGTATTTATATTGGTTTTATAAACGAAATTTGTGCCAAATTTTTTGTTTAAATTGTCAATGAGATAAGAGTAGATAGTGTTTTTGCATATATAATTGGTAATTTCTTCAGGTGTATATACTGCACCGAGATCTTTCTGATTGATACTTTTCTCGAAAATGTAACCCAATACTTCTGGGTCTAACTTATCAACTTCTCCACTTCTCTCATCTACTGTCCAATCCTTACAATCCATAAGATTAAGAACCGGAATATTACGCTCATTATTTTGTATAGGATAGTTCATATCCCTAAAAAAAGCATTATTGGAAATTTCAATAGAATTTCCATATTTTAATTCTATTTCTGATTCAATAAACAACCCACCATTGAGGTAGGGGACATCACCGATTAATTGTGTCACAAATTCTTCACGTTCATCTTCTTTTTTACAAAGACCTGTAAAAAAGAGTTTTTGTAGAAAGTCTTTGTAATAATTATTTGTATTTGAATTAATTTCTATGAATTTTGTTATGAAATAATTTTTTTCATCATCCAAAAAACCTTTTTTTTGTAAAAACCAAAGAAACATTATTCTTTGGATTATTAACTTTGCAAAATGTTCTTTATCTTCTTCATCTGGAATTCCTTTAATATTTTTTATCAAGTACTCCTCAGTGTAGCAATAATAATCATAAAACTGCTTAATCACATCACTTCTGTCGAATATACTTTCGAAAACCTCAAAATTATCGTATTCTAATTTATCTAGTTTTCTTAGGAACGCAGCATTTAAGTCTCCGACTTTTTTCCTAAGTCGTAACATTTTTCCTGTTCCTTCATCATTTTTTATAAATACATACTCAGAAAAATCATTTTTAACTAAAATAAGATAATTAACATAGATGTTATTTCTGAAATCCTTTTCAAAAGTTTTTAATTCATCATTATCGTTATATTGAGCTACAAAAACTGCATCTCCAGGGCTTGAAATCTCGAAAAATTTATGTTCAACATTTTCTAGATTTTCAAATATGTCAGTAAAATCTGGTTGTTCAAGGAGTTCCCTATCCTTAAAAAAATCGAATATCTCATCCATGTTTTTAGGATTTTTAAATATTGAAGATTTCATGATTGCCACCCTACAACTTTGTATTCAAGATCTCTGTCAATTCTAATACCTCCAAAGTAAGTATCTGGTTTTTTGGAAAGGTAGTTTTGGAAGAAATCTTCGAGTATTTCTATAATTTTAATTGGATCCTGGTCGCTTAAATTAACTGTAGCAAGATCCATTCCTTCCTCAGCAAACCAAGTTTTTAATTCTTTAACTTCATTTGATCGGAGATTCATACTACTATAAATGTCAATTAATCTTAAAATACGATTTCGTTCATTTTCAGCGATTTCAATTAATCTACTGCTGGTTAAATGACGTAAATGATTTACAATTTTTAGGTGAATACCACTTAATTGTTGTAAATGGCCCTGCTGCACCGGGCTGAACATTTTACAATAATTTTTATATGGATTTTCTTCAAAGAATTCTTCACAACCCAAAACTAGCTTTTTAAGTGATTTTATCTCATCAAAACTTAATTCATTAATATTTTTACCCTTTTCTATTTCGGCTAAATTTAAAATCTCATCAAATGGAACAGTATCCCCATTTTCACCATCAAAACTCACAAGGAAATTTTTCATTTTCTCGTGACGTTTTTTATCATTAACCCTATAAAGCCTTAAAATCTTTTTATCCCCAATAACCGTGTAGAAATGTCCTTTTTTAGAAAAATAATCAATATCACTAAATTGATCACCTGAAATTCTCATTTCTTTAATTTTATCGATTATTTTCAATTTTTGTAGTGTTTCAGGGTCTTCCCCATACACATCAGCTTCTTTAAAGTCAGAGCTACGTAAATTAGATTCTAACTCAGTAATATCAGTCTGCTCACGTTCTTTTTTAATGGTTTCACCGATTGTATCAACTGTAACATCTTCTTCATCACTCAATATTTGCATCTCTTTAGCTAAGAGATTTTGAACATCCTCAATTTTATCCCCTAATCTCTTAAGGAGTTTTAATAATTCTTCTAAATCTCTATCAGGGAAAAAATTATAAACATAGATCTCGTTTACTGAACCAATACGATTCACACGCCCTACTCTCTGTACAATTCTCATAGGATTCCAGGGTAAATCATAATTAATGACTGTAGAAGCATCTTGAATGTTTATCCCTTCACTTAATGCATCCGTGGAAACCAAAAAATGAAGTTCTTCACTTTCAGTAAGTTGAGAATAATAATCATTAGCTATAGGGGCAAAACGGTTCAATCGTCTCTCTTTAGTTTCGATATCGACGTCTCCAGTGATAATCTCTATTCCTAGGTTTCGAAGTTTGACATTAGTAGATTTAGAAACCCATTCATTCACTTCACGGAAGATATAATTTGCAGTATCTTTGAACTGAGTAAATAATATAATTTTAGGTATATCGCCACCATTGCCATAAATATTTTCTAATTCTAGTTTTAATTGTTTCAATTTAGGATCTGCATATTTATCTGAATCTAATTTAATTTTATCAATTTTTTGGCGGAATTTTCGAATAAGTTTTAAATCATTCTGGGCTTTTTGCTTTAATTCGTTTATATTGAATTTAATGGTTTCATCAGAATCTTCAGTTTCCTCACTGACAATAATACCTAATTCTTCATCAGGATCAAAATCGATTTTTCTTTTACCGTATTTTTCTTGCCATTTTTCTCTGATTTCATTAAAATCTGATGTTTTTTCTAATAATTTGATGAAATATTTTTCTTTAGCTTCCATGTTTTTAATAGAGTTTTCAAAGGCGAAAATACTGCTTTCGATTCTTTTTAATAATAAAATTTTCATTAATGTACGTATGTTAAGTTTTCGAGTGTCTTCCATCAAAAATAAATCAACATAGGGATATTCAAGTTCATCTAAAAACTCTGCAAGACCATTATACAGATCTAGATAATGATCATAGTATGGCTCTAAATCTTTATCATATTGAACCTTTTTAACGTGAGGATCCCGAAATATTAATGGCTTTCCACCAATTTCCGTTCCCTGATACCTTGCAGCATCCCTAATGTATTTTCTGGTTCTTAAAATCATTAAATCGTCTAATATTTCATTTTTAATTTTATGAATTGTTTCCTTGAGTTGTCTTTTAAGGTCACTACTACCAGGACTTGTTTTTAATTCCTTTTTAATGGACTCATATTTTTCAAATAACTTAATATTCTTTCCTTGACGAGTTAAATCCCTTAAATCACGATCTATAAAGACTTTAAAAATATTGATCAAGTCACTGATTCTATTATTAAGTGGAGTTGCAGTAAGAAGAATGAATCTATTTCTGATCCCTTCTTCTACATCATTTTCACTTTTTTCTTCATAGCTGACCTTCTTCTTTAATAGTTGTATATTATTCCAGGCATTAGTATCATCATTTCTAAATCTGTGGGCTTCATCTACAAGTATTAAATCAAATTGGTCCGTCATTTTTTGTAGAACTTCTTTACTCTCTCTCGAAAATTTAGCATCAGACACTATCTTAATATTCCCCAATTCTCCAAGATTTTGGTCAATCAACTTAAAATGAAACTCACCATCAATCGGTTTAATAATACAATTCGTAAAGAAAGTCTTTAATAAAACATCATCACGCCATTGTGTTTTCAGGTGAGCAGGAACAACAAGAAGAGTTCCTCTTCCTTTTTCTTCCCACTTTTGATTTAATTTAGTGTTCCAAAAATCAATTTTACCATACAAAAAATCTTTAATAATTTCTGCACCTATGAAAGATTTTCCCAACCCAACTGAGTCAGCAACAACACAACCATAATATTTAGACATTTTATTTTCAGCATTTAAAACGCCAATATCCTGAAATAATGTTAATATCTGTTTTTCTTTAGCGATATCTATTCGACCATCAAGTATTTCATAGGCTAAAACTTTGAATAATTCTTTCGGTGGTAGATATGTTCCCCAATTAACAAATTTTTCATCTAAAACACCTGATGACTCAATAAGTTTTATCATATCTTCTCTAAAGGGTTCAGTCTCATTTTCCCATATTTCATCGAACCATGTAGTCAATTCGTCAACTTGTTCATTTCTTTCTTCAATTATGTTTAATTCAATATTTTCTTGAAACCCAGGTTTTGTGAAGTTACTGGATCCGACGATTGCTTTTTTTTCAGAACCTAAAAATAAATAAGCTTTTGAATGGAGGTTGCCTTTATTGTAAATTCTAACTTCCACTTTATCTGATTTTAAAATATCATAAAGTTCTTTAATTTTAGTTCTAAGAGATTCATCTTCAATATTTGTTAAATCATCAAACATATTGTCTTTTATATACTTTTTGTAAGACTCATGTTCTTTATGACTTAAATTAAGTGTTATTTCATTACCGATGACTAACTGCATTTTTTCTAGATTTTGAACAGAATCAGAAACAAGTTGATAACCATTTAAATAAAAATAACCGGTTGCTACTTTAGCAGTTTCAGAATTCATAGCATATTTTTTGAAATAATCTTTAAGAAGCTTACTTTTATTGTCTATGATATAAGTGTCTTCTTCCATTATGTTACTCCTAAATAAGAACTCCAATAATAATTGGATTATTTATAATAAAAGATTTTCTTTCAAGTATAAAAATAATAAATTTATTCTTTAATCTTTAAATTCCAGTTAACACTTCCACAATTGCAACGAACGGCTTCTGAATGATAACCATTCATTAATACATGGATCATTCCCCCACATTCATCACATTCGAATATGGTGAATAAATCTTCGAAAGCATCAACAACAGGTTTAAAATCATTACTTGTGAAATTAGCCCAATTATTGTAATGTACATTTGGATTTACAGCCCATTGTTCTACTTTAGATCGTTCAATGATTTTATTAGATTTTTTAATTATTTTAGAGAATTCTCTTAAATCTTCATTTTTATTCCAACTACTTGAGGATTCCTTAGCTTTCTCTATAAGTTCTTTATATTTGGAAACAGCAGGATTCAAAAGTTCTCCTAAATCATGACCCCTATCTTCTTTATGCAATGTTTCAACCCGTAGATACTCACATACACTACTAAAATATTCTTCTGAAGATCTTCTTAGAGTTGCAGCTGCTGCAGGAACATTTTCATCATCTATAAACTTTCTTATATCTTCAAATGAATCAACATGCTCATTTAATTGGGGTCCAGCTTCAATAGTCCACTTAGTCAGTTTAAACATGTTTTTTTTACTGACAACTCCTTCAATTTGAAGTTGTTTTGCCCAAATTGGATCATGAGTAGTAATTAAAAATTGGCGATCTTTAAAAGAATTTGCTATTAAATGACTAATTTCTCGACGGTGAGGTGCATCGACAGTAGTCATTACATCATCAAGGATTATTAAATCAATTTTTCCATGAGTAATCTTTTCAGAAAGGGCCAAATATAAACAGATTCCCATACTGTCTTGGTGACCTTCACTGTGAACGGCATGTGGAGGATACATTCCCCTTCCATAAAAATCAACCAGTAAATTAACCCCTTTTTTCTTAGAGGATAATTTAGCATCAAAATTACCTTCATCTATCGAATGAAGTTCTTTATAAATCTCTACAAAACGATCTGTTATTTCATCATATAGTTCATTCAATACTTTTTCGCGAGCCGTGAAAAATGAATTATATAATTCTTCTGAACGCCTATGAGCATAAATAGCTAATTTAAGATCCTTCTGAGATTTCTCAAATGATTTAAGATCACTTTCTAAAGTTGTTAACAGATCCCAACTAGCCTGCTCTGTCGTTGTTTCAAGAGATTTTTCTTTGACAATTAACGATAACTCGTCAATTTGGGATTTAAGATTTTTAATTGCACATAACTTTTCCATTTCCTTAAAATTGAGGTTCGGATCAGGGTATTTAACTAATTCTTCAAGAATTAAACAAAGCGAATCTAAACTTTGGTTCCATTCTTTGAATTCAGGAAACTCATCTTCTAAGTTCCATTCTTCGATTGCTTTTATTAATCCTTTGAGTAATGTGATCTCTTTATTTACAAAATCAAACATTTCTTGTGCTATTTTTTTGATAGAGTTTAAGTCATTCGATGCTTCTGTGTAAAATTTTTCCTGGCTATATAATTGCTCTTTAAGTTCCTCTGGATTCCAAATATGATTACATAAAGGACATTGGCCTGAATTGTCAAGCAATGTTAAACCTGTGCGAGTTAATTGAAGTCGTTGGGATGATTCTTTGAGTTTGAGATTAGAAACTATTTTAGATATTATAAGTCTTAATTCAGTAAGTTTATCTTCTAAATAATCCTGTGAGATTAGTTCACCTATTTTTTTAATATTTTGTTCCACTAATTTGATGTTAAATTCATTAGTGGTTACTGCTGGAGAAGATAATCCTTCTTTTAACAATGATGAGTTCAGGTTACTGATTGGTTCTACACCTAAAAAAGAACGTTGATTATTAACAAATAATAAAATATCAGCTGATGAAGGTTCTTCTTTATTTATAATCGTTCCTACGGTTATTTTAGAATTATTAAATGTTTTTTCAGTTGTTTGTAATTTCTTTTTAAATGAATTGTTAATAGTGTTTAGTAACTCCAGCTGTTTTTTGAGATCTTCAAGTTTAAGGAGATTATTAATCTTATCTCCCCTAGTTCTAGCAGTTGATGTGACAAATTTGAGTATTTCTTTCTTTGTTAGAATATGTTGACTTTGTGAGGCAAGTGTTGTGATAGGTTTAAAAGCATGTTTATATTTTTTATCAATTATTAATTCATTAGGGTGTTCAAATGTACGCTTAATTTCTATTGGATCTTTAATTCGAGGTAATTGTACTAAAGCAGATACGTAACTTTCCTTTTTAGACAGAACATCGAGATGAGGGCCATGTTTTTTAAAGTCTATCCCTTCTGTGCCTTCACCACCCATTCGTGATATTTTTCCAGATAAAAGAAAATCAATAGCGTTTACAATAGTACTTTTACCTGAACCATTAGGTCCGTAAACAAGGAAATTTTTTTCTTGAGGTTCAAGTTCAAGTTTGTAACGAATACCCCCTACACTATTAATTTTGAGTTTGAGTATTTTCACACAAATCCCCCTTTAAAATAGAAATAAGTTTATTTTTATCCTTGAAAGATCCGCTTTGACTCAATTCTCTCAATTTAGATACTGTTGGTTTGTCAAAAGTATCACCTTGCTCTAATTCACTAAATGTTTCTTGGAAAATTTCTTCTAATATTGATGAAGGTACCTTTTTAACATATTCTTTTTTTGATTTATTTTCAACCAAATTCCCACCCCTATGAATTATGCTAATTTTATTAATAAGTTGATACTTAATAAAAATATTGATTTAAGATATGATTATTGGTCAATTTGGAGGTGATGTAAAAAATAAAAATTCGAATAGTTTTTCTTAAAATCTTAAAAATTTATCAAAAAAAACATGAGGTGATAGAATGGGGCTTGAATTAATAAATCTGAATGATGAAGGTATAAGAGATTTAATGTTAAACGAAATTGAGATAGATATTTCTAAGGAAAATTTATATATTGGTAAACAATTGAAACCAGGGTATGAAAATGTTTATATTGATCTGTTAAAGGAATCTGTTTCAAGAGGGGACTGTGATTCTTTAGCTAATGGAATTGAAAATAATAATTGTCTTTTGAATGAGGTTCCTGACCGAAGAACAAAAACTGGAATGCGAAAGGTGCCTAAAGATGCACACAGCAAATTAGCTGAAGGTGAATTTAATCGATTTTTTATAAGAGCTCTTTGTAGAAAAGCTATAGATGATGGCTTTGGATTAGAGATATACAGAGCAAAAAGTGTTCGAAATCCTAGATCAACATCTGAGAGATTAATAGGGCAAACTGTAGATCCTAATCAACTCCTAGAAGATTTACGAATAAATCCGGGTAAAAATACCACTTCAGGAATTCCTGGAGGACCTAACTCCGGGTTAAGTGTTCGGAGAAAGAATTAATTTTTATAATATTTTTATTTATTTTGAAAACTCATTTAAGATTATAAAATCTTGAAAAAATTATGAATGGTTTTTTAATAAAAAATAGTATCATGAGATAATTGCTAGTTCTAGTCTTAGTTGTCTAGCCCAAGTCTGATCATGCGTAGTTATAAAAAAACTGCTCCCTTAAAGAAATCAGCCAAGAAGTGACATATTTGCCTCCTATGGGTGCATCCACTCATCATCATAACATCATCCAGAATTATGAGTTAATGTACTCGCCAGCAGTTCTTCATCTTGTGCCAGGTAAAGACAGATCCCCATACTATCCTGATGTCCTTCGCTGTGCAGGGCGTGTGCCTTCACCATGGAAGCTTACCTTAACTCCCGCACCTTCTGATGCAAGATGCGCATCAAAGTCTTCCTCATCATCTCCATGCAGTTTGCCGGTAAACTTTACAAAACGATCCTTAATCTTACCATACAAATCGATTTCAATTGGTGCAACCAGTGTGTCACTATCAAACCAAACAACATCTATAAAACCATTTCTTTTATTGTCGAGCTTTTTTTTATCAACACGATACTCCATGCGACTTGAAAAATTAAATATTTTTGCCAAATTGTATACTTCGTTTTTCATCAATTCATGAAAATGAAATTTACCTATATTTTCACGAAACAAGCTCTCAAAAATATGGTTAAACAAGACGATAGAATCTGTTAAAATTTCATAATCCTGACTGAGAGAATGTTTCAGTGGACTGAATGAAGATTGCCGAATAATCATTCTTGTGTCTTCAATTAATTCTATCATTTTTTTTCTATTTTAATAACGTAATTTTAACGATCAAAATGATCGATAAATGATCGTTATGATCGATAAATTATTTTTTTATAAGTTCATATCGTCGCAGCTTTCTGGGTCCTACTTTTTTAATAAGGCCTTTTTTAACCATGTCAGATAAATCTCTTTTAAGTGTACCTTCGGAGACTTCAGGGATAATCGTAGAATATTTCAATGTAGTAATATACCCTTCTTTGTAAAGATAATTCATTGCTTGAATTTGTCTATTATTCAGACCTATTTTCCTTAAAAACTGCTCAGTATGTCCTTTAAACATATACAATGAAAATCCTCCAAACTCTTCCTTAAAATCAGGTTCTAAAAGTCCATTACTTTTGAAAGAGTTGATTATTTCACCTATCCCAGAACCATATAGTTCCACACTCGACGATATACTCAGCTGAAACATCCCCTATAATAGGTAGTCATAAAGGAGTCAAATATTTATTATATAACATACAAATAGTAGTCAGGAAGGTAGTCAAATATCTAGATCGATTTTTGTAGATTACAAAAGACTTCCAGGGATTTAAAAAATATGTTCAATCCGTGTTTCACATATAACCATGAAATAGTAAATAAATTGCTTGAAATTAATTCCATAAGGGATTTTATTGTTAACGCACCGGTTGTACTGGAGATGGAAGTATCCCTAAAAAGAGATGCACTTCTTAAATCAGCACATCACTCCACTGCTATTGAAGGCAATCCCTTATCCTTAGATCAGGTGGATAAGCTGGCTAAGGGAATCAGAATACAGGGACAGAAGAAGGCTATGCAGGAAGTTTTAAACTATCTAAATGTGCTCAAAGATATGGATAAATATATTGAAGACGGGAAAATTACTAAAAAGAACGTTTTAAAGCTTCATGAGAATATAACTCATTACACATTGGAATATACTTATCTTGAAGGCCAGTACCAGTGAACAGGTTTATGTTGTAAACCGGGAAGGTGATATTGTTTTTACTCCCCCCAATGCTAATCTGGTGCAGGGCCAAATGGAGGACCTCCTGGAATGGATGAGTAACACATCTCGTGAATTAAATGCAGTTATTTCTGCAGGTATAATTCATTATGAGTTTGTAAGGATACATCCCTTCGTTGATGGTAATGGGAGAACAGGCAGGGCACTTGCAGCTATTTACCTGTACCTGAGGGGATTTGATGTTGATTTTACCCTGGATGAATACTACCACAGTGACCGACAGGCATACTACCATGCCCTCAACTCGGTTGATCAAAAGACCCAGGATCTTACTGATTGGCTCTTATATTTTCTGGAAGGATTTTTAACTTCGATTGACGAAATTAAGGATAGGATATTGCTATTTCCCCCAGGTGCACCAAGGAAAATAAAATTAACCGAAAAAATGTTGAAAATCTTAGAATACATACACTTAAACGGTAGCATCACCAATTCAGAGGTCCAGAAACTCTTAAATATCTCTCGCCAGGGAGCTTATAAATATTTACGGAGCTTAATGGATAAGGGTATTATAGAGAAGAGGGGTGGGAGCAGGTCCACCTATTACATCTTAAAGTAGTCAAAAGGGTAGTCGTTTTAGTTGTCGAATGTGGTTAAAAGGGTTAATATTACTGATTATTAGAGTGTGATTTTTTTAAATCAATATCGATTTTATATGCTGATAAGGTCCACATTAGATTTTATTTCAATACGTTAAACTTAATTTTTTTTAATTCGCTAGAATAGTTAGTATACTAAGAATATAGAATAGAAATTATTCAGTTAATTTAATTTATAATCAGTAACAAAAGGACTATATAGAGTTTGGGGTGTGATTATTTAATGGTTAATAGTCGTTCAAAAGGAGAGATTAAAGCACTTACCTCTGACCTTAAAAAGGTTTTAAAGGAACTTTATGGGGATAGGCTGATGGAAATAATCCTTTATGGTTCATTTGCCCGGGATGAAGCAAATGAGGATTCTGATATCGACATTGCCATAGTCCTCAAAGGCAGCGTAGATAAGTTCCAGGAATTGGACCGATTACATGAAGAAACCTATCACTTAGCACTAAAATATGGAGAACTTATCTCTTTTTATCCAATATCTCAAGAGGATCTTAAAGATACAGAATGGCCCCTTCATTACTATATTCAGAAGGAGGGTGTCAAAGTTTGAAGGGTAAAATCGAATTTTTACTAAAAAAGAGCCGATGATAATCTGGAATCTATCCAATTACTTATTGATAATGATTATCATGACATTGCTGTTTCTAGATCTTATTATGCCACGTTTACGCCGCAGATCGGTTTTACTAACGAAAAATTTAAAATTTTCATCTCTAGTGGGGTTGTTTCCTAGCTATTTATACAATTTCTGGCTCTAAAAACCCTATTTTATCTATTAATTTCTTTTTGCCCTGATTTTTACGGGTAAAATTATAATAGTAAATTCTAAACTCATTTTCATCCATCAACTGTTCCAGCATCTTTAACATTACAATGGCATCATTATAGTGGATATGTGAACGGTTAACTTTTTGTTGTATCCATTTTTGAGAAAGATTGATGGTATGTTCCTTGCTTAATTTTTTTGCATAGCTTTTTATTTCTGCTTTTTGGAGATGATTTAATATTTTTAAAAGTAACTCATAGGCGTATTCCTCATCTCGATTTAAAAGTTTCAGGGCTAGTATTTTAGCTACATCCACCTTTTCTACGTGATCGATCATATCTTTTAGCTTTTCTTCACTTGTTACTTCAACAGTTAATTCTATAAGTTCAATTAACGCATCATCCACATCTATCCAGGGATTTTTCATGGCTTTTATGGTTAAATATATGGCATCTTCAATTTTTTGATTATCTTTTGCAGATCTGGCGGTTTTAATTAAAGTATCAGAACTTATACTGGTTGAAGATATTGCATATTTTATTGCATCGTCAAGATATCCATCATATAATAGAATTGAGACTTTGTTATCATCCGAGCAATCTGTTTTTATGATATTGATGAGTTCATCATATTTATTCACCTTTTTAAACACCTCCTTTATAGAGGTATAAGTTTTATCTGAACCATTCACTGTATTTAACAATCTTACAGCTACTGTTTTAAGTAAATCTAGATTCATATCATTCCATTTATCCACAGCTAGTTGATTTAAAGTGTTAAAAAATAGTACATCCAATCTAAAGTCAACATCTTCCAGCATCACGCCCTCTTGAATATACTTTGCTGCCTCTTCATATCGCTTTGCGGATACTAATGCTTTCCCCAGCCTTAGATAATCATCCTTATTTTCAAGTTCCATCCTGGAGATTGCAATTACTGCTTCCTCATTAAGACCTAAATAACGATAGAGGTGATAAATGGTGTTGATTAATTTACCACGATTATATTGATTAGATGATTTTGCACCCTCTAATTGTTTTATTTCTGCCTGTAACTCTTCAACTATGATCTGGATGTTGTTTTTTGTGGCCATGGCAAATACTATAGTTTCAACGTCAAAACCGTAATCTTCTAAAAGCACCAAATCAATTATCTCTTTTAGATATATCGGTTTTTCACCATCAAAAAGATTTAAAGAATTACAACAATCTTCTACACATTCTTCAATAAGATCTTCCAAATCATATGCATCTTGTATTTCCAGGTAAAGCTCTAAACACTTATTTATTAAAATAATATAGACGTAAACTGCATCCTCTGGTTTTAAGTTTCCGGCTAAATTTTTTACCGGTTCAAGTTCATTAACTATCTTATAAACTGGATTGTGGTCATAGTAATCTAAGTTGGTATAGTTGACACGTTTTTTTATTGCATCTAAATCTACTACCTTTTCAGTTTTAATTTTTGAAGATGTAAACAATGTAATTTTAAATGGATCATCAACTACAACTGATAATATCATATCTAAAAGTTCATCTTTACTTTTATCTCTTAAATTGCTTTTAAATAAGTCAATATCTAGAAAATCTTCTTTACAATTAATCCACTTTAAAAGGAGCGCAACACCGTGTTTACACATAGACCCCACAGGACAGCTACATCTTGAATATATTTTATCACTAACATCTACCTGGACTTTGTAAGGAGCAGATCCGGTACCATAAACTTTACCCCATAATTTATCATCTTTTTTGACACCTAAACACACATGGCCATTTTTATAATAATTAAAACCCCTACTATAAGTTTTACTACCAAATACATTTTTTAATTCTTCTAAAGAGGGTTTATTCATTTAATGCACCTTTTTATTTATAATATGAATATATCGATGGAATTTTTGATCTTTCGCAGTTTTTGACAGGTTTTTTCAAACTTCTCAGATCTTAAATAATTTGAATCTTCTACGCAACTTTACGGAGTTCAAATAATAATTCATGTTCATAATATTCACTTTTTTCCAGTTTCTGGAAGGTTTATTCAGTATCTCTTCTAAGATTGATTTAGGAACTTATTTATCCCCTTTAATTTTACCAAATTCCCCTAAGAATAATATAAAGCTAGCTTTAACTAATATTCATATTCTTTGATTAAGAATATGTAAGGAAATTATTGATCTGAAAAAGTTAGGGACAAATATATATGATATTTATATAGAAAAGTAATATTATTTAGATAAGTCGAAGATTAAATTATAAAAAATAGGAAATTCCATGAGCGTGTTAAAATAATCCTCATCCCACAACTCCATTTCATAAATATGCCAGGTTCCCATAATGCCCATATATACACCCCACTATCGATGTTTCAAGTAATTTTATTAGCTTATGTATCAATTTTTATCCTGATCTGATCATCTATTATATGATTGGTTAAAAATTTCCCGACAAAATGTCGGGAAAATGTCGGGAAAATGTCGGGAATAATACGGTTCATATTGATCTTTCATAAAGGATATTTTTTGATCCCCCTCTTTTAATCAATAATTGTCTTTCAATTAGAATGTTCAAATCCCTTTGATGTGTCCTTTCACCAACAGCAGGTGATATTTTATGGCAATCTTCAATTTTAATACTGCCTTTATCCATCACATACATCATTATCCTAATTTGCCTTTTATTTAGACCTTGTTCCTGGAAATAACTCTCATCATATAAATTTTTCCGAATATAAACCGAGAATCCTCCCATTTCCTCTTTGAAAACTGGTTCAACCAGATTTGCTTCTTTCATTGAATCAATAATACGTTTAATCCCGGTCCCATATTCTTCAATTAAACCAGCCAAGTAGAATATCTTGGATATAAGGGGATTTCGAGCCACAGACCGATGGGAACTTTTCAAAAGATCCATGTTCATTCCTTCCGGAAGTCCCCCTGCATTATGAAACCATATACGATCATCATAGACACGAATCTGAGTCTGCATATTATGCAGATGATAATTGCGATGTACTATGGCGTTAAGTAAAATTTCTCGAATCGCAGGGAGAGGATAATCCCATACATCATTACGCATCAATTCTTCACCAGTTATCTCGTACCGAACATTGATGAAATTTTTTATGGCCTCTTCAGCCTCGGCCACTTGATTAAAAAGGTTGCCTTCAATCAAACGATCTCCAATGATTGTTATTTCATCTTTGAATCTCCCCACCCTTACCACTGTATTGGTAAAGAATTGCTGAGGACCCTCACTAAATAAAATATACCCTGCGTTGGTTAATTTCCCATCTATGATTAAGTTAAGTTTCTCCAGTGTCAGTGAAATATCATCCGTACATTCGGCTGATTTTAGCCTACCACTTTTTCTTGCCATGGAAAAGAATTTATTAACGGTTTCTACATCAATCTTATCCAGGTCATAATCACCAGTCATTGAATCCCAGTTAGTTTTCAGTAGAAATAAATTCTTCAAGTCTTCCTCATGCATAAGACGGGTGGTACTTCCCACTCTTTGATAATATTTACCCCGATAAGAGCTTAGATTTCCTTTTTTAACTTCTATGGCCAAAACTTTCCTCCCATTATAATCCAAACAATTTATTCGAGGATGCACACCAATATTATTTACAATTTTATCAGTAAGATCCCTGAAAAACGGTTCTGAGCAGTTAACTCCTCGTATTTTTTTATCATCTGATATTCCCAGGAAGAGATGACCCCCCTCAGTGTTCACAAATGCAGCCAGTGTTTTATAGGCAGAATCATTCATTTCTTCCTTGAATTCTACCTTGGTCCCCTCATCTATTTTCATAATATCCCTAATTTCCATTTTTTTTACACCACAAGTAATATTAATTATAATATTATTAATAATATTATTCTATCTACCATAAAAGAGGTGATCCAATTTCCATTTATTGTCTGTAAGCGTTGCAATCTTTATTATGAGGTACATTCTCCTGACAAACCTGTTGAACTAGGTACATGTGACTGTGGAAATACTTTTGAGTATTATGAATCAATGGATGATCTTCCTGATAAAGATAGTAACTCAATTGTTCCATCTAAAGTTGAAATTATTGATGATTTAATAGTTTCCTATGAATCTGTTACCGCTCGGATCATTCTTTACTGTGTAGATGAACTTCCCTTCCCGGTGTCAGAAACCAATTTAATAAAGGTACTTCGAGGCTCTAATGCTCGTTTTATAAGGGATAATAATCTATCCAATCTCACCAGTTACCGAATTTTAGTTAATTTTTCCCTGAAAAGATTGAAAAGATTCATAAGAACCTTGAAAAAAGAAAGATTTCTTGAATCCCGGACGTATTCCTATTATTCAAAATTGATACTTAGTCCGCGTGGTAGAAAATTCATTTACAGTGATGATACTATAGTTACCGGATATTTTGATGAAGTGCATGGGAAAGTGAAAGTATCAGAAAATAATAATGATGATATTGTATATCAACTTAAACATAGTACTCGGGGTGAAAAAAGAGCCCATGCAGCTTATTTAATGGGTGAAAGTCGAGACCCTGCTTATATCCCCCCACTTATGTGAGGCTGTTCATGACGCAAATGGTAATGTAAGAAGACTTTCTGCTTCTGCACTGGGGAAAATTAAGAATCCCAATGGTTTGGATGCATTAATTTCTTTATTGGATGATGATAAACACCAGGTCCGGCAATATGCAGCTAAATCTTTAGGAATGATTGGCGATGTTAGGGCTTTACCCTACCTTTTAAAAACCAGCCAGGATCCTGTTTATTATGTCAAGGATTCCGCCCAAAATGCCATTAAAAAAATAAGAGAAAAATTAACTTCAAAAATTTAAATAAAATTCAAAAATAATACTGATATTTCCTCACGAAGCTCTCTCCAACATCAATAATATCTGTTACCACCTCCCAGAGCGATCTTTAAATCTAAACTAATAAATCTGTTTTAATACCCTGAAAAAATGAAATTTTTATTAATAACTTCAACCCTTAACCATAATAATATAATCTAAAGGAGAGCTAAATGCCACTTAAATGTCCAGAATGTAAGGAAACACTCAAAAAAGGGTTAACCATCTGCCCAGAGTGCGGTCAAAGGGGTGTTTTTGTTAAAGACAACAACGTGGACACCTACTCTGCCCTACTGGAAAACTTCCCATCCTGGATGACTCCCCGCCCCCAGCAAGAAACCATCCTGAGAAAAATAGCCCAGGGATTAGACCAGAGTTACCATTACATCCTCCTGGATGCCGGTACCGGGATAGGTAAATCAGCCATTGCCGTGACTTTAGCTAATTACTTCTCCTCCGCATACCTGGTGACCATCACCAAACAACTCCAGGACCAGTACCATAATGACTTCAAATTCCAGGTTTTAAAGGGTAGGAATAACTTTGACTGCATTGAGGGCATGGTTTTCAAGGACACCACCTGTGATGATGGTCTCTGCCAGACCGCAGATCTCCTCTGTGACCATGGAATAAGCAGTAAAGGAGAATTACTCTGCTTCAGTGACATGCGAGGCCAACCATTCTATTATAATAGTGACGACCCCTGCCATTACTGGCTGCAGAAGGGTAGATCAGTTCGATCTCCCATCACCTTAATGAACTACTCCTCCTTTTTCCCGGAAATGAATTACATGGACCACTTTGGAGAACGTGTGCTGGCGGTCTTTGACGAGGTACATAACATGGAAAACCAGGTCATGGACCAGTTAAGCCTGGAACTATCCAATAAAATGTTGAAAAAGGATTTCGAGGAATACCTGGAAAGATTAAGGGAAATAGATGAACTGGATACCATCCCCCAGTTAAGTGAGGAGGCATTCACTGAAGATGTGGATTTCTGGAGGAAACACATCGTCAAATATAATGATGCCTATAAATCCATACTCAAAGTACCTGACGTACCATTAAAAAAGCGTAAATCTGTCCACCGGGCTATTAACCGGTTATCCATGGTGGAAAGTGAACTGGAGGATCATCCCACTGAGTGGGTGATTGAAGCCAACCAAAAAGCAAAAACAGTCACCTTCAAACCAGTAGAGGTCAGCCGCTTTGTTCAAAGGTACCTCCTGAGCCATACTGATTACTGTCTCCTGATGAGTGCCACCATCCTCAGTAAGGAGCACTTCTGCAAATGGCACGGGATCAACCCAGACGATGCTCTCTACATCCAGGTTAAAAGCCCTTTTAAAATTGAAAATAGGCCTATCTATCTTGAAACCACTGGTAGAATGTCCAGTAAATATATTGACCAATCCAAGCCCCGCTCCATTCCTACCCTTAAAAAGATCCTGGATAAACACCCTGAAGATAAGGGTTTGATACATACCCATAGTCATAAGTTAGCCACCTACATCAGTGAAAACATCCAGGATCCACGGGTAATCATTTACAGTCCCCACCCTAATTCCAGGAGAGCCCCCAAAAGAGAGGTGGTCATCAGAAAATTCGCAGAATCCGAGGAACCACTGGTACTGGTGGCTCCCAGTGTGGATGAAGGGGTTGACTTCCCTGATGATCTGTGCCGTTTTCAGGTTATCTATAAAATGCCCTTCCCCTACCTGGGTGATAAACAGATCATGACCCGGATGAAGAGGGATGGTTACTGGTATGCCTACAAGACTGTGGCCAGTTTAGTCCAGGCGTATGGTCGTGGCATGCGTAACGAGGATGATTACTGTAACACTTACATTTTGGACCAGGATATTTACGGTGTCCTAAAGGAAAGATGGCGTAAATGTTTATATTTCATCCCTGAATATTTTGAAGAAGCTATTTTCTGAAAATATTTAGTAAATACATAAAATTAGTGAATGATTTATCTGATGAATTGAATTAAATTAATAATCAATATCTTTTCTATATATAAGAGGATTGAAAGTATGAATAACCCAGATAAACCCGTGGGAAAGGTAAGCGTAAAAATAATCATTCGAACCATTTTGTTCTTGGCCTTAATAATTGCAGTAATCTTTATATCGGCAGGTCGCCTGGATTACTGGCAGGGATGGGCTTATGTTGGGTTGAGCATTCTTTTCCTCATATTGTCCTACCTTTTACTGTCCTCAGAGTTAATCCACGAGAGATTGAAACCTGACAGTGGCGTGAAAAACTGGGATAAAATATTCCAAAAGGTTTCAGTGCCCATATTCATTGCTATTTTAGTTATATCATCCCTGGACGGGGGACGTTTCAACTGGTATCCTCAGGTTCCTTTTTATGTAATCATCATCGGCATCCTGGGCTTCATCACTGGACAGATTATCTTTTTACGGGCTAAACAGGTTAACCGCTACTTTTCATCCGTGGTCCGCATCCAAACTGACCGGGGTCAAACCGTCTGCAAAGACGGTCCCTACCGCCGGGTAAGACACCCCGGATATTTAGGGAGCCTCATCTACTCGGTGGCCACCCCACTCATACTGGGCTCCTTCTGGGGTTTGATCCCAGTAATGATATCCCTGGCACTCCTTATCATCCGCACACAAATGGAAGATAAAACACTGCAGAATGAACTGGAAGGATACACCGAGTACACCCGGGAAGTGAAATACAAAATATTACCTGGAATATGGTAGTTTCCCCATGAAATATTTTAAACCCCCATGGAATGATTTAAAGAAACAATTAGACAATTCCCTGAGCCATCATTGCCTTTGCAACTTTAATAAATCCCGCAATATTAGCTCCAACCACATAGTTGCCTTCAAATCCATATTCTTTGGCCATTTTATCAATATTTCTATATATTTCAACCATGTTTCTTTTTAATCGGGAATCAACCTCATCAAATGACCAGTGCATATTTGAGCTTCTTTGTGCCATTTCTAGTACACTGGTTGTAACTCCTCCAGCATTAGCTGCTTTTCCTGGTAAGAACATTAATCCAGATTTTAAGAATAATTTAGTAGCTTCGGGAGTTGAAGGCTTATTTGCTCCTTCTGCAACATATTTAACTCCATTATCTATAAGTTTTCTTGCTGAATCTTCATCTAACTCATTTTGAGTAGCACAGGGAAGAGCTATATCACATTTTATACTCCAAAGACCATAACTACCTTCTTTATAAATGGTATCCGGAAAATCATTTAAGTATTCATAGATACATTTTCTTTCTTCTTGTTTGATATGTTTTACAAATGGAATGGATATTCCATTTTCGTCATAAATGTAACCCTTTGAGTCAGACATAGCAATAACTGTTGCTCCAAGTTGTATGGCCTTTTCCGCTGCATATATAGCCACATTTCCCGAACCAGAAACTATTATCTTTTTACCTTCCAAAAATTCTCCCCTTGCTCTTAAAGCTTCTTCTAATATATAAATAAGGCCATAACCTGTGGCTTCTCTTCTTACAAGAGATCCTCCATATTCTATCCCACTTCCAGTTAATACGCATGTATGTCTGTTTGCAATTCTATTATACTGCCCAAATAGGTACCCCACTTCTCTTAAACCCACACCAATATCCCCAGCAGGGACATCAACATCAGGCCCTATAAAATTTCTAAGTTCAGTCATGAAACTCTGGCAGAATCTCATAACCTCAGCATCGGATCTGCCTTTTGGATTGAAATCACTTCCACCCTTTGCACCGCCAATTGACATACCGGTTAGACTGTTTTTTAAAATCTGTTCTAATGCTAATAATTTAAGAACCGATAAATTAACCGTCTCATGAAAACGAAGCCCTCCCTTATAGGGGCCAAGTGCACTGTTGAACTGAACACGAAAACCTCGATTCACCTGTACTTCACCATTATCATCAACCCATGGTACCCGGAACATAACCACTCTTTCCGGTTCTAAAAATCTTTCTAAAATCTTTGCTTCCTGAAATTCAGGATGCCTTTCAAACACTACATTAAGACATCTTAAAATCTCAGTTGCAGTCTGTATGAATTCTGGTTCATAAGGATTTTTTCTCTCAAGCTCTTTTAATACATCATCTACGTATGTCATAGCCTCATCTCCTAATTTTCAGATGGTAATCATCAATATTCCACCTCTAATAAAATATTAAAGGTTTCGTTAGCCAGAAAATCCATATCTTTAGGGTTTATTCTTCCTTTATTAATACCTTTTATTTTAATTTACCTTTACTAAATTCTGATACAATTTGTTAATGTATTCGGTTGGGAATAAATTACCCGTAAAAAATGCTTCAATAAATATGAGCATATCGGCTGATGTTGAGACGATACCACCATCAGAACCAAATGATGTCATCGCTTTGGATATGTGAAGGCTTGAATTATTCATTATCCAACCATAATGGCTAGTTAAGTCCCAGATAGTATCAACAACAAATTTAATATTTAGAAAAAACAATTAATTACTATGGGGGCATAAAAATGGAAGGTTTTAAACTAAATGAAATCCCGAAACTGGCTCTAGCGTTATTGATTGTTTTTATTGTAGGTGGTATTGGTAGTATAGCTACTTATCCCCAAATTCCCCTTTGGTATGTTAATGTTATTAAACCAAGCTGGGCACCACCAGGCTGGCTTTTTGGAGTGGTCTGGACTATTCTTTATATCCTGATAGGCACGTCCCTCTTCATGGTATGGAGGAAAGGCCTGGAAACTAAAGAGGCTAAAATCGCCATAGTGGTCTTTGCAGTTCAGCTGGGACTGAACCTGTTATGGTCCCTGGTATTCTTCGGACTCCATTCCATCCTGGGCGGCCTGGTGATCATAATATTGATGTGGCTAGCTATAATCGCTAATATTATCGTATTCTACCGGATTTCCAAGTGGGCTGGGCTGATTCTTTTACCCTACATTATATGGGTGACTATAGCTACCTATTTGAACTACTCTATTTACATTCTGAACTAATAGGATGCGTTTAAACTAATTCTTTTTTTTCCGAAAAATTTTACTGAAACGCCATAATCATTGCCTGTTACATTTCCTACTACAATTTCATTCAAGTTCTCAGTCATCGAAACTGTATTTTAAAATTTAATGTCTTTTACTAAAGTGATTGTGTTAGGCTTATCACTATATTCCCCTCAGAGATTGAACTAGAAGGATCTCAGAAAGTAAACGTCTAAAGATTGCCTGGAATCAAGTAGTGCCCGGCCCCTCATTAAAAGGAAATATCACCAAAGACTAATTTGAAGATTATACCTATTATCAGGGCCATGGTGATGCTGGTGAAGGTTCCCAGGAGGTAGTACTCTGCGAAGTTCCGGTCATTTAACTCGCTGAACCGGGCAATGGACTTGGCCGCAAAGATAATGGAGATAGCGGCATACTGGTCCGTGAGAACAAAGGTGAAAACAAGGATTCTTTCAAAAACACCGATCAGGGCACCAGCCCCTTTAATACCACTGCTTTCAATGCTGGAACTGTAGGGTTTCAGGAATATTTTTATGGCAATCCCCATGATAGTTACCAGGAAGTATCCCGTAACTAAAATAAGTAGTGTTGAAAGCATTTCTTACCGCCAAACTTTATTTTTTAAACTGATTTTCTCACTATGGATTGTGAACCCCATCCAGATCAACAACAAATTTGAACCATAATCAGTTCAATAATTATTTTGAACCTAATCTGGATCAATTATTTTATGGTGTAGTTTCTTTAACTGTTTATCCAAAACACCTTCACCGTACTTGAACAGGGAATAATTACCAGCCTTTAGGGTCTTATAAATATTCCTGGTGCCTGTCTGGAATTTTTGGGAGGCCTGTTCAATGGCCTGGGGGTTTTCACCATTCTCCCGGTAGTAAAGTATAATATCAGCACGCCTATCAGTCCAGGACCACACTACATCAAATAGTAGGTTTAAGATGCACTCGGCCACTTCAAAATCATCCCCCGAAGGACTTTCCATTACAATCCATCTTTTCTTCTTTTTAGCAGTGCGCAGGGCATCGGCTGAAAGATGAAATGCCTCCCCATCAATTTCCTGAACAAATTCACTCAGACTGGTGGAGATACTCCCCACACCCACCCCCAGGTAAAATGGATTACCAATCCGTCCGTAAAGGGCAAAATAAAGGTCAACTAAGACGTCAAGCTGAGATATCATCCCCTGGAAACTGTCTCCACCAGTTATCCGGAAATCTGATATTAAATAATCCTTGAATCTGGAGTTAACATAGTTTATTGCCCCTTTCAGTTTCTCCTGGGAGAGGTTCCGATCTTCCATTTTTTTGGATGATCTAAGATCACCGGTTAAAACAATGTACATGATATCCACTAAGCTCTTTATTCACCATGGATCTTTAATTCTAGTTGTGTATTAAAATTTAATATCTTTTTAACATATATAAATTTAGATTTTCTTAATATTAAACCAATAAAAAGAATCTTCAATCTTTTTGTTGTATTAATACAAAAATAATCCTGGATGAAACTCTCAGATAAAAAAAAGTGATGTGTAACCCGGTGTGTTTACTAAACCCTCTAAATGAAAAAACCAATAACTTGAATTATGCTAAAATTTATTAATTAAAAAAATCCAGCAGGATTATTAGCCAATCAAATTTCATCATTATACTGGAGTGAAAAATGCCATACCTGGTCTGCTATAAGTGTGATGTCTACTACGAGGTGGAGACTGAAGAGGAAATAATGGAGTTAACCCACTGTGAATGTGGTGAGAAACTGATTTATTTTATGAATCTGGAGGATTCATACTCAGATGTGGGTGGTGAATCTTTCTATGAAGCCTTAAATGTAGCTGATGGAGTATTTGTTCATCCGGATAATGGAAAACATGGAGGTAATGGTAAACCTGATGAATATGATGACCCGGAATACGGTAAAGGCTATGATGATCATGTGGATTTTACCAGACTGCCACAACCTGGAACCACCATTGACCAGGAACCCAGTGCACACCACCAGCATACCAGGGAAACCACAACCACTTTCACCCCGGAGAAGGCATCACAGTACTTGAAAATCCAGGAACATGGACAACTACTGACTTACGCCGGGGTTATTCTTTTTATCCTATCATTATTCGCCATATTCAGTACCCTGAATCTCTTTTATGGCTTGTTAACCCTGGTCGGAGTATTCCTGGGAGTTTATGGTAACTCCCTCATTGAGAATGGTAAAGCTGAGGGTTCCAGCTGGCAGAATGGATTGGAAGGTGAAAACATGGTAGCTGAGTACCTTAACACCCTACCCCAGGACTACTACGTCTACCAAGATGTGAATTTACCCGGTAAGGGTGGGAACATCGACCACATTGTAATTGGCCCCACCGGTATCTTTGTTATTGAAACCAAGAACTATTCTGGAAAGTACCGTATAAAAGGTAACCAGTGGTTATACTACAAAAATGGTGCTCCCATGGTGATTGATAATAACCCCGGTACCCAGGTTCGTAAGAACACCCTGGATCTCATTAACTTTCTCCAGGATAAGGGGATCTCCACCAATAGTTCGTGGATTACGGGCCTGGTGGCCTTCATCTGCCAGGATTTCCAGGTACTGGAAACTCCCAGGAATTATAAGGTTCTCATACCCCAGACAGTCCCCGAGTACATAATGAATGGTAAAAAAGAAACCAACATGGATTTACTGAGAAGAGCAGCCCTGGAACTGGAACCATACTGTGTGTAGCTTTACCTTAACGCCATAACCATGTAAAAAAAGGAAAATGTGTGAGGAGGGTTATCTCCTTGATGGCAACAGTAGTCCGCCAATCACCACTAATATTCCCCGGAGGATAGGTGAAGGTTCTACCTGTTTCCGGCATTCTGATAGTTTTTGCTTCCACCATGTTCTGCGCGATGACTGTGATGGCTGATACGCCCTGGGTATTTATATTATAGGTGTTTTGAATTTATAGATACAGTGAAAACATACGAACCAGCACGGGTAAACCAGCCAGTGATGTGCAGGTAAAATTAAACTTAAAATTACGTTGATAATAAATGAAATTCATCAGACAAATTTAAAAAAAATATGAAAGATTTATCCTAAAAGTTACTTTTTGTTCTAAAAATTACCCAAGTTCTAAAAATTACTCAAAAGCCCACCTAGATCAGTGCGGTCTTCTGCGGATCTTTGACCGGAATACTTAAAGAGGGTTTTGGATAGGGAGTAAACATTCATGGACTGTATCCATACCTTTCCATTTCCAGTTAATTTAGCAAAGAATATTCCTTCACCACCAAACATGATATTTTTAAGCCCCTTCTGATCCAGGCCACCGATGAATTCTATGTTGTAATCAATTGAATCCTCAAAGGCCACCAGGCAACCGGTATCCACGTGTAGAGTTCCTCCATAGTCAGCAGGGTTTAGCTCTAAGAAATTCCCACAGGAACCTACGAACAGAGTACCCTTATCCGAGAATCTTTCCAGAATGAATCCCTGACCCCCAAAGGCACCGGCACCTAGACGTTTGGTTAAGGCAATATCAAAGTCAATGGTACTCTCAGCTGCTAATAACCCATCAGACTGTACAAACATCTCCCTAGATCCATCCAGTTCCATGGCCAGTATCTCACCAGGAATCATCTGGGCAAAGGATGCCTTTCCATCCCCACCTAATGGTGTGAAATGGACGAAAGCCACACTCTCACCAGCCAGGGTTCTTTTACCCACATCAATGGCGGTGCCTATGGCTTTATCCAGGAAGCTTTTCCCTTCGTGTTTCTGGCTCCCGAATCGGGTGTCCATATCCACATTGGAGGTTTTCCACAGGAATTTACCTGCCTCCCCGTAGACTTCATCACCAGGGGATAGTTCGGTTACAAGCATTTGCATGGCATTGCCGATTATATTGTGTTTTATCATATTTTTTCACCTGCTTAGTCTTAGGTGAATCCAGTGCATATTAATATTTTACCATAATAATTCTAAAAGGAAAAATTAAAAAGGGTGATTTAAGGTTAATGGTAAAATGAAACATATCTCAATATAAAAAAATATCAGGAATTAGAAAAGGTTACCCAATGATAGGGGAAAATGGTGGTTAATATTAGGATCAGAAAATACCAAATAAAACTAAATTTAAAAAAAATATGTAAGATCCAACAGTTACGTTTAAACTGTTGGATATAGGTTTAATTCTAAGGTTGTGACGCTTAACTACCGGCTATCACTTTTGCAGAGCTACTATGAGCAGTAGGTTGACCTACCCATGCTTGGCCAGAGTAGTCAGCATCAACCCAGCCATTACAATTCCAGACCTCTACAGATCGGTGGTTGGATGAGTATCTGTTTGAGTACTGAACAATCCGAGCTCTTTGACCGGAGGAAGTAAGTTGACTGTACATTGCATTACTAACATCCCAACAATCACCACTGTAACCCTTGCTACTGTAAGTTCGAACAGCTGTTGCATAGGTTTTCTTGGAATATGTTGGACTTGTTGAGCTGCTTGAGGTTTCTTTACTGGCAGTACTGGTATCTTCACCAGATGCAGCCTGAACATCAGCTACTTGTTTGTCCCAGGTTTCCATAGCTTTTTCTGTGTCCTTACCCACAACTCCGTCAACTAATAATCCGGCTTCTGTCTGGAAATCCCTGACGGCTTTATCAGTGCTGGCACCGAATTCACCATCAATGTCTCCAGAGTAATATCCGTAATCAGTTAACCATTGCTGGATTTTTTTAACCTGGTCACCAGAGGCTCCAAGTTCCATTATCTGTGATTGGTTAGTGGAATTATTAGTAGTATTGTTACCAATAATTTTAGGAGTGTTCTCTCCGAAGGGTTTATTGTTCTGAAGCACATTTTCTGTTGCTTTTACATCAGCACCAGTAACTCCAATTTGTAAACCATCGTAATTAATTCCATCATTTGAATTTGAATTTTGGCCATCTACAGCTCCCACAATAGGGACTACTGCGATAACCATGCTTATCATACATAGGATAGCATAGCTAGAATATCTATTAATTATACCGCCTCCGCGCCCGAAAAAATTAGAATTTTTTTAATGGACTTTCTTTGACTTACATTAACTGGAAACAACATCTCTTATAAAGGTATGGAATTTTACGGCAAAAAAGGGAACGTAGAGGTCCTTTTTTTAAATTTAAGACCTGATTTACAGGTATTGAATTAACTGTATAAGGTTGGGCTGCTTCCGTTGCTATTTTAAGTATATGAACTCATTTAATAGCCCATTTACCCTAAATAGGCATATTCGATTCACACATATCAGTGCAAGACCTTCCCTTACACAACCTAAAAAGGAATGAATGAGGTGTTTTACCTATAAATAACTTTGAATCAACCATTTTAATCAAAATAAGTGATGATTAAGGTTAATGGAATTTAAGAGATTATGGGGTCTTCCTTCAAAAAAGATGTTAAATTGAATTTAACGTTTTAAATTGATTTTTTTTAATGAATTTAAGCACTTATTGATTAATTATTATTTTTTTCATTCATTTAGAACTTATTCCAGAAAATCCAAAAATACATCTTTATTATTGTTTCTTCTTCAGATTTTCAACCCAACTCCCAATCCTAGTTTATATTTCACAGTTCCATAGAAACAATATCAATATCAGGGTCCAAAAGCAAAGGATTTTAAGATTATCAGAATCCCATAAACTGAATAAATATCCTTCATCTGTAGTCCGTACCCGGGTAAATCAGAGATTAAATAAAACTGGGTAGATTACTCCTCAACAAAACCAGTAAAGATCCCAGCCAATATCAGAATATTCATTCATGGACTTATATCCCAGGTTTGCTCCTGGAACTCTTCCTGGTTAGTAATAGATCCGTTTCCATAATTCTCCCTACTTTGAATAAGTCCTGTTCACTTCATTGATATTTTTGATAAATTCCCAAAAATGATGTAATATGAAAAAATAAGTACAATTATCAACATAAAATATACTTAGAAATATCCTCTAAAAATTGATCATCACCACCATCTTCCACTTTAATTGGTTGTTTTGTGGTGTATTTTAAAATCTATGAAAGAATGGAGGATCTACAAAACTAATGGGGGGATTATTTTATGGTAGAGAAAAAGGGGATAGACACTATCTTCAATGACATGATCCAGACCATTAAGGAAAGACAGGTGGATCTGGACAATGCCATTGCCGAGTACACCGGGGGACCGGCTAAACCTGCCGCTGATATCAAGGAAACCAAGGAAGAAATAGTGGTAAAGACTGATCTACCTGGTTTCAAACGGGATGATATAAAGATCGACCTCACCGAGGACACCCTGGAGATTAGAGCTAAACACTCTGAGGAAACTGAAGAAGAAAGGGAAGAAGAGGGAACAACCTACCACCGGAAGGAAAGACGGGTAACTTCTGCTGCCCGGACGCTCATACTACCAGCCAGGGTTAAAATCAACGAAGTCACTGCCCACTTCAAAGACGGAGTCCTGACCATAACCATGCCAAAACTGGAGAAAAAGGAAACCTATGAGGTTAAAGTGGAATAATATCTACATTATTTCTCTTTTTTTTTAATTTTTTACCCCACCTTGAAACACCGGCTTAGACATTGAAAAACTTAGTTCATAAATGAATGAACTAGTATAACTAAATAAACCCAGATTCAAGTTCAACCCGAGGAACCTGTATTCTCAGTAAACCTGGTTATAACAACAATCCAGGTTAAATTTGTACTTACACTAAACCAGTATATCTGTACCATTAAATTTAGAATTATTTCTGCAGGTAAATGTAAAATTTTACCTAATTTAATGTGCTCAGTCATCAAATAACCAATTACTAATAGTGCTTTCATTAAATAAGCAAATCACTATTGGTGCTTAGTCATTACCATAACTAAATTACTGATGGTACCAACAACCTTCCTTTCCACCTGTATGGTCTTCTCTACAGCCACCTTTTCGTATTCAATAATGGATTCCTTCTTATTTTTAAGTCCGGTAAAGGATAAGATGGCCATGCCTATGCTGAGAATTGCTCCAAAGATAACCACCAGATGCAGTCCACTGGTTAAATTAGCAGCGTCTGCCCCGTAGAGTGCACTGGATTCTATGAGTTCGGCAGGTATTGCACTGTGCAGGAGTAACCCTGCATAACATACTGCAAAGACCATTCCCAGGTTCCTGGTGGTGGCCAGTATACCAGAGGCCATACCTGCATTTTCAGATGGTAACTCAGACATGAGGGCCTTGTTGGTAGGGGACTGGAAGAGTGCTGCTCCTAGCCCCAGGAGGGCCAGGCGGAAAAACACGTCCCAGGCATTTGAATCCACGGTTAACTGGGTCATTGAGAGGAGGGCTACTGTGGAGACCACTCCTCCCATGAAGGCTGGGAACCGGGATCCGAATTTATCAGCCACCATACCACTCAGGGGTGCTACAGTCATCATTATCACTGGTGAGGCAGTTAAAACCAGTCCAGTGGTGGCCTGATCAAGGTGCAATACTTTCTGAAGGTAGAATGGAACCGCAAAGAACATCATGTACATGCACATGTAGTTGAAGTGTAAGCTTAGGCTGAATGCACTAAATTTCCTGTTTTTAAATAGTTTAAGATTCAAAACCGGATTCTCAGTACGGAGTTCCTGATAGATGAAGAGTCCAAGTGTGATTAAAGCCATAACTCCGGTTATTATGGCGGTGGTGTAACTGGCCTCTTCCACCATGTTCAGTGTGTATACCGTTAAAAAAAGACAGATAAACTGGAGTACTGTTCCTGGTATGTCCCATTTTACTCTGGTTTTCTGACTGCGTTTAAGGATCATGTAGCAGAAGATGAAGTCCAGGATTCCCACTGGCAGGTTTACCAGGAAGATTGATTTCCATCCCAGGAATCCGGAGAGTATCCCTCCAATGGCTGGGCCCAGTGCCAGTCCAGCAGCGATGGCCACTGCATATATTCCCAGGGCTCTGCCTAGGTACTGGGAGGGGAATGACTTTCTAACCAGGGCCATGGATACACTGATCATCATGGCGGCTGCCAGTCCCTGCAATCCTCGGAAAAGGATCAACCATTCAATGGATGGTGATAGACTACAAAGTAGGGATGTGGTCACAAATCCGGCTAACCCTGCCAGGTACACTCTTTCCTGCCCATAAAAATCTCCGAATCGGGAGAAGAATAGGACGAATCCCAGGAGGGTGATAAGATAACTAGTTAAAACCCATTGTACTGTGGAAAGACCCACTCCAAAGTAGGTGGATATGGTGGGTAGGGATACGTTGATGATGCTGGCGTTGATGGGAACCATCATGGTTCCCAGAGATAGTGCTAGCAGGATCTGCCATTTTTTGTCAAAACCAGAAATATTACCATGACCTGGAAAGGGGATTTAAAGAATAATTTCTGGATAATCCCTTATGTCCATTTAATATTTCAGTTTTAACAGTTAAAAATAACCTGTTAACATAATTCAAAAATTGGGCTTGCGTTTTATTAGTATTAGAAATAAATTTTCTGGTTAATTTCAATTAAAAATACACCTTCATAATAAACTATTAGAACATTAATAAGTTAGATGATCATCCCATATAAAGATATGCAATCACCATTTTTTATGTAAAATTAAATAATATGAAGATTAAGATCATTATTATTAATAATCCTCTGGATAAATCAGCCCAATGTATGTTTAAATATAGAAATCCATCCAAAATTGATTATGAATTTTTTTTATCTGGAAGTGTCAAGTGATACAGTCTCCATAACCTAAAAATATTACATCCCAAGTAAAAAAATCCATATTACCCTTATATTTCAAAAAAATTATATAATCATTCAACTATAAGATCATTAATTATTTTTTCACACCGTACTGACTTAAACTGATTTAGTCATTTATTCTGTAGTAATGGGGGTTTATTTAATTGTCACATGAGAAACCTATTGAATTATCGAAGAATTTAAAACCCATACATAAAACATTAAATTCAACTGATATGAAGTTCCAGAAACTTTTCAACACCATTCCGGATATTATTACCATAATTTCTTTTGAAAACCAGAATCCTGGAAATTTTATTGAGATAAATAAAGCAGGCCAGGAAAAATTGGGATATACTCATGATGAATTCATTAAATTATCCATTGATGATATTGTAGCCCCTGATGTAAGATCAGAACTTCCTGAAAATAGTTATAACATCAAGAATCACTATTTTGAAACTGTATTCATGGCTAAAAATGGTGGAAGAATCCCGGTGGAGATCAGTAATACCCTGTTAAAGATTGATGAAAGAGATGTGATTCTTTCCATAGTCAGAGATATCACCCAACGTAAACTATCCGAAGAAGCCCTAAATGAAATCAAGGAAAATTATCGCCTGATATCCAAGAACACCACTGATGTGATCTGGATTATGGATATGCGTTTAAACTCGCTGACCTATATCAGTCCTTCAATATATAATTTGGTGGGTTACACAGCAGAAGAAATCATGTCTAAATCTTTGATTGATTTTTTAAACCCCCAATTATCCCAGTACATTGTTAATAAGATGGAAAAACGGATAAAAGCATTTGAATCTGGTGATGAATCTTCCCGGGTGCAAACTGATATCATAGAACATCTGAAAAAAGATGGTACTCTGGTTCCAGCAGAAATGGTAACCACCTTACTTGCAGACGAAAATGGTAAAGTTAACCAGATAATGGGTGTTACCCGAAATATCACAGAACGGAAGAGGTTTGAAGATGAACTTAGGGAAAGTGAGGAATTCAACCGGAGTATCATTGCTGCCAGCCCTGATTGTATTAAAGTCCTTGATTTAGATGGTAACTTATTAATGATGAGTGATGGTGGCCAGGAACTGATGGAAGTTGATGATTTAAACCTAATTTTAAACAAAAAACTTGTTGATTTCTATGCAGAAGAATCCCAGCCAGATGCACGCGCTGCAATTGCCAGTGCCAGGGATGGGAATCCTGCCCAATTCACCGCATACTGCCCTACAGTAAAAGGCACCCCAAAATGGTGGGATGTGATAGTAACCCCGATTTTGGATGCCAACGGCAGGCCAGAGAAATTATCTGCAGTCTCACGTGATATCACCCAGAGTAAGTATGATGAAGAAAAATTAAGGTGGAGTGAAGATCGGCTAATGATGGGTATGGACATGGCCAACATGGTTTACTGGGAATACAATACTGAACAAGATCTTTTCACATTTGATGACCAGTTCTATGCACTCTACGGGACAACAGCAGAAGAGGAAGGTGGTAACAAGATTTCTGGCCAGGAGTATGTCCAACGTTTCGTTGATCCCAGTGCCTATGAACTAATGGAGAATGAATTTGCCAAAACCTTTGAAGTGGATGACCCTAATTTCCTAAGCAAAACCCATCACTGGATGATCCGGGCTGATGGTGAAAGAAGATTCATACAGGTACGTTTTAAAATCATGTTCGATGAAAAGGGTAACAAGATTGGAACCAGGGGTGTGAATCAGGATATCACAGAACTTAAAATGGCTCAAGACCAACTAGAATTAAACCAGGACCTTCTTCTAATGAGTATGGATATTGCAAAACTGGTTAAATGGGAATACAATATTGAAAAAGACCTCTTCACCCTAGATGACCATTTTTACACATTATACGGCACCAATGCAGAGGAACAGGGAGGGTACCAAATGCCCTTTATGGAATATGTTAAACGTTTCGTGCCTGAAGAAGAGAAGAAAAGTTTAGCCAACAAATTTGTCAAGATATTAAAAAGTGATGACCCGGATATTACCACCACAATCCAACATTGGATAATTAGGGGCTATGGGGAAAGGAAATACATTGAACTACGAATTAAGGCCATATATGATGAGAATAACGAAAAAATTGGAACAAGAGGCGTTACCCAGGACATAACTGAACTCAAAAAAACTGAAGAAAAACTGAGACAATTACTGGAAGATAAAGATATGCTCATTAAAGAAATCCATCACCGGGTTAAGAATAATTTAATGATTATATCAAGTCTCCTTAACCTTCAATCCAGCAATTTAAAGGACCAGGAGTCCAAGGATTTATTTCAAGTGAGCCAAAACCGTACAAAAACAATGGCCTTGATCCATGAGAGGCTTTACCAATCAGATGACCTCAAACGTATTGGATTTAAGGAATATATCACCACTTTAAGTAAAGATCTTTACAAAAACTATGTAAATGATCCCAACCGTGTGGGTCTCCAGCTGGTTGTGGAAGATGTGGATTTTGATGTTGATCAGGCCATTCCTTTGGGTTTAATTCTCAATGAGATCATTACCAATTCCATGAAGTACGGTTTCCCGGGTGATTTAAAGGGCAAGGTATTCATAGATTTAAGTAAAAAAGGCAAAACTTACACTCTAAGGGTGGGTGATGATGGTGTGGGTTTACCAGAGGATCTGGACATTGAAAAGACAGATTCACTGGGTATGCAATTGATAACCAATCTGATTAGTCAGATTGATGGAGAATTTGAATTAAAACGTGAAAATGGTACTGAATTTATCATTAAATTCATGGAAAAGGAGATTGAGTAACTTTTTAAAATTTAACCAAATTAATCATTTTTTTATCATCAACTATCCAAATGGATTTTTTTAAAACTTTCTTTTAATACTCAATCCACATTTAAAATTGATATACAAAAATAATATAAGTAATATGTTGGATAGCATATTTAATACTAAGAGGGGTTGGTATAATTAAAATCCATCTGGAAAATCCAGAAGTAACTAGGGGTTTAAAAATTCTGGGTAAGGGACAAGTGCTTTCCCAGCTGCAGCAGGATATATCACATACATGGAAAAGTATAATGATAGTTGGACCCTGGCTTGATGCTTATTTTGTGGAGAAAGTCATTGATTCATTAAACCCTCCGGATATTGAGGTTCGCTTCTTGGTGCGTATAGATGGCGAGGGGGTTGTTGATTCCAAAACCCTGTCGGCACTAAATTTAGCCCGTGAAAACATAAAAAACTTTCAGGCCAGATCCCTTCTGAAATTGCATTCCAAGGCCATCCTTCTTGATAGTGATGTGTTCTACCTTGGGAGTGCCAACTGGTACTGGTACAGCCTCCATGAATCACTGGAGCTAACTGTCACCGGTAAAACATGTATTTTACCCAGATTAATAGAGGAACTGGTTGTTTACTGGGATCAGGCCACTCCCCTATCCACCCGGGAAATGAAGGAATACCATGATCTGGAACCAATTAGAACCGAAATCCACCCCCCAAATACACACTCAACAGGGGATTAATAATTTAGAAGGAACAAGAATTGGGAGGGGATGAGAAGGGGTTTGTACTATGAAATATGGTACGACGAAGCATATTTTGTAAGATATAGTGGTTAACCCCTGCTCCTATGTATTTTATTTAAAATTATACTAATAATTATGTATTTCCGAACAGTTCAGATATTTTCCGTACTGTTTGGTGTATTTTATTTTTTGGTTTAATCAACAAAAACTATAAATTTTTTCCACATCCACAAACTATAATTATTATAATAAATTAAATTATTATTAATATAGTTAATCCAAATTATTTGGAAACAGACCCCAAAAATGAATTCATAAATATAACCATTATTAAGACAAATGGTAAGTATAAATCCGGGTATGTTTAAAATATTAATTCAAATTTAAAAAAATAGGATTATGTGTAATTAAGTGAATTATATAAATCATGGTTAAAGAGGGATCAAGTTATGAGCCAGTGGAAAGAAGTAAAAAGAGATGAAGAGGAAGTTGAAAAACCAACCTTCTGGGAACCAGCAGCCCTGGGAGAAACATTAGAGGGTAAATACATTGACCTGGAGGAAGATGTGGGTCAGTTCAAGAGCAAGCTTTACACTCTCAGAACCAGTGAAGGAGAAGTTAAGGTCTGGGGTTCCACAGTCCTGGATGAGTTAATGAGAAAGGTGGATCTGGGAAATGAGGTTCGCATAACCTTCAATGGCAAACAACCCTCCAAGAGTGGTAAAAATCCCTGGAAGGATTTTAAAGTGGAGTACCGGGAAAAAATAGATTAAAAACAAATAGTTAATTGAAATATCTATTTTTTTCACCAATTTAATAATTAAATTTAAATTAGTAACCCATATTTTATTAAAATGTATTTTATTAACATTAAAACCTTAAATGATTATCATGACCCGTAAAGTATTCACCATTGGCCACAGCAACCACCCATTCAGCCGTTTAATGGAGTTAATCCAGAAACAGGGGGTCCAGATGGTGGTGGATGTTCGCACCCGGCCCTACAGTAAATACACACCCTACTTCAGTAAAAAACCATTGGAAGAAGGTTTGAAAGAATACCACTTGGAATACGTTTATCTGGGGAATAAGATGGGTGGAAAACCTGATGATCCCCGGTTCTACCATGATGGGGAACTCCTCTACCACCTCATAGAGGATGATGCTAAGTACCAGGAAGGACTAAAACAGTTACTGGAGCTAGCCGGGGATAATCAGGTGGTTGTAATGTGCAGTGAAGAGGATCCCTTCCACTGTCACCGCCATCACCTCATCAGTCAATCACTCTTAAAACATGGATTCAGTATCACCCATATACGGGGTAATGGTGATCTGGAGAAGGTTAGAAGTGATTATCAGGCACGTTTATTTTAAATAAAGGAAAAATATTAATTAAATAATAACCAGATTTTGTTTCAAGAAATAATTACATACTAGTTTAGATATACCCAGATTTAAATGCTTAAAAACGTCCTTGAAACCCTGGAAAAAAACCGGATATTCCGCCGGAAAGTGGAGCACATTGAAACCCTCAATCCCCGGAAGGGAGAGTACGGGGAAGTGGAAGATCTCCCTGAACCCATCCAGAAATACCTGGCAGATAGCCGTATCAGGCTTTACCAGCACCAGGTCCTGGCTACCCAGCGTATCCGGGAGGGGGAGAATGTTTTAATTACCACCCCCACTGCCTCGGGTAAGACTCTGGCCTTTAACCTGGCCATCATGGAAGCACTCTCCAGGGATGAGGAGGCCACCGCCCTATACATCTACCCGGCCAAGGCCCTGGCCAATGACCAGTTAAGTATCCTGAAACATTTGGAAACCTCCTGTAGTATTGATTTTAAACCTAACATCTATGATGGGGACACACCCCGGGATATCCGACCCAGGATCAAGGAAAACTCCCGTTTAATTCTAACCAACCCCTACATGTTACACCTCATCATGGGCTGGCACCATCAATGGGCACGTTTCTATCGCAATCTTAAATACGTGGTGATTGATGAGGCCCACCATTACCGGGGAGTTTTTGGATCCAACGTGGCCTTCCTCATCCGCCGTTTAAGGAGAATATGCAACCATTACGGTAGCTACCCTCAGTTCATCTTATCATCAGCCACCCTGGCCAATCCAGAGGAGTTCAGTCGTAACCTGGTGGGCTTGAATTTCCAGGAAGTTAACCAGGACACTTCTCCCAGTGGTAAGAAGCATTTCATACTCTACAACCCCTTTGCCAAGTGGGGTGATCTCTCCACCCACCAGGAAACCAGTAACCTGTTCCAGTTAATGGTCCTTAATGATATGCAGACACTGTGTTTCACCATCAGCCGGAAAATGGCCGAACTCATAGCCATGTGGGCAAAAAAGGAATTAAACCAGCATAACTCCGAGTTAGTTGACCGCATAACCGCCTACCGGTCGGGTTACCTGGCCAGTGAAAGGAGGAAGATCGAGAATGGTCTTAAAACCGGTAAACTGGTGGGTGTGACCTGTACCAATGCCCTGGAATTGGGGGTGGATATTGGTAGTCTGGACGGGGTTATAATCAGCGGCTACCCAGGTACCATGATCAGCACCTGGCAGCAGGCTGGACGGGCAGGCCGGGGTGAAAACGAATCATTAATTATCATGGTGGCCTTTGAAAACGCCCTGGACCAGTACCTGATGAAGCATCCGGAATTTTTATTCCATAAATCACATGAAAATGCAGTGATCGACCTGAACAATAAGAAGATCACCCATGGCCACCTGTTATGTGCAACCAAGGAGTTACCCCTAACTGTGGATGAATTTGAAAGGTACTTTGATGCAGACTTTGACTCCCTGGAGGAACTCCGGCAGGAGGGGATAATAAAGGAAACTGGTTACGGGTTGACCTATGCCGGACGTAAGGACCCAGCTTTCAGTATCAGCCTGGACCAGATATCCAGTGACCACTTCAAGGTATTCCATGATAAACGTTTAATGGAGACCATGGACCGGCAGCATGCCTACAGTGAAGCCCATGAAGGAGCTGTCCTGATAAATCAGGGTGAAACCTATATTGTGGACTCATTCAACCTCCCCCAGAGGTCTATTAATGTGAAAAAAATGGATGTGGATTACCATACCCAGGCCCTTAAAAACGTGGATGTTTCCATTGTCAAGGAACTTGATAAGAGAAAAATAGGTAACTTCGAGGTCTATTTTGGTGAGGTTAAGGTTACCCAGGATTTCTATAAGTACAAGACCATGATCTACGGTAAAACTCTGTCCACCCATAACCTTGAATTACCACCACTTAAGTACCATACCCGTGGATTGTGGTTCACCATCCCCGGAATGGTGGCTGACAGTCTGGAGAACATTTTCACCAAGAAGGATGCCTATGCCGGGAGTCTGCACGGTGCTGAACACGCACTTATATCCATGTTCCCCTTACTGGTGCTATGTGACCGCTTCGATATAGGTGGTTTGTCCACCAACTACCATCCCGAAACTGGTAAAGCCACCATTTTTATCTATGATGCCTATGAGGGGGGTATTGGATTATCAGAGAAGGCAGTGGAGGTTATGGAGAAGCTGGTGGAGGTCACCCGGGACATGGTTAAAAGCTGCCAGTGCAGTAAAGGCTGTCCTACCTGTATTTACTCCCCTAAGTGTGGTAATGATAACAAACCATTACACAAGAATGGTACCATCTTCCTTCTGGATGCTATTTTGAAGATGATTAAGTGTGAAAAGATGGATCTGCCCACTGAATCCATCCTGGAACATCCCCCACATATTACTGGTCCGGTTAAAACCCAGGCTATCGGTGGTGAAGGTTACCAGGAATTTGAAAATCCCCGTAATCTCACTAAGAAGGGTGAATCTTTCTACTTCAACGGTAACCACCAGGAAGCCCTGAAATGTTTCCAGAAGGTCATTGAGATGGATGAGAATAATCTCACTGCCTGGAAGTATAGGGGGATGATACTTGAACATCAGGATGATCACCAGGGAGCAATAGAATCCTTTAAGAAGGCCCTTGAAATCCATAAAGAAGATGATGAAACCTTCTATTACCTGGCAGTTTCTCATTACAATAACGGTGACTTAGATGAGTGTAAAAATACTTCCAAAAAACTCATAAAAAGAAGGAAAGACTGGGATGATGCCTGGTGTATCCTGGCCATGTCCCTCCAAGCATTAGGGGATGAAGAAGAAGCAGTTAAAGCATACCAAAAGGCGTTAAGCATCAATCCCTTGAATGAGGATGCTGCAGATAATTTGAATGAACTTTTAGATTGATTAAAATAATATTCACTTGTTATCCCTAGTGAGAGGATTACCCTTTTCTATTAATTTAATGGTTATATCTCCAAATTCATCCCAGAGCCCGGGTGCTTCCTCATGGAAACGATTGGACCGGGGGAGTGCAGATAATTTAACTCCACTTGAAGCGTAGGTACTGTTGTATTCCCTATCTTTAGTATCTAAATCTACTAACTTGGAATAAATAGATTTGAGAAGTTCTAAACAATTATTAAAAGATGATATTGTTATTATCTCCTTATCACTGAAGGTTATTGATAGGAAAGAAGCCTGTTTTCTCCACATCAGATCATTCCAGGAGGGCATGGGCATTTTAATCAGCCGATGGGAGAGAATGATCTTTGATTCCGCATCAGAAGCTCCATCTTCTTCTACCTTATTTATTTTAAACCAGAAATCCTTTAGTAATTCCAAATTTCTTTCATTTTCAAGGGAAATTAATGTACGAGTGGAATTAATTTTCCTTCTCTTTGACCTTCTATCCCTTCGCAAGTTACTTACCTCACTAGAGGCCAATCCCATAATCACACCTAAAATGGTGGAGATTATAGGAATATATCCTGTAATATTTAACGTAAAAATCAGCTCCATAAATTAATTTTTTAAATAATACCAAAAAAAAGCAAGTTAAATTAACCTAATAATTCAGTACGTATATTATTATTGATTTGTGGTACTATTAAAATGATCTATTATTAAATTTGATGTATTCAAAAATTATTATAAAATCATTTTTCCATTTAAAAACCAATTGTATCAAAATTTTTCAGTTAGGTCTTATAATAAACCATACAAAATTTTAATCAGATGACTTATGGAATTTTTTTAACAGTTTAAATGAAGTTGACCATCCGATTTTTTATACAATCATAATGTAAGATAAACTATAAAAATTAATACAGGTTTAGGTAAATATTTGATTTATATTGTTGAATTAACCTGCAGGCTTTATCCATAAATAAATCAAGAATATTTAGAAGTGTTAATAATTGTTTTCGTAATTATTTTTCTAGCCTACAATACATATAATTACATTCAAACGCAGGAAAAAGATATATTCGTAGGTTATCTTCCCAGAAATCATCATGCCGCAGCTTTTGTAGCTGCTGAAATGAATATGTTCAGTAAAGCAGATTTAAGAGTTAATTAATACCTTTTAGATCTGGTGGGGATATAATCTGGGCCATGGAAGGGGTCAGATCGATGTGGCTTACTGTGGCGTTGCATCAGCCATGGAAGCTGTAAGTCACATTATTATAGTAAGTTATAACTAAAATGAAAACCATATATCAATTCAATGCGAGACCTTGCTTTTTAGGAATTACAGAGCAGTAAACAAATAAGAATAAATAAGCTCTAATTTCCTTTTAATTTTTTTAGGAGGTACAGCATAAGGAGGGAGAAAATTGAAAGAAAAACAAATGGCCATTCTACTTTTAGCCATTATGTTGTCAGTTGTTTTCATCTCTGGATGCACCATGGGTGGAGATGAGGGTGACAGTGACGATGATGACATGGATACTGATGATTCATATCAGGGTGGTTTTTTATCCATGACTGCGGCCCAAGTTTCAGATGAGTATCAGGGATTCCAATCTAAAGGACATTCATAAATATCGAATTAAATTATTATTACTTCTTTTTAAATTGTCACTTAAATTTATTCTCTTTAAGCCACCCTAATGTTTTCATGGGATCTCTACTAATTTTTTTCCTGAAAGAAAATATTTAATGGCCCATCACAGTTATTTACCGTAACTTTGTGGTTAAAGAAGAATCAGTTCCCCTGATTATATTTTATAACCAATAATAATTATAGAGTTAGATAGCTATAGGGTATTATTCTCAGAATAGGAATTTAGATATTCCGAGATATGGGAATTTAGATTGGATATTAAATAGTTATTATTACTAAGATAGAATATTCTGGATAAAAAAATAGGTTTGTTATACTAATACAACAGAAATGTTGAATATAAACAAAGATTATTAAAGGGGAATTTTTAGAGGAATATAAAATGAACAGCAAAAATCAAAATAAATATCCTCTGGAGACTGCCGGGGCAAATATGGTAACTGGTGTGCCGGTTTACAATCTTCAGGATAGTTTAGAAGATGAGAAGAAGGTTTGCTCTATAACTCCTGTGAATACTGTACCATGGACTATATATATTTCACCAACCGTAAAAACGTTCTTAAAGGAGTTATATCCATTAAAAATTTAGTTAAGGCCAGGGATAAAACTTTACCCTCCAGTGAAATTATGGTGGAAGATCTGGTTACTGTTGACCCCTACACTGACCAGGAAAGAGTGGTGTACCTGGCTCTTTCCAATGGTCTTAAAGCCATACCAGTTGTGGATGAAGCAGGTAAACTACTGGGAGCAGTACCCTACGACACCATACTGCAGATATTCAACCATGAAGTGCAGAGTGATATATTCAACTTTGGAGGTATCTTCCACCGGGTGGGTGATGAGTACACCAGTATCCATTCTTCAGCTATCCACATGATACGTTCACGCCTCCCCTGGTTAATTATTGGAGTTATTGGGGGGACACTGGCTGCAACCTTGATTGCCCAGTTTGAAGAGCTTTTAGCCGGTTTTATTGCTCTGGCCAGTTTCATACCAGTGATGGTTTACATGAGTGATGCTGCCGGGGCCCAGACTGAAGCCCTGATCATCAGGAGTATGGCCCTTGACACCAAACTCAACGTGAGGAAATATTTAACCAGGGAAATACTGGTGGCCTCTGCACTGGCACTGGTTTCTGGTGCTTTTGCTGCCTTACTGGCCTATCTCACTCGCCAAAATCTTATCCTAGGAATTATCATATTCTTGGCCCTGTTTTTCAGTATTATTGCCTCGGTGACCATCAATACCATAGCACCCCTTATTTTAAGGAGATTCAACTACGATCCAGCACTGGCCACTGGACCACTGGCCACTATCTTCAGTGATATTGCCACCCTGGCCATTTATCTGGCGGTAGCCATAACATTACTGGGCGGAACCTGAATTGAATTATTTACCGGCTTATTCTTTTTAATATATAAAAATATAGATGTTAAATTTAAATCCACTGAAAATTAGGGTTTAATTATTTCAACAACAGCTAAATAGTAATATTTGAGTAAGGAGGTTTCTTTTGATGGGGTTATCCTAATTGAAGTAAGGGAAAAAATTTTAAGTTAATAATGATAGATGTAAACTTTGTAATAAATTTACATAGTGGAAGTATGGGGGGATGATTTATAGGGAAAAAATTCCTTTTAATACTAATAATAACTGTTTTAACTTCTACAATTATGTTAGGGGGAAGTATAAATCCGGAGTATTCTTCCTATCATTCTACTGAATCAAATAATCAGGTTTATGCAGCTTTTTCTGGATCATGGGTAAATGCAGAACCTGTTGATCTTTGTGTGTTTACTTTAAATGCACCAGAACGTTATTTATCTTCATCTCCCACCCGTGCTTTATCTCTTTCCCCAGAGCGACTGCTTTCATCATACCCTGAGAGAATTTTATCTTCGTCACCATTAAGACTAATTTCAACTTCACCGGAGCGACTGCTTTCATGTTCACCCTTAAGACCCCTATCAGAATCTCTGGAACGGATCCTATCATCTTCACCTGAGCGGATGCTTTCTCCATCCCCATGTCGACCAGTTTCTGCTTCACCGGAACGTATCCGCTCCCAGTATCCTCAAAGACCAGTTTCAATATCACCTGTAAGACCATTATCACCATCACCAGAACGGCCAGTATCATCCTCACCCACCAGACCACTTTAAACCGATTTTCTAAATAAATCTGGAAATTACTTTTTAAATTCATTTATCATTCCTCTTTTTTCTCTAATAGCAAATTAACAGGCCGAATTTTTCCCCCAATAACCTGTCCAAAAAAATTCTTTAGATTACAAACCATTATTGTTCATATAAATAAATAATGTTTATATGATATTATAATGTTATAAGAATACAATAAAGTCTATGTGGATAAATCTCTGGGAGTTTTAATGAACAACAAAGAAACAGCAATCATAATTGGAATATTTTCAATAACATTGGTAGTAGGATTTTTATTGTGCCCATTTTAATTCATAAAATTATTCATGAAAATGGACAATTGATGACATCACATATATCCCTAAACCATCTAAATAGCACTATTCCAACAATTTGTTATTTTCCCATGATAGTTTAATGTTCGGGGAATTTTAGATACTGAAAAATACTCTACCACATAGAAAAAAATCACCATAATTTAAAAATGATTGATATTGTTGAACTTATCCCTAAGTGGAAATAGATGAATCCCTTTAATCCGTACCTTTTAGTTTATTCAGGGCTACTTTTGCAGATTTTTGTTGTGCTTCCTTTTTACTCCCACCAATTCCGTTTCCATAGTTTTCACCGTTGATCATGGCAGCCATGGTGAATTTTTTGTTATGGGGTTCTCCTTCCTCCTGAACGAGCACATAACTTAAAACAAGATCTTCCTGATCGCATAACTGATTTAATTCTGATTTGTAATCGTGGAAGAAGATTTCTCCATTTTCAATGTGAGGTAGAACTGTTTTGGAGAGGAAATCCTTCACGACGACCATACCCTGATCCAGGTATAGAGCTCCGATGAAGGATTCGAAAACATCAGCAACCACTGAATCAACTTCTCTTCTGGTTAATTCTGCCCCCACACCAAGTTTTATATATTCATCCAATCCCCATTCTAGAGAATATGCATGGAGTGCCTGTTTACACACGAAATTTGCACGCATACGTGTTAGTTCACCTTCATTCAAGTCAGGGTTTATTTTGTATAAGAATTCAGACACCACTAGATCCAAAACCGCGTCCCCTAAAAATTCCAATCGCTCATAACATTCATCTATATTCTGTTCATTGGAATAGGATTCATGGAGAAAAGCCAAGTCATAAATATGGGTGTCATTGGGTTCAATTAAGAAATTTTCCAGTAATTTCATGTTATCACTTAATTAAGCTGGTATATTGAATACTAATATATATAATAATGCGAGTTTAAAACTATTATCAGTTATTATCCATTTACAGCTAAAAAATAAAATAATGATTGTCAGATGAAAAGTTTTATCCATAAAAAATTAACACAACAATAATTGCCATTTCCTAATTGTTCAGTTCAAGATTATAGCGAGTATAATGAATATCATGATCATATAATTTATTGAATAAAACCTCACCTTTAAATATCATTAAACATAAACCACAAAGTTCTAATATAGAAAATGCATTAACCAATTGGATATTCGAATATTCAGACCTACTGGTTATATATGGGTTTACGGATTAATGTTAACTCCTTAGTTGTTTTACTTCCACTAATAAATGTTGTATCTTAAAATTTGTTATTTGGTGATTAAATGGGTTATCTGATTTGCAGTAAATGTAAAAGTTACCATGAACTTCAATCTGGCGAGTCCCCCCGAAATTTAAGGGACCACTGCCCCTGCGGTGGTAAACTGAGATATGTGGAAAATCTGGACATTGTTGATCCCCGCTGGATGCAAATCATCATCCCCCTGAAAAGGACAAAAGGTGAGGTTTTAAGAGAAAAAATAGGGGTATTTTCTCTGGAGAATTTGAAGACTCGCCTGAATGATTTCTGGAATAAATGCAGGTACCGGTTGCAGAGTGCCCAGAACTGGGATAACCACACTTATTATGATACGGGTATGAACCCCTTAAATGCTATTAAAAATGAGCTTAATTTAGGTAACATTCGCTGGACCTTAGTTATACCGGTAATAGTGGCCATAACCCTTATATTAACATTTGTACCGGGTATTTTAACCCTGTTAACTTTTTTATTGTTAGTAGCCTTGGGTTACACCTTCAATAACCAGATTATTGGAGCTAAAAATGCATTAATAGCCGGAGCAATTTCTTTCTTATTGGGAAGTCTTTTTTCAGGTTCATTTCTACTTCTAATACCTTATACTCTGTTAGGAGTCATTAATGGTGCTGTTTGCGGATGGATTGGTGGATACCTTAGAAATATTAGGTTTCAAAGACGGATTTAAGTATGAGTATCATGCCCAGGACCAAAAACTTGAAAATTTTTCGAAAAGCATATCAATTTTCAACAAAAAAATGAAGAAAATTGATTACTTCGTTATAGTCTGGTTTAGCGAAGTAAATTTATTAAATTTTCGTGAAAAAATAATAATCCTGATTAATACGGTCTGGCTAACTGATTGGTATAATGGTAAATATAAAAATCACCGAAATAGCCATATTTATATGAGCAAGGGTATATGTAAATAATCATTTACACCATTTTCTCAGTTTTTTCATTATTGACATTTTGCATGAGGCACACCACTTGGGAGAGTAACCATTTTGAAGGGATCCCTTTAACCTTGACCAGTGCAGGGTACCACTCCAAAACATGACCTCTTCAAAAATCATAAAACATTGCAATCTGATAATTTAATGGTGAGATTGCAAAATGAAGTTTACTTTTATAAGTATACTGAGTGTCCGTTATGTCCGTTATATGTCCGATAACACCGATTGACCCCTATCAGAAAAGTTCATATCTCCTTCCCTTCTTCTCCCCAATAGCCCTGATAAGTTTTTTATCCACTAAATCAGCCAAATACCTTCGGAGTGTCCTTTCGTTTATGCCATGGGAAATACGCAGGAAGTCAGACATGGTTAATGAACCATGATCCTGGATATAAGCTATTGCCTGGATTTGACTGTTATTCAAGCCCAAACTCTTTAAATATTCTTTATCAAAAACGTTTTTCTTCATGTAAACTGAAAAACCAGCGAACTCTTCTTTAAAGTCAGGTTCAGGAAGCCCTGCGCCCTTTAAAGATTGAATCATCCGCTGAATCCCGGATCCGTGAACTTCAACCAGGCCTGCCTTGAAAAACATTTCTGAGATTAAAGGATTTCGAGTTGAGGAAGGATGGGTGTTTTTAAGTTTTTCAATGGTTATTCCCCCAAATAGTTCCCCAGGATTAAAGAACCAGATATGATCATCAAATATCTTGATTTGACTTTGAATTGAGTATTTAAAATAGTCCCTGTGAACTATGGAGTTTATGAGAGCTTCACGTATGGCTTCCAGAGGATAATCCCAAATTTCATCCCGGGTTAATTTACCCTTTATCTCCAATTTCACATTTATGGAATTTTTTATGGCCTCTTCAGCTTCTTCAGCCTGCCTGAACAGGTTACCCTTGATTCGTCTATCCGAAACATTAACCTCATCCTTGAATCGTAACACCCTTACCAGGGCATTGGTGAAATATTTCTGAGGATCCTTACCAAAAAGAATAAGTGCTGCATTGGTGAGCTTACCATCCACTAAAAGGTTCAGTTTAAGGAGTATTTCCGATATATCTTCTGTATCATCTGCAACTAATCTGCCTTTATTTACAGCTCTTCTTATGAATCTGCCTACTGATTCTTCATCTATTTCATCCACGCTGTAATCATTGGTCAGACCATCCCAGTTACTCCCCTGTAAAAAGAAATCCTTTAATTCATCCCCTGGTATGGGAGTAGTTATACTGTTCGCCCTTTTATAATATCTTCCATTGTATGAAATGGGATTGGGACTTTTTTTAACAATGATCATTAAAATTTCCTTATCATCCCAGTCAAAACAGGAAAAAGTGGGATGAATTCCCATTTTATCCATTATTTTATGGGTGATGGTCCGCAACAATTGATCGTTGCAATCGAATCCAACAATTTCACCGGCATCAGAGACACCACAGAATAATGTGCCTCCTTCACTGTTGGAAAAAGCAGATATGGTCTTGAATCCGTTTTCACTCATGAAATCTGTAAACTCTACTTGTAGTCCTTGGCCTTTTTTTAGGATTCTGGAAAAATTCATATTAATCTCCATATTTATAAGTCAAATTCAATGATTCTGATTATGGTTTCCATTAAATAATTCCATGGTTAAATAATCCATTTGATTCAAATATTTTTATTAAAGGCTATTTTTATAGGTATCTATCTCCAAAGCCATTATGGGTATTTAGCGAGAATTTACCATTATATCTTGAAATAAAACAATCAATAGAGGGGAATGGTGTTATTTCAATGGAATGATCAATAAAATTTTTTGTAAACAGTTCTAATTATTTATTAATTGTGTGTGTGGGGATGTAAAAGCATTGATTATGAGTTATGGATACCGATGCAAACGAGTTATGGATACCAAGGCAACATTATATAATAGAATCAATGAATATTAGATTGATGCACTGGTGTACTTCATGTCTACCTCAAGATATTCCTGCCAGTGCATCCTATCTTTATAATTCCAATTTCCTGGTTGAAAATAATTTAAATAGTTTTTTTCACCTTCAGGGTGTCCTGCAGAAATAAGCTAAAATCCCTAAAGTGTCTACCAGAATTAACCCTGATAATTATTAGTGTCTACAGAATTGACCCAAATCTTATAATTGTCTACCCCTGCCCAATCAGTATAATATTAAATCCGTACTTCTTGAGTCATTAACGGTTCTCCATGCGCTGGGCAGATCCATCTAAAATTGTAATTATTAATTTTGTTGATTGATTCTTTTATTATCTCATCATCCCAGTTCATAAATGAGCTCATGGGAGCTATTTTACCTCTGGACGTTTTTATTAAATCACCAACCATTAAAACATCCTTATAAAGCAGGGCAACATGTCCTGGTGTATGTCCAGGGGTGGGAATGATTTCAATGTCACCAATTCTTTGGTCTTCAGGGTAGGGAGTTATTTTTTCAGGTTTTTTAAGGGGCATGATTACCGATATTAGCCATTTGATTCCAGGACGACCCTTTATTCCACATATATAGGGGATATCTTTTTCAGAGGCCCAGACTTTAGCGCCAGTGGACTTTTCCAGGGAAGCAAGACTTCCCACATGATCCACATCGTGGTGGGTTATTAGGATATGTTGAACATCATCTGGTTTAATACCGATGGCTTTCAAATCCTTTAAAATACCTTTACCCTGCCCATGACGCCCGGTGTCAACTAAGATGTTTTTTTCACCAGTGATCAGGTAGGTGTAGTTTCCCTGGGTTGAATCCAGTGCATAAACTTCATCAGTTACTCGCAGAAAAAATCCCTCCTGAATTTTTTTAAATCCCCATTACACCATATCATTTCAATCAAGTTTTTTAAGAATCAGGTTAACTGTTTTCCAGGTTCTGGTTGTAAGGTTTTGCCGTAAACTTTTTCCACCAGCGCATCAATTCCTGTGTTCTGCCCTTGGATAAGTCAACTGCACTGTAGATTGCACGTTTGTAGATCTCCCTGGATATGAATACCTTACTTTCAGGACTATCGGGGAATTCAACATGTTTAACCTGATTATTTTTTTAAAAGGTAATATTCAGTTTATATTGAGGGTTATCTTCAATGTTTTTAAAGGGATTTTCCTTGATTATATCTTTTAGATATTCTTTGCTGTAAATGATGGCTGTGCTGGCAATACCCAGACTATGGGTGAGTGATTTTTCTATGATTTCTTCCATTTCTCCCCTATTTTTGGAACTGGTTTCAAAAAGGATGTTTCTACTGGATATCACTCTCTGAACTCCCACATCCTAAATCTCTAAAAACAGCTCGCAGTTTTCATTTCGCATATTAGGATTGGAAGGAGTGATTCCTCTTAACAAAGCCACATAACTGGTCATCAAATTTCTCCATCTTATATTATTTCTCCCAACACGGAAGAGATCCTGAAGTTCAGAGAGTTATATATATGTCCAGTATTATTATTTTAGAACATCCATTATTAATTTTGTAATTTAAGTAGGAAAGAGTTTACCAGATGAATTATATGTTGGAAAATAAATAAATTAAAATATAAGAGCATACCGAAAAATAAATTAATAGAGAGTATCTCTGTTCATTTTAGAATTTTATATTAAAAATAGGGGATCGGTGGTATAAATGGATGTAATTATAAATTTTGCAACGGATATCAACGGCAATAAAGTCTGTAAATTTGAGGATGAAAAAATTGCAGTGACCATTGTACTTAAAAAGGATTACTCGGATGTTGAAGAAAAACTCCGCAATGTTAACATTCTTCAAGACATTGAAAAAGCATTAGAAACCGTTTCAAGTACTGATGAGTTTAAAGAGTTGGTTGATAGTTACGGTTTATTGGAAGTGGACCGAATTGAAGGTTAAAATCAATTCCCTCTTTCCAGAATAAAAAAACTTTAATCGTGCAAAGGACCATCTGACCCAAAAAAAACTTTTTATAATGATTCTCAATTTATTTTATATTGAGGCTGTCTCATAGTTAACTTTTTGGATCTTATTTTATAATGGTTATATTTATATTTAGGGTGTTACTATATTTTATTTAGTTGTTTGTAGTTTTTTGGTGGTGTTTTTCATGGCTTTGAGGGAGGATCGTATTGGTCAGACTTGGTTGGTGCCCCGGCGTGTCACGGATTTTATTCCGGAGAATCATGTTTGTTATTTTATCACTAATCTGGTGGAGGAGTTGGATTTTAAAACTATCGACCGGAAATATCGGCATACACGGGGTAAAGGTGCTTATTCTCGCCGAATGTTGCTTAGGATTGTTATAATGGCTGGATTTGATGGTGTGTTTTCTTCTAGGCGTGTTACAAGGCTTACAGAGGAAAATGTGGTTTATGTGTATCTTTCGGGGATGGATAAACCTGATTTCAGGACAATTAGTCGTTTAAAATTGAATGCAGGAAAGAAATAGAAGACGCATTTAAAATGACGGTAAAGGTTGCAAAAAATATGGGACTAGTCAAATTGAACCATATCGCTATTGATGGTACTAAAATCAAAGCTAACGCATCGAATGCTAATTTAATCGACCAAGAAGAAATACAAACTATTCGTGAAATATTAAAAAAGGGAATTGAAACAGACAAGGAAGAAGACAAGCTTCACGGTGATTTGAGGGGTGATGAAGTACCACCTGAACTTACTTCTCGTGAAAAAGTTCACGAGATAATCCAAAATGTAAGAAAAGAAAACAAAGACACTTATAACGTAAATAAACTCCGTTCATCTTCCATTAAGCTCCTTGAACAGGCACTGGGAAGTTTGGAAGGAAAAAGTCATGTTTTGGAAAAACTGGATCGCTGCGAAAGAGAATTGGAAAAGACACCACAACAGACTGTTAGTCTAACAGACCCCGAATAACGCTGGATGAAAAATAAAAAAGGTCGAATGGAGCTTTCATATAACATGCAAATAGCAGTGGACCATGATTCAGGAATAATATTAGCAAGCACCATAACACAAGACCCTACAGACCATCACCAATTAACACCACAAATAGAACAAATAAATGAAATATTAGGACCATTACCAAGTTTTACTAAGATTAGCGCAGATAATGGGTATTATACAAAGAAAAATCTACAATATCTAAATGAAAACAAACTTGATGGTTACATACCCAACAGAAAACAAGCACATGAAACAAAAAACAGATCTAAAAAAGATAAAATGTTTTCTAAACACAATTTCAAATACAATTCCTCTGAAAACGTTTATATTTGTCTAAATAATAAAATATTGAATTATAAGAAGACCTATCAATATGAAGAGGTTGTAATGCACCAATATTATTGTAATGGCTGTTTAAAATGTTCAGATCAGGAAAAATGTGTTGGTAAAGATAGAGTAAGAGTAATAACCGACTATGGGGATGTTTTATCTAAACAAATGGCCCTTAAAATGGAAAGTACGAATGGAAAGTTGGAGTTTGCTAAACGAAAAGAAGCCGTTGAATGGCAATTTGGAAACATAAAACAAAATTTAAAATACATAGAATTCATAACACGCGGCATAATACAAACAAACACAGAAATAAACCTAATAAACACCGTACACAATATTAAAAGAATTCATAACGAAATACATAATCAAATCAACATAAATAACATTTCAAACACATAAAAGGAAAGATATCACCAAAAATTAAAATATATTTTTATGAGACAACCTCTTAGACTACTTTTTTTCTTTCCTTTTCAACTCTCAACAAATCAATTCCAGTCAATTTTTCAATAGAAATTTATTTAAGGCCTCGGGGTTATCCACTGAAATAGAATACACTGGACCAACCATTACGCCATAATTGATTTAGAAACTAATTTATTTACATAACTGAAAAAATGATATAGAAATATTAATCTAGAATAATTATGACAACAATGTTTAATTAAGAGGTTAAAAGACAATGATGGAAAATATTTACCAGCGTTCTCTTGATGGAGAGATTACCCGAGAAGATGCAATAAAACTATTAGACTCCAATCATTTCCAATTATTTGATATTGCTGACCAATTACGGCAAAAAATAGTGGGAGAAGAAGTTACCTTTGTGGCCAACCGAAACATCGACATCACCGACCACTGCATAATTGGATGCACCTTCTGCTCATTCCGGGATAACATCGGGTACGAGATGACCACCGAAGAAATCCTGGAAAGTGTTAAAGAAGCAGTGAATGTGAAGGCCACTGAAATATGCCTCTTCGGTGGTGTGATGCCCCACATGACTGTTGAGTATTACAGTGACCTCTTCAGGGCAATAAAAGAACAATTCAACATCGAACTCCACAGTTTATCACCAGTAGAAGTGTATCACGCTGCTAAAGCATCCAATGTAACCACTGAAGAAGCACTGGCTTCTTTTAAAGATGCCGGGCTGGACACCTTAACTGGAGCTTCAGCCGAGATACTGGTGGATAGTGTCCGGGCTAAACTCTGCCCCAATAAGGTTTCAACCCAGGAATGGGTGGATATCATCACTGAAGCCCATCAGCTAGGGATACCCAGCACGTCTACCATTATGTACGGTAGTATAGAATCCTGGGAAGATCGTATAGACCACCTATTCATACTGAGGGATATTCAGCAGGAGACTGGTGGTTTCACTGAACTGGTACCCATGACCTTTCTTGGGGAAAACAACCTCATGGGGCAGGAATCCAATGGTGCCAGTGGACTGGATGACCTGAAACTACATGCAGTGGCCAGGATAATCCTGGGAAAAGATATACCCAATATTCAGGCATCCTGGATTAAAATTGGAACCCGAATGGCTCAAATGGCCCTCTGCTGCGGTGCTAATGACCTGGGTGGTACCATGATGGAAGATCTCATTTCCATAGCTGCTGGTTCAGCCCACGGAGAATACCTCTCACGGAAGGAGATGCACCAAGTCATTGAAGGAATTGGCAGAATACCAGCAGAAAGAAACACCCGTTATGAACGGGTACACTAATTCCCTCCTTTTAAAAATGAACGCTTACTTTAAATATTGTATAACATCCAATTCTTTTTTTAAATCTTCCAGTTACCATCAATCAAGGGAAATAATTATTTATCTTAATTCACATATCCCTTGTTTATGCACCGGGAAAGTATTTACAAACGATATAAACCAGAATTTACTCCTAATAAAGAAAATAACGAAAATGCTTACTGGTTTCTTTTTAATTCAAATGAATTACTGGTAGAAATGGGTAAAATACCTGAAATTCTTTACACCAAGAGTTTAGAAGAACTGAAGATTAATCCCATAAGATTACAATATCTGGGTACCTTCAATGGTCATCCCTGCTACTCTGGAGAGTTACCCTCCGAAATTCAAGTTCCTAGGGGAATGGCTTTTAAGGATCTACGTTCACTTTATGATATTATAGAAGAAGATCTGTATCTTTTAGCAGGACGTGCGTCCCAGATAGTAAATTGGGACCGTACTCATCAGTTCTGCGGCCAGTGCGGAGCGCCAACCATTACTAAAGATGATGAGATGGCTAAGTTATGCCCGGAATGTGGTTTCACCAGTTTCACCCGCCTATCACCCGCAGTGATCACTGCAATCATCAAGGATGGTAAACTACTCATGGCCCTGCACACCCGCACTTCTGGAAATATGTACGGACTTATTGCTGGTTTTGTGGAACCTGGTGAGACCTTAACTGAAGCCGTCCAACGGGAGACCATGGAAGAAGTGGGTTTGAAGGTGAAGAATATAGAATACTTCGGAAGCCAACCCTGGCCCTACCCCCATTCGCTGATGATCGGTTTTACTGCAGATTATGATAGTGGTGAGATAGAAGTGGATGGTAAAGAGATAATTGATGCTAAATGGTTTGATTCTGACCAACTCCCCCAGGTTCCATCAAGGATGAGCATTGCCGGGGAACTTATCCAGTGGTATCTTGAAAATTATTCAATCTAAAACCTTATCCATTTTCAATAATAATTAGAAACTGGACAGTTCTGTTAAAAATAAATGGAATATATAATACTTGGATGAAAATGAATCCTTAAAAAAAGGTTGCAGTAAAATAATAGTACCTACAAGATTTATATGTTAAAATTAACAATATTGCATATAATGAAGTTATAGATTATGTGAAATCAGGGTTTTAGTGGTGAATAGAATGGCTGGGGAGACAATTCTAGTAGTTGAAGACGAGGGAATCAGTGCCATTGAAATACAGGAATCATTGGAATCTCTGGGTTATCACGTGCCTTCCACGGCCAAAACAGGAAACGAAGCAATACAGATAGCATTCGACATTAAGCCCGATTTAGTTCTTATGGATATCACTTTAAAGGGAGAAATGGATGGGATAGACGCTGCTATCATTATTAAAAGTTTCATTGATGTTCCCCTCATCTACTTAACTGCACTGGACGATACGGAAACCTTTAACCGGATGATTGAAACCAACGCCAGCGCATACCTAATCAAACCCATTGAAGAAGCGGAATTACGTAACAACGTCCAATTAGCATTAAAAAATCATCAAACCAGACAAAAAGAACTTGATGATGAAAAAAAGGCGGGTTTAAAAGATGTTCAGATATTCATGCGTAGTGTTCTTCCGGAACTGGTGGGAAACATGCACATCCCGGAAAGAAGTGTTTTTCTTTCTCGTTTCATGAGATTGTTCGAACAAAATATGAAGCCCTTATTCTTCCAGTACATCAAGGACAACAGTCAGGAACCCTATGATCAACTAAATGATGAAGAGAAAATGAGACTGTATCTCTCCTGGATTTCCCACCTATATGAAAACCTGGGTTTTAAGGTATTAACTCGTGTTAAGGTAAATAATGGAATGATGACCGTTAAAAAATGTTCATGGTCTCCAGGTAGGCCAAATGATGTTTTTTTATGCCTTATCTGCCAGGGAATTATGCGATTAACCTATTCCTGGACCAAATTACCGGGAAGAGTTAAGGAAGAACCCACCACTGGTGTCCTGCAATCAGTGTGCAAGTTCGATTATGATATGGGATGATATTACCCCCCCTAAAAAATAATTCAATTTTATTCTAAATTTATCAATATAAAAAAAATTTCATTTAATAATCCTTAAATATAGATTTTTTTTTGATGCAGACTGTTTTCACAAAATAAACTGTTTCCGGTGACATGCATCACAGGAATAGTGAATTAATTATATGGTGTTGTGATAGGTATTCATTAATGTTTATAAAAAAAATAATGGCGTATATTATTATTGGGGGGATATCCCAGTATCTGTTAGGGGTTAAAGGGGATACTTAATGACAAAAAATAATGCGGGTTTGAAAGAGTTCGATGATGTTAAAACTTTAAAAGATGAAATATCCCGGTTAAAAAAGGATATTGCATTTAAAGAGGAGATTTTTGAATTATCTCCTAACTACATTATATTATTGGGGTTGAATGGGGAGATTCTGGAAGTTAATAATGCCGCGAAAAAACTGATTTCCAGGGTTAATAATCAGTGCATTGCTGAAAAAATATCAAACCTTAAAATTATCCCTTCTGAAGAATATCAAAAATATATTGATTGCATTGCAATCATTTTTAATAATAAAAAGAATCGTCCTTTTAAATCCTATTTTTTAGATAAAGGTGGGGAATATAGGCATGTTAAAGTTTATATTTCACCAGTTAAATCAGGAAATGAAATAATTGCTGTTTCTATTTTTGCCACAGATATTACTGATCTTAAACTAATGAAAGATTCATTAAGGGAATCCCTATCACTGCATAAGGCCACACTGGAATCTGTTGCCAGTGGTGTAATGGTAGTTAACCAGAAGGGCATAGTAACCAGTTACAATCAGAAATTCCTGGAAATGTGGGATATTCCCTCAAAAATGATTAACCCGGGTTATGATGAACAACTCCTGGATTACATAACTGGATGTTTAAAGGATCCAGTGGCGTTTAGGGAAAAGATTGAAGAATTATATGATAATCCCCGTAAAATAAGCATTGACATCCTGGAATTTAAGGATGGACGTGTTTACCAGCGCTACTCACAGCCCCAACTGATTGGAAACGAGGTTACCGGGAGAGTATGGAGCTTTTCTGATCTAACCAATCTTAAAAAGACTAAAGACTCACTAAGGAAATCTGTTGCTTACTATAAGACTATATTTGAACATAGTGGAACAGCCACTCTCATCGTGGACGAGAATAATACCATATCACTGGCCAATTCTGAAATAGAAAATATATTCGGTTACCATCCTTCAGAGATTATGGGTAAAAAAACCTGGATGGATTTTGTTTTACCAGAATTCCTTCCCCAAATGATGGAATACCAACAGTTAAGGTACACTAATTCAACTTCAGCCCCTGAAAACTATGAATTCCGTATTATTGATAAATATGGGCAAATAAAAGATATCTACGCAAATATCTGCCTCATACCCGGAACACGAAGAACTTTAGCTTCAATTATGGATGTTACTGAACGTAACCAGGCAATGGCGCGAATTAAGGAAAGTGAAACCCTATACCGAACTCTGGCTGAAGCTGTTGAAGAATTTGTATTTATCATAAACAAGGAAGATCAACTGGAATATATCAATGAGTATGCAGCACGCAAATGGAAACTAAACCCTGATGAAGTACTGGGGAAACCAAGATGTGAACTATTCCCCGCTGAAACCAATGAATTACAGGGCAGATATCTGAAGAGGGTATTTGAAATTAAAAATACATTGCGGGGGGAAAACCTGCTAACCATGTCACCTGAATCCATGTGGCTGGACACTCTACTCATTCCACTTAAAAATGAGGAGGGGAATGTGGAAAAAGTTCTGGGTGTAGCCCGGGATATAACTGAACAAAAAGAATATGAGCTGCTTTTAAGCAGACAGAATGAAATCCACAAAGCCATGGGAACTATTTTAACCGAAGCAATTGTATCCAAAAATGAAGATGAACTCACCCAAACCTGCCTCCGGGTTTGTGAAGATATCACCCATAGTGAGTTTGGTTTTATCTGCGAAAGGGATGGGAATGGGGAAGTTAACCACCTGGCAATTAATCCAGTCATGCTTGGAGAATGTAAGTTAAAAGAATATGATTTTTATCCCATTCTCAAAAAACTCAAGATTAAAAATCTATGGAAACATCTGCAAAAAAAACCATATCCCGTTATATATAATGATCTTAACCCCCTGGAATTGGAGATTTTACTCGGAAATTATCCCATTATTAAGAATATGCTAATTAGTCCCCTCTTGCGAAATGGGGAATTCATGGGTTTGATTGGATTGTGTAATAAGGAGTCAGACTTTGATTTTTATGATAGAAAAACCATGGAAAACATTTCAACCACTATTGTTGAGGCTTTATTACGCAAACGAGCCGAAGAAAAATTAAAAAAAGCTTTGGATGATAAGGAGATGTTGGTAAGGGAAATTCATCACCGCACCAAGAATAATTTGATGATTATGGTCAGTTTACTTAATTTAACCTCAGCGGATATTGAAGATGAAAAGTCCCGTGAAATATTTCATCAGATCCAGACCAGGGCCAAATCCATGGCTCTTATCCATGAAAAACTGTACCGATCTAATAATATTAAACAGATTAACTTCGGGGACTACATCCGTCACTTGGCCCGGGATTTATTTAACTCATTTCTGGAGGATCAGGAAAGGGTGGAGCTGGTTATGGAACTGGAGGATCTTAACTTGGATATCAACACTGCCATACCATTAGGCCTGATACTAAACGAACTTTTAACCAATTCCATGAAATATGCATTTCCCAATGGACAACATGGAATTATAACCATCAAATTTTTCAAAGAAGCTGAAAAATATGTGATGATTGTAAGTGATGATGGTATTGGACTGCCAGCCGATCTGGATATTGAAAAAACAGATACTCTAGGATTACAACTGGTTAAAAGCCTTATTGGCCAGATTGAAGGAATAATATCAGTTAAACGCGATAGTGGAACTAATATTACCACCCAATTCCAGGAAGATGACTATCTATCCTAAATTAGTCCATATAAATAGTATAACATAACGCCCCAGATACAATATCCACATCATAAAATAGTAATTATTGGAAGATATTTTCCCTATTTAATATTTTTTTTTCTTGTTTTATCCCCTTTTTACAGTTATTAAATAAAGGAGTAAATAGTTTAATATTAGAGAAAAAATAAAAAAATTTTGAGTAACTAATATTGAGGATTAAAAATGTCAACTGATGATAATAATCAATTAGAAGTATTATTGAAAGATTTAACAACCAATGACAATGCTGAAAAAAGGAGGGAAGCTGCTGAGAATCTGGGAGAAATTAAAAATCCGGATGTTATTGAACCCTTAATCAATGCATTGGAAGATGATAATCCCCAGGTTAGATTCGCAGCTGCCAAGGCTCTGGGTAAAATTGGTGAACCTGCCATCGAACCTCTGGTGAAGATCCTGAAAAATGATGAAGGTAACATACGCAGATACGCTACACTGGCCCTTAAAGATATAAAAAGCGATATTGTGGTTGACCAGTTGGTGGAAGCTCTTTCTGATGAGGATTGGAGCGTGCGTAAGTTCGCATCCAAGGCACTGGGGGAGATTGGTAGTGAAGCGGCAGTGGACCCTCTAATTGAAACCCTTACAGATGAAGATTGGGGTGTTCGAGTGGCTGCAGTTAAGGCACTGGGCGATATAGGGGACGAGAGAGCTATTGATCCTATTAAAAAAGCACGGCGGGCAGCCACTGGAGATAAAGAGTTTAAAAAGGCATGTAATAAGGCCTTAAAGAAGATTTAGAAATAACTCAATGAATCAATTCATGGATCATATACTATTAATTTATTACAAATTATTCTTTTACCCATGACATTGTATATTCCATAAATCCCGAATTTTCATTGGGTTGTTTTGATTTAATCACAAAGCCACAATTTTTATAAAAGTTTACGGCATTTTCATTTTTTACATAAACACATAATTCTAAACTAGAATATAATGATTTACAGTAATTTAATAGTTTTTTACCAATGGATTTCCCTTGATAATCTTCTAAAACAAATAATGCACCAATAAACGAATTATCCCTTGTACTTATAAATCCTTTAATTATACCATCTTCTTTATAGGTAAAGGTTGTTGAAAAGGGTATATATCCCTCTATTACTTTATCATAACTTTCAATCCAGTATTTTTCAGGTATGAAACTGTGAGCAGTAACCGTGGTCTTTAACCATATGCCCATGATATCTTTTATTTCATGATCTTCTAATTTTTCAATCATGGTTTTCAACAATTATTCTCTTAATATTAACTTTTAAAAGAATTTTACCATGTTAATCTTTTTTTTAACTTTACTTTACAATGGGAATGGTAACCAGTTCATTTTCTCTTAATTTGGTAAAGGTCTGTTCGTAGGTTTTTTAGAATTGGTAGTTCCTGGCGAATTTTAGGAATAAGTTCCAAGTTAATATGGACGTATATAATTTCTTCACCAGTTCCGGCCTCTTTTAAAATAGTCCCCCATGGATCAACAACCATGGAATGACCATATGCCACATAAGAAGCATCATGGTTCCTGGCTGGTGAAATAGCTGCCATGAAAACCTGGTTATCCACGGCTCGAACCTGGATTAATGGTTTCCAGTGGGCTGGTCCGGTGGTCATGTTGAAAGCTCCAGGTACGATAATTATCTGGGCTCCTTCCAGTGCCATGAGACGTAATAGTTCAGTGAATCGAATATCATAACAGATGCATATCCCAATCCTGCATAGTGGCGTATCCACTACTGTGATCTGGTTACCAGCAGTCAGGGTTTCTGATTCTTTGAAACTGATCTTGCCGGGCACGTCAATATCAAAAAGGTGAACCTTGCGATGCACATCCAGAATTTCCCCCTGGGGGTTGAAGATGAAACTGGAATTGTATATCTTTCCTTCATGTTTTTCAGGGATGGAACCCGCTACAATATAAACATCTTCCCTCTTTGCAGCCCCTGATATGGCATTTAAGGTGGTGCTTTTTTCTTTTTCCTCAGCATATTCCGGGAAGAGAGTGGTTTGGTAGGGACAGTTCCACATCTCCGGTAGTATCACCAGATCCGACTGGGACGCTGCCTCAATAATCATGGACAATGCATGTTCAATGTTTTGAGCCTTATCCTCCACTACCTTCATCTGGCATAGAGCCACAGTGAAATTATCTCCCATTTTAGCATCCCGCCATTAATACTTATTTAGTTTATAAATTAGCTTTATTAAAGTGATTTATTCTTAAGAGTGAAAGTATTATGTTGTTAATCATTATTTAAATCTCCTTTTCAAGGGATGTGTTTATTTTCATTCCATTAAAACTATTAAGCGTATTACCCCATACTAAATGAATGAGAAGTGGTAATGCTCAATTTAGTTGGGGATTATCATCAGTGGATAGTTTTACAGGAGTAATGTGATATGAGTTGTTACCTGAGACATATGAAAGAGGTTCTGGAAGCAGCAGATCTGCATCCGGAAGATAAGAAAGAACGAAAAGAAGTTGACCTGGCCATAAGAGAATTGGTGGCTATGAAACCCGAAGACAGGTGCAACGTGGTTTGGAAGGAAGTTAAAGTATGGCTTCAGGATGAGGATAAAAAGAATCAATTAACCGCTGAGCTTAAGGCTGCTTAAACCTTACCCATTTTTTTTATAAATTATTTTATTTCTATCAAATCAATAAAATCCCATTTTAATCAGGATTTAAACCTATTTTCTGATGATCATTGGCTTTAACCAGTGTTTTTATAAACTCCGGAATACTCTAAAAAGGCCAGCATGTACTGGTATGAGAGTTCAACACTGGCCTGGTCGGTTTTATTGTGGGCTGATAGGACTTCACACACCACCGAGGGTATTCCATTACGGTTACTAACTGTGGATAGAACACCAGGGTAGGGTCCCACTTCCATCAGGGGAGATCCAGTTTTATTGCCTATGTATCCTGCTAATTCCTGACTTTTAGGATTTGTAGGATCATATATAATACAGTTTTTACCGGGGATATCATTGGGTTGTGCTGAATGGAAATCAGCCAGTAGGGTGATGTTACTCGTTACGGATACATTGTTGATATTGTTTAATGGAGTTCCATTGTTATGGGCCACTCTATCTGGGTCAGTGCCATTGTTTATCCTGGTGGAGCTTGCTGTGTTGTGGGGAATGGCAAAGGGAACTACATATACGGTTCCATTTATTTTTTTTCCATTAAGGTGGTTGATGATGTTGGTTGCAGCAATCTGTGATGGTAACTCTGCTCCGTGAACTCCGGCAACCACCATTACCCGGGGTTGGCTTCCATCCCCTAAAACAATTAGGGGTGTGCCTTTTTTGCCAGTTTCAATGAGTTCAGATATTACCGGGGTTTTGTTAATGTTTTCCATTAGCACCGTGTTATTGGATACATCCCCACCAGTAGAGTTATCAATAAGTATTATTTTATAATTAGAAGATCCCTGCACCGGATATCCATTGACATATGTGTAGGGTGTTGTTGTTCCATTATTTATTATAATAAAACAGGTTAAGACTAAAAAGAGCAATAGGGCTATTATCAGTATTTTCCGGTTGACCATCAAAGTTTTCGGAATCGACCTGGACTTTTTCTTAGGACGTAATGATGGTCTTTTCTTCATTAAACCCCCCAATTAGTTTTTAGAAGTTATCGTTACTGGATTATTTATTATATTTATGTCTGATATTATAAATAGATAGATACTTATCATCCAAATTTAAGAAGAATATATTTAAGAAAAGTTAAGGGATTGAAACTTGTTCCGAAATGTTAAGGAGGTGGATATGGTGTTTGAAGAGGACTTAAAAGTTTATCATTTATTCATCAGTCATAATGGGGAAGGAAATGAAGAGTACCTTACCTTTATTCAGAGGTTAATTGAAGCTCCGGACTTTGAATGGGAAGACCATGGAGTGCCTGGTGAAAACAGCTTCCAGGAGTTAAGGGATCAGATAGAACCCGCGGAGATTGTGGTTGTTCTCACCAGTCTTTACTCCCGCCACCATGATTTAATCCAAACTCAGGTAAAAATTGCCCAAGAATTAGAAAAACCCATAATCCTTATTCGCCCCTACGGTATGGAAGAGGTGCCAGGTGACTTGGAGGAGATTGCTGATGGTGTGGTTGGTTGGAATAGGGTGTGTATTGTAGAGATGATTCAAGAGTCCATAAACGAATAATGAAAGCTTTATTTTTTCTTATACCATTATACTCCTAAGAAACAATTGAATAAACTAAATTAGCAAATTTAAGCTGATATTTGAATTTTGTTATTATTTATAAATTTTTCCTTTTAATTGTAAAAGTGCTGCTTTATTAATTATTAACACTAACCAATATCTGGTTATTTTAGATTATTAGGCATAATGGAGGTGAAAAGATAAGAAAACAAGAAATTACAACTAAAATACTCATTTCTTCACTATTAGTCGGTTTAACAGTACTTTTTTGTGTTAGTTCTGCTTCGGCTGCAACCATTTATGTGAATGGTTCCAGTGGAGATGATGCCAATGATGGTTCTTCATGGGAACATGCCAAACTCACCATTGGAAATGCAACCGGAACTGTAGACTCTAATGGAATAGTTCAAATCGCTGATGGACAATACACTGGAACTGGCAACACCAACATTACCATAAACAAGAATATGAACATTACCGGTGAAAGCCAGAGTGGCACCATTATGAACGGAACCGATAACAGTTGGGTTTTCAATATTCAACCCGGAGTTACGGTTACCATCCGTAACTTAACCCTAACCAATGGATATACAACTGGTTCTGGTGGTGCTATCTACAATCAGGGTACTTTAACTTTAGAAAATTGTAGTTTCACCAATAACACCGCAAACTGCCAATCAAGTCTTGGAGGCGGTGGTGATGTCTATAATTATCAGAGTACGTTGAAAGTAGTCAATTGTTCTTTCACTAACGATAGAACACTTGGTTTATACCATTACGGCGGGGCAATTGGTAGTTTCCTTGGTACTTTGGATGTTACTGGTTGTACTTTCGATGGTAACGTTGCCGAAGATCGTGGTGGGGCCATCTCCAATTTCCAAGGGACCAGTAATATTTCTAACAGCACCTTCCGTGGTAATTATGGAAGTAGTGATAGTGCCATTTATAATATATATGGCGCTATGAACATTACTAACTGTACTTTCACCAACAATGGACAAAAAGTCGGTTATTACACCCCACTGGGTGGAGTTATTGAAAACATGTATGCTAATTTAGAAGTAACCAGTTGTACATTCCTTAATAACTACGCATACTTTGGTGGTGCGATCTACAATAATGTAGGTGCTTCCAATATTGTTGAAGTTCATTTCAATAGATTTTATGGAAACACCGCAAATTATGGTACTGCCATTTGGAATAATGCGGGCACTTTGAATGCCACCAATAACTGGTGGGGTTCCAATGTCAATCCAATGACCATCTCTAACCTGATTTATGTATATGGAGGTTCAGTATATGCTGATCCATGGATTATACTTACCATAACCCCCACTTCCGAGTTAATTGGAAGCGGTGAAAGTTCCGTGGTAAGTGTTAGTTTGAAATACAATTCAAACGGTGATGACACTTCCCCCTTAGGTGCTGTTCCTCCTGTTGATGTAGTTTTTGATGTTCGCTCATCTCCCTGTAAGTGTACATTTTTATAAAATGGTTGCAAGTGCTTTTTGAAACCAGTTTATTCCATTGTTGAAAGTGAATTGATAAAATTTTACATAGGTGTTTAGCTTTTTCTTGGAT
>Ga0334882_1000383_pt1 | contig 70504 bp, 63 predicted proteins | sample GraSluR1_MG_5_FD_207226 | JGI IMG/M metagenome (GOLD analysis project Ga0334882, IMG submission 207226) | Sludge microbial communities from methane-producing bioreactor in Wageningen University, Netherlands - Granular Sludge_15_04-R1 | ecosystem: Engineered > Bioreactor > Anaerobic >... | reverse complement strand
GAATCTTCGCCTTTCCTCAATGCCGGCTGACCTGCTCTTCTCCATCGATCGCCTCCTTCGTAAAATGTGAGGCGATCATGGCACACAATAGGTCCACCCGGAAGATGGGGTTGCCCGACCGCTTACGCAAGTTCGGTAGACCTTGGGGTCTTATGGGAGCTGAGGCAAGCAACTTCCATTGCACCGAATGCCCGGAATTGTGTGCAATCTTGCCCACTTTCCTGCAAAAATATTGTATGATGACATTTGGGACGCTGGAGGATGTCCACGGAATGAGTATTCACGGGAGAGCGCTTCGGGTCCCGTTCTGATTATTCAAAATGCAGAGTATCGCCTACGGGGAGGGCTAAGCGGATGCTCAAGCGAATCTACATCGATAACTTTCGTTGCCTAGTCAATTTTGAGCTCACCTTTGATGCTCTTCATCTCTTTCTTGGGCCGAACGGTTCCGGGAAAACATCGGTCTTCGATGTGTTGTGGAAGATCCGATCGTTTGCGAACGGCGATAACAAGGTGGATCAGCTGTTTCCCGCGAGCGAGCGAACCCGCTGGCAGAAATCGACGCTACAGCAGTTCGAACTGGAACTCGAAGGCAACGGCGAAATGTACAAGTATGAGTTGGCCATAGATCACGATCCAGAACGCCTGAAAAACCGGGTCAAACACGAGCGCCTGTGGTTCAATGCCCAACCGCTGCTCAAGGTGGAACTCGGCGACGTCCAGCTCTACCGCGATAATCATTCTCAAGGGCCGACGTACACGTTTGACTGGACGCAGTCTGTGCTGCCCACAATCCTCTCCCGGCCGGACAACACGCGTCTCACCTGGTTTAAAGAGCGGTTGCAGCGTTTCATTATCGTGCAAATCAGTCCGACCCTGATGAGTGATGAGAGCTCCGAAGAAGAGGCGCGCCTTTCCCGCCGCATGGAGAACTTTGTCTCTTGGTATCGGTACCTGTCAGCCGATCAAGGAAAGATCTTTGAACTCACCCAGGTATTGAAGGAAATCCTGGATGGATTTGAGAATTTCCGCTTTGAAAAAGTGGGAGAGCAAACCCGAATCCTGAAGCTCATTTTCACTCGACAGCCCGGGGGAAATGGCCGTCTTGAATACCGGCTAGGTGAACTCTCTGATGGTCAGCGCATGATCATCGCCCTTTACGCCCTCATCTCCTGCACCCAGTCGGAAAACTATACCTTGTGCATCGACGAACCGGAGAACTATTTGGCGTTGCCGGAAATCCAGCCCTGGCTCACCCAACTCTACGATCTATGTTGCCAGAGAAGGCTCCAGGCCTTGCTCATTTCGCACCACCCTGAACTTATCAATTACCTTCTGGCATCTCCGGTGGGATACTGGTTCGACCATGAACCGAACACTCCGGTGCGAGCTAAACCTATCGCACCCGATACTAGCACCGGACTTCCGGTTTCAGAGCTGATTGCACGAGGGTGGCTCCATGAGCAGGCGTAAAGTGGCCATGGTGATTTTGTGTGAGGACCGGCAGCAAGAGGTGTTCGCACGACATTATCTCATCCAGTGCGGCGTGCCCCGCACCAAGATCAGGACCAACATTTGTCCCAAGGGAAAGCAAGCCGGTGACCAATACGTCCGAGAACAGTACCCCCTTGAAGTGAAAGCCCATCGGAGTAAAAGCTCATACCTCTCCATAGGACTCACGGTGGTGATCGATGCGGACACACTAACCGTGCAGGAACGGCATAGGCAACTGGATGAAGCACTTCAGGGAAGCTCGCAACAGGGACGCCAAGACGAGGAACGCATTGGCATATTCGCGCCGAAGCGAAATATTGAGACCTGGATTCAGTATCTAAAGGGAACAAACGTCAACGAAGAGACAGCCTACGAGAAATTGCAGTGTGAAAGCTTCTGCAAGCCATTGGTGGAGGATCTCGTGCGAAAATGTGCCAAGGGGCTTGAGAGCGATGCGCCTAATTCACTCCAACAGGCATGCCCTGAACTCAAACGCGTCTTATCGTAGACCCTGAACGATCAGCCGACGGAGTGAGCAGGTTCGGAAAAGCTTGCATCGTGCGACAGCCAATGATCACTAGCCTGGATTCCCACGTAGGAGATTCCACTAACTGCGCTCCGGCCCGAATCGCCGTTGCTTAATGTTTTTCATGGTTATTTCGTTAGAAAGAAGCTTAACATTGAATCTCAAATCCACTATGTTAACATTCATTCTCCTCAGGAAGATCTCGAGACTTCCATTGATTTGTCTCATAAAAACCAGAAAATGAACACTCAACTCAATTTCTCCTTGGCATCCTGGTTCAAGTTGACATAGTGGAACTATGTCTAACAGTGAACCTAAAAAACTAACGGACCTCTCCAGGGTCTTCCTCGAACCCTCCAATGCCACTCACCGGCAGTATGAGGCGTTGAGGGCCTATTTCGTCGAAGGCGTCTCATCTTCCGAGGCGGCTCGACGCTTTGGGTACACAGAGGGAAGCTTCCGGGTCCTTTGTCATCAGTTTCGACAGGACCCCCATCGAAAGTTCTTTGCCTCTTCGGCCAAAGGACCTCAGAGTGCTCCCAAAACAGAGCGGTTTCGGGACAAAATCATTTCCCTGCGCAAGCAAAACCTCTCCATCTACGATATCAGCAAGATCTTGCGCGATGAGGAGCATAGACTGAGCCCGGCAGCTGTGTCCATCATTCTCAAGGAGGAAGGGTTTGCCCGCCTGCCAAGGCGTGGCGATGAGGAAAGGCCTGCCGGCATACGGCCTGAAATCGCTCCCGTAGCTGATGTACGCAGTCTTGATCTTACTTCCAGGCAGTTTAAAACCAAGTTCGGCGGCCTCTTTCTTTTCCTGCCCTACCTCGTCGAGATCGGTCTGGACGAAGTCCTCGACAGGGCGGGTTTTCCAGGCTCTGAAATGATCCCGGCGCCTCATGCGGTCCGCTCGCTCCTGGCTCTCAAACTCTTTGGCAATGCCCGCCACAGCCATGTCATGAGCGAGGTCTTTGATGAGGGTTTGGCCTTGTTTTTCGGACTCAACCGCACTCCCAAGCGTTCGTTTTTGACCGAATATAGCTGCAGAATCGATCCTTCCTGTTATCCGAAACTCATGCGCCTCTGGTTTGATGCGGCAGGAAAGATCGGTTTGAGAAGGGGCCAGTCCTTCGACCTTGATTTCCATACCATCCCTTTCCACGGGGAGGATGCTCTTGTCGAGAAACACTATGTCTCAAAGAGGAGCCGAAGACAGAAAGGCATGCTTGCTTTCCTCGCCCAGGACGCCGACCGGAGGGTGTTTTGCTACGCAAATGCCCAGCTGCGCAAAAGCCAACAGGCCGATGAAATCCTCCAGTTCATATCCTTTTGGGAGGAGCGCACAGGCTCGCTTCCCGAAGAACTCATCTTTGATTCCAAGCTGACCACCTATGCCAATCTCAATGTGCTCAACCAGCTGGGGGTCCGATTCATCACCCTCCGGCGCCGCTCCCGTAAACTCCTGCGGCAGATTCAAGGCGAACCGGTATCCGCCTGGAGGCGCATTGAACTCGAAAATATCTTGCGCGCCTATCGTACCCCACGCATCTTGGACCGCAAAATCACCCTTTCCGGATATGTTGGTCCCATCCGCCAGTTGAGCGTCACCGACCTGGGTCATGAGGAACCCACATTGCTACTGACCAATCAGCTCACCACTTCGCCAGCTAAGCTCATCGGCAGGTACGCGCAGAGAATGATCATCGAAAACGGCATCGAGGACGGCATTGATTTTTTCCATATGGATGCACTATCTTCCGCGGTGGCCATGAAAGTTAATTGTGACGTTCAACTTACCCTGATGGCCTCAAGTCTTTATCGCCTGTTGGGCCAGAGGGTCGGAAACGGATACGAGACGGCCAAATCCAGACATATTTTCAGAGACCTGGTCAACGGCTCCGCGCATATCCGTATTGAGCCAGATTCGATCACGGTCCGGCTTCATCGGCGCGCTCACAACCCATTGCTGATTGCCGCCGACTTTGGTCTGACCGATGTCCCGGTTCCCTGGCTCGGCGGAAAACGCCTTCATATCAAGTTCCTCTGAAACCCACGTGGTGTTAACTCAAAAAACTAACGTGGGAATCCAGGCTAGTGAATTGGAAGATGCCGGCTCGTCTCTGATTGATTCACTGGTTTCCCGCATGAGTTGGAATCTTCACTTCGATGTTTGGAGCCGCTGGAACAGGAAACGAGTTGACAAGAATATCGATTCCTCCAACTCCCGCGAAAGAACGAAGTTGCTTCACCTGATTATCAGGAGCGGAGCAAAAGTGAGAATGATATAGAATCTGCCCGCCGCTCATTGCTCAAATTGCTCCCGGACTACACAGTAGAGTTTGTCTGGGTCCTCTCAAGCCACAAAGCGGTAAGGTATCAGGACTTGAAGGAACTCATACGGACCCCTTCGATTCGGGGAATCGTTTATAATCACCTTCCCCGGATCAATGGCCTCATTCAAATGCCAGTCCAGAGAAAGAGCCTGAGCCTCATAAATAAAGAGATGAACCCGTCACCGGTTTAAATGCCTGTGTTGGCGAGCTGCTTGATCCGGTCCGAAACGATAGCATAGCGGGCCTGGTTGGCCGGGTCGGGTAATAGATGGCCGGGAATGGATTCTAGGAAGTCCTCATTGGAAAGAAGAGTTGCAAAAGTTTCCGATAAGAACGCCCTCAATTCTGGAGAAGAGCCTGCTACCTCTCCGATGATCTCCTTTCTCCCGTTAATAATAGAAATAATGTCTTCCACATCATGGCTGCTCAGGAAATCACCACTGCCCCGACCTGTGAACGCTTCAATCTTTGTAGCCAGAAAGAACGGCGCCGTTACCAGTAGGATATCCAAGTCCTCATCGATGCTAACCACTTCTGCATTCTGGATGGCGGGTGCATACCACCGGTTGGCAAAGCCGAGAATTCTCTCGTCGGTCGGCATTATATCGAGAAGCACGTTTTGAAAGGACCAGCGGCAGACCGGGCTGTCACTATCGATACGTTGCGTAAATCCGCGCTCCCGCAAAGTGTCCTCCAGCCGGTAGTAATCCATTCGGGATACCACTTCCACAATGACATCCACATCTAACGTCGTTCGGACATGGGGCAGGGCTGGGTCGGTTATGAGCAGAGACGTTGCCGCACCGCCCAGAAACACCACCCTGTCCTTGAGGTCTTCGAGTCCCCTGGCGACGGTCTTCACCATCTCCAAGGTAGGGCTGCCTTTAATCATTGGCGCAGCCTCGCTCGGATTTCATTCACGGCGATCTCTCTTTCCCTGGCGCGGCTATCCCGGATAGCATCCACAAGGACTAATAACTCATAAAGCTTGAAATCCCTGGCGGCGGCTTTCGGCACCGACTTGTACAACGGAGAAAACTCATAACCTTGTTCTTCTCCTTCAGGATCGGGCCATACGGGAGGAACCTCACCGGAAGAGACAATAAGATCTTTTAAGGGTGGCCCTGCAAAGCTGGTCGGCATGCCGCGCGTTAATCCACCTCGGGAAGGAGGGAACGCATACTTCAAGCCGTGGATCAAGAATTCCTCCAGCGCCTTTTTGACCGGCTTTCGCCGTTGCTCATCGAAAAGACGGGCCGTCCCAGCACGTTTCAGCCCTGAATGAACTTCAGAAGGACTCATGGAAAGCTCCAGCCCTAGGGAAGAATATGACCAGTCTGAACGCCCCAGTGCGATCAGCTTCATCAGGATCAATATGTCTTGAGGTTTTAGAATCATGGTCATTCTTTATTCGCGATTCGCGAATTGTGCAAGAGAAAATAAACCACCGCTGACAGTCTAGACCAAAAAACTGGGGAGGCGAGGAAGTCTTCGGCGGCAGAGTGGTGAAATGGCATGTTGGTAGGATTTTGCCCATGCCCTGAATGATCACTCGGTGTCACTCAGTAACGCTCAGTACAACCATACCTGTCGTCTATCAGTAAAAACGTAACAAAATCAGCCAATCGTCCTAGTCCGACCTTCGGCACCAGTTGAGCAAAATCATTCAGGTGCAGCCGGTATCTCGGCTTCAGGCCGAACAAAGGGCCAAGCGAATCATTTCAAGACGGACAAGTGTCTGAAATGATCCGTTTGGCCCTTGGCTTTTCGAGGAGCGGACCGGCCGACAGATCCTTCTTCCCAACCAACCTTCGGCATCTTTCCCGCCGTTCTTCCCCTGCTCGGGAGCGGCAACCGCGCGGTCAGGCGCATGAGAAGACCGCTCCGCCCGCAGGAACCGCCTCGCTGTAAGAGAATCCAACTGGATGGCCGGCGCGATGGCTTTCGAGACGGTCGGTTGCGAAGACAACATGGCACGGTCGGAGATCATGACCGCGCCGCCGGTGCCTTCCTTGTATGCCGACAGTCGGTGAATGTCCTCCCGCTCCGCATGGGCCAGTGCCGGGAGGACGACTTGACCCAGGTTTTCGGGCAGCTGTTTGAAAAGGCTTCTTCACTGGCAAGAGCCGATATCCACTCCGCAATAGTGACGGGATGTCCAGATTCGCCATCATATCGAGAGGCTTTTGAATCCCTGGCTGTTATCATCTCGCGAAACCTGGGGTCGGGGAGAGCATACTTGATTTCGGCACATTGCGTTCCTGTCACCGCCGATTCGGGCATAACGCTTGCAACTTCAACGCCGTGATGAATGGCAAACCGGCTATCCGTTGGTCCGATCGAAGCCTTGTCATTATGATGCAGATTTCGATTCCTGGGGAGATGAGTGTATGAAGGGAAAGAACAGAAAGTTAATCCGGCCACTCGTTTGCTTCTTGCTTCTCACCGCTTTGCTGCCGGCCATTCCCGTCTGCGTGGCCGATGACTACAGAGGAAGGGGAAAACATTTCGACAAGCATGGTGGCAGGGGAGGCGACGGGGTGCCCGGAAACCTCTTGGGGCGGGGACATGATGACGGCAACGAAACGACGGGCCAGATCGTTGCATGGAGCCTTGCAGCGGCCAACCTGACTGTCGCGCTAAGTCTTCTGCTCAAAGGAGTGAAGAAGTTTGCCCCACTGGGGGCGGGAGCGCAGAACACCCTTTCTCAGCTTAACAGCATGCAGAAAAAATATCTCATGAGGTTCCACTACATTCTCAACCCCTTGATCCTGCTCCTCGCCATTCTCCACTGGAGCCTTTCCAGGTGCAAGTCAACCGCCCTGCCCGAGTGGGGGCTTGTCACTATGGGCGCCATAGTCGTCCTGGGGATCGTCCTCAAGTTAAAACTGTGCCCCCAAGACTTCTTGAAGAATGTCTACAAACTGCACACCCAGCCCGTGCTTTTCCTGATCCTGATCTCGATGCTGGTGATCGGTCACCTTTCCATGGACTGACTCCGCTTGGGACTGGAGAAAAAATGCAGGAGAAGTCTTACAGGCTGGCATACTACGAGATCATCGTGGATAGCAACGGCCGAACTTGGTGGAAGTCCCACGTAGGCTTCGCAGACATAAAGAGCGGAGGATGCTTCATTGAAGGAAACATCCTCTTCCTCAGCCCCGGTGAACAAATCGAGCCGGGATTCTTTACCGTGAAAACTTTGCATACCCATGCAATTTTTTCATATGAAAGCTGTTCACATGGGGGGGATGCGAGGTGAAATTCCAAAGAAGGCACAATTCCCCCTTACCTGTCACCCTTACAACCGGTCATGCTATACCAAGGCGCTTAATCTTGTAAATGAGCCCTCTCCGGGTAATCCCCAGGATCTCGGCAGCCCGCGTGCGGTTTCCTCCGGTTCGTTCCAGGGTGCGGTGAATGATATCTGCCTCACTCTCTTCGAGCGTCCTGACATCCACAGGATGGATTGAGGCCGACGTCCTCATCTCGCTGGTGATCTTTGGAGCGGGCACACGAACGACAGGTGGGAGGTGCTCGGGAAGAATCACATCGGTTTGGGAAAGAAGCCGTGCCCGTTCGATGGCATTGGCCAACTCACGGACATTACCGGGCCACGGGTAGGCTGAGAGCACCTGTGTTGCCGCACGGGAGAGCCGCTTGTTTTCGTTCTTCCCCATAGCCAGGAAGTGCCGAGCCAGTGGCAGGATATCCTCAGTCCGCTCGCGCAGGGGCGGGATTTCGATGGCTATGACATTTAACCGATAATAGAGGTCCTGGCGAAAGCGGCATGACTCCACATCTTCCAGGAGAGTTCGGTTCGTCGCTGCCACAAGACGATAGTCCACCTCAACTTCCTTGTCGCTGCCAAGAGGCGTGATGCGATTTGACTCAATGGCTCGCAACAGGGCGGGCTGCCACTCCAGGGGCATATCACCGATTTCATCCAGGAAGAGGGTGCTGCCCTCGGCCTCGCGGAAACGTCCCGGCCGGCGTGTCACAGCTCCCGTAAAGGCTCCCTTCTCATGGCCAAAAAGCTCACCTGCAAGCAGGGTTGCCGGGATGGCAGCGCAGTTGAGGGTCACCATTGCCTTGCTACTGCGGGGACTGTTCCTGTGGATGAATCGCGCAACCACTTCCTTGCCGGTTCCGCTCTCTCCTGTGAGCAACACATTGGCATCGCTTCGAGCGATGCGATAGGCATCCCGCAGCACGCTGCGCATGACAGGGCTTTCGGCTACAATTTCTCTCAGAGCGTCGAGGGGAACCACCGGCTCTGGCCTTTCGCACTGAGCACCTACCGCATCTCGCACGGCCGCCAGCAACTCGTCCAGGTCCACCGGCTTCGAGAGGTAATCGACGGCTCCAAGTTTCATTGCGCTCACTGCATCACGCACATCGGCGTAAGCGGTTACCAGGAGAAAAGGAAGAGAGGGATGCTCCTCGCGGGCCATACGGAGCAACTCAATCCCGCTGGCGCCTGGCATGCGCACATCGCTTACCACCATCGCGGGCATATGCTTTCGGATGATGGTAAGCGCCGCCTCGGCGGATGGAGCCGTCTGAGTCTCGAATCCAGCGGAACTAAGGACGTTCATGTACAGCTCGCGATAGCGCACTTCATCATCCACGATGAGAATTCGTGTACTCATCCCTTTCTCCTTGAAACAGTCTGATCCCGGAGATCGTTATCACCGTGCCCCGGTTGAGCTGGGAGTCTGCCCGGATCGTCCATCCGTGATCTTCTACAAAGCGTTTTACAATGGCCAATCCCAGGCCATGCCCGTCGGGGTTGCCGGCCACGTAGGGCTTGAAGATGTCCGGAAGCAGTTCGGGTGAGATGCCGCACCCCTGGTCCACCACCACGATGGTGGCCCGAGTTCCCTGGCGCTCCATCCGGATCTCCACTCTGCCTCCCCCTTCAGAAGCCTGAAGACTGTTGAGAAGAAGATTCACCAGCACCTGCCTCAGCATATCCTCATCAGCAAGTATCATTGCGGGAGGGCAATTTACCTGCAGCTTCACTCCCGCCTCATCAAATTCAGGCTGAAGTATCTCGGCAATCCTTTCGGCCAGTTCCTGGATGGGCAACTTGGCCGGATTGATCTCCCGCTGCCGGGCAAACGTCATGAAGTGTCCCAGGCGGGAGGCTGATTTGTCCACCTCATCGATGATCGTTTCAATCATGGATCTGCATTGCTCGGGGACTTCAGGATTTCGGGCTACTTGTTGGGCAATGCCTGAGATGATCCCCAGTGGGTTTTTCGTCTCGTGAGCCAGACCCGCAGCAGCAAGTCCCAGGTCTTCCAGGTGAGCAGAGCGGGCACGCTCGACTTTCAGCTGTTCGGCCAAAAGGCGGCTTCGAATCACCATGATCCAGGCAGCGACACTGGCACTAAGAAGAAGAATGGCTGCAGCGAGTGGAGCGAAGAGGTGTTCGAGTGCCTTTGGCACCCCATGATCCAGGACATCGCCCCCGAAAATCATCAACTGCTCACCATCACCAGATCCCAGGCCGCGGGCTTCACCGATGGCGGGAGGTGCAGCACCCCCGGTTCTTGCCGTCTCATGCAAGTGAACCTTGCGGCTGAAAAGATAGAGGCCCATTTCAAGGCGGTCCGTTTCTGTGGAGGGTAAGGCCAAATTACCGGGAATATCTCCCACCTCAAGGATACGCCTGCCGTTCTCCTCCAGGACGAGGAACTGGTACGGGGAATTCCGGATGATGTGCTCGACTATTATTTCAATTTCCTTGGATTGTAGCCTGCCATTCTCCTGCAGGGAATGGAGCGCACCGGCCAGCATCCTGGATATGCCGAGCGCCCGGTGGCGTTCCCTTTCCTGAACATGTTCACCAAAATTGCGCCAGTCTCGCCATGCCCAGAAGGCCAGGGCCACAATCATCAAAGCGGTAGCTGCCAGCGGAACACGATAGGTCCGCAGTATCGTTGTCATAGTCGAGTATCCTTCAGCCGGTTACGAAGCAATGATCATGCCCAAACCATTCGTGGAGGACGGCCTCATAAAGTAACGGCAAGTCCTCAGGGGGGCAGCCACGAACCGCTGCAATTTGCGTCTTACAACATGAAATGAGTGGAGAAACGAGAGTTGGTCCGCATCGACATCAGCCCTGAGGGTGGCTTCGTGCAACAATCCCCGGCTGGCGAAGTGCGCGAGCAACAGTCCGTAGACTTCTTGCCGCACCAATTCCGGAGTCTTGCTGCGCAGCACGATGCGAGCCCCCCCGCAAATGGGTCTTGAGTCCATCCAGGCTGTTCCGATCTCCCATCTTTCTTGGTATTGGGCCACCAGTTCATTGGCGGGAGCTTCAGCCGGGTCCAAGATCGTTGTTAGGAGGCGATAGAGGGGCTCTGCGCCGGCAACGCCCTCAAGGGTGTTTCGATCACTCTGACTGCAACCGCCTTCCTGTCCGTGTGCCGATCATAGGTCCAGCGGCAGATTTAGCTCAGATAAGAACCTTCGGCCAGTTCGTCTTCGGCATCGTCCTGGAGACCCGGGTGTGACCTCAAGGGGTTGCTCTCCTGCCTCTTATCCGCTGCTCCTTCTCATGTTTCATTTCTCGACTCGTATGACTTGTTGTATCTTATGGCCTGAACAATCGGTATTCAAGAAAATACCGGTGCCTGGTCCAATCGCGTCGTACATTACAACTGGGAGCGTGACGGATAGACACACATCATATGCAGGCAGCATACCGTCTTACTGTTTCCTCACTGAGGATTGAAACAATTCTGGCAAACAAGGGCGACCTGGAACGCTCATGTCTTGCCTATTCGTAGTATCGGGTTTTTGATATTCGAGTCTCCATGCGGACAGCTTGGCAGGCGGGGTCTTAAATCCCCCGTCCGGTTCTTTTGCGACTCACAATGCGGAGAAACACCATGAGACAGAGTTTCAACGGGCGCAGATGCATTGGGATGGTCGAAGTATTCTTGTTGATGCTGCTGATGGCATGTCTTCCGGCAAATGCAGATGAGTGGGGGGGATACAGTTCAAGGTGGACGGACAATTTTGACGGTTCGTCCCTGGACCCTCGCTGGACCTGGGCGCGTGAAGACCCAACCCACTGGAGCCTCATCACCCGCCCCGGGCATCTGCGCATAGTCACTCAAACCGGCGGTATTTTCGAGTCGACGGAAAAACAGAAGAACCTGCTTCTGACGCCGGCTCCCGAAGGCGACTTCAGAATCGTTACGAAATGTACCATCGACCCGACGGAAAACTTTCAATATGCCGGACTGATGGTCTACCAGGGTCGGGACAGGTACGTCCAGGTGAACCGGGCCTTCACCGACGGAAATTCATTCAACTTTGACGTGGAGACCGGTGGAACACCGATCAACCACCGCGTTCCGGCATCGGCGACCACGTTTTACCTGCGCATTACGAAACAGGGAGATACCTATACCGGCGATTACAGCCTGGACGGTCAATCCTGGACAACAATCGGGCAGGGGACCGTTTCCCTGGCCGGCTCGAAAGTGGGCATCTGTGCCGCCAACAACCTTCCAGGCAAACCGCACATTCCCGCAGATTTTGATTTTTTCACTCTTTACAGCAACCGGTGAGGATTCTGCCACGAGGGGAACACCTGAAAGGGTTTCAGACCCGATTCGAACGTCACCCCACAAGGTCTTGCATCCCTTGACTCTGCCCTTTCAGAAGAACGGCGACCCCTTCCGGCCGGCCGCCGTTCTGTTGAGGGCTGGATTGCGGATCGGCTGAAGACAAGCCGTGAGTCCGGTGTCTGTTTATCCGCCCCGGCGACTATTCCGCCAGAGGCACACGCAGACCGCCGGAACGAGCCTGCATGCCCGGCTCAAAGAGGTCTCCCTTGTTATGAACGCAGAAACCCGAGTTCGGATCATAGCCTGACGCGCCGATTTCCGGGAGCTCGAACAATACGTCATCCGCCCGCCCGTCACGATTGGCGTCGGTCGGTTTGGCCCTGATCATCACAAGGAGGGACGGGTGATCGAACGGCGCCTGGTCGCACTGGACACGCCGGTCGGTCAAGGTCAGCATGAAGGCGGTCAAATGGTCAATCTCGTCGTCGGTCAGGTCCAGAGGCTGAACGAAGCGGTCGACATTGGTCCCGAAGTCAGGCGCCGGAACAGGAAATCCTTCCTTCCCCAGCAGCCCCGTACCCGACGTGTCACCGGTGTAGCTGGGATCGATCAGGCTCTTGTCGCGCCGGCTGCCTCCACGACTGTAGAACTCGACCACCTGGCGCAGGGTGCCGTAGGCGCCGTTATGGAAATAGGGTGGAGTGAGGCCCACGTTCCGAATGGTCGGAGTTTTGAAGCTCCCCGCCACCATCTCACGCTCCTCATTCCAGTCGAAGCTGGGGTCCACCGAATCCGTGGTATCGTTCACGTTGGTGTCACAGCCCGGATAGACCGGAGTGCCGCCGAGTTCGATCAAGGTGGGGGTGTTGCACGGGTCGGTGACGCCCGAGGTGTCATTGACCGGCAGACCCAGCTGTTCGGCAAGGAAGATGCGCGCAATCGAGAGGGGATTGCCATAAATATCGGTCCCACCATTTCCCGGGTCGAAACTGGAAGGGGAAACCCCGATATTGAAGAAGCCGCGATCATGGACAGCACCCTCGATGACGGCCGGTGTTCCCGGTCCCCGGTCATTCATGCGGGACCGTTCCACCATCACGAGACTCGTCCCCGCCTGAAACTGCGATTCCGCCGACAGGGGTAAAGGATGGCAGGCGCTGCACGCCGGTCCGGGACGACCGCCGGTATTGGGCCCGAACAGGGTGAAGAGGCGGAATCCGTCCAATTCACCGGGAGTCAGCGCATCGGAAACATTCTGGCATACGGGTACTCCCGCGACCAGTGCGGGATTGCAATCGTCAAAGCGGCTTTTGTCCGACACCAGCTTCGATTCATAGATCATGATGGCGATACCCCAGAACATGGAGAAGTTGTGTTCCATCTGGGTGTACCCATGCTTTCCACCGGCTTTCAATTGGCCACCTTCGGTGATGATGAACCGGCCGTTGCTCTTCCAGTATTTCTCGTGGAACGCCTTCTGTATCAGGTCGGAATAGGTGAATCCGACCCTGAGGCCTCGACCGGTGAGGAAACGAAGACGAAGATCGCCGAATGGTCCGGGTTTTCCGAACACACTGTCCTGGGGGTGAATCTTCTGCAGGGCAAGCGGCCGGCGCAGAAGCATCTTCCTGCCGACATCCGCGAACGTGCGCCCCTCACAAGACATCTCTTTTTCGCTCAAGGGAGGTCCGACCGCCTGGGAAGCCAGGCTCGCGTCATCGAGGTCCAGGTAACCCAGTTGGGGTTTCCCCGCGCCGTCCAATACGATCAGCCGTTTTTGGGGATCCCCCGCAATATCCCTCGGCCCGAAGACTCCAACCCCGTTGAATTTTCGATGGGCTCTGCCGTCCCAAAACTGAAAAAGACTGAAAACGGCATTGACCGTCGTCGGTGTGTTTCGCGGTTCCACCTGTCGGGCAGCGTATTTTCCCGCGTGAAAGATATCGTTGTTCGGCTTTCCACACCAGTCTTTCACCCCGAATATACGCCTTGTTTTGAAGAACGTGGCATCGAACGATCCGGGAGACGAAACGGCGTCATCGGTTGCGATCACGATGGGTGAGTTCCTGTCTTTGTAGTCGGAGAGTTCGTAGATAGGAAAATCATCCGCTTTGAGACGGTAGGTGGCATCGATGGGGAACCCCCCGGACTTGGTGGTGCCGATGGGGGCATTCGGCAACGGTTCTCCGTCAAAGTTATCGATGGCGCCAAAGGAAGTGTCCTCCTCCGGCTCCTTCAAAAAGCCGGGGGTCAGGACATTGTTGAGTCGAGGGTCCGCTCCGGCGCTGAAATGGCAGCTGTAGCAGGACTGTCCGTCGCTGCCGACCTGTTGATCGAAGAAGAAGGCCTTGCCAAGAACCAATGCCCAGTTTGCATCCTTGACAATCCCGCTGAGATCGGCAAGCTTGGGAGTCAGTACAGCCTGGCTGTTCCCTGCGGACAGCGGAACGACAAGCAGAAAGAAACCTGCACAAAAAGCAGACACGAGTTTTCTCATCATCTCCCTCCTTTCTGATGAGCTGTTAACAAGGAACCTGTACGCTGGACAAAATCCGCATTCCGTGGATCGAGAACCGTTTTCCCCCTTTCCCTTCCACCGGTCTGCTGCTTCAACGGACAAACCGTGACCCAGGTAGTGCCCGGCAATCCGCAAGGCTTCAAAGGGCAAGAAAAATCCTGCACTGTGCTGCCTGGAAGTCTATCGAGGGAAACCGCCCGCGTTCAAAGTTTGAAGACGCCAATAGAGGTGATGCGCTGGGGAAAAGACTGAATCGTGAGAGTGGGAGGAAAGCTGCTGCCTTCCCTCCCGATACCGGGCTGAATCTCCTGAATGCCTCCTTCTTACATGACTTGCCAACCTTGATGAAATGGGGTGCTCTCACTATTTATTGGAGCAGAATGCCGTATTTCTTGCCTACAGGTGGATCGAAACGCCATACATGCCGCAAGACGTGTTTCGAGTTCAATACCTCCATTATCCCCGACACTCTTCCCGAGTAAAGGATCTTCTCCGCGTTTCCTGCTCCGACGCAGTGCTTCAACACCTCGACGATTCCCGCAAAGAACGTAGACCCGAAAGTGACTTCGTTCAATGATATCTTTGCCTTTCCGGTCGCCATGATTCGATGGTCAACCGCCGCTGCAATCATGCATCCACCGGCAAAGGCATGCCCGTTCAAAGCTGCGATGATCGCTTTTTGGAAACGTGAAGATATACCGCTGCCTTTCACGCGAATGAGTTGTAAGGACGTAGTGACCTTGTAAGGCCGTAATGACGTTGGTGCGGGAACGTCGTTGTTGTGCGCATATGTCGTTGCGGGACTGACGTCCTGTCGGGTGTAATTGTCCTTTGTGCGACAACCGTCCAGGTAAGCGTTTATGAGAAAATGCCGGAAGAACCTTTTTCCGCGGCCTTCGAAAACTTTCTGTTGCCTGTTCCCCCCATGAACTCGGACTCTTCCTGCTTCAGGCTCCAGCGAGTACAGGGCTATATGGACCATTCTCCTGAAATTCCATTGATATTCTCTGGAAATAAGTATTTTTTCATAGGCAATTCCAATTGGACAAATTGGAATATGTCATATAATGGCTTTCATGGATGAGATAAATGCTCTCGTAAGCCATTTGCATGGATACCCTGCCTGCACACGGGCGTGACAGAGTCTATGTCCGTTTGTCGAAGCCATAAGCCCGGTAAAGAGGAAAATGCGATCACCTGGCATGGTGGGGAAGACGATCGAAGGTTTGGAGGGCAGATCTGTGTTTCCTTTCCTGGCGGCGACTGGAAGGTTGCAGGAGAATGGATGATGCTGCGCAGCAGAAGGGTACTCGTCGTATGTCACTGCCTTCTCAATTCCAATGCAAAGTTGCAACCGCTTGCAAAGGTGGGGGGAGTCCACGCCGATGTTTTGAAAGATTACATCGATGACGGAGTCGGACTGCTCCAGCTTCCGTGCCCGGAGCTCGCCTACCTGGGTATCAACCGTTGGGGTATGACTCGAGAACAGTACGATCATCCCAATTTTCGATCTCACTGCGAGAGCATCTCCGCGCCGACGGTCCATCAGATCGAGGCGTTCGTACAGGCCGGGTACGAGATTGTCGGAATCATGGGAATGGATGGCAGCCCCAATTGTGGAGTGAACCGGACATGCCTGGGATACAGGGGAGGTGAGGTCGCAGGCCTGGGCGATGCGGGTGGGGGAAGGAATGCGCTGAGGATGGTACCCGGCACCGGTGTGTTCATGGAGGTGCTTCGGGCCGTTTTGGAGAATAAAGGCCTGCGGATTTCTTTCCTGGCAGTGGATGAGGGAAATCCCTGTGACAATGCGTGATCGTGATCGGGAGATGGAAGATGGAACTGAGAAGGATTGCACTTGTGTTCGGGATGTGTTTGTTGTTGCTGGTGCCGCCCCTTTCGGCAGCCGCGGATGGTTCGCTGAAAAAAGTGATGGAAAGAGATGAACTGGTTGTCGGATTCTGTGCCCAGTACCCGCCGTTCGAGTCCAAGAACGAAAAGACGGCCGAATTCGAAGGGTTCGATGTCGACCTGGGGCGGGCCATAGCCGGGCAGATGGGGGTCAGGGCAAGGTTTGTCGACGCCGAATGGCAGGGGCTTCTCGGAGGGCTGAAGAAGGGCGACTTCGATGCCCTGATCACCTGCATGTCCAAATCGGAAGCAAGAAACGAGAATGTGAACTTCAGCAACGTCTACTACACCCTCCCGGATGTGATTGTCGTCCGAAAGGATGAATCCGCCGTCAAAGACAAGGAGGATCTCAAGGGGAGAATCGTCGGTGTCCAGTTGGGATCGGGAAGTGAACAACTGGCGGACCAACTGAAGGACCACCTCAAGGAGATCAAACGCTACAATTATAACCCCGAAGCCTTTACGGACCTCAAATTCAAACGTATCGACGCCGTGATAGTCGGCTACGCGTACGCTGTGAACCAGATCAAGACGGATCCTTCGTACAAGGTTGTGGGGAAACCCCTTGCCGAAGCGGAAATCGTCGTCGTCGCACCCAAGGGTGCCGACGCGCTGACGGAGAGGATCAATGTCGCTCTGACCGCAATCAGGGCGGACGGGACATATGATAAGGTCCATGACCGCTGGTTGAAGGTCGAGTGAAAGGCTGCTGCCGAGCATGGGCGAATTCCGGTTCGACATCCTGGCCAACGCCCTCCCCCTGCTGATCGAGGGGCTGTGGGTTACCCTGTATGTCTCGCTGCTTTCGTTCCTGCTCGCACTCTCCATCGGATTCACCGTCGGCATTCTCAGGTCCAGATCGCCTCTGCTCAGGGCGATTCTTGCACCCTATGTCGAGGTATTCAGGGGAACGCCGCTCCTGATCCAGCTCTTCTTCATCTACTACGGCCTGCCCTCCCTGGGCATCACCCTCGACAGTCTCACCGCGGGCATCCTCGGGCTCGGGATGAACGGCGGCGCCTACATCTCGGAAATCATCAGAGGCGCTTTGCTTTCCGTTGAAAAAGGGCAGCAGGATGCGGCGTTGTCTCTCGGGCTTTCCTGGTTCCAGAGCATGATTCACGTGATTCTTCCCCAGGCTGTCTCCGTGGCCATCCCCTCCCTGGTCAATTCCTTTTCGGCCCTCCTGAAGGAATCCTCCCTTGTCTCCGTTCTTGCCATAACCGAACTGACCCGGGTCAGCCAGCTCATTTACACTCGCACGTTTCGAGCTCTCGAGGTCTACCTGGCCGTCGGGGCTCTCTACTTCATCATGACCTATTTTGCCTCCCGGGTCTCAAAAAGGCTGGAATGGAAATTCCAGGTGAGCGGCCGCCTGTAGAGACGCCGAAAGGCCGCAGGGTGCAAATCCCTCGATCCTCTTCCCGGAAACAGCCGTGCAAATGTGCCTACTCCGACACCTTTCGGATGCGGGGTCTTTCGATGAACAGCTCTTCAGGATTTCCAACGAAACCCGGCCTGGTCACCAGCGGGCATACGACATCAGGCCAGCAACTCCCTCATGACCTGCGCCAGGTCACAGATGGCGGACTCACCATCACCCAAATAGGTTGAACCGTGCATGGGTGCAATCACGTTCGGCCTGAGGGCAGCAAGTCGGTTCAGAAATTGTTCTGTTTTTGTTGTATATGGCAGATAATTGGCAAAAGGCCCTTGCTGATAGTCAATGAGCGTCTTCCTGAACCGGCCGATAATGTCACGGGTCGTCACCGGTTCCACGTCCCCATCCTGATGGAAAAGATCGGAACATAGAAGAATGCCTCTTGTCTCTTCAAAGAGATGGCCGGCGTCCCAGGCGTGAGGCACATGCGGTGTCTGAAGGAACTTGAAACGGTACCTTCCCGTCAGCAGTACTTCTCCGTCTTCCAAGGCCCTGGCTGGACGTTCGGCCACCACATCGTCCACGCTTACCAACTTCGAGACAAGGCTGCATATCGCCGTCGCGTGCGGAGCTGTCTTCTGCCACTCCCTGAGTGCGCCGCATTCATCTGCCTCAAAATGACTGAATCCGATCCACCGTATTGAAGTGGGATCCATCAGCCTGGCAACAACTTCATTGACTGTCGGAAAGAGCCCCTTCATCCCGGTATGGTAAAGAAGTGGTTCTTCATCCCTCACAAGAAATTGATTGAACTGAATGTTAAACTCCGGAATAAAGGTGGAAATCTTGAAAAAATCAGGGGAAATTTCAGTTATCTGGCTCATTATTGTTCTCCTCCAGTCACCATCTCAAGAAACGCTCCAGGATCCACGATCCGGATCCCCCGGAAACTCTCAACCCCCTAACAATTCATCAAAGAAGCTGAATACCATCCCGCGGCCTCCCCAAGTATCTAATTTTATAAAATAACAATCATCCGGCAAAGATTCATGAACGGGGCACACAGTTCCGGCATTTTCTCAGAAGAAAGTACCTCCGGTGCTTTTCATGCATCCGGTGCTTTCACGCAAAGGATCGATGGCATCACAACATGAGATGGGATGGTCTGTGCGGGACGGCGAACCGGGGGTGACAGTACGCGATGCTTCCCTGTCAGGAAGGTACGATTGCGGCTCGGAGCACTTTGCGTCGAGCGACGTCTTGAAAGGCATCCTGGATTCGTTCCAGGGGATATCTGGCGTCCACCAGGTCCCGGAATGGGAAGCGGCCGCGGTTGGCCACCACGAAGTCCAGGGCCTGCAGCAGATGCCGGGGATGGTAGTTGTGCACCCCCGAGAGGGTGAGGCAGCGCGTGAGGATCCGGTTTGCGTCGATCATGACGGTGGCGCCCGGATTGACCACTCCGGCAAGAACGTACCGCCCTCCGGCGCGCAGCAGATTGAGTCCGATGGGAATGACTTCCGGGACACCGGCGACCTCGATCACGGCATCGGCCCCATCCGGTCTGCAAAGGTTCCTGATGCGATCCTCCAACCGACGGGCTTCGGAGCGGGGATCCAGCGCCACATCCGCTCCGAAGCGGCTGGCCAGGTCGCGACGAGAGGCTACCGGATCGACTCCGACCACCAGTCGCGCTCCGAGTGCCTTAGCCATTGAAGCCCCGTAGAGTCCCAACAAACCGAGACCCTGGATGACCACTGTGCTGCCCAGGCCGATGCATGCCGCTTCCGTTGCCGCTGCCATGGTGGCCACGCCACAGTTGAGCGGCGTTGCTTCTTCATCGGACAGGCCTTCGGGCAGAGACAGGATTCCCGTGCCGGGCTGAAGGTAACAATAGTCGGCAAATCCGCCGAGCAGGTATGGTTCCTGGTGAGCTGATTCGTGTCCGTATTTTTTCACCCCGGTACATTTTTGCGGCATATCGAGCACATGTTGATAATAGGGGTCCCCGCTGCAGAAGTATTCAGTCCAGGTGACGCGGTCTCCGACCTCCAGCATGGTCCCGCGCAGGTCGCGGCAGACGCTGCCGCTCATGGCCACAATATGGCCGATAGCCTCGTGCCCCAGGATTCCAGGGCAGAGCGAGGGGCGTAGTCCCTGGTAGGAATGAAGATCGGAGCGGCAGATGGTGGCCATCCTCACACGCACCAGGACTTCCCCAGGGCGAAGGGCACGCAGAGGGAATTCCTGAATCAGGAGAGGCAAGTTGGGAGCGGTAAAGACCGCAGCGCGGCTGGTGTTGGGCATTTCCCGGATCATTCTCTTCATCGGCTCGATACCGTACCGTTGACGGCATAATCAAAGATTTCGCAGTTTTTGATTCCGCGTGTTGCGGCCTTCACAGCGTATTCTTCCGTAAGTTTTCGATTGAGGACGAATGGGACTCTGCTTTCGGAGACGGCACCGTGGGTCCTGAGGCGACGGCCTTCCAGGCCCGACAGGTCATGGTCCGCTTCCGCGGCACCCATGCAGGTCGACCGATCGCCCAGGACAATAACGTCGCCTTCACGGTCTGAGGGCAGGTCGAATTCGCGGACCGCAGTGTTCCTGTCCAGGACTCGCTCGATGCCCGGCAGTTCCCGGGCGATGCGCATGACGCCGGCGGGATCGGTGCCATCGAAGCACCAGACCCTTGCGAATCCCCCAAGAGAACCATGATGAGCAATGTAATGGTCGGTGATGGGGCAGATGACCCTGGTTCGTCCTCTCCCGAGTCGAACATCGAGAATGTCCTGGAGCCAGACCACGTTGGGGGAACCATCGGGCCCGGATTTGTCATTCATCCCATGGTCCGCCGTCAGGGCCACTACTGCGCCCAGAGCGTCGAACCGGCCGAAGAAGGTGTCCAGGGCTTGATAGAAAGCGGTCGCCTCCGGTTCACCCGGAGCGTACTTGTGCTGAATCCAGTCGGAAAGAGAGAGGTACATGAGCTCCGGCCGCACGATTTCCAGGAGTCGAATTCCGGCGGCAAGGACGAAAAGAGATAGCTCGGGGGAATAGATATGGGGCACTGGCATGCCTGCCAGGTCGAGTACACCCTCGATGCCGTTTTCCGCGACGGTGCACCGATCGGCCTGTTCAGAAGAAAAGCAGACACTGCCGGAGGAGAGGTCCATGCCCTTGCTCAACTGGCGCCGCAGTTTGTCTTTGGCGGTAATGGCAACAACATTTGCCGCGGCCCTGGAAAATTCGGCAAGAATGGTGCCGGACCGGAGTAGTTCCGGGACCGTCATACACACGGCTTCGCGGGTCTTTGCATCCAGGTGGAGATTTCCGGAGATGCCATGTACCGAGGGAGGGCTGCCGGTGACGATGGACATATTGTTGGGGCAGGTGAAGCTTGGCATGGCGCCGTCGGCGATGGCGGCGAACCCGTGAGCCATGAATCGTGTCACATGAGGAAGAATGCCCGTTTCAACGCCATGAAGGAAGTATGCGGGGTCGCCTCCATCGACACAAACCACGACTACGGGCTGCTCGGGCCGGCGGTAGGTAATTCCGTTGAGGCTGATGCCTGATCGAGTCACCAGGTTGTCCTCTTCCGTGTCTTCATATGGTCAACCTGCGAATGCCAGCCGAAGCCAGGTCTATGAGAGAGACAAAAGCGATAATGATGAGCAGCACTGCCGATGTTTCCGCATAGTGGAATCCCCGGATAACCTCATAGAGCACCACTCCGATGCCCCCGGCACCCACCATTCCAACCACGGAAGCTGAGCGTACGTTCGCTTCGAAGCGGTAGAGCGAGTAGGAAATCCAGAGCGGCAGTACCTGGGGGATGACTCCGTAGACGATCTCTTCGAATGCACTGGCGCCGGTTGATCGAACCCCTTCCACCGGGCGAGGGTCGATGGCCTCCACCGCCTCGGCAAAGAGCTTTGCCAGAGTGCCGGTGGTGTGGACCCAGAGCGCCAGTACACCGGCGAACGGTCCGAGTCCCACCGCCACAATAAAGAGCATCGCAAACACCATCTCATTGATGGCTCGGCAGGCATCCATGATCCGGCGCATGGGCTGATAAATCCACGGAGAAACAATGTTTTCCGATGACATGAGGCCGCAGGGCACGGCGCTGACGATTGCCAGGGCGGTTCCCCACACGGCGATGTGAAAGGTGACGAGCATCTCTTCCAGGTAGAGTCGCCAGTCGCGGAAGCTGGGTGGGAAGAAGTCCCTGCTGTACTGCGCCATGTTGCCAAAATCCCGAAAAAGGTCCAGCGGCCGCATGTCCGCTCCGTTCCATGCCCACGAAAGCAGGGCGAGCCCGCCGGCCCAGGCCAACGCATGGGCCAGCTTGCGCCGGGACCGTGCCATATCGGCAAAGGTCACAGCCTGGCTCATCTACATCTTCTTGGAGAGTTGAGTTTCAATTTCGGCCAACTGACGATCGATGTCCATCAACTTCGTCCTGCGGTCGGCATTAGACAGGGTCGTATCCGCTTCCACCCTGGTCTTCGCCCTGAAGAGTTCAAGTTGTCGGATGGGAAGCAGTTGAGCGTTTGAAGAATCACGAAAACCGCCGTAGCCGTAAATGCCGTTCATTACCGACCTGCCGCGTTCCGTATTGCCGTAGGCAAGAACAAAGGTTTTGATCTTCTGCTTTACATCACCGGCAAGGTCTTTGCGCCAGACAAGCGGGTCCGATGGAATCTCGGGTGACGTCCAGAGGATGCGTATCTGGGCGGCCTTTTCCGGTGACTGGGCCTTGAGCTTCTCCATTTCCTCGGAATTATTCGTCGCAACGTCCACCTGCTGGTTCAAGACAGCAGCCAGATTGGAACCATGGTTGGCGGAGGTCATGACCTTAAAATGGCTCTTGGGGTCGATGCCGTTCTTTGCAAACACGAAGAAACCGGGTACCAGGTTGCCGGAAGTGGAGTTGGGATCGCCGTTGCCGAAGGTGTACTGTTTGCCGTTCGCGAGGAAGTCATCGAGAGACTTCACGGGGCTGTTCCGGTGGGTGATGAGGTAGGAATGGTAGCCCGTGCTGCCGTCTGCGAAAACGACCTGGGCAAAGACTTCACCGCTGGCCCGATCGACCGCCTCGATGGCAGCTTTGTTTCCCATCCACGCAAACTGCACCTTGTTGAAGCGCATCGCTTCGATGATCCCCGCGTAATCCGAGGCATAAAAGGCCGTGACCTTCAGGCCGGTCTCCTTGTTGAGATCGTCGATGAAAGGTTGCCACGCCTGTCTGAGAGCAGCGGTGGCGTCAGTGGAAATGATGCCGAAATTCAATTCCGCTTCAGCGCGGGCGATACTCGAAGATCCCGCGAAGAAGACGAAAAGCAGCAGAAGGCAAAACAGTGTACGAAGTCTGTTCATGAGAATTCCTTTCTTGCGGAGTGATGCAGGTCAAAAGTCATCCCAGGGCCTCTGCGACCTTGGGAACCAGGCCGGGCTTCACGGGAGCCGATACGAAGGCTGCATTGCTGTCGAGAATCTCATCCGCCGCAGCCCCGTAAAGACCACGCAACAACGAAGGGCTGAGGTCCCTGGAAAGACCGTCATAGACCACCCGCCCATGATGCAGGGCGACAGTTCGAAGGCAGTACCTCAGCGCCACTTCCACCTGGTGCAGGGACACCAGCACGGTGACCCCCTGTTCCCGGTTGATACCAGAGATGATTTCCATGACGTTGCGAGCGGATTCAGGATCGAGTGAGGCGATGGGTTCGTCGGCCAGGATGATCTTAACCCGCTGCACGAGACTGCGTGCAATGGCGGCGCGCTGCTGCTGTCCTCCGGAAAGCGTCGAGGTTCGCTGCCATGCACAATCAGCTATCCCAACCCTGGCCAGGGCCGAGAACCCCTCGGCCATTTCCCTTTCTGTGAACCACCCGGGAAGACTTCTCCACCACGGGACTCTATGGAGCAGCCCGGTGAGAACGTTGGTAATGAGCGGCAGCCGGCCTGCCAGGTTGAACTGCTGAAAGACAAAACCGATACCTGCTCGAACTGCACGCACCTCACGGTCGATCCGCCCCTGCCGCTGCACCGGGCGTCCAAGCACCGTGATCAGGGACGGGCAATCCTGGTCGGCGGCGAGAAAGCCCGAAATGTGGCGAAGAAGCGTGGACTTGCCGGACCCCGAGGCGCCTATCAGCGCAACGAACTCTCCCTGGGCGATGTTCAGGTTGATGTCATTCAGAGCCCGTTTGCCGTTAAAGGTCTTGCTCAAACCCGTCACACTGATGGCTGGGGGCATCGCGCTCCTCCCGGAATACTCTGTGAACACAGTGGTGCATAGACTCATGATGAAACCCGCTCTCCGCCAAAGGCCGATGCCCCGGCTTCAGCTTTATTTGAAAACCTCTTGCACGGACTGCTCTTCCCACGTCATGGACTCCCGTACCGCCTGCAACAGGCGCTCGATGTCCCCGGGGAAGACATTGCCGATACTGCCGATGCGAAAGCTGTCCGTGGAAGTCACCTTACCGGGGTAAATGACAAACCCCCTGCCCTTCAGTTCATTATAGAAGCTTTTGAAATCATACAGCGGGTGTCGCGGAGTGAAGAAAGCGGTGATGATCGGTGACTGACACTCGCGGGGCAGCAGGCAGCGAAAACCGAGCTCCTCCATTCCTGTCGCCAGCAGGTCCTGGTTCACTCGATACCGGGCGTAGCGCGCCTCGATTCCTCCCTCTTCATCGAGCTCCCTCAAAGCTTCTGCAAAAGCCCGCACCACGTGGGTGGGAGAGGTGAAACGCCATCTTCCGGACTGCTTCTCCATGGTCTCCCACTGATCGTACAGGTCCAGGCTCAAAGACCTGGCCCGCCCTTTGATCTTCTCAAGTTCTTCGCGGCGGGCGATGACAAAACCAAAACCGGGGACTCCCTGAATGCACTTGTTGGAGCTGCTGATCAGGAAGTCTGCGGCGAGGGCATTCATGTCCATGGGAATCCCCCCGAAACTGCTCATGGCATCCACCACGTACACCCGGCCGAAGTGCTTCACGATTTGCCCGATCTGTTCTACGGGATTGAGCATACCGGTAGTGGTTTCACAGTGAACGACGGCCACGTGCGTGATGGTCTCGTCGTCCTGGAGGGTATCCCGCAGCAGGGTCAAACCGGGACGAGCGAATTCACCGCTGTCGTGAACTTCGACCGGGATGCGCAGACGGACAGCGATCTGTGCCATGCGCTGACCATAGGCACCGTTCGAGAGAACCAGCAACTTGCCGTCTGCAGGCACGGCAGTACCCAGCACGGACTCCACCGTAAAGGTGCCACTGCCCTGCATCAGGACTGAAGAAAAGCCTTCAGTCGTGGTCGCCAGATCGACCAACTTCTGCCGGATGGCCTGAACGATCCGATGGTAATCGTCGTCCCAGGTACACCAGTCGCCGAGCATGGCCGCCTTGACACCCCTGGTTGTGGTGAGCGGCCCGGGGGTGAGCAGGATATAGCGCTTTTCCAGCAGGTCATCCTGGTTCATCGGTTTAACCTTCTCGATCGGGAATCATGGACGTTCTCCGCGGGCAAGGCAAATGTTGATCTGTTCAACGATTGCACGGCACTGACCAACGTCTTCGATAAGGAAGTGAGCTCCGGCACTCTCGAGCCGCTTCCCGGCTCTTTCGATGCGCTGCCGGAGATCCTCTTCTTCCAGGACTGCCGCTTGCTGTTCACTGAGCCCCAGTTCATTTCCCGTTTTGGTCACACCAACCGTCCACATTCCTGCATTCAGCCCCTCCTGAATGTCCGCCACGGTATCCCCGATCTTGACGATGGCAGCGAAGGGGTGAACCTGCAGATTCAGGGCATTCAGGTAGCACATCCAGGGATCAGGCCTGCCCGAGGGGACATCGGATGAGCAGACGATGCAATCCGGGCTGTACCCCTTCTGCGCCGCAGCCGGAACGAGTGCCTCCATCATGGAGCGGGTATACCCGGTGGTCGACCCGATCCTGATGCCCTCCTCCCGGAAGGCACCCACGGCCTCGATCAGCCCGGAAACGGGATCCGAATGACGGGCTGCCATTGCGGCCATCAGCGGCTCCAGTTCCTGGTACATCGACGCCACATCATCTTCACGCGGCAGGCGCCCGTGCGTTCTCACCCACCTTTGTGAAACGGCATCCATGCCACAGATCGCCCGGATGTGATCTCTTTTGTTGAGTCCCATGGGTCCTCTGGCCTCTGCAGGCGTAATATCCACTCCGTATTTGCCGAACACTTCAATGAATACGGCGACCGGGCCGACACAACCGTAGTCGACGGCCGTACCCGCCCAATCCAGCACCACAGCCTGAACCCTGCCGGTATAAGGCTTGCCGCGGACCATCACATCCATGTGGTCATCTCCTTCCATCTTCTTCTACAATCCAAGCTCCTACCTTCAACCCGCTCTCCCCATGCCAGGCGTCAATATGGATTCTGACGATTCCTGTCGACATCGTCGGCTTCAATGTAGACATCGATTGTTACAGAACGATTGAGGGTCGGTTAAGATCAGGCGGTTTTCGGCAGTCAAAGTTCCATTGGCGGGAATCTTCTTGGCAGCAGGCTCAGCTGGAGATCAAAGTCCAGGGCTGCTCCTCTCCAAGTGCAATAACTCTAAAAGGAAGGTCACGGGGCTTGTATGGTGTCTATATCGGCTTCACTTGTTTTATAATGGAAAAACAAGAGGGTACCGGAAAATCATTCCGGGAGGGATCACACATCCGGCATCATGCAGCCGGCCGGTTTCTCTACAGGAGCCCGTTTTCCTCCATTTCAGCCAGGATCCCGTAGAAATCCAGGCCTGCGGTCCTGAATCCCTCGAATCCGAACACCATGTTCGCTTCAAGGACGTAGTAGCGGCCATGAGCGAAACAGACGTCCAGGCCGGCATCGTCGAATCCACATTTCAAGGCCGAGTCCCGGGCGAAGGCAACGGCTTCCCCGGGTATATTCTCGAAGGAGATGCTTCCTCCGCGCGAGACATTGTTCCGGAACTCCCCCTCGGCCCGGATGCGCCAGTAGGCATGAATGACCCGGCCGTTGATCACCACGACGCGAAGGTCCCTGTCGATGGGCAGATATTCCTGGATGTAGGCGGGAAGATGCCGGTCAAGGTAGGCATCGAGCTCGTCCGGACCCGTCACCAGGTATACTCCCTTCCCCATCGAAGAGCCCACCGGCGTCTTCGCGATGAAAGGGTATCGAAAATCCACCAGGATGCGTTCCACCCGGTTTCGCCCGTAATAGATTCTCGTTTTCGGGTGTGAAATGCCGAGCATCACGAAAAGATCGGTCTGGCGTATCTTGTTTCCCACGAAATGACAGCTGTTCCGCGGGTGGATCTTCTTCCCGACGGTCCGCAGAACGTTCTCATAAAGAGGACCTGGATAGTAAACCGTTTCAGCCTCCCTCACGGCCTGCTTCGCGTCCTCCGGATAGTCGTCCCAGTTGGCCAGCACCCCGATGCACCGGAAGCCGCCGCAGGTACGCAGCCTCTTCCCCAGCGCCGTTCTGCACCTTCTCTTCATACTCTCCCCCATCCTCCGACGAACACAAACCAGACCCGGGACGCGCAGAAAGAAGACGGCCGAAGGTTCAGCCGTTCTGTTCCGCCGACTTTGTCCTTTGACATCGAGCGCGATTATCCTATAATGACCACCTGGTCATTTTCAAGAAAACTGTAGAGCAGATGATGATTCCTCGAGAGACTTTCAACAATCTCGAAAGTGAAAAGAAGCAGAAGATCCTGGAGACTGCGATCGACGAGTTTGCCTTCCACGGGTTCAGGCAGGCGAGTCTGAACCGGATGGTGCAGAGGATTGGAATCGCGAAGGGTTCCATATTCCAGTACTTCGGCAACAAGGAAGGTCTTTTCCAGTTTATCTTCAACCATGCGGTGGAACTGGTGAGGGGATCCCTGCGGCAGGTGAAGAAGGAGACGGCGGGATCCGACTTTTTCGAACGCATCCGCGGAAGTATACTCGCGGGAGTCCGTTTCATCGAGAAGCACCCCAGGGTCTACCGGATTTACCTCAAGATGATTTTTCAGGAGGACTTCCCGCTTCGGGCGGAATTCCTTCAACAGGTGCACCTTTTCTCCGCCGAGTACCTCAGGCCGATGGTGGAGCAGGGCGTTGCCCGCGAAGAACTGAGGCCGGACCTGGATGTGGATATGGCCGTTTTCTTTCTCGATGCGCTGATGGACCGGTTTCTCCAGGCCTCCTGCGTCTCGTTTCTGGATGCGGGAGTCGGGCTCTACCAGGCTCCACCTCACGAGATAGACCGGCGTGTGGATGAATTCATAAAGCTGATCCGGTTCGGAATGGCCGCCGAACCCGGCAGGTAACGATCCAGTGGAGCGCATTGCACAGATGCTTGAAATCAAGACTTACGGAAGACTCGGAATTGCGGACATCTGCGATAAGGTGCTCGCGGGGGAACGGCTGAGCGTGGAAGACGGCGAACGTCTTTTCGCCTGTCCGGACGTGTTGGCGATCGGGTCTCTCGCCCACGAGATGCGGACGCGTCTTCACGGCACCAGCGCCTATTACGTCATGAACCAACACATCAACTATTCGAACATCTGCGTGAACGGGTGCAGGTTTTGCGCGTTCGGACGGGAAAAGGGCGATCCCAAGGCGTTCCAGCTATCCATCGAGCGGATCCTCGAAAAGGTGCGGCAACGTCTCGGCGACCCGATAACGGAAATCCACATTGTGGGAGGTTGTCATCCTGATCTTCCCTTTTCTTATTATGAGACAATCCTACGTGAAGTCAGGCGGCTTCGCCCCGATGCATCCATCAAGGCCTTTACCGCGGTGGAGATCGCCCATTTCGCACGCACTGAGGGCATTCCCACGCGCGACGTCCTGATTCGACTCAAATCGGCGGGACTCGACATGCTGCCGGGAGGTGGAGCCGAGGTCTTCAGCCCGCGGGTGAGGGACCTGCTGTGTCCGAGGAAGCTGAGCGGCCGGGGATGGCTGGAAGTCGCCGGGCAGGCTCATCGGCTGGGAATCAAGACCAACGCAACCATGCTCTACGGACACATTGAAACGGAGCGCGAAAGGCTCGAACACCTTGACGCTCTGCGCACACTTCAGGACGAGACCGGCGGATTCGTGTGTTTCATTCCTCTTCCCTTCCAGCCGGCGAACACTCGGATCGAGGGAGCCGTCTCCACCACGGGTGTCGAAGACCTGAGAACCATGGCGGTCAGCCGGCTCATGCTCGACAACTTTCCTCACATCAAGGCCTACTGGGTGATGCTCACGGTCAAACTCGCCCAGGTTGCCCTGTATTTTGGAGCGGACGACTTCGACGGAACGGTGATCGAGGAAAAGATAGGGCATATGGCCGGAGCCGAATCCGAACAGGCCCTGACCAGGGGCGAGCTCGAGAGGATTATTCGGGAAGGAGGATTTACGCCCGTCGAAAGGAACTGCTTCTTTGAAAGGGCGGATAAGGCTGTATAGCGGATCGCGGGAAGGGTGCCGGGAGCGGAAGGCCTGGCGGGTTCCCGGCTTTTTCGAGGAAGGTCATGCCGATGGAGGATTTTAAGAACGACGGAAGATTTGAAGGTCGCCTGAGCCTGGACGACGCCTGGCGTCTCTACCGGCAGTGCGATTTTCTGCAGCTCGGCCGGATGGCTCATTCCGTCCGCCTGGGAAAAAACCCCGAGCCATACGTGACCTACGTGGTGGACAGAAACATCAACTACTCGAACATCTGTACGTGCGGCTGCCGATTCTGCGCATTTTTCAAGGCGCCGGGCCAGGACGGGGGCTACGTGCTGGGCAGGGACGAACTGGCCCGGAAAATCCAGGAAACCCTGGATCTCGGTGGAACCCAGGTTCTGATGCAGGGCGGCCATCACCCCGACCTTCCGCTCAGCTTCTACGAAGAGATGCTTCAGTTCATCAAGAGTCGTTTTCCCATTCACATTCACGCGTTTTCTCCCCCCGAAATCGTTTATTTCGCGAGGATCGAGAAACTGGGCATCGCGGAGGTCATATCCCGGCTCCGGGCGGCCGGGCTGGATTCCATTCCCGGCGGGGGAGCCGAGATCCTTGTGGACTCCGTCCGAAAGCGGGTTTCCCCCAACAAGTGTTCCTCGGGGGAATGGCTCGGCGTAATGGAGGAAGCCCATCGGCAGGGTCTTCGCACCACCGCTACCATGATGTTCGGCCACGAGGAGGAGCCTTTCCACAGGATCGAGCATCTTTTCGCCCTGCGGGAACTTCAGGACCGTACGGGCGGATTCACCGCCTTCATCCCGTGGGCGTTTCAGCCGATGAATACGGCGATCCGGAGGGACCCCGAGACGGCGGTATCCTACCTCAGGCTGCTTGCCGTGTCCCGCCTGGTCTTGGACAATTTCGACAACATTCAGGCATCCTGGGTTACGATGGGCCCCAAGATCGCTCAACTGGCACTTTACTTCGGAGCCAACGATTTCGGGTCGACCATGATCGAAGAAAACGTTGTGGCGGCCACCGGTGTTCACTTCCGGCTTTCCGTGGAAGACATCAGGAGGATCATCAGGGCGGCCGGTTTCGAGCCCTGTCAGAGGACGATGGTGTATGAGCGGGTGCATGGGCACTGAGATGAAACAGGGAGGCCATGCCGTTCTTCACAGGGCCTCGTGGCTTGTCCCCATCGTGGCTTCCCCCGTCTCCAACGGGGCGGTCATGGTAAGAAACGGGACTGTCCTTGCCTTCGGACGCTATTCTGCCGTCAAGGCACAGTGCCCGGCCCATACGGAAGAGATCGATCACGGTTCGTCCGCCATTCTGCCTGCCCTGGTAAACGCGCATACCCACGTCGAACTTTCGGCACTGCACGGCCGGATTCCTCTGCCCCAAAACGGCTTTCCCGCCTGGATCGAAAGACTCTTTGCCCTCCGGACCCGGCTGTCCTCGGGCGAACTCGAAGAAGGATGCCGCACGGGTGAGGATCTCCTCGCCCGGGGGGCGACCGGGTTGTACGCAGATATCACCAATGGAATGAATCTCAGCAGGACTCTGCATTCCGCAGTTCCCGCCCGGGTGTCCTTTCTCGAGGTTCTCGGATTCAACATCGAAGACCTCGACCAGGCTGTTCCCCCTCATCTCCTGCAGCATATCGAGGAATCGGACCGGGGCGGCGGTTCGTGTTCGAGTATCGCCGCCCACGCCTGTTATTCCACTTCGGAAAGTATTCTGAAGAGTGCAAAGGACTGGACACGAAGCAGGAGGCTGCCGTTCAGCATCCACACGGCCGAACACCCGGAAGAAATCGAGTTTCTGCGGGAGGGCACCGGGTTTTGCCGAGGCCTCCTCGAAAGACTCGGGAAATGGGTTCCCGGCTGGAAACCACCCGGTACGACTCCCGTTCGCTACCTGGATCGGCTGGGAATTCTCGACTCCCACACCCTCCTCGTTCATGCCGTCCACATGACCGAAGACGACTGGGAGGTCGTGGCGCGCAGACAATGTGCGGTGTGCTTCTGTCCGAGAAGCAACCGGAATCTCAACGTCGGCCTGCCCGACATCCGGCAGGCGATCCGCCTCGGTATTCCTTCAGCACTCGGCACGGACAGCCTGGCGGGCAACACGGATCTCGATCTGTTCGAAGAAGCAGCCTTTGTACTTGACCTTTACCCGGAGATTCATCCTGAAAAGGTTCTCTATATGATGACTCAAGGAGGAGCACAAGCCCTTCACAAGACGTCCTTGTTCGGAAGCATCGAAAGTGGAAAGCGATCTGCACTTGTTGCGGTGTCCCTCCCCGACTCCGTGCCGCGATCTCAGTTGAGTGAAACGATCATCCGCAAGGGGAGAGAAGGAGCGTGGCGATGGGCCAGTTGTCCCGAGGTCGATTGAGACTGGGAAAGATCGGTTTTTTGAATGTGATGCCGATCTACCATCCCCTGGAATCAGGAACAATCGATCACCCGTTTTCGATCGTGTCCGGCACCCCGGCCTACCTGAACGGTCTTATGGCCGAGGACAGGCTGGATTTGAGCGTGGTTTCCTCCATCGAGTACGCCCGGCATCCGGAGCGATACTTCATTCTTCCCGATCTTTCGATCAGCTGCCACGGCCCGGTGAAAAGCGTGCTGCTTCTGAGCCGGCTGCCGGTCGACAGCCTGAAGGGACACAAGATTCTTGTGTCGAGCCAGTCTCACACGTCCATCGGCCTGCTGAAGATACTCTTTACGAAGAGGTTCGGCCTGGATCCTGATTTTGAAACAGGCAGATGCTCCGAATCGCTGACCAAGGACGAACTTCCTCCTGCGATGCTGGTGATTGGAGACGAAGCGCTGAGGCTGAGGCATCACCCTTCTTATCCTCACCGCCTGGACCTGGGTGAAGCCTGGCATTCCTGGACCGGCCTGCCCTTTGTTTTTGCCCTGTGGGTGATTCAAAGGCGGGCGGTGAACGGGAGGAGCGGGCTGTTCGAGGCGGCCATGGCGGCACTGGCTGCATCGAAACGATGGGGCCGCGAGAACATCGGTACGATCTGTGAACTGGCTGCGGCGAAGGGCATCATGAACTCGCGCGAGCTTCTCGATTACTACGACTGCCTCGGTTTCGATCTGGGCCGCAGTGAGCGGGAAGGGCTCGATCTCTTTTTCAGAAATCTTTTCGAGATCGGGGAATTGACCGAGGTTCCCCGGTTGGAATGGATCTCCCCTTTGGCCTCGGTTGCCTGAAAAGGGAGATACAACAGGATGGGTCGAAGCATCCGGAGTCAGCTGATATGTGCGGAAAAAGCTTGAGACTGAAGCGTTTTCTCAGGCCGCTCGACGGACGCGTCGTCATACTGCCCCTGGACCATGGAGTGACCTGCGGCCCCATTCCCGGGCTGCAGCGCGTGGAACAAGTGATACGCATGGGGATTCGAGTGGGATGTGACGGGATGGTGGTTCACAAGGGGATGATGAGATTCCTGGAACCGATCGCGGAGAGACTTCCCGGCATCTTCATGCACCTGTCCGCGAGCACGGGGCTCGGGCCTTCGCTGGATCACAAGGTCCTGGTGGGAACCGTCGAGGAGGCCGTGAGACGCGGAGCGGACGGCGTATCCGTTCACGTCAATCTCGGCGGGGAACAGGAACCGGCAATGATAGAAGACCTGGGGCGCGTTGCCGGAGCATGCGCGAAGTGGCAGATGCCTCTTCTCGTGATGATCTATGTGCGCGGCAACCTCGTCTCGACTCCCGTGCCGGATTCCGCCATAGCCCATGCGGCCAGGGTTGCCGCTGAACTTGGAGCCGACATCATCAAGATCCCGGCTCCCGCGCAGGATGCGGTGCTGGCCGAAATTACGGGGGGGCTGCCTGTTCCGGTGGTCGTCGCGGGGGGAAGCAGGTTCCCCGATACGAGGCTCCTGCTCGACCGAATCGCAGGGGCTCTCGCTGCAGGGGCGGGAGGATTCGCCATCGGCAGGAACGTTTTCCAGCATGAAGACCCCGAAGCCCTTTTGAGAGCCGTCTGCAATATCGTCCATCACGGCTTTTCATCGGAAAAGGCCTGGGAACAGCTGGTTCGGGCAGGGGCTCCGCCGGCGGATCGCCTGGAACACAGCGGGTGAGAGAGAGCACCATGCGGAAGAATCACCTCGTTTTTGCCATAACGGGCGCCAGCGGTGCACCCTATGCTCGGACCCTTCTTCGCGCCCTACCTCCCGGTTTCCAGGTCCACCTGGTAGCCTCGAAAGCGGGAAGGCTGGTCTACGAGCTGGAGGTGGGAAGGCCGTTTGAATCGGACATCCCTTCGGGAGTCCGCCTCTACGACGAAAAGGATTTCACAGCCCCCTTCGCAAGCGGTTCCTTTCCATCGACGGGAATGGTCATCGTACCCTGCAGCATGGGAACCCTGGCCGCCATCGCTCACGGGATCTCCCGGAATCTCATTCACCGCGCCGCAGACGTGTGCCTGAAGGAACGCCGGCCGCTCGTCCTCGTGCCCAGGGAGACTCCCCTGAACCCCATTCACCTGAAAAACATGCTCCAGGTCTCGGAGGCCGGGGGGGTCATCCTGCCGGCCATGCCCGGGTTTTACCATCACCCCCGTTCCATTGACGACCTGGTCCGCTTTGTTGCGGCCAGGATCATGGACCAGCTGAACATTCCTCAGGATCTTGTTCCTCCGTGGAATCCGGAATCACCGGGCCTCCCGTCCGACTGAAAACGGCAGGAAATCCCTCCTCCTCCGTGCCTCCCAGGTGACGATGCCCACCCGGCGGCTCCGTCAGAAATCAATGTTTGAAAGCCCTCTGCCCCGTCAGGACCATGGTGACTCCCGCTTCATTGCAGGCTTCGATCACTTCCCAATCCCTCATGGATCCTCCAGGCTGCACAATCGACGTGATGCCCTGGCGAATCCCCACGTCGACGCCGTCCCGGAAGGGAAAGAATGCGTCCGAAACCATGGCGGCACCGACAAGTCCGCCCCTGGCCTGTTTGGTTTCCGCGTCGATTTCCTCCTTCTGTTCTTTCGGGCGGTCACCCTTCTCGATGGCAAGCTCGAGCTCCTTGTAGGACATCTTGTGGCGGTCGAAGCAGAGAGCATCGGCGTACTTCTGATAGGCCTTGTAAACGGCAATCTCGGCAACCCCTACCCGGTCCTGTTCTCCCGTGCCAATCCCCACGGTACAGCCGTCCTTGACGTACAACACCGAATTGGAGGTGACTCCCTGTTCGACAAACCAGCCGAAAAGAAGGTCTTCCAGTTCCAGGGGTGACGGTTCCCGGACGATGCGGTAGGTTTTGCCCTTATGGGTGGCCTCGGCCAGCTTCAAATCTGCGGCATCGCGCACCCTGTTCAGAGGCGACTGCTGAACGATCAGGCCGCCGTCGATGAGGGATTTGAAGTCTACGAAACGCATGGGGATATAATCCGCCAGCCGGTCGATCCTCGAAACCTGGATGATGCGCAGGTTAGCCCGGCGCTTGAGAATATCGAGAGTGCCGGCTTCAAAATCAGGAGCGGCGACCACCTCGAGATAGTTTTCCGAAATGCGTTCAGCGGTTTCCCTGGTCACAGGCCTGTTCAGGACCAGGCAGCCGCCGAAGGCCGCTATGCGGTCCGCCCTGTCGGCACGGGCATAAGCTTCCGCAATGGATCCTCCGTAAGCCGCCCCGCAGGGATTGTTGTGCTTGAGGATCACCGCGGCAGGCTTCTTCATGAGATACTTGACGATGTTCAGGCCGTTGTCCAGATCCGTGAGATTGATCTTGCCCGGATGTTTGCCCTCCTGCAGCATGTCCTCTTCGCTTATGGCGCTCACCAGTCCGTTGCCGGGATCGATAAAGCGGCATCCTCCAAGAGCAAGATGCCCTCCGACCAGTTCGTACAGAGCAGCCTCCTGCCCCGGGTTCTCGCCATAGCGCAATCCCTTCTCGATCAGTTCCCCGGATTTTTCGTCCGGGAATTTCCAGGTGCGCTTCCTGTATGCCAGTTCCTGATCCCCGAACAGAACACGAAGGGAGTCGGGAAAGTGATCTTCCATTACCGTCCGATACATTTTCTTCAAGTCTTCTGCCATGGATTCTCCTCCATCTATTTAAAAAAGCCCGGGGGGACCCCCAGGCTTCTTGTAAAGCATCAGGACAGACAAAATCAAATCAAAACTTATAGCCGATACTGGCACCGAACAGGTGCGCGTTCCCGTTTCGGTACTCTGAAGCCAGAATGCCTTCGCTGATCTGCCTTTCGGCCACATCGCGGTCCGTGATGTAGATGTAAGTATAGGAAAGATCCAGCGACCAGGGTCCGAACTTGAATCCGGGGCCGAAATTGAAGAGATGACGGTCATTGGCGGGAACCAGGTAATCCACGTGCTCATCGGTCACAGGCTCCTGATCGTATACATACCCCGCCCGAAGATCGAGCCACGGCAGCGCATTGTATTCCACTCCGAACTGGATCCGCCACGTATCGTTCCAGTCCTTGATTCTCGACACCACCGGCGACGTCCCCGGAACAAGAGGATCGTCATAAACAATGGTCAGCGCATCGTAGGTGCTCCACCGGTTCCAGACAGCACCGACCTCGAAGCTCCACCGCTCGATCGGCCGGAATGCCACTCCCATGAAGAGCATGTCCGGAAGAATTACGGAACCCGAAACGTCGGTATTCTGGAAGGAAGCATCCCAGATGGGTGCCAGGGGAGGAGGCAGAGGAAGTGCAGAAGAAGGCTTCTTGTCGAACTTGGCGTCCCCTTCAAGATGCTGTTTCACCTGGCTTCTGTAGGACAGACCGAGAGAAACCCAGTCGAGCAGCCGGTAGTGAACGGCCAGGTTGAATCCGTAACCGTAGGAGTCGCCCTTCAGCGACTGGTCGATGTCAAAGAGGTTCGTGCTGGGATCATTGACCTTGACACCCGGGACCCCCGCCCTGGCAAGCAGCACGTTGCCGTCGATATAGTTTTCGAGCTTGAGATCAAACCACATCAACTCCAGCCCCGCCGCGATGGACAGCCGGTCGTTCAGTTTGAGAGCGACATTGGGATTGACCGTAAGGGTCTGAATAACGGCGTTATAGTTGTTATACCTGCCCGGCCAGGCCGAATCGAATTCCGTGCCCAGGCCGAAAGGAGAAAAGACTCCCAGCCCGAACCACACGCGGTCGCTGTATTGGTAAGTGGCGTACAAATGCGGCGGAACCCAAACGTTGTCCTCCGACGACGTGGTGATCGTTCGCCCGTCATACATGTTGGTCGTGGTCACATCCATGCTGGGTAATATTGCCGTCGCCCCGGCCATAAACTGGATCCCGGGAAGCTGGGTGATCCCCGCCGGATTGAAAAACAGCGCCGACGGATCATCGGCCCGACCGACCATGGCTCCGCCCAGGGCGTTCCCCCTGGCACTGCCTTCATAAAGCCCGAAACCCGCTCCGAAGGCCGACTGCGCAGCCAGCAGGATGAACAAAGCCCCCCACACCACAACCGAAAAGCAACTCCTTCCCCTCATCTTCCCCTCCTCTGTGATCCCCTGTTCAATGCCCCCCTTGTCTCAAGTACATACACCCGCATCGTTCAGCCGGCTGTCAAACCCGCTTCTGTCCCCACCTGAAGATACTCCGGCATAACCCGGATTCCTTCATGGAGAACAGGACAGCCAGAGAAATTGTGAACTTATTCGAGTAATGCGATTAGTTCTTTTCTAAGTACCTTTGATAATTATAGAAAGAAATGCAGTGAAGCTAACAAAGCCACCCCGTTTCGTCAAGCGAAAATCCGTCAGGGAAGATCCGGGAAGACTGCATGGAAGCTGCGTTATGTCACTATGTCGTTGTCGTCTATTCCGATCTGGTATAATGTTTCATCAAGACCGAAGGATGTGCAAGGCCGGTTCCTTTTCTGTGTGAAGGAGAAACAGCATCGTGACACCATGGCAAGCAGCAGCTTCTGCAACGATGATTGGAAGCATGCCTCACAGGGATCGCTCGCGCGTTATCGATTTTGTCCTCGATCAGCTTCCCGAGATTCCCGCCTGGCCTCAGCTGTCCGTTTACCCGGCGGAGCAGATGATGGCCCAGTATCTCGAGGGGTTCCCGGGTGTTCGCACTGTCGAGGGGCGCACGTTCGTGGATACGGCATCTCCGGAATTCGAGAGCGAACTCTACTCGTTTTACGAAGAATACCTGGAAGTTGAAGCTGGAACGGCAGATCTGCGTGAATCCAGGTTCCGCTTCGGTCCCGAAACGGGAAGATCCTTTTACGCATTCCTGGAAGCCATACAGAGACGGGGCGTTCAGCCGAAAGCCCTGAAAGGGCAGGTAGTCGGGCCGTTTACCCTGCTTTCTTCACTGAAGGACCCCCTGGACCGGGCTCTGCTCTACGACGACCGGTTCAAAGACATCGCGGCCAAGCATCTTGCCATGAAGGCGAGATGGCAGGCAGGCAGGCTCGGAGCCCCCGGCAGGCAGGTGATTCTTTTCATCGACGAACCGGCTCTTGCAGGCTTTGGCTCGTCCGCCTTCATCAGTGTCACTGCCGACCTTGTCCTGGAACTTCTCAAGGAGGTGGTGGATGCGATTCACGATTCGGGTGCGCTCGCCGGCATTCACATTTGTGCCAATACCGACTGGCTGCTGGCATTTCGATCCGGAGTGGATATCATCAATCTGGACGCTTACAATTACCTGGACAAATTCGCGTTATACAGCGGCGCCTTTGGGGAATACATCGAAGCAGGGGGAACCGTTGCGTGGGGCATGGTACCCACGCTGGATCGTGATGCCGCGGCCCGCGAGGATGCAGGCCGTCTTGCCGACCGCTGGACAGAAAGCGTGACGGGCCTGGTTTCTGCGCAAGTTACACCGGGCAGGATTCTGTCACAATCCCTTTTCACTCCCAGCTGCGGATGCAGCGGCCTTCCCGAGGAACTGGCTGAAAGAGTGCTGAAGACAACCAGGGAACTGAGTATCCTGATGAAATCAAGGATTTGATTTTGGAAGAAACCCCGTTTTTTCTGTGGCGAAATATCGTTTTTTCCTGTAGCATTGCACATCAATTAAAATAACTCCTGAATTTGAACTACATGGATATCGCGAATAAACGAGTCGAGTTTTGCGGAAAGGCGGCGACGTGCTCCAATGTGCGGCGCGTGCCCTGAACCAAAGGGAACGGTCTGATCCAGGTCTTGTCCGAAGCACGATTGTTCTTAATCTAACCGATTGATATCAAGGACTTGCTTCGATCATCGTACTTTACTGAACTGCATGGAGCGGATTCGGGATCCTGACGGCAGGCAGCTGAAGAATCATCTCCTTTCGTGTCTTGACAAGAGTCGAGGAGTTATTCAGAGTGGGGGCTGTTTTCGAACTTCGAAGGGAAGAGAAAAAGGTCTCCCGTCGGATACAGGTTTTTCCCCATGCAATGATCCCATAGCAGAGTCTGTCGGATTACGCGGGTCTTCTCATGCGTCCCTTTCACGACCAGGATGTACGGCAGGCCTCCGCGGCCTGTTGCCGTGTTCGGACTGGAGGAGCCCGTTCCCATGAGGTTCCGTTGGCTTCCTTTTCCCGGGAGATGAAGTCTACAAAGGATTTTTCAAGTACCCATCAGGATCTGCCAATCCGGATCATCCTCACTTGCTCAAGTCTCCGGGAAAACCGCCGGGGGGTTCGCCCCGGATCCTGGATGCGGTGGAGATGGGACGGGCGTGACGCGTTCCTGTCCGGGCTTTCGGCACAGGTCTTTTCCGGAATCACGGATGAGGGGGGGGAGCGCGAAGGTCCATCTGCCAGGCCGGCTTGGTTATGAGTCCTATTGCACTGTTTTATTCCATGAACCACAGGATGGAAAGATACAGAAGAGGAAGGAAGAATGCAGATCGAGTATAAGAACATCGATGCAAAACTGGTAGTGAATGAAATACGAAACGGCCGTTCTCTGGAATCGGTTCAGAAGCTTTTTGGAATCAAGTTCAAGAGCGAGGTCCAGGATCTTTACCTCAGGGGTTTGATGGAACTGGGAGAAATTCCGCAGGTGGAGTTCAACAAGTCCATGGGAGCAAGGATCCAGCCGGCACCGGCAGAACGTCCCGTCGTTCGCAGGCGTGAAAAGTCGTCCTCGAAGCCCGCCATGCTCATCAAGACAAGCAATTTCAGAACCATAGGGCAAAGTGGCAGCATTACCCTCAATAAGGCTCTTCTCATTGAACAGCTGGGATTCGGGGTAGGAGACTCTTTCGAGATATACAGGGAAGACGACCGGATTATCCTCAAGAAAACAGCCAATCCCAACTAGGCGACTCTCAGGCTTTTTTCTCCGTGATGCATGAAGGGGCGGGGAGTTTTTCCTTCTACCGAGTGTCTTGTACCTCGCCTCAGCTCTTCTTTCGACGGAGATTATTCAGCACGTGCAGGAATCTCCAGAGGGCGGTGAGATTTGTGCCAACAGCCAGAACGAGCAGCGCGCCGACCAGGATGATGTCACGGGCCCACCCGCCCTGAGCACCGACCGCAAGAGTATTGATGACTGTATTGACGATTCCGGCCAGACCGATCAGGATGATTCTTTCACCCCGTTGAAAGACCCCGACCAGGCACCGCTCACCGAGCCCCTCCGCCCTGGCCCTCGTGTAGCTGACCATGAGCGATCCATAGATGATGAGCAAAATGATGAGAGAGAAGATGGGTGTGTTGCTTCCCTGCCTGTAAAAATAGCACCATATGCCAAGGTAGATGATCAGCTCCGTGTAACGGTCGAGCACGGAATCGAGAAAGGCTCCGAACTTCTTGCTCTGTCCCAGGGCTCGTGCGAGGGATCCGTCCAGGGTGTCGAGAAGTCCCGTCAGCAGGGTGAGGGTTCCTCCCCACAGGGGACTGTAGATGAAAGCGACACCGGCCAGCATGCTGGTAATGAGGCCCAGAAAGGATATATGGTTCGGTCTCAGTTTCAGGCGAACCAGCCTGGGGACCATGTGGCGTTCCAGCAAGCTGTAATAGCCCGTCTCGATGGGTGTGCCTTTCAGCATAGAAACCTCTCGAATCCGCAACTCGCCGAACCGGACAAATCGAAGGTCAGAATTCCTGCAGATCTGAATTCGATACTCATCAGGAAGATTCCCCAAGATGCTCGAACGAAGCCTGAGCGGCTTCACTGGATCGATCTCGCTGTCCGTGTACGTCAAATACACCGTTCCAAAGGGCGGCGGCCACAAGGGGCAGATCGTGCATGTGAACCGGCACTTCCTCCCCAGCAGCTACTTCTACCACATGAGATTCCAAAAGAATATACCCAAAACTATTCCTGATTGTTGCAAAAAGAGATTCGCCTTTCTTGAGGGAGGGAGCGAAGGACGGCGGGAAGAGGCTCATGTCGAGCACTCCGCGCACCGCCTTACAGGAGCCCTTGTTCTTCCTGACGGGGGTCTCGAGCCTGGCGGACAGGGCAGGCCGGGTGGAGAATCTCAGCCCCTGAAGGCGCCACAGAGAGGGAGCGATGAGTTCATTGAAGACCACCTGGGCCGCCCACGGGTTGCCCGGCAGACCCCAGTACATGCGGCCGCCGGCAGATCCCAGCGCACTCATTTTCCCTGGAGTCAGGTTGATCCGGCTGAAGTGCGTTTGGACACCCATCAGTTTCCATGCCTCGGAAATGCAATCCTTTCCTCCCCTCCCTGTTCCGCCGGTCGTGATGACAACGTTTGCATCCAGTCCGCTCAGACGGTCCGCAATGGCGTGCGGGTCGTCACCCACGATTCCCGAATGGACGGGAATGCCTCCCTGCTGTGAGACGAGCCAGGCCAGAAGATGTCGATTGTTGCAGAAGGTCCATGGGCCGTCCAGGACTGCACCGAGTTCTCTGACTTCATCGCCGGTCGCTGCCAGGGCCACCCTGGGCCGGGTAAAGACAGGGATTCGAGGGTATCCGAGGGCGGCGATGAGGGCGAGTCGAGTGGGAGTAAGCAGATCGCCTCTCGAAAGAAGCAACTCTCCTTCCCTGATATCTTCTCCCGGAAGGGAAAGACCCTGTCCACCGGTGACGGAATGGTTCAGGATCAGGCGGCCGTCCGCTTCATGGACCTTCTCCTGGGCTACGACAGCGTCGGATCCCGAAGGCAGGGGTGATCCGGTGAAAATGCGGATGCACTCTGCGGGACCGATACCGCAGTGGGGTACGTGCCCGGCTGCCAGCGTCCCGGGCAGAATCGTCAATGAAACAGGCTCCTGAGCCGATGCTCCCGCGGTGTCGAGACTCCTCACGGCATATCCGTCCAGCCTGGACCGCGCTTCCCGTGGCAGGTTGTGCCGCGCCTTGACATTTTCGGCCAATACCCTGCCCGACGCATCCTCCAGCCCGACCCATTCCGTCGCCGTCGAGGATGTCAGCTCAGAAACCACCCCTGCCGCTGCGCTCAGCTCCATTCGATCCGCCTTAAGTCCTCAGCTGTATTTACATTTTGAAAACTCAGACCTGCCGGGTCGACAGAACGCCATTCCTCTTCCGCGAACTCCCGGACCCTCACCTTACCGTAGAATTCGACTATCTTCCTTCCGCCCCCCTCGAGGACTTCCGCGACGGCGGCACAGCATCGGCGATGATACAGCGCAAGCAGAGGCTCATATTTTCCGTTCAAAACGGGAACAACCGCATCCCATCCCTCTCTTGCTTCCAGCATCCTGTCGATCAGTTCCGGAACCAGGCAGGGCATGTCCGTCGCCTTGACACAAATCCAGTCGTGAGGGCTGAACAGAAGTGCAGTCAAAATACCGCCAAGGGGTCCCTGACGAGGAATCACGTCCTGAACGAGAACGGCTTCCCGCAGGTCGAAATACAGGTCGAGTTCATTCGCCACGACCAGCACCGGGTCACAACGGCGACGAAGCGACTCCACAGCAATATCGATCAGCCTCATGCCGCGGAAGTTTTCAAGGGCCTTGTTCCTACCGAACCGAACGCTCCTGCCTCCCGCGAGAACCGCTCCCGAAACCAATCAATCATCCTCCAAACGAATCCTGATTTCAATCATCCCGGGCTTCTTCCAGCCCCTGAGACTGGACAGCATTCCCTGGACGGTGCTTCCCACAAAGTCCCTCACGAAATCATTCACGGGAAATGTCTTCCCATCCAGCTGGATCATGACGCGATGACGCCTGCGCGGCTTCAGGTACCGATCCTCCACCAGGTCCGCAACAGCCTCGACCTGGCTGAAACGGAAGACGGGGACTCCCGGGTCCGCCTGGTCGTCGGTCACGACGGCGATGAGGTTATCCCCGAGACCGCAGATAGGAGCAGGTTCCACGGCGGTACGAAATATCTCTATCTTCGGGCAATGAGAGCGTTTGAATCCTTCGGCAAGGATCACATCTTCGAGCCAGAAGTACCGCCCGACCAGTTCCTCGAGTTCTATTTCAGAACCGGTGCCGCGAATGGTCGCCACCTGGGAAGGCGAGGATATGGCGATGGTTTGAGCCCCCGCCCGGCGATGCCTCCACGTGTCTTTCCCCTCACGGTCCATTTCGAAACCGTGGACGTCATGCTTGATTGTTCCGACCCGATAGCCTCTTCGTGTCAGTTCTGGGATCAGCTTTTCGATATAGGTGGTCTTACCGGAGTCCGACGCACCAACCACACAGATAATGGGCAGCATAAAGAAATTCCTCCCGGCTTATCGGATCGGCACGCCGATCCGGTCAATAGGAAAGGTAAATGGTTTTGAGCTCGGTGTACTCCTCGAGGCCGAACCGGGATTTTTCTCTTCCCAGTCCGCTCTCCTTCATGCCTCCAAAGGGGGCCTGAGGATAAGCCTGGTGGATCCGGTTGATCCAGATGCTCCCGGCCTCGATTTCGCCGGCCCATTCGAGAGCGCCGGCCACATCATTCGTAAACAGGTATGCCGCCAGGCCGAACGGCGTGGCATTGGCCTCCTCGACCGCCTTTCCGATATCGTGGAAGCGGCAGGCAATGACCACCGGCCCGAAGATCTCTTCTTTCATGAGAGCCGTTCGAGGTTCGACTTGTGAGAGGACCGTGGGAGGATAAAAGTGACCTTTCTCGTAAAGGCGGGTGTTGTTTCCTCCCGTCTCGAGTCTTGCACCGCCGCGAAGCGCGGTATCCACCTGCAGGCGCACCCTGGCCAGCACATCCGCGTTGTTCATCGGCCCCATTTCGACGCCCGGGTCGGCCGGATTGCCGATTTTCAGGTCTCTGACCTGCCTGACAAATTCATCCAGAAACGCATCGTAGATTTCGCCTGCAACGTAGATGCGGCTGACACGGTAACAGTACTGCCCGCAGTTCTTCAGACTCTGTGATACAAGCTGAGGGACGATTTCCGGCCAGGGGGCATCTGCACAGACGATGGCCGGGCAATGGCCTCCCAGTTCCAGTATCACCTTCCTCACCCACCTGGCGGACACTTCCTGGATCTCTTTTCCCACCTGGGTGCTGCCGGTAAAGGTGACGAGCCGGGGGACGGGATGCGCCGTCAGAAGGCGCCCGGTCTCGTGCCCGGAACCGGTCAGGACATTGAAGGCACCGGGGGGGACTCCAGCCGACGATGCGAGCCGGGCCAGCATCAGGGTGCTGAGAGGAGTATGTTCATCGGGCTTGGCCACGACGGTGCATCCCGCTGCAAGCGCAGGTGCAGCCTTGCAGGCCAGGGTGCTCAAAGGATAATTGAATGGAGTGATGGCGATGACGACTCCTGCCGGTTCCCGCACGACGAGAACCTTTTCCCGGTGGTACCCGAGAAGTGGAATCTGTCCTGACAGGCGCAGGCACTCCTCCGCAAAGTAATCAAAGAGATGCGCGGTGCTAGACACCTCTTCCCTGGCTGCCTGGAGAGGCTTGCCCACTTCCCGGCACACCAGGGAAGCAAGGCTCTCAGACTCGCTTCGCACCCTGTCGGCCAGGTCGTGGAGGATTTGTGAACGGCGCGGTGCAGGAATCGACCGCCACCCGCGAAACGCTCTCTGCGCGCCATCGACCGCTTCATTGACCAGGCCGCTTTCCGCGGCTGAAACGTATGCGAAAACCTCTTCGGTTGCAGGGTCGATCAAGGGATGGCAACCGACCCCCTTTCTTTCCTCCCCCTGTATCCAGCATCCATGAAAAACCGGCATGAAGTCCTCGAATCTCCCGCTCTTTCACCTGATAACCCGCTGCGCCTGTTCGGAGAAGAGCACCCCTCCTGCGGCTTTCCGCCCGCGTTTCAGGCGGGGCCGTATGACCTTTTCCCGAACAAAATCACCATACGTGCGGCACTATGTCACACCCCTCAAGGGCTGTCAACGTGGTGTCTTGTCAACGTTCCGCATCGACCCGAGAGCCTTCAAAACTTTCTGAAGATGCAGGTTCTGGACCTGACTTTCTCTGGCCACTTCCAGCAAAATCGTATAGACTTGCTCCTGTCCCATTTCGCGCGCCCGTTCGGCCCAATCCCTGTATGAGCGCTCGTGATCTTCGTTGTGGCGAATCCAGTGCTCCACCATTTTCACCAGTTTGTATGCGTCGGATACACTGAGTTCATCCCTGTGGGAAGCGCTCTCATGATCGTGGTCATGATGCATCATGTCCGATTTCTCCTCTCCGTGGGAATTGACCCCTTCCATGCGCTATGTTAGCTTTTCGTGGACCGTGAAAGAGGCTTGAATTCTTATGATTCCTTACCCGAACATCAATCCCGACCTCCTCGTCATCGGGCCCGTACACATTCGGTGGTACGGGGTCATGTACGTGCTGGGGTTTGTTGCATCCTATTTCCTCATCCAGAAGCAGGAACGATCCCGTGAAATCGGCCTCACGGGCACGACGGCCCAGGACCTCGTCTTCTACCTGGCCATCGGACTGATTGTCGGAGCCCGCCTGGGATACGTCCTTTTCTACCAGTATGGAGCCCTCGGCGAGTACCTGAAAAATCCGCTGGAAATCATAGCGACCTGGCGTGGAGGAATGTCTTTTCACGGAGGACTCATCGGCGCGGTCGTCGCCGGCCTGCTGTTCTCCCGCCGACGAAAGCTCCCTTTCCTGGCCGTGGCGGACAGTACAGCCGTCACGGTACCCATCGGCCTCGGGCTCGGCCGGATCGGCAATTTCATCAATGCCGAACTCCTCGGGCGCCCATCCAATGTGCCGTGGGCCATGATCTTCCCCACCGGAGGCCCGGTGCCCCGTCATCCGTCTCAACTCTACGAAGCCGCCGGGGAAGGTCTCGTACTTTTTATCCTTTTATGGACACTTCGTCAAAGGCCATTCCAGGACGGAACGATGCTGGTGTTTTTCATGCTGTTCTACGGAATCATTCGCTTCTTCCTGGAATTTTTCCGGGAACCGGATCCGCACATCGGGTTTTTGTTCGGACTGTTCACCATGGGACAGGTTTTGTGCCTGACCATGATCGCCGGGTCCGGCCTTCTCTACCTGTGTCTGCGCCAGGTCGCCTCGATGCGCAAACCCTGAAGTCGTGGCTATTACCAGGAAAACTCGATGTCTGAACTGCCTAAAGAAGATGTGATTCGTATGAAATCCGGCGCTTCACTCGCGTCGGCTCGTGAATGGCAGTCCCTCTACCGGGAGAAGACAACCACCGCGGAACGAGCCCTGCAGGCCATCCGTCGGGGAAATCGCGTGTTCATCGGATCAGGCTGCAGTGAGCCTCAACACCTCGCTCAGGCTCTCGAAGAAGCCATTCCAGGGCTCGCCGATCTCGAAATCCTTCACATCCTCAGTGTCGGCAAAACCAGGTACACCGAAGAAGGCTTCGACAAGTGCCGCCTCAAATCGTTCTTTGTGGCCGCGGCAAGCCGTGAAGCCGTCGCGGAGGGACGGGCGGACTATACTCCCATCAACCTCGGAGACATCCCTGCGCTCTTCCGTGACGGAGCCATGCCCATCGATGTTGCACTCATCCAGGTCTCCCCTCCCGACAAGCACGGGTTCTGCAGTTACGGCATCGCCGTCGACATTGTAAAGGCCGCGGCTCAGAGTGCAAAGCACGTCATTGCTCAGGTGAATCCCCAGATGCCGATGACCCTCGGTGATTCCTTCATCCACATTCGCGACATCGACGCCATTGTTGAATGGGAGGAGCCGCTTCTCGAGGTGGGGCTCCCTCTCATGAATCCCGTTGCCCTGGATATCGGAAAGCACGTGGCCAGGCTCATCGAGGACGGGTCGACCATCCGGGCCGGAGTGGGAAGCATCTCCACGGCGGCGCTTTATGCTCTCGAAGACAAGATGAACCTGGGCGTCCATGCCGATATGCTCACAGACGCCTACCTCCACCTGGTAAAAAAGGGGGTCATCACCAACGCGCGTAAAACGCTTCATCCCGGCAAGATTGTCACCAGCTTCTGTTTCGGATCCCGGGAACTCTACGACTTTGTCGACAACAATCCAATGGTTGCATTCTATCCTATTGAATATACAAATAATTATCTTGTGATCTCTCAGAATGAAAAGATGGTGTCCATCAACTCGGGCCTCGAAGTGGACCTCACGGGGCAGGTCTGTTCCGATTCACTCGGCTACGAAATCTACAGTGGGGTGGGGGGAGCGATAGACTTTCTGCGCGGGGCGAGAGGATCGAGAAGAGGCAAGGCCATCATGGTTCTTCCCGCGACGACCCTGGACGGCGAGAAGTCGAGGATCGTCCCTGTTCTCACGGAGGGTGCCGGTGTGGTGACGACTCGAGGAGGCGTCCAGTACGTGGTCACCGAGTACGGGACTGCGCAGCTGCATGGCAAGAGCATCCGGGAGCGGGCACTGGCACTCATCGGCATTGCGCACCCGGATTTTCGCGAGGAACTCATGCAGGCCGCCTACGAACTGCGATACATCAAGCAGTACGTACCCGGCGTCGCCATCACCAAGGCGGTTTATCCGGCCGACTGGGAGCTCGCCCAGATATTTGACGGATATACAAGCATCTTCTTCAGAGCGGTCAAACCTACTGATGAAAGGCCTCTCAAGGAATTCTTCTACTCTCTGCCCAAAAACGAATCGTACATCCGATTTCTTTCCTCCATGAAGGTCTTCCCTCACTACGACGTGCAGCGCATGGTGAACATCGACTATCAGCGTGAAATGACCATCGTGGGGCTGGCGGGGGAAATGGGATCGGAACGGATCATCGCCATCGCCCGGTGTGTACTGGACGAGGAAGCCACAGGCGCGGAAGTCGACTTTGCCGTTCACCCCGATTACGGCAGGGAAGGCATAGCGACATTCCTGGTGCACCACCTGGTGGAGAAAACGAAGGAAAGGGGCGTGAGGAGGCTGAACGCGTATTTTTCCGAGGGAAACGAGAGGGTTTTCGGGGTCTTTCAGAAGCTCGGCTATGTTGTGGAAAGCACTTTTGTGGACGGCGTTTACGAGATCCGCATCAACCTCGATGTGCCCGCCCAGGTGTGCCTGATTTATTGAGGTTGATCCCGCAAACGAGTACCTCCGGTGCTTTTCGCGCATCCGGACCGTTTGAACCCGCCAGAGATCCCTTCATTCATCGAAGCCGTTAAAGATAAATCCCCTGTCGACCGTTACTTTGTCATGAGCACAGGAGTCTTTTTTCTGGCAGGAAACAATAAAAGGCGGGACCGGTTCCATGGGAACGAACAACGTGGTCTTTCTTGAAGTCATTGAATGGTTCGACGATTCGGGCAGAGCCATGGTTCAAAGGATCCCGGGATCGGGGTCGGGTGAAATCAAGATCGGCGCGCAGCTCATTGTCAGAGAAAGCCAGGCGGCTGTTTTCTTTTACGGGGGCAGGGCTTATGACGCCTTCGGAGTCGGCAGGCACACGCTGACGACGGCCAACATCCCTGTTTTGAACAAGATACTCAGTCTTCCCTGGGGGTTCACCAGCCCTCTGCGGGCGGAAGTCTATTTCGTGAACATGAAGGTATTCCCGAACCTCAAATGGGGCACCAGGGACCCCGTGGCCTTCAAGGACTCCCAACTGGGGCTCATTCGGCTGAGAGCGTTCGGCATGTTCAATGTCAGGATTATCCAGCCCGTACTGTTCGTCAACAGCCTCGTGGGTACCCAGGGGATTTATACCACGGAAGAAATCGAGGAGTACCTGAACCGGGTGATCGTTTCCCGATTCAACGACCTCATGGGGGAGAAGCTCGATTCCGTGTTCGAACTCCCCGGAAGATACGACCTGCTGTCCGAAGGGCTGATGGCTGCACTTCAAAAGGATTTCAGCCATTTCGGCCTCTGTCTCTCCCATCTTTACATCAACTCGGTCACCCCGCCTCCCGAGGTTCAAAAGGCAATCGACGACAAGAGCCGGCTGGCTGTCTTCGACGATCTGAACAGGCTCATCAGGATGAAAACCGCCATGGCCGTCGAAAAGGCTTCCGAATCCCAGGGCGAATCGGGGACCGGACTCGGAATGGGGCTTGGAATGATTATGCCCGCCATGCTCCCGGGGCTGCTTGCGAACCGGGAATCCGCATCGAATGCCGTCTCCGGCTGTCCGGACTGCTCGAAAACCGTGCCGGCCGATGCGAGGTTCTGCCCTCATTGCGGCCACCAACTGCTGGTATTTCACCGGTGCACGCAGTGCAGCAAGAATCTTCCTCCCAGTGCGGCATATTGCCCTCGCTGCGGCCATCCGGCAGACCGGAAACGGGAACCGGCCGGCTGCCCGCACTGCGGTGCGGAAAACCTTTCGGACTCGATCTACTGTAACCGGTGCGGTGAGAAGATCCGTTAACCCATCATGGAAAATCAGGCATGAATGCCCCCAGTGCGGTGCCCCCGTCGTTCTCGACGAGACGGATCGCATCCTGGCGTGTTCGTATTGCCGCGTAAGGCTCTACCTGACCTGCCCCGGCCATTCCAGGTATTACCTCGCTCCCCGAGAATCCTGTTTTGAAGACATCCTGTATGTCCCCTACTGGAGGCTGAAAGGAATGGCCTTCTCACTTCGGACAAACCACATCCTCCACAAGATCATCGACTCGACCGCTGTTGCGCTGAATGTGCCGTCCCTTCCCAGTACTCTTGGAAGCAGGCCCCAGGTCTTTCCCCTCCGGTTTGCCGCCTCAGATTCCACGGGAAGTTTTCTGGAACCCGGGATCTCTTCCGACGGTGTTTCGATAGAAGGTGCAACCACCATCCGCCATGGTTCCAGAGTGCACCGCCCGGGTTCGTCTGAATGGTTCATCGGGGAGACGATTTCCATGATCTACTTCCCGGTTGCTTCGCGCGGCGGTGTCCTGCACGACGTTCTGTTCGACCGGCCGCTGGCCGGTCCGGCCGACGCATTGTCGGGTTGCCTCCCCCCGCATCGAGGTTCCCGCTGGACAGTCGGGTTTGTTCCCACACTTTGCCCCAACTGCGGCTGGGATCTCGAGGGAGAGCCGGACAGCCTGGTTCTCACCTGCAGGAACTGCGGATCGGCATGGGAGTGCGCCGGAGAACAATTCAAGGAAGTGGACTTCCTGACCATGCCTCAGACTGGAGATGAAGACATCTTCCTTCCCTTCTGGAAGATCCGGGCAAAACTGGACGGAATCAAGCCGGTATCCGGAGCGGTACCGTTCCGCCTTGCCGGTATACCGGGATTCGGATACAAAGAGCGGGAAGAAGACGTCTGCCGGTTTCTTGTACCCGCCTTCAAAATCCAGCCCCGGCATTTCCTGCGCCTGGCAAGATCCATGACCTCTCGCGGCTTTCATCCCGTTCCTCACAGGGCACTGCCCCGTTCAGCCCTGTACCCCGTGACTCTTCCGCGCGCAGAAGCCGTGGAAAGCCTTCGGGTTATCCTTGCGTCCATGGCCGTTCCCGCTCCACGAACCCTCGGCCTCCTCACCGAAATGGCCATCTCGCCCGTCCACACCCGCCTCCTGTACTGCCCTTTTATAGTCAGGGGCAGTGAGTGCATCCAGCCCGACATGCAAATCGGCATGAGCCGTCATGCCATGTACTGGGGTCGATTGATCTGATCCGGTCTGTGGTATTATAATGTTGAATTGCGGAAATCCGCAGCGGGCGGAAACGGCATTCTACGGCTCTGCGTCGAACATCCACAAGACCCGGAGACAGGATATTGGACATGATCCCGAGCCTCAAGAAAGATGTGGAGTCTCTAAGAGCCGATCTGTTCCGGCTCAGAGAGGAAGTGCATGAACTCAGGCGGCTGTTGACCGACCGGGAGCATCCCGTCGAAGCGATGCTCCGGCAGAGAGGTCTACCCGTCCACGCCCATGGAGACCGTTCTCATGTCCTTCTTCCCCAGGACATGAACAATGAACACGGAACCCGCCTCTACAGACTCATGCAGAGGTATTCCTTCCGCCTCTTCCTCAGGGACCTCATCCAGTTTCAGGAAGGCGATGATCATGCCAGGCTGGCCCGCTACTGCTCACTGAAGACAGTTCGTTCCTACCTCAAGTCCCTGGCGGACATGGGAATCGTGGAGACACGTGAAGACAGGAGCTATCGATTGCTTCTTCGGCACATTTCCAGCTTCGGGCCTACACTGGAGTGGTACGTATGCGAAATATTCCAGCGTGAATTCATGTCGCCGGCACTCTTCGGAGTGCGCCTCCAGAAGACCCTTCACGGGGGAGACTATGATGTGATTGCCCTGCTCGGAGGGCACCTCGTTTACCTGGAGGTCAAATCCTCACCGCCCAGGGGGGTCGAGCTGCCAGCCGTCTCCGCTTTCCTGAACCGGTTGACGGATCTCCAGCCGCATATCGCAGCATTCCTGGTCGACACGGAACTGAGAATGCGGGACAAGATCGTTCCTCTGTTCGAGGAGGCTTTCGAGCAGAGGGAATCCAGGGAGGAGGAGCATGTGGAACGGCTGGTGGACGAAATCTTTCATATCCGGCATCGTATCTATTTGATCAACAGCAGGAAGGGAATATATAGCAATTTGCGTAGATGTTTCCGGGACTTTTTCCTGTGGGAGAAGAAAGGCGGGACGATGCCCGCCCGCAAACCGGGTCCCGGTCGATCGAAGTTCTGACCGGCTTCCCATGAAGGCATCGAGACGATCGATTTCATCATGCAACAAACCGCAGCCGCAGTCTCCAGTCCGTCGCGCAAAGAGGATCATCCCGCGGGGGCACTGATCGGGGCATGAAAGACGCGAAAGGAACAACCACATGAGTCAACAGATCACTCGCCGTGGTATGATGAAAACCTGCCTCACGGCCGTTGCCGCTGGTGCGGTGGGCTCGGTCTCGACGACTGCACAGGCAGCCGCCACTGCCCCTGCCGCCAATGATTACGACGCCATCATTTTAGGCGCTGGCACGGCCGGTCTGGTGGCCGCTGTCGAAGCTTACGACCAAGGCATTAAGCCCGTCGTTCTCGAAAAGATGGATTTGCCTGCTGGTAACTCCATATACGCTATGGGTGGTGTAGCCGCTTGTGGCACGCGCATTCAAGAGCAAGAAGGCGTCGCCGAGAGCAAGGATGACCTCTTTGCCGACATGATGAAGGTTTCTGCTGACAAGGCCGACCCGGCTTTGACTCGCACCTACGTCGAACATATCGGCCAAGACGTCGACTGGTTGCAGGACACCATCGGCGTCAAGTTCCGCACGTTGAGCCGGTTGCCCTATCCGCTCTTGAGCCGTCTGCACTGGGTCGAAGGCGGTTCGATCACGGGTGGTGGCATGTTGATTCGGTTGTTGCTGGCGGCCTGCAAGAAGCGCAACATCCCCATTCTCTACCACACCAAGGCCGTTGAACTCATCACTAACAAGAGGCTGGCGGTGACCGGGGTGCGCGCTTTGACCGAAGACGGTTTGGTGGACTTCAAGGCTCGCGGCGGTGTGGTGATCACCACGGGTGGCTTCTCTGCTAACAGAGAAATGCTCTGCGGCTACCTGGGTGGAGTCATGTCGCGCTTACCTTTGCGTGGCTCTTCGTATGTTACGGGAGAAAACATCACCCTCACCAAGTCTCTTTTTGCAAAACTGGTTCACATGGACCAATTCCACTGTGGCCCGATCGTCTCGGCGACGCACCTGAACCCTGAAGAGGCGTTGAACAGCGGCTATGGCATCATTGTGGATCTGCGCGGCAGGCGCATCATCGACGAAGTCAACACCTATGTGGCTAAAGCGCGTGCCTTGCCGAATTTGACTCCGGAAAACAAGGCCTACCAATTGGTCGACAGCAACTGGCCTGCCGTCAAGAAGATGGCTGACAAGTGTACGGACATGAATTCACCGTTCTTCCAGGACGACACCGTTGAAGGCTTGGCCAGAAAGGCGGGGTTGCCCGTGGAAACCGTTGTAACCACCGTCAATAGTTACAATGACGCGTTGAGGAACAACAAGCTGGAGGATTTGAATCCCCCGTGCACCCTCAAGGATCCTCACGCAATGGACAAGGGGCCGTTCTATGCCTTTCCGTTTGAGAGTGGCATGACTGCCACCTTCGGTGGCCCGAAGATCAACATTAAAGCTCAAGTGGTCAACCTGGAAGACGAGCCCATTAAGGGCCTTTACGCTGCGGGCAACGCCGCGGGTGGTTTGTTCTTCGGCGACTACCTCGGCGGCACCCAATTGGGCGGCGCTACTGTCTTTGGCCGGATTGCGGCTTGCCACATTGCTCAAGCCTGCAAGAAGGGCAAGAAGGCCTGAAGAACCCGAGGAGGAATGATGACGAAAAAGACCCTCTTGGCGATTGTTTTGTTGCTTTGGGGCCTTGCACTTGCCACGAGCGTTGTAGCTGCCGACAACCTCGCCGATCGTCACGCTCAAAACGGTTTGGAGTGCACCCAATGCCACCTTGAAAAGGCGCGTTCCAAGGCTCCGAAGATGGATACATGCCTGAAGTGCCACGGTGGTTCTTACGAACAGCTCGGCAAGGCTTCTGCTGAGAAAAAGCCTAATCCCCACTATACGCACGTGGGCGACAAGGAATGCACAGTGTGCCACAAGGGCCACAAAGAGCCTGAGTTCTTCTGCAACGATTGCCACAAGTTCAGAGTGCAAATGCCCTTCGCGAAAGGGACGACTCAGGGTGGCCAGCCACTTCTCACGGGTGCCAACCCGTAACGGTCCACTGGAAGATTCGTCGCATAGCAGAAAATGGAAATCTTTCATTGAACTCGCCCTTCTCTCTACCTGCCGCCGTGATAAACGGCTCTCTGATGCTCGCTTCGTGTTCCCGGCACGCCTTCTCCATTCCAGCCTGGTTGGCGCCGGCCCCGATTGTATGGGCCATCACCGGAAGGAGGCCTCTGTAAGCCTTCCTGCCGGGACTCACGGCCGGTATGGTATTCTTCCCGGGGCTTTTTCGCAGGATTCTGAGGGCGGCCGCCTGCCGTCCCATCGATCATGCCATGCCGGCCGTGTACCCGGGGGCCTGCATTGGATTCGTCGGCTGGGCTTCTGCCTTCATTCCCCAAGGGAGAGGCCTCCAGCCGACTCCTGTTGTCCCCGTTCTCCGTCATGAAGAACATCGAGGTGTACCTGTTGCGTGGAATCGAACTGAAAATGCTCAAAATAATGGAATGAAACCATATGCCACTTCAGGCAATATGTTATATAGTAACAGCATACTCATCACGGCTTAGGAAGGATAGCCCACCACCGCCGTTCATGAGAGAGACGCCGATCTTTTTTACGGCTGGTTCAGGGAGCACGGAGCAGGACGATCATCGGCTGCTCGGAGAGCTGTCGTGGTCTGAATGACCGGGGCGAGCAGGTGTTGGAGAAACACGGAGAAAGGGCGGCAAGTGGGAAAAGGTCGCCACCGTCAGAGAGAGTGGAGTATCGGTCAGGGAGCTGTATTTTGACATGAAGCATCCTGAAAAACCGCTTGATCTCAAGGAACGGCCGGCCCTGGATAAATTTAATGTACGAGGAATTTCCTATGGTTAAGAAAAGGACCAGGCTCATCGTTTTGCTTTCTGTTCTCGCGGTGTTGTTTTTCGGGTACTCCGGCCTGAGAGCCAAGAGCAACGTCGAAAATCCGGATATTTACCAGTACCTGAAGTTGTTCAGCGACGTCTTGAATATCGTTCAGGAAAACTACGTGGAACCGGTGGACCACAAGAAGATGATGTATGGAGCCATCAGCGGAATGCTTCGCGAACTCGATCCCCATTCTTCCTTTCTGAAGCCCGAGGATTACAAGGAACTCCAGATCGAGACCCGGGGCAAATTCGGCGGCCTGGGCATCGAAATCACGATTCGCGACAATATCCTGACAGTGGTCGCCCCCCTCGAGGATACTCCGGCCGACAAGGCGGGCTTATTGGCCAACGACCAGATCATCAAAATCGACGATCAGACGACACAGGACATGTCCCTTATGGACGCCGTCCAGAAGATGCGCGGTCCCAAAGGTACGAAGGTCAAGCTCACCATCATACGCAAAGGAGAACGAAAGCCGCTGGAATTCGAACTGGTGCGGGATATTATTTCCATTCAGAGCGTGAAGTATCGTACGTTGGAGCCCGGGTTCGGCTACGTGCGCATCAGCAGCTTTCAGAGCAGCACTGCGGGGGACCTCCGCAAGGCCCTCGATCACCTCGAAACTGAAAACAAGCCGATGCAGGGCCTGATACTCGACCTGCGCAATGACCCGGGAGGTCTGCTGGAACAGGCGGTCGAGGTGAGTGACGAGTTCCTGGACGAAGGTCTCATCGTGTACACCGGAGGGAGACTCGAAAGCCAGAAGATGCGCTTCGAGGCACGCAAAAACAACAAGCCTCGAAGCTATCCCATCGTTGCCCTGGTCAACTCGGGTAGCGCCAGCGCATCCGAGATCGTGGCGGGGGCGCTGCAGGATCACAAGAGGGCGATCATTCTTGGCGAACCCACCTTCGGCAAGGGCTCCGTGCAGACAGTGATACCGCTCAGCGACGGTTCCGCACTGCGCCTTACCACATCGCTTTATTACACCCCCTCCGGCCGATCCATCCAGGCCAAGGGCATAGAACCCGATATCCTGGTGAAACGCGAAACCCCGGCGAAGTCTGAAGATCAGCCGGCGGAGGAAGTCAAGCGCATGAGGGAGAAGGATCTTCCGCGGCACATGGAGAATCATAAGCCCGAATCGGGCGCATCCAAGCAGGATCGCGGCCAGGAAGAGGCCCGTATGCTCGAACAGGACAATCAACTCAAGCGTGCACTGGAGCTGTTGAAGAGCTACAAGATCATGGCTCAGATGCAGTTCAACTGATTCTTGAAAGCTTACGGCAGATATGGCTCCAGAGGTAACCCCGGGGCGGAAACGCTCTTCGAGGCGCGGATCCGGCGCATCACGCCAGGCAACAAGGCTTCCGTCGAGAAGATCCGGTAGCGCTTCACGAAGCTCCACCAGGAAAAAGAAAGAGGGCGGGTTCCTCGGGGGGGTCTCCAGGAGCCTCTTTCTGCCGATGCTGGCGGCGTGGCTGCTTGCGCTCACTGTGCTGGGGGGGCTGCTTTACTGGAGTGGTTCCACAGGGAGCGAAAAGGCCCCAGTCGGGAAAGAAGCGCCATCCGCCGTCGAGGTGCCTCGGAGCAATTCGGTTCCACCCGCTGCCGCTCCACCTGAATCGCGTGGCACACCTCCAGCGTCCGCCAGACCTTCCGCGAAAGAAGCAGCCCCTGAGCAAAGAGACCCTTCCCCACCTGCAGCCGCACCTGCCCCGCCGCCCTTGAACCACAGGCCGGAAGACCGGGTGCCGGCCGCTCCGGGCAGGCCTCTCATCGAACCGCCTCCCAAGATTGTTTCGAGGGACATTCCCTCCGACGCGGACAATGCAGGACCGCAGTCCCGCCAGGAAAAGACGCTGCTTGCCCTCAACAAGCCCTCGAATTCCGCCGCAATAAAGCCGGACAAGCCTCCCGCGCCTCCGGCAAGAGTGCCTCCCGTGGGCAGGGTTGCGATTATCATCGACGATTTCGGACAAAGCGTGGAGATGGCACGGAGGTTCCTGGAAATCCCCCTCGCCATCACCTTTTCCGTGCTTCCGAACGAACCGCACAGCAGGGAAATAGCGCAGATGGCCCATGCGGCCCGGCGCGAAGTTCTGCTCCACCTGCCCATGGAACCTCATGGATACCCGAAAATCAACCCCGGGACAGGAGCTTTGCTCGTTTCCATGTCCAGGGATGAAATCAGGAAAACCCTTCATTCGGCTCTTGACGTCAGCCCGTATTTTTCGGGAGTAAACAATCACATGGGTTCTCGTTTCACCCAGGAATCATCCTCCATGACCATTCTTCTTGCCGAACTTCACGAAAGAAAGCTTTTCTTCGTGGACAGCCGGACAACCCACAAGAGCACCGGGTATACTCTGGCGCGGAAGCTGAAAGTCCCCGCCGCGCAAAGAGATATCTTCCTGGATCACACCCAGACCGAGGAGTTTGTCCGGTCCCAGCTCAATCAACTCATCAGGAGGGCGAAGATCCATGGCAGCGCCATAGCCATCGGCCACCCGTATGAATGCACACTCAAAGTCCTGTCCCGCAGCGCTGACCGTTTTCACCGTGAAGGAATCGAAGTGGTGCCTTCAGGGGAACTCGTCGATCTGCCCGGCAGATGAGGCACCTCTCGACCGGGCAACGTCACCCCTGATCCGCTTTTTTTGGCCTTGACGTTTTCGAGGGGAAGCGTTATTGAGATCAACGCGCCGGCGCGGGTTCACCCCTTGTAAGTGCCAGCGACTTTTAAGAAAGTTATGGTTACACCAGACGGAGAACAACAGCATATGCACCGATCCTTGATCAGAATGTTTGTCATCGCAACCCTGTGCATGGGGCTCGGCTCCGCTCCAGACCCGGCTTGTGCGGCAAGAAGTTCGCCGGCGGATTCGGCGTCCTCGTCCGGCACAAACGGAAATCCATCCATCCAGATTTCGGAAACGGTCTTCGATTTCGGTGAAGTGGTCGAGGGAGCAATGGTCGAACATGAATTCGCGGTAAAGAACACTGGAAAAGGGACGCTGGAAATCGACCAGGTGCGCCCTGGTTGAGGCTGCACGGTTGCCCATTTCGATCGGGCAATCCCTCCCGGTGGCGAGGGAAAAATCAAGCTGAAAATCGACCTGAAAGGATTTCAGGGAAGCGTCAAGAAAAGCGCCAGCGTGTTCAACAATGACCCGCAGAAACCTCGACTGGTCATCACCATGCAGGGGACGGTCAGATCGTTGATTGACGTGCGCCCGTCGAGCGGCATCACCTTTCGAGGTACAATCGAACAGGTCGGTGAAAGCACAGTCGATATGGTAAGCACGTCGCAGGCTTTCAAGATTCAGAAAGTCGAAAGCAACCTGGAAGACAAGATCGCCTACAGCCTGGAAACGGTTCAGGACGGCAGGCATTATCGCCTGAAGATCTCGAACCGTGTAAGACAGGGCAGCTACAGCGGCATTGTCAAGTGCCTCACCGACGTTCCTCAAAAGCCGGAAATCGTCGTGAGAGTGAGTGGGTTCATCGAAGGGGACATTGCCGTCAAGCCTCAGACCGTTCTGGTGGGAAAACTCGCCCCGCAGCAGCCCGAACGCCAGGGCAAGGTGATGGTGGTGAGCAACCGGGGCAAGCCGTTCAAGATCACCAGGCTCACCTACGACGAGCACCTGGTCGACATCGTCCAACAGCCTCTGCCCAGGGAACCCGGCTACAGTCTGGACGTCATCCCCAAGCTCGAGAACATCCCGGCGGGCGCCCGGCAGCAGATGACTCTGGTCATCGAGACCGACACCAACCCTCAGGATGCCCAGGAAGTCCAGATTCACATCTTCAATTCAGTCGAAAAAACGAAAACTCAGCAGGAAACGCGGGGGAAGTAACCGGTCACCCCGGTTGCTTCCCGGCCCCGGGCTGGTACAGACAAAGCGGCTCCGGGGCCAGGTAGTCCCCCGTGCTTTCGTAGGCACGCGCACGGCAGCCTCCACACACACGAATATATTCGCACCGGCCGCATTTGCCCCTGTATTTCTCAAAATCCCTCAATTCGTTGAATATAGATGATTTCTCCCAGATTTCCCTGAAGGATTGCTCCCTCACATTGCCGCAGTTCAGTTCCAGGTATCCACAGGGCTGGACCTGCCCGACGTGGGATATGAAGGCGAAGCCCGTGCCTCCCAGGCAGCCTCTGGTCATGGCATCGAGTCCGAAGGTATGAAAATCGACCTTCCTGCCCTCCTCTCTGGCGCGCTGCCGAAGTATGCGATAGTAATGCGGAGCACAGGTCGCTTTGAGTTGAAGCGGGACCTTTTCCTTCTGTTCATAGAACCAGTGAAGGACCTTTTCGTACTCCTGCGCGCTGATTCCCTGTTGCTCGAGATCCTTTCCCCGCCCCATGGGCACCAGCAGAAAGATGTGATGGGCAACCGCTCCCAGGGATACGACCAGTCCATGGATTGCGGGGAAATCGTCCAGGTTCTGCTTCGTGATGGTGGTATTGATCTGGAACTCGAGCCCTGCTTTTCTTGCGTGAGCGACACCTCTCAGCGCCCCATCGAATGCCCCCTGGACCATGCGAAAGGCGTCATGGGACTCGGCATCGGACCCGTCGATGCTGATGCTGATGCGCTGTATTCCGGCATCCATCATCCTTCTTGCCTTCTCGGCCGTCAGCAGGGTCCCGTTGACCGCCATGGTCATCCGAAATCCTTTGCTGTTCCCGTATGCGGCAATGTCGAAGATGTCCGGTCTCAGCAGAGGTTCTCCCCCCGTCAGAATGACAATGGGCTTCGCAAAGGTTTCGATGTCATCGAGCAGGTGGAAGCATTCGTCCGTTGTGAGCTCATTTTCATAAGGACGATCCTGGGCCGCCGCACGGCAATGCACGCATGCCAGGTTGCATGAGCGGGTCACTTCCCACGCCACTAGCCGAAGGTTTGCTTCGCGATGCCGGGAAGGTTCCGGGCCGGGAGCATGAACGGGATGTCTGGTCGAGGCTGAATGAGGGTTCATAAGATCCTTCTTTTATCTGTTCCTGAGACGCCGCGGACATCTTCGGCCGAAACATCAGGATTGGAGCACATGAGCCGCTTCTTTGGCGAAATAGGTCAGAATCATGTCCGCGCCTGCGCGCCTGATGCCAGTGAGTATTTCCATCATGACGCGTTTTTCGTCGAGCCATCCCTGAGCGGCGGCCGCCTTGACCATGGAATACTCGCCGCTCACATTATACGCGGCCACCGGGCGATCGAACTGGTCCTTCACCCGCCGAATCACGTCCAGGTAGGCCAGGGCAGGCTTCACCATAACGATATCCGCACCTTCTCCAATGTCCAGGGCAACCTCGCGCAGGGCTTCGTCGGAATTGGCCGAATCCATCTGGTACGAGCGGCGGTCGCCGAATTGAGGCGCAGAATCCGCGGCGTCGCGGAAAGGCCCGTAGAAAGCGGAACAGTACTTGGCGGAATAGGCCATGATGCCTGCCTGGTCGAAGCCGCTTCCGTCGAGTGCCCGTCGGATCGCCCCCACCCGGCCGTCCATCATGTCCGATGGAGCCACCACGTCCGCTCCGGCTCGTGCGTGGGACACCGCAACCCTGGCCAGTATGTCCAGCGTGGAGTCGTTGTCCACTTCCTGCCCGTGCAGGAGGCCGCAGTGCCCGTGGCTCGTGTATTCACACAGGCACACGTCCGTGATGACCACGAGCTCCGGGTATCGGTCTTTTGCAGCTCGAACCGCTTCCTGCACGGCGCCGCTTTGAGAATACGCCTCGCTGCCCCGTTCGTCCTTTTCCGAAGGCAGGCCGAACAGCAGTATGGCAGGGATATTCAGCTGCACCACGCCTTTCAGCTCATCAAGGAACCGGTCAACGGAGTACTGGAATACTCCGGGCATCGATTTCACGGGATTCTTCAGATTCTTGCCGGGAAGTACGAACAGAGGATAGACCAGCTGGTCCACCGAAAGCACGGTCTCCCTCACCATGCGGCGCAGATTCTCCGTCCGCCTGAACCGCCTGGGCCGATACTCAGGAAAGTCCATGAACGTTCACTCCTGTCTGTCTGGTTGAAGTGCGATCTCCGGCGCAGGGCGCACGCCGGCGCAAGCCCGGGTAAATGAAACGACCCTCCGGAGGTGCTGTCGCAGAGGTGGGATATTTCATGAGTGGGAACACCCGGCCGCTTTCGGGCATGGAGTCGATCTCCCTGCCCTCAGGCGATTTCATCATCCGTGAGGTAGCACGCCGGATCCGGGCTCCAGAGATCCCCCGTGGCGGCTTCCGCGCGCACCCGGAAGTTGCCTCCGCAGATATCCAGCCAGCGGCAGGAGGTGCAGCGGCCTTTTACGTAAAGCTTCTTGTCCTTGAGCTGTTTCATGAGCGGGTTGGACAGGTCGGTCCAGATTTCACTGAAGGGTCTTTGTCTCACGTTTCCAAAGGAATAGTGCCTCCAGAACTGGTCGGCATGGACCTGGCCATCCCAGCTGATACATCCGATGCCGCGCCCTGAATTGTTCCCCTCGTTCATCTTCAGGAGATCGAGGACGTCGCCGGCCCTGGGGGATCCTTCCCGCAGCATCCTCAGGTAGACATAAGGACCGTCGGCATGGTTGTCCACGGTGAGAACCTCCTTGGATTTCCCCCGCCGGTGAAGGTCGTCGGTGCGGTCGATGATATAATCCACCGCACGGCGGGTTTCCTCGTGGGAAAGGTCTTCCTTCATGAGTTTGCTGCCCCTCCCCGCATATACCAGGTGATAGAAGCAGACCCGGGGGATGTTCATTTCTTCGAGTAGATCGAAGACGGCGGGAATTTCTGCTGCGTTCATACGATTCATGGTGAAGCGGAGCCCCACCTTGATGCCCGCTTCCCGGCAGGCCGAAATGCCCTCGATCGCCTTTGCGAAGGCACCCTTTACTCCGCGAAAGCGGTCATTGACTTCGTCGAGGCCATCCAGGCTGATGCCCACGTAGGACAGGCCGACCTTTTTGAGTTCTTCGGCCACAGATGCAGTGATCAGCGTTCCGTTGGTCGAGATGACAGCCCTCATGCCTCGATCCACCGCATAGGCCGCAAGATCGATCAGGTCGGCGCGCATAAGCGGTTCGCCGCCCGAGAAAAGCACCACGGGACAGCCGAAGCGGGCCAGGTCATCGAGCAGCGCCTTCCCCTCCCGGCTGGAAAGCTCGTCCGGAAATATCTCGTCCTTTGCGTGAGCGTAACAATGAACGCACTTCAGATTGCACCGGCGAGTGACATTCCACACGACCACGGGTTTCTTGTCCCGGGAAAACTGGAGCAGATGAGAGGGGAGCAGGCCGCTGTGTCTCCCGTAGCGCAGAGCGTCGGAAGGTTCAACGGTGCCGCAATACAGCTTGGATATGCCGATCATATTTTCCTTTCTATCGTTCCTTCTGCATTTCCGAAGGGCCGATCGGATACTGGCGATAGTTCTCCCGGATCAGTTCATCCAGGTACGTAACATGCTCCACAACGGCCTTCCTGGGAAGGATGAAGCGAGTCTGCCCGCTGCGGTCCGAAATGAGCTTGAATCCGTAGTCGTAGTCGCTGGATATCTTGATGCATATGGCAGAAGCGGAAGTGTCTTCCTCCAACGCCTCCCTGATGATCTCGTTTATGGCTTCCTCGTCGAAATTGATCTTGTACCCGTGCTTTTCATAGAAGTCCGTCTCGAACACACGAACCTGATTATAGAGCAAAATGACCTCATCAAAAATACCCTCCAGGGGGAAATTCGTCTTCATGTGGTGTTCAATGATGAGTTCAATCCGATCGGGGCTGAACACCGTGGGGTAGTTCTCGACGTATTCCCTCCTTCGGGCCATCACCTCCTCCCGAATACTCTCCTTTTCCTCTCCGATGATCTCTTCGTACGCCTCGATCATCTCCGGGTCGTTCGGGTGCTCGATCAACCGTCGCAGTTCCCCCTGTGGATCACGAACCACATCGCCGGTAATCACCGCATAACGAACCGCGGAACTCGGCAGGGTCATTTCATAGGAAAGGAGCACCTTTTCGATAACACTCACCAGGCCCCTGGCGCCCGTCTTTTCACTGTAGGCCCGTTCCGCCACAAGGTGCAAAGCGTCGTCCCTGAACTTGATATCGATTCCGTAGCTCCTGAAGTCTTCCTTCTTCCCCTGGATGATGGGATTTCTTGCATTCTTGAGTATCTGGTAGAGATCTTCCACCTCGAGGGGATCCAGGACAGCAACGACAGGGAGACGCCCGATGAATTCGCTCTCGAATCCGTATTCAATAAGGTCCTCCGCCTTGATATGCTTAAGAAACCTGAAATCGTCCTCCCTGCTCCGCACCTCCGCGCCGAAACCGAGGCCCTGCTTCTGCATCCGCCTCTTGACTATCGGAGCCAGCCCATTGAACGCACCGCTCATGATGAACAGGATATTCCTGGTGTTTACGGTACGCTTTTCACGCTTCCCCGTCTTCCGGTACTGTTCGATGGCCTGGATCTGGGAAACGGGATCGTGGGGCACCTTGAGATCCACCTCCGTTTCCTCCATCGGTTTCAGAAGAGCCCTCTGAACACCCGTTCTCGAGACGTCCGGACCGATAAAATGATGAGACGAAGCGATCTTGTCCACCTCGTCGACATAAATGATTCCATGCTCCGCAAGTTCAATATCGTCGTTGGCCTCGACCACCAGTTCCCTGACCAGATCTTCCACGTCCCCGCCCACGTACCCGGTCTCGCTGAACTTTGTCGCGTCCCCCTTCACGAAAGGCACTCCAAGCTTGTTGGCGATCAGCTTGACAAGATACGTCTTTCCGACTCCCGTGGGGCCTATCAGCAGAATGTTGTTCTTCACCCGCCCGACCGCTTCTTCATCCCCGTAGCGAGCCCGCCTGCGAAGGAATTTCGCCCGGTTGTAGTGCGTGCAGATCTTGGTGGCAAGGACGGCCTTCGCCTCGTCCTGCCTCACGACATACTGGTCGAGATATCGGACAAGCTCCTCAGGCTTCATATCGAACCTGATCCTGTCCAGGCCGTCAGGCTTCTTCTGCGCATCCTGGGAATCTTTGTGTTGACGCGTCGTCATCGGGGAAATCACCTTGATCCTTTGGCCGTATTTCCTGGAAAGATACTCGCTGAGTTCCTTCTCCAGCTGTTCCTGGTCGGGAAACGCAGGGATATCGTCAGCCATTGCAGTATCCTCCCTAAGTATCCCAGTTGAAAGCAAATGGTTGGCCCGAACATAACTAAAAGTACTATAAACGTTTTGTCCAAACGTTTCAACCAGTCCCGCCCGCTCCAGCCGGCCTCGATCCCGTCATGCCGGACGGCGCAAACTCGCGCACCTCTTCCCTGCCGGCAAAACTCCGCCAGGGATTCCCGCCCCCTGAGCGGACGCCGGGCACGCATGAATCCGGGTTTCATCGCAAGACATTTCAAACGAAGTCCGGACACTGCATCGAACTGTCCAGACATCCCACCCGGGAAGTCTTCCTGCCCCGCATTCCGGCAGGCTGCGACAACATCCCGAGCCGGTATCTTCTTCCTTCGAAAGGCGGCATTCCAAGAACTACGTCATTCCCATGGCTTCGTCATTCGGCATCACAACGATCATTCCCGCGAAGGAGACCGTGTCGTATCGATTTATGACAATTCGAGTTGGCGCGACGGCTATCCACCAGATGCCCAAGGGGGGTGAGTTGGTTGATTGTGATGCCATCGATCTCTTGCATCCAAGGCACCGGAGGTACTCTGTTGATGAGAAAACACCGAAACTGTTTGACCCGTTTCTCTAAGAGATCAGCTGATTCAAAGTCTTTCGAGATCCGAGAGTCTTCAAATTGCTTCTACAGCGAAGAAGCGGGGAAGGGATGGAATGATTTTCAGCCGGAACACCCGACAAGGCGCGTTCCGGCCGTGGATACTCTAGCCACCGGCAAAAGGCTGCGGGCTCTTTGCGTCGTCAATACAGTTCTTCAGTTCCTCATCGGAGGCCTTCTTCGGATCCTTGAGTGCCTCGACAGGACAGATGAACTCATTTCCCGCCTTGTCCTTCACCCACACGAAGGGAGTCCGTCCTTTTGGTGCATTCACATCACTCATGGTGCCCTCCATCCTGTTGATTTTTGGTCTTAAGATTGGAATTCACGGAGACTGACTTTATGGATCCTATTTAAGAACCACAGTTCAGAGAATCAAGATCGACCCACTTTAATTTTTATACCGGAATCAGCCTCGCCTGAAAGATATCCGGATCCACCGGAAAACCCTCGATCTCCAGGACAAACCAGGGCCTCACTTGACAACACACAAGGCTCCGGCCCTTGTGCCCGAGCAGAACTCACGGGTTAAGCCTTTTCTTCTGTCCGTTACACCGGCAAGTGATGCCATCCGCGCGAAGGGGCAACCGGGCGTCGACGCAAGCGGTTGTGGTCCCGCGCAGATCCTTTCGTGGGCACGGCCGATCTTTCGTGCTGACATCGGGTAGCGGAGAACAGCAGCGGAGCTGGAGCCATCGTTGCGGTTCGTCACAGGCTGTGCGCCAGACAGCCTGGCGCGCGATACCTCAACGCACCCGTGGCCACCTGGCAGCTTTCAAAACAAGAAGGTGATGGATCGGCCGATGTTATAAATCACATGAAAACGAGATTTAAAGATTGAATCCGACATCTCTTCGGCTAGAATGAAACTGGTGGAAGCGGGGCGGAAGGGAGGACCGCAGTGCGGCAGGAAGCCTCCGACCCGGTTATGGAAAGGCAGGCATCAGGACAATGCCTTTCATTTTACTCGTGCGGGCGTCTTTCAACCTGCATCAACTCAGTACCTGGGGAGGTAGCTCATGAGAGAAACACACAATGACGTCATCAGGGAGAAGAAACTGCCGAGGGTAGGCGACACGGTCCGGAGCCGAAAGGACGGGTCGTTATGGAGAGTGATCGAGAAGCGGGAGATCTGGCAGCATATGCCCGAAGACCGTCTTGTTCCGGCCATTTACCTCGCCTACTGGAAGATCCGGCCGGACGTTCTGCAGGGAATAGGAGAAATGCTGGGCTATGCCCATACCCTGCATGACAACACGTTCGAAAGCAACTGGGAATTCGTGGAATAGGAACGGACAGCGGAAGCCTGAAAGGCAGGGTTGCTCAACATCCCCGTCGTGCCTGGCAAAGACTCCTGCAGAACGGCCTTTTCCCTAGCCTCTCATTCCGCACAGCCACACGGTACATCGCGACGGCCAGAACCACATTCAGAGCGCACAGGTTTTACTGACCACTCGAAACTTACCGGTCCCTTGATACCTTGCAGCATTCACTGCTCCGATTGAAACCGGCACACTTATTCCACACAACTCTTGTGCAATTTGACAGGCTCTCCTCGGGCACCATGCCTTTCAGCCGTGCTTGAACCGCCCATACCGCCCTTGTTTGCTTCCGTAAGGGCAGGACGTATTCGGTCGAAATCACGCGGACTTCTATAAGAAGCCCTGCAACAATGGATCTTTGTCAAGAATGAAGTGCGCCTGGTGTTTCAGCGCACCCGGTGCAGACATCCCATTCGTCTCAACCGCCTGATTCTTTTCAAATCTGAACCGCGCGGGAATCGACTATCTAACGTTCGGCCCAATCGTGTTCGTCATCCTACGGACTGCAAGTTCGCCTCCGCTTGCTCCCCACCCCGCCTCGCGACGACGCAGTTACCTTCAGCTATCGGGATTGGGCACCTCCCGAGAGAGGACTTGCACCTCTCAGATCGCACCTGCTCCCAGGCGCACTCATTTTCGCCTTCGCGGGAATGACGTTGTGAGATTGACGGGAATGGCCTTGTGATGCCGCATGACGTTGTTGCGAGTGTATTCGCCTTTGTGCGACAAGCGTTCGAACACGCGTTTGCCGAAAGAAATTTAGTTTTGAAATAAACAGTACAATATTCGGCTTGAATTATCAGTATTGAAACTGTAATATCCGTCACATGAAATGGATATTCTTCTCCTATTCCCTGCCTGCGAAACCATCCAGGCCCAGAGTCTACATCTGGCGGCGGCTGAAGAAGCTTGGAGCCGTGAACTACCAATCCCTCTGGGTGCTTCCCTACTCGGCCGACCGTGTAAACGAGTTGAAGAAACTCATGAAGGATATCGAGGAATTCAAGGGGGAAAGCTTATTGCTGGACGGGAAGGCTCTGGATCGCACTCAGGAAGAGCAGATCACCGGCGCTTTCCTGCAGTCGCGCAACGAGGACTACCAGGAACTCATCAAGAAGTGCGACGATTTTCTCAAGGAAATCGAGAACGAAACCCGTAACGAAAACTTCATCTTCGCGGAGGTGGAAGAGAACGAAGACGAACTCGAGAAACTGAAGCAGTGGCAGAAAAAGATTGAAAAGAGGGATTTTCTGGGCGCTCCGCTTCGAAAAACCGCCATGGAAAAGATCAAGCAATGCGAAAAGGTGTTCGAGGATTTCGCCTTGAAGGTCTACGAGTTTCAGAAGTCCCGCTGATTTTCATGGCGCATGACAGCCTGGATTCGGTCGGGCATCCGGGAACCCGACGGCACTCGACGGCACTTCATCTCATCAAGCAGTTGTTCCGGGAGGCGAACTCATGAACACCGTCATTCTTCTGGGCCTCGTCAGTTTCTTCACCGACATCAGCAGCGAGATGGTCTATCCCCTCCTCCCCTTATACCTCACCGCGGGCCTTGGCGCGGCGCCCGCCATCGTCGGAGTGATCGAGGGCATCGCCGAGAGCCTTGCGAGCCTTCTCAAGACCTTCTCCGGTTACACGTCTGACCGGATCCGCAGGCGCAAACCGCTCGCCATTCTGGGTTACGGTTCGGCAACGGTCGGCAAGCTCTTCCTGTACCTTTCCACTTCCTGGTCATGGGTGCTCGTGGGTCGCGTGGTGGACAGGTTTGGCAAGGGCATCCGGACGGCTCCCAGGGATGCGCTGATTGCCGATGCTTCCGCGATCGGGCAACTGGGGCGATCTTTCGGCCTGCATCGAGCGCTGGATACGCTGGGGGCAGTTGTGGGCATCGCCATGGCCTATTTTCTTTTCACACATTATTCGGGAGACTACACTCGAATATTCCTCCTGTCGATCATCCCGGGAGTCGCCGGCGTCGGCCTGCTTTTCCTGGTGAAAGAGAAAAGGCACCCGAGAGGATCGAGCAACATCAGGTTCCTGGCGGGTTGGAAAAAACTCAGTCCCGATCTCAAGGCCTTTCTTGCCGTGGTTTTCCTCTTTACCCTCGGGAACTCCTCCAACCAGTTCCTCCTCCTTCGGGCTCACGACCTCGGCTTTCAGCCTGCTGACGTGATTCTCGCATATCTTTTCTTCAATGTTGTGTACGCCGTGAGCGCCTACCCTGCAGGAAGGCTGTCCGACAGGATAGGCAGGCGGACACTGCTGGTATCAGGCTACCTCTTCTACGGCCTCGTCTACCTGGGCTTTTCGATGGCCGGTTCCACGACCCATGTTTGGGGGCTGTTCGCCGTTTACGGCCTGTACAGCGGCCTGACGGAAGGAGTGGAAAAGGCCCTGGTCGCGGAATTGTGTCCCGTCGAAAGCCGGGCGACCCTGCTGGGAATTCATGCCTCGCTGGTGGGCATAGGCCTTTTCCCCGCATCCGTTGTCGGAGGATTGCTCTGGACCTTTCTGGGCCCTTCCGCGCCCTTTTATTTCGGGGGCGCGGTCGGCATTCTTGCCGCACTGGGGATGTTTTTCGTGGTTCCCGGTTTGAAGCCCAAAGCGTGCCCCGCATAGGGCGAAGAAGGTTCATCCGGCAAACGAGTACCTCCGGTTCTTTTCGAGCAAAGGATCGATGGCATCACCACGCCGTTGCCGCGAAGGCGGTGACAAACGAGGTTTGTTGTGCCACAAGTTGAAAGCGCGCCGGGAGCGTGAGAATCCTCGTTAATCTTTCCAGAGCACGGGTATTCCCGAGGCTGAGTCTTCCAGCCAGTAACTCTCTCCATGGCCGTTGAAGCGAAAGAAAGGGTGACAGCAAAGCTGCTGGCGGGTGCGCAGCAGGCCGGTGTGTCTATCTACGGCCAAGGAAGATCTCATTGTAAAGGTCCTCCCCGTAACTGGTCTGCAATGGCTTTCCTTCGGTCAATCTGAAGGTTCGCGCTCCATCGTCTTTCCTTTCGGCTCGCAGAAAGATCACGTTCCCCACCTTCGTATCCTCAAAACCATGAGCGAATTCATACAGATGCGTAACAAAGAAGATCTTGACGCGTTCTTCAGACAACGCGCATACGATCTGCCTTGCTATTTCGGAGCCCTCTCTTTCGTTTGTGGCTGCGAAAGATTCGTTGAAAAGCAGCACGGAGCTCGATGTGATCTTGTCCAGAATATCACTCATTCTGCCAAGCTCCTCATCAAGTTTTCCACTTTCCATGGCAGCGTCTTCCTCCCGCTTGAAGTGTGTGAAAAGGCCGTTGCACAAGTTGGAAGAGAAGGATTCGGCAGCTACGAACATCCCTGCTTGCATCATCAACTGTGACAAACCTATGCTCCGCAAGAAGGTCGACTTTCCACCCTGGTTCGCTCCTGTGATGATTACCAGATCCTTATTGTCTGCATTCACGTCGTTACCCACAATTCTTTGTCGCATGGTGAGAGCCAGGCAGGCATCGTACAATCCGCGGGCGGAATGGATGCGTCTGCAGGCAGCTGCCGGAAGGGGAAAACATACTGGGGCTCCCATCTGAACAAGCTGGCCGTACAGATTCAGACAACCGATATAAAAGGCCAGCTCGGTCCTTAACAAGTCGAAAAAACGATGGATATGATCGACGGATTGAGCGAGGGCATCAGCGACGAGATTGATGCCCCTGTTTCTCAACTCCGACAAGGCCTTCGCTCCGCTTTCATCGCGAGGATGAATGCGGTAAGTGTAACCTGCTGACTTCCTTGAAAACAAACGCCTGATCCAACCTTGTTTCGTGGTTTTTTGTTTACGGAGGACGTAATGGGTACCCTTGTTGCCCTCACCCAGTTCAGCGCTGATCAATACACCGCTGCGGAATTTCAGATTCCTCAGGTGATTTTGAACACTGGCAAAATATTCTGCACTCATTTCTCGTTGGATCATCGAAAAGAAAGTCTTGAAACCCTCTGACTCAAATCTCTCAGCGTAATCGTCTGCAAGATGTTTCAATTCTTTGAGGCTTTTCATAAAAATTTGCAGAACAGCTATCGATCCATTTAATATCGTGGATGGATATCGACTCGAAAAGCTCCAATAATTTTTTTTCGCTTTTTCAATTGCTTCAACAGCAATATTGTAGATTTGGATAATGATAAAATCATTTTTTATGGAATCCTTTAAAATATCCTGGCGATAACCAATAATGTCAACATCGTTTTTTATACTTGATAATATCGATATTTTTGCTACTTCGTATAGAAAGTTGTCGTTGGCCGCCATGGCGTCAAAAAGTGTCGCTAATTCAAGGTCATCCAGTAAGTCTTGTTCGTTTGATGGCAATGATTGCTTAATGTCAAAGTCTAAATCCTTGTACATAAGTCTTACTTTCATAGTCTCATTCTATCCTTTATATGCAAATAGGTTACTCTGTACTTTTCAGCAATGGACATCGCATAGGAAAGTCCATCTGCAGGTTTTCTTATAATCTTATATGTTCGTTTACTTGGATTTTCTGGGACGATAGTGCTAACCATGCTAACGGTTTGATTTCCTAATGATGCCAGTTCATCTATAAATGTAACCCATACGCACAGCAAATCTAGTTCGATTATTTTTTCAATTATTCTTTTACTCAAGACAACTGCATCTTTTAGTGTTGTTGAAGTAAAAATTTCGTTCATTATAATTATGCTATTTGATGTAGCAATGTTCAGTATGTCGTAAATTCTAGCCAGTTCGTCTTGCAGTTTGCCACGGAGGGTCTTGATGTTTTCTTCTCTTTCAAAATGTGTAAATAATCTGTCGAAAAGAAAAAGTTTGGCCGCTCTTCCTGGCACTGGGCAGCCCAAGCTAGCCAGATAATGCATCTGTCCGAAGGTACGAGCAAAGGTTGTTTTGCCACCTTGGTTTGGCCCGGACACCACGAATATGCGCTCTTCGTCTTTGAGGTAAAAGTCATTACAGACGACGGACGAATTTGTGCTGATGAGTTTATTGGCGAGAGACAAGTCGAACGCCTCGGATGCATAAATATCTTTACAAGTATTGGAAATATGAGGATAGCAAAAACTCAATCCCATTTCCTTGAATCTTTGGGTATATTCAAGGTAAGCCACAAAAAATTGAATTTCCCTGTCAAATTCAGCTATGGTCTTATCTATAAAATTATTGTATCTTGCACAATAATCGACAAGATCATAAAATAATTCAGGATACAATTGAGATACAAAATCTAGAATTTTGGCCTCGATGTGGTTCATGTTCGTGGAATTGTAG
>Ga0334882_1000378_pt1 | contig 71067 bp, 61 predicted proteins | sample GraSluR1_MG_5_FD_207226 | JGI IMG/M metagenome (GOLD analysis project Ga0334882, IMG submission 207226) | Sludge microbial communities from methane-producing bioreactor in Wageningen University, Netherlands - Granular Sludge_15_04-R1 | ecosystem: Engineered > Bioreactor > Anaerobic >... | reverse complement strand
GGTGGGAGGGTGGGCTCCAAAAAACAAAGCTGATTGATTATGTAAACCTATCAGCTCCGGGCTTTATATCAACGGGGGACGCATCTTTACCGTCTTTTGCCGAGGTTAAAGATACAAAGCTTTTTTCTATTTTTCTTTACGTGGCAGTTCCATGCTGCTTATCCATTTTGTGTCACAAAATTCAAACCAGCTCATCATAGTTTTCCCCAAGTATTTCTTTCTTAATACAATAGCTCACAAAGTCTGACCGCACTATGTCCGGGAAAAGCTGGTCAAGGCACTTTATAGCGGTTTGATCCAGGTAAAAGGTAACGCGTTTACGTATGCCGTTGCAATACGGCTTGCGGCCTCTTTTATTGAGTATTTCTTTGTTGTTATGATCGTTCATTGCGTGCGGTTTTCCAGGTTAAGTTTTCAGGGGAAAAAAGGATTGAATAGTCCCCTTGGAACGATCTACGGGATTTGATATCAGGAACACAGGGAACTCCTTTATGGTTGTGTTCATTATCTTTGATTTCACAGATAACATCATCAAGACATTCTGCTGTCACATAGATGGCTTTACGCAGTTTGGCATGTTCTTCAAGTATAAAATGAAGGTGATTCTCAGAAGGGCCCAATGTATCTATTGCAACCAAATAAGCCTGGCCATTGGCAATTATCTGTATTAGATCCACCACTAAAAGTTCAGACTCTTTGGGTCGGTCAGGGTTATTGCATTCAATAGCTACACTTCTGAGGTAAAGTTTGGGAGTATAGCCTTGGCTTTTTGCCCATTGTTTAATCTCTTTGTGCAATGGAGAGAAATTTAGACGTCGGGCTCCATGGGAGTTGTTGAAGAATTTAACTTCGGTGTGGTACTTCTTTTCCCTTTCGGGTGTTATTACTGAATAAAGCATATTTAAAATTTTTATTGGTGAATATTCCCTTTTGGTGAAACAAAAATAGCATACCAAAGGCAGTGAGAAAGTCTAAGAATTCCATTCCATACCGTCCTAATTTGGCTAAAACTTTTACACACCAATGATTCTCATTGACTACAAATGAAGAATAACTGCATCACGAACCAATAACAATTACATTCTTTGATTTTATTTGCGTGTACTTCTTTTTATTCATATCATTTAGAATTTTTAGTTAATACTTCTTTCAATTCCTGTAATCTTTTCAGGTAGGGTAGAAAGGTTCGTTTGCCGTTATTTGCTTTCACGGTAGCAATGTGGCTTTTTATAAATTGGGAACAATCCGTTATTACACTGCATTGGTTTAGCCTTATGGGTTGGGTTGGTAGTTCAATACTTGCAAAATAGGATTCAAGTTCTGAAATAGTATTAATCCAGTCTTGGGGCTGCTCCCTTTTAGGCCGTTCAATTCGTTCAGTTTCGAATTCCCCAAATTTTTGTAATGGAGTAACGTGTGATAATAAAATGTTTTGTTGGTGGGTAACTTTAGTAACTATAGTAACTTTTTCAGGTTCGGGCTGTGGTGTTTGTTCCTGAATGTCCCGTTTTCTGAATAGCCGCCAATCCAGTTTTATTAAATAATCTGCAAGGTCGTTGCCTTCACTTTTGTCCAGTTGTGGTGCTAACCGCTCCAGTAAGTCCGAAAAAATAAATCGTGTTCCTGGTAAACGTCTTTCATAATCTTTTGCTTTCGCCTCCCATTCCTTGAAGGTGTTACCATCCTTGGAAAGGTCGGGAAATACATACACAATGCGCCCCTGTAATATTTTCAGCTTATCAAATGTAAAACTGCTTTTGTTGTAAACCGCCAACCAAATAAAGCTTTCAGGTGATTCAGGCAGACCAAAATATAAAGTACCGTAAACGGCTGTTTTCGGGGCTTCAACCAATGCAACGGGATTACTGGCGTATTTGCTTAAAAGGTGTTCCCCAAATAAACAGGAAATTATTTTATCCTGCTTTGTATACGCTTCCAGCCATTCGGGCAACGGCTTGTTGTTCCTGGCGTGGTACTTTTCAATTATTGAGTGTAAAAAGTCCGTACCCGTGGTGTGGTTATGTTCGTCAAATTGTTTAACCTGAATGGCCCGCACATAGCCCTTAATATCAATAAAAGGAAAAGAAATTGCCCCTGCTCTGTATCCATTTGTAACTGTCCCCAATCGGTACAACTGAATAACTTTTGTTACCTCATTGACTTCAAAGGGAAATTGCACCGAGTAAAACAGGTTCTGTATAAATGTGTTCTTTTCATAGTGTTCGGGTTGTAGGGTTTGCTTGAAGGTTTCAAAGTCAAAAAAAACAGGTTCAGTTGTCTGCAGTGATATTGCTTTTTTTTGCCGAGGCTTCCAGCTGTTCCCCAATTCCTGACAGTTGTCCTGTTCCCGTACCCGAATTGCTTTTGCGTACCCGTCCGAATATGGGTTGAGGTGATACGAACATTTACTTTCACGATCGCAACGTCCGTACTCTTCCGGTAAATAGTCGCATGTTTCTGTATCAATATACCGTACAAATGTCTTTTGATTACAGTTGGGGCAATGGTGCTTTTTACTCCCTTTTTCTAAACTGTACCGGTGTTGGTTACTGAAGTTATTAAAGTTACTCATTGAAAAAACCTTTTTTATTGCGTTAAAAGTTTAATCTCGGTGCTTCAATAAATACCGCTAATTGGTTATGTGAAACCCTATCTACAATAAAACCCAAAGCCCGTAACTGTTTGATAAAATTTAATTTTTTAAAAGGTGTCATCCCGTCTTCAATACAAAAGGCTTTATATTCCTGGTACAGATTTTTAATCAGCATGTAATTTGATGAGCTGCTCTTGTATTCGTTTTCATTCAAAAACATCTGCACGCTGTTACTTTCTATTTTGTATTGCTCAATGGCTTGTTGGGCTGCTTCACAATCTGAGAACCTCTTTTGCTCCAGTAACCTGCTAAGACCCTGCAATACCCAATTAAATACGCCTGAAAGTTCCTTTTCAATTATTTTGATGTGTAGGTTTTTGTCTTGTTCGTGTTCGGGAATAGTGACGTCAAAAGGAATGATTAAGAACCGTCTGTAATACGCGTTTGAGTGTTCAACATCTTTTGGGAGTTCATTACAGTTAAAAATCAATTTTGCGTACTGCCTTAAAATGAATGGTTGCCCATAAGGTAAACGGGCTTCAACTGGTTCGCCTGAAACCATCTGTTTAAATATCGCTGCTTCCATATTTCCGTTTATTTCACTTGCATAGTTTACTAACTTGTTGGCCAACTTTGCGCGGAAATACCCGTTATCATTTGTAAGGCTCTGCAATGAATAACTGCTCACGTTGTCAGGGCCCAATAAAGCGGTTACAATTTCAAAAAACACGCTTTTCCCATTTGCTCCAGTACCGTAAAGTATTAATGCTTTTTCTTCTTTTAATGCATTGCTCCCGTGCTTAATGAATACAAAGCCCAGGTACTCCGCTAATACTCTTTGTCGTTCGGCGTCGGGCAACACTCTGTTCAAATACGCTTTAAACAATGGTGCTTCCGCCTGTGGGTTGTACTCAAACGGCAGTTGGTAGGTGATAAAGTCCGAGGAATCAAACGGCTTTAATTTCGTTCCTTGCGGGCTTATTTCAAAAGTCCCGTTTTGTAGATTGATCAACACGGTGTCTTTATTGCTCTCAGGGGTGGGTAGGTATGCAGTTGAGAGGAACTGTTTAAAAAGTTGCTCCCTAAATTGGTAAAACCTTGCCGAGAATTTAGCAACGCCCATTTGCTCGGCTGCCTCTCCCAAAAATTTTTGGAATGTTTCTTTATCAATTTCTGCCCAAAACGTACCATTGTACAAATAAATAAAATCATGGTTTTTGCATAGGCCCCAACGGTTTTTTTCTGCGAACAGTAGGGCGTTTTCAATTGACAAAACCAAATAATGCTTTAGGTTCAATTTCAATTTATCCAACTGCGATTGAATTTCCCTTGCCCGCTCACTTCCAGGTTCTTCATGTTTCAGTTGCTCCCTAAGTTTTTCAACTTGTGGGTACACCAATAACTCAAAGTCCAACGGCTCAAACTGTTCAATAAGATTGTGCAATATTTCCGCATGCGGTGTCGCCATGCTTTTATCCCTCAACCCCTCAATGTGGCTTATGATAGTGGCCGGGTTGCTGAGATCTTCAAATACTGGCTTAAGTTTCATGGCAAAATGGTATTGAAAGATGAACGGTCGCCGGTAATAATTGTGAATGAAAATTCGTATCTCTGTCAGATCTAAGTATAATGACCTTGGGGCTGTTCATTTGGTTACTTTCCATTGTTCAGCTCCATTTTATTGTTCAACAAATACACATTAGCATTACGCTCAATTTCAGCGTTTGACTTTTCACGCCCGTACTTTAGATATTCAAGTAATTCGGCACGGGAAAAGTATAGGCGTTTGTCTCGCTTCATTACGGGCAATTCGACCCAAGATATCTTGCCGTACATGGTGGCAGCGGTAAGGCTTAAGAACTCGGCTGTCTCCTGTTGCAAATGTCCCAGAAATAGCTTATATTCGAGGGATTTGAGCAGTTTGGTTGCTGCTACAAAATCAATCATTTTACATTTTTTTGATAGGGGCAGTTGCGACCTGCCCCTTTTGTTATTTTTCATTGTTAATTGTTACCACAAATTTCCTCCATCAGCATGGTCTCCATCAGCCCGGCATTAAACGCCCTAGAATTTGCTTCCACAAGTTTTTGGTAGATTTCATTTGTATCATTTATCAGGTCTGCCAGCATATGTTTTGGCAGATCATTTTCTGGATTGCTGATTATATCTTCCATATGTTTGATCCCCTCGCGAATTGCTACCATCACTGTAATACAATTAACATCTTTAATGGTTCCTGTCAGACTCAGCTGTCCCCTGAGATCAATTACAGTATGTTCGTTAGTTATAATTTTCATAATTATCAAATTTTAATAGTGAATTTGTTTGATAAATGAGTCATTACTTCTTCCAGTTTCTTAATCATAGCAGGGAAATAGAAGATTCGAATTCTTTTCCAGTCGGGATCTTCGGCTTCCAGGATTATCAAATCCTCGGTATCGGATCCCCGGTCTATCTTTCCTTCTTCATTGCTGATCCCGATACTCCCATATCCTATAAATAGAGGATATTCCGGGACATGCCAGATCTGGGTTCTTACCATAAAGGGGGAGTTTGCCTTCAGGGGACTTTCTTCATTTTTGGTGAATTGTCCGACAAGTAGTCCGATTACTGGATGGTTCAGGTTCCTGTCTTTTTTACGCACATTAAAAAGTTTATCCCGGCTTATGGAAAGTCTGTTGGAAAGGATTCTGCTGCCAGCCTTATAATAATAGCTGGATGAAGTCCCTGCTTTTCTTTCATACCAGGATTCCTGCATTGCTGCTTGAATATATTTTTCTTCAATCATCCCCACGTCTCTCCTTATTTTGCTATCCTGTTGCCTTCCAGAAAGGCTTCAAGGTCTGCTCTTTTCACATATATCTTCCGGCCAAATTGACTGAAAGGGATGATTCTCTTATCTCGGTAAGTCTGCCAGGTCTTCTGGGATATTCCCAGCATCTTTCTTGCTTCCCCGGATTCAACCCACTTGGAATTCAATTCTTCTTCTGTCTTCTCAGATAGAAGGTTTTTTACTTCTTCCAGCCCTTCTTCCAGCTTGGACAAAAAGGACTCCGGAACTACGGCCATCTGTAAAGATAAATTATTGCTCATATTACTCTTAACTTCATCAGGGTTTCCTTTGGCAACATCGCCTGCAGGTTCTGATGTCTGGTTACAAAAGTAATTGGCCGATATTGATTGATTTTAAAAAAGTAAATTGAAAAAAACTGTAAATTTTCCCAACTATTTTTCCCAACTATTATTCCAATTTAGTAATATGTTTTTTATTCTTTTCTTATTAAGTTTTTTGATTTTTTCTAAATAGTTTTGATGTGTTTCAATGCATTCTTTAATATGTTCAAACTTCTCACTATTAGTCATTTCGAATTTTGGAACAGAGATTTTCCTAGTAGCAACAAAGAAATCATATATAAAAGCATATTCCCTTGCCTTCCCCTTTGATTCCCCGGAAAAGAATCCTTCTTCTAGCATAGTCCTTTTCACTAAAGAAAATCTATTTCCTAGTTTCTGTTTAAAAGTTAGATTTGAGTTGTTTTGGTATCGATTATAGGCCATTTCTTCCGTTTTATAAATTAGGTCCAGTTCCTTTTTATTATATACCTCTGTGAAATTAAAGTAAGGATCTGCATCTTTATTTCTTCCCTTTTTTTCCCAGGTAAAAGTCATTTCATAGAAATCACCCTGAACATGTTCAAGAATTGTATTTAAAAATGAATCTAATAACCGAAAGATACCTTCGTCACAAATTTCTGCTTCGGCTGGTTGTCCCTTTCTCTCCGTATCATTTTGAGGATTTTCTATAGTCCCCGTAATTTCAACTTTCTTACATTGTCTTAGAGTTTTTATTAATTTGACCAGCTCATAACAGTCTATATCAGTATACGGCTCTTCACTTAAAATTATATGTTGCATACCATAAAATATTTGATCAAATATTCTCTCATTCCGATTTTCATCAACATATCCATATTTATCAAATAGTGCTTTTAATATCTCCTTTACCTTATCGAAATTTTCAAATAAATGTAATTCTTCAAACTCATCTTTCATTCCTTTGTTCTTTAGATGGTTATTATTTGTTCTGAATTAAGTCCATTAGCCTTTCCAGGTCTTCGGGCTTAAGCTGGTCAATTAAGGCCATTATTCGGGCTTTTGGGCTGCTTTCTTCAAAGATAGAAGATAATACCCTATCATCTTCTTCAGTTGAGAATTCCCCCATATATCCTTCTGTAACTTTCAGGCTGGAGTGTGCCAGGATGCCTTTGATCCGGCCATCTGGAATTCCTGCTTGCTTTGCTTTGTATGCGAAGGTATGCCTGGCTATATGGGAAGTCAGCTTCTTGTTGAGGCCTGCCAGTTCTTTTATCTTCTTCAGGTTATTGTTCACAATTGAAGTCTTTGAAGATACTTGTTCAATCAATTTCTGCTTCATAGCAGGGGACAGGGTTTCTTTGTCTTCCGGTATGATTGCCCCGGCAAATGGTTGATCATTATCCAGCAGGGGGAAAATGTAATCTGTTGGCTTTGCCCCTTCCTTCCAGTATAGCTGCAGGATTTCCTTTGCTGGCTGGATTAGAAGAAGATCCCTTTTCTTGTGGTTCTTTCCCATATAATAGATAAGCCTGCCTTCTGGTGTGGTGTTCATCCATCTTAACTGCAGAAGATCCCCGATCCTGATTCCGGCACAATAGAAAGAGAAAAGGAAAATGTTCCTGGCATCCCAGATTCTGCTTCCTTCTGCCAGTTCCAGATTCTTGATCCTTTCCAGTTCTTCATCTGTCAGCTTTTCTTTGGTTGTCTTGATAGTCTTATTCTCAAAAGAAAGAAAGGGATTCTTTTCCGGTTTGATCAGGCCTTCTTTGACTGCTTTATTTACTATGGTCTTGAAGATACGAAGGTTCAGGGCTATAGTGTTTGGGTGCAGCATCTTTTCCGGCTCCCTTACATTGTGAAGGGTGTGCAGATAAGACTTGAATTTTGACAAAAGGGCAGGGGAAAGTTCGGCAAAGGGAAGATCTGTCTTTTTGTTTTCTTTTAGAAAGGCTTCCAGCTTATTGCAGAAGCCATTATATATTCTCCAGATTCTGATTCCCCCTTCAGAAAAATTTTCATTTGTCCTTTCCCTGGCATAATCCAGAAAGGATGAAGGCTTCCCCTGTTCGGCAATTATTGAAGAAATTGCTGAAGTTGCCATCCCTTCTTCTTCCAGTTTCCTGAAGGCATCCTTTCCCCTTTCCAGTTCTTTTGCCAGAATATCATTCCACTTTTTATGATTTGGTTCCTGCTTCTTGATCCAGTTGTCCTGCTTTGCCTTCGGATTGAAGTCATTCATCCGGTTCAGCTCAATGGTTGTCTTGATTCTTTTGTGTTTCCGGTTCTGGGTAATTCTCAAATAGATTGGAAATTTTCCTGCCCGGTTCGGCCTGTTTTTGATTTCAAAAGTGAAAGTTGCCATAATTCCTGAAGGTTATTCAAGTGCAAATATAACCTTTTTTTCACTGGTGAAACATATTGGTGAAACAATTTTGATATTTAATTACTTTATATTACTTTTGCCAATATATTGAAAAAGTGGTTTTTATCATATTTTCTGCCATTTTCGGGGCAATTTTAGGGCTTCAAAAAGTCAAAATTGTACTCCCGTCCCGAGCACAAAATAAAAAAGCCTTGATTCATAAAGAATTACAAGGCTTTCTTCTTTTGTTACTGAAACTGTACTATAACAACTCCCCCTTAGTAACTCTCGAATTCAAAATGATTTGGAATTGAGATAATTGTTGATTCGATTTATATTGTTATATTTAGGATGTTATGTAAAGTTTTAAGTCAGGTGCTAATAAAGCCAAAGATGAGGGCTTTTTATTGCCGGTTTTCTTTCATTGCCTTCCAAAGAATGAATTACTAAGAAGTTACGTGTTCCTTTTTACATACAATTTCTCATTAAACTTGCAAGCCATGAAAAAAATTATCCTTTTCTTACTAGCCGGTGCACTGTCATACTCCTGCTGGTCGCAAGACCTTCCTGACACATTTAAAGACCATCGTGATGGCAAAGTTTACAATACTGTAACCATAGGGGAGCAAACTTGGATGGCCCAGAATCTGGCGTATCTTCCTGGTGTGGTAGATCCGCAAACAGGTTCTGATACAGAACCCTATTACTATGTTTACGGCTATGACTATGAATATGAAGATGTAGCAAAAGCAAAAGCCTTTGATAACTACAAAACCTACGGCGTGCTCTACAACTGGCAGGCAGCATTGACTGCCTGTCCCGATGGCTGGCACCTGCCCAGTGATGCAGAGTGGACACAATTAACTGAATATTTAGGGGGAGCCTCTGTTGCAGGAGGCAAAATGAAAGAAGCTGGAACTGCTCATTGGACAACCCCCAACACAGACGCAACGAATTCAAGTGGCTTTACAGCTCTTCCGGGGGGCAACCGTTCATACAACCGTGGTACATTCAACGCCATTGGTGACTACGGCGACTGGTGGAGTTCTACAGAGGACGGAACAGGTAGCGTCCGGAACTGGCCCCTGTACAACTATAGCGGCAACTTTCGCAGTTACGAAGAAAGAAAGGAAATGGGGCTATCTGTTCGTTGTGTCAGGGATTAGGTTATTTGACCAATTTTATCCTCTTTACTCCCTCCACCTCCAAATACGGTAGGATTTCGTATTTTTGGATAAACAACAAAAGTTATTATGAAAACGGATCTTGAAATTGCACATGCATATAAAATGCAAAATATAAGTGCCGTAGCATCTCATGCGGGAATTGCCTGTGAAGACCTGAACCTTTACGGAAATTATATGGCCAAAGTCCCCGTTGATCAAATAGATGATAAAAAAGTAGCCGAGAGCAACCTGATACTTGTCACCGCCATCACACCTACCCGGGCGGGCGTGGGAAAAACAACGGTTTCCATAGGGCTTTCCATGGGGTTGAACCATATAGGGAAAAAAGCTATTGTGGCACTTCGTGAGCCTTCACTCGGTCCATGTTTTGGAATGAAAGGTGGTGCGGCAGGCGGTGGATATGCCCAAGTGGTTCCTATGGAAGACATCAATCTGCACTTTACCGGAGATTTTCACGCCATAACGGCAGCCAACAACATGATCTCGGCATTGCTTGAAAACTTTCTTTACCAGAACCAGAATAAAGAAAAATGCCTAAGGGAGATCGTGTGGAAAAGGGTCCTGGATGTCAACGACCGCACACTGCGCAGCATTATTACCGGCGTGGGGGCCAAAACCAACGGGATCACAAGGGCAACAGGCTTTGACATTACCCCTGCCTCGGAAATTATGGCCATTCTCTGCCTATCCAAAGATCTGGACGATCTGAAAAAAAGGATCGGACGGATCGTTTTGGGCTATGAACACGACGGGACTCCTTTTTACGTAGACGATCTGGGCGTGGCAGGAGCGATTGCCATTTTGCTCAAGGATGCCATACATCCCAACCTGGTCCAAACCCTGGAAGGAACACCGGCATTTATTCACGGGGGACCGTTCGCCAACATAGCGCACGGTTGTAATTCCCTGGTGGCCACAAAAATGGCAATGACACATGCCCAATATGTGGTCACAGAAGCCGGCTTCGGGGCCGATTTAGGAGCCGAAAAATTCTTCAACATCAAATGCAGAAAAGGCGGTCTTCAACCCAAACTTACGGTACTGGTGGCTACGCTGCAGGGATTGAAGATGCATGGAGGTCAGGAAATATCCAAACTGAAGGAACATGCTCCGGAAGCGGTTATACAAGGGCTGGCCAATATGGAAAAACATATTGAAAACCTGCGTTCCTTCGGGCAGAGTGTGGTAGTAGCCCTGAACAGATACGATACCGATACCGATCAGGAGATAGATCTGGTGCGGGAACGTTGTGCCCGTCTGGACATACCTTTTGCGGTGAATAACGCGTACGCGGAAGGAGCGGCCGGAGCTGCCCAACTTGCCCGGACCGTAGTGGAAACTATAGAGAAAAAGCCTTCCACTCCCCTGGTGTTTACATATAATGATGAGGACTCCATTGAAGAAAAGATCTCAAAGATAGCCCGCAACCTATATGGTGCCAGAAACATTTTTTATTATGAAACGGCCCGGGACAACATGAAAATGATAGAAGAAATGGGAATGGCCCATTACCCGGTATGTATTGCCAAAACACAATACTCTTTCTCTACCGATGCCAAAGCATACGGAGTAGCTAAGGACTTTGAGATGAACATCCACGAGTTGATAGTAAACAACGGGGCCGGCATGATAGTGGCCATTGCCGGGGATATTTTACGAATGCCCGGCTTGCCCAAGAAACCCCAGGCAATGTTTATGGATATCAATGACGGGATTATTACAGGATTAAGTTAGTTCCCTACGGGTATTGCTTCTCCCGGGTCACGGTAATATTTTGCAGCCTCGTCCAGACTTGCAGATATGGTTGCAATTCTTTTAGTATCGACCGGATGCGTGCCAAGGAAATCGAAAGAGGAAGATTTTTTATCTCCCATCATCTTTTCCCAGAACAAAGGCGTCTGATAAATATCGTAACCGGCCAGGGCTATAATATAAAGTCCTATACGGTCGGCTTCATATTCATGCTTGCGAGAGAAGGGCAAGACAATGCCCACATTACTGCCAAAAGCGAATGCTTGGGCAAAAAGCTCAACGGCCTGTGCATTTTGTCCGTATTTGGTCTGGCTGAATACCTGGGTGGCAATTTGGCCTGCAGATTGCAAGAGAGCTTGCTGGCTCATGCGTTCGTTTCCGTGTCGTGCCACTGCATGTGCCATTTCATGTCCTATCACGATCGCAAGGTGGTTGGGATTATCGGCAAATTCCAAAAGTCCCTCGAAGAGTACAATTTTACCGTTTGGCAGGCAGAAAGCATTGACAGCGGGATCATCCACCAGATTAAACTCCCAGTCCAGTCCGGTCAGATAATCCGGGCGACCGATGCCTGCAAGGTACTCGGTCAAAGCCGTGACCATCCCGTAAAAGCGGCCGTACCGCATGCATTCAGGACAACCAGAATAACTAATGAAAGAAGAATATTTTTTTCATACGTACAGAAATTGCAAGCATAAAAGCAAAGAAGTGATTCAGAATACATCTCAAATATAATGAATTTTTAACTTTGTTAAAATATTTAAAATTCTTATTATGAAGCATTTCTTCATTTTTCTTAGTCTTTCTCTTGCGTTATACGGCATGCCCATGCACGGTTTTGCACAAAAACCCAGGATGAGAGATTACGGGATACGTACCGGTGTTATGAAACCGGGACCCATGAATGCCATTACCGATGTGAAAGGAGTGGCGGTAGGTCACGTTACACTTATAGAGGGAGACAGCATCAGAACGGGGGTGACTGCCATCATTCCTCATCCGGGAAACATTTACCGTGAAAAAGTGCCCGCTGCCTTCTGGGCCGGTAACGGTTACGGGAAAATGGCAGGTACCACTCAGATCAGGGAGTTGGGGAATATTGAAACCCCTGTCATCTTGACGAATACATTATCAGTAGCTGCGGGGATGGAAGGATTGATAACATATACCCTGGCTCAAAAAGGAAATGAAAATGTCTTGTCTGTCAATGCGGTAGTTGGAGAAACAAACGACGGCGCGCTGAATGATATCAGGGGCAGGCATGTAACACCGGATCATGTTCTGGAAGCCTTGACAAACGCACGACCGGGCCCTGTTCAGGAAGGCAACGTGGGAGCCGGAACAGGAACAGTCTGTTTTGGCTTCAAAGGGGGGATCGGGACTTCAAGCAGGGTGTTGCCCCAGGACTTGGGAGGATACACCGTTGGGGTGCTGGTACAGACCAATTTTGGCGGTGTTTTACAAATTGACGGGATCAATGTGGGAGAACGCCTGGGACATTTTTCCTATAAAGATCAGCTGAATGCTCAAAGTAGTATTTGGCAGGAAGGGCCCCCTCATGCGGCAGCCATAGAAGAAAAGGAAGCTATGCGTATTCCGGATGCGGACGGTTCCTGTATGATCGTGATCATTACCGATGCACCGCTTGGTGAACGCAACCTGGAAAGACTAGCCAAACGCGGCATAATGGGACTGGCCCGTACAGGTGGTATTGCCTCCAACGGCAGCGGAGATTATGTAATAGCCCTGTCGGTAGATCCTGAAAACCTGATACGTAGCACCTACGATCAAAACGGGCATGTCTCACCAATTTTTACAGCTAATTACCTGCACAATGATCAATGTTCACCACTTTTTATGGCCGCTATAGAAGCCACGGAAGAAGCCATCCTGAATTCGCTCTTTGCAGCCCATACCATAACAGGCATATACGGCAGGACCGTTGAAGCCCTTCCAGTGGAAAAAGTGATCAGGCTGTTTCCCCTGGTCAGTGATGTAGAGTAAAGACACGGGAAGACTTGCAGTTATTTGACTACGGCCGACAATTCGAACCTTAAAAGCAAGCTTTAATAATTATACATTATGAAGACACGAATAATATTTTTTTTACTTTTTTCCCTGCTGACAGCCACCTGTTTTGCTTCAGACCGGAATGAGCAACAGGCAGAACGCAATCCTCAAAGCGAACAGGCCATGCAGGAAGTGTATGAATTTCTAAGAACCTGCGGGGTATATTACCTGGCCACCGTTGATGGGGACCAGCCCAGAGTACGTCCCTTTGGAACTGCCGTCATTTTTCAACAGAACCTATACATTCAGACCGGCAGGAAAAAGAATGTTGCCAGGCAAATGCTGACCAACCCCAAAGTGGAGATCTGTGCTTACGATCCCGGAAAAGGTGTGTGGTTGCGTATTGAAGCCAAAGTAGTTGCCGATGAACGTTTAGAGGCAAAACAATACGTTCTGGATCAATATCCGCAATTGAAAAGCATGTACAAGGCCGACGACGAAAACACACTGGTCCTTTATCTGAAAGATGTTACCGCCACCTTCAACACTTTTACCGATCCCGCCCGGACAGTAACGTTCTGATTCGGCAACACATTCTCCACCTGTTGCTTCTGCGCCGGGAAAGCTGGTCATATCCTGGAAGAACCCACAGAATTTATCAGTATGTCTTCAGATATTACCAGACAACGGGATATCTGGCCAGTACCTATTCCCCGACGTCTGAACTGTGCGGCCAATCTTAGTTTTTCGTTAATCGAAAGAATTGTATAAGGTGCTCCTTTTTTATTTTTCAACAACCATTCGTCTATATATTCGTACATGTTTATATCGTTGATCCTGTTTACATTTTTCAGTAATTTTACACTTCCCAGTAAATCCTTAACTTTTACCCCCATCCATGATTCCACTTGCATAACAGCCCATTCTTCGCCAGATAGTTTGTTCATATAGAACGAAAACTTTCTGGGACTGCCATAGATTTGTTCGACCTTTTTGATCTGTAATATGTTTTCCTGAATTAACAAACCTGACTTATCCAGCACATAACCCTCGGGAAGTTTTTCTTTACGTGAAATAAATTGTCGTTGTTCATTCCACGTTTCCAATGGGATATATAGGTTCTGATAACCAAAATCCCTTATAAAATAATACCTTGCCGAGCAAAACGGATAACCTGTGGGATACGCAGCAACATTGTGGTGTACTGCATTTTTTATTACATATGTAACAACTTCTATTATGCGTTCTCCATTGTCGAGTTCTACGCAGTGAAAACTTCGGTATCCTAACGGGCCTGACCTGGAATATTTATTGTTGAACCATTTGCTATATCCGTTTCTGAGCGAACTGATAAAGGGAACGGGATCACTTGCCTGAGCGATCAGATGAAAGTGGTTTGACATAAATGCATAAGCCCATAACTTGACATTATGATCATGTGCTGCCAGACAGGCTCTGTTGATACCCTGAATGTAATCTGCCGGAACACGAAACATTACCTCCGGCGAACTGACACATAAATGATAAAGCTTCATCATCATTTCTTCCCTACGACTCCAATGTTACGAAGTTAAAGAAACTGTTTTTTCCAAACAAGATTTTGGAAAGGTCGGAAGTGAAAAATTAATCCTAAAAACACCTATATGTTAATAAAACAGCATGTTACAGAAATATAATAAAATTCCGTGATTTCCTACCTTTACAAGAACAGCCCGTTTTCCGGAAGGGTAGGAAGTACTTCAAAACAACATCGGATCCATATAATACACATAATCAGTCAGTTGCAGTGAAATACGGCAAAACAGTCACTTCCCACCTTATATCAAAGTAGCCAGATCCGAAGTGGTCGCATTTTCAACAGCTGAAAATAACAGAAACCCGGGTTCCGGGGTTACCCGCAAAACCCGGATTTTCCAGGAAAATGGTATGCACGAGCTATAATTTCACGAATTCCACACGGCGGTTTTTGGCGCGGCCTTCCACGCTAAAGCGCAGGGAATGGTTTTCTTTGAGCAGTTGCACGATCCGGTTCAGCTCTCCGGCCGACTCGGGCTTGATAACGCTCTTGCCCGTGTCAAAGGTGATTCCGTAGCTGATGAACTTTCCGTCCTGCATCATCCGGTCGTACAGGGGTACGGCTCCTTTGGCTATGCGGATGTTCCTGATGTAGGTGGTGTTGGGAACGGCCCAGCCCTGGCCCAGGATCATACACTGCGGGGCTGCCATATTGGGCAGGTTAATAATACGTACGCCGTCAATGCGCACTACCTCGGCATTCCCTTCAATAATGTCCCAGCGGGAGGGAAACTCTCCAAGCTGTTCTCCGGCCAGGTTGTCTTCAAAGAAGATCTCATCCCCGGCCACAAAGTCGGATTTTGCCCATTCCATCTGGGCCCTTCTGCTTTGGGGACTTGCCGAGGTTGGGGCCTGACCGGAAGCAGACGCCTGGCTTCTGCCGGGGCTGTCAGAGGCACGCCCGTAGGATCCGGATTGCCCTGTCCGTTTGATCATTTCTCTGTCCTCTTCTTCCAGGTCCCAGTCATCGTACACCAGGTCATGGTTTTGAACGGCCCTCCGGGAAACCGGACGGTCTGTCTTTTCTTGGTTATCGCGGTCTTCTTCCTGTCCGTCTGTCCGTCTTTCTGCTCTTTCTTTTCTCCTTCTTCAAACGCTTCATCCAGGGCTTTCGAAACACCTTCCTCCACCTTTTCTTCTACTTTTCGTTCCGCTGTACGTTCTGCAGTGGTTCTTGCCGCTCTTTCCAGCCGGCGAAGAATGGATTGTGCCTGGGTTGTAGTGCATGCCAGGCCAAGTATCATAAGGGTAATCAGTAAACGTTTCATTTTCAGTTCTCCAGTTTTACTAAAATTTGTGATCCGGTAATATTCCTGTTTTCATCCAGGGTTTCGGATTTAATACTTCCCAGGCCCCGGGCGTACCAATTGCGTGTTGTGGACGTGGATCTGCAGCCAAAAACACGGGCTTCGGTTGTCATTTCAACAATGTAACACTTAAATGTTCCGGCCGGTGTTTTCAGTTCTTCACGTCCGGTAACTTTGTGAGACAGGATCTCAGATGTAAAAGACAGTTCCTGACCTACAGCCAGGCGTGACCGAATATGGGGAACATCTCCGGGAACCCCCATGATACCAACGGTACCGAATGATGCAGAAACATTGCCATTTTCTATAGAAACGGTCATATCTGCAGGCTCGAACAAAAGCTGACGGTCGCTGGCAAAGACAGATGTATGGAGTAATTTCCGTTAGATTCTTCAACATTTTTTACGGTAATCCGGGTATAACCGGAAGTTTCTCCGTCGTTCCCGTAATACAAAAATATGGTCTTTGCGCATGAAGGGCCAATCCGGAAAACAATAGCAGCGTGAAAATGTACAGGCGTTTCATTATCAATCAGGTTAAGTTGTTAGCTTACTCACAAATATACATTTTTGTTTTCTGAATTATTATATTTGCCGTATGAAAAATACACTCTTATTACTTTGTACTTGCATTCTGTCCGCATGCCACGTTGATATTGAAACACAAATACACGAACTTACTGAGCAGATGACACTTGAAGAAAAAGTAGGTATGCTGCACGGTCAGACCATGTTTACTTCTTCCGGTGTGGAACGATTGAACATCGCACCCATAAAATACGCAGACGGTCCGTTCGGGATCCGTGAAGAACTGGAAACCCATTCATGGGCTCCTCTGCGACTGACCACAGACTCGGCGACTTTCTTTCCTACCGGCTCTGCCCTGGCGGCTACCTGGAGCGAAGAGATGGCCCGGCTTTACGGAAAAGGGATGGCAGAGGAAGCCAGGACACGCGGGAAAGACATGATACTCGGCCCGGCTATAAATATTCAGCGGATCCCCACAGGGGGCAGAACGTATGAGTATTTTAGCGAAGATCCCTTTTTGAGTGCCCGCCTGGCAGTAGGTTACGTGCATGGTGTTCAGGATAACGGGGCTGCCGCCTGCATAAAGCATTACGCTCTGAATAACCAGGAAAACAACCGGGGTATGGTAGATGTACGGGTAAGCGAACGTGCCATGCGGGAGGTCTATCTGCCGCCTTTCCGTGCTGCCGTGGAAGAAGCCGGAGCCTGGGGAGTTATGGCCGCCTACAACAAAGTGGACGGGTCGTGGTGTGCCGAAAACGAAATGCTGCTAAATCGGATATTGCGTGAAGAATGGGGCTTCCGGGGAATGGTCATATCTGACTGGGGCGGGACACACAGTACCGTAAAATCCGCACTGGCCGGTCTGGATGTGGAAATGCCGGGTGGCAGGTTCTTTGGCCAGGCTCTACTTGACTCGGTCCGCAGCGGAGCCGTCCCGGAAGAGGTGATCGATCAGAAAGTGGCCAATATCCTGCGGGTGCGGCTGAACATTGATACGGTGGAGGAAACATCCCATGAAACAGCCGTCAGTACACCCGAACACGGTCGGATGGTCTATGAAATTGCAACCAAAGCCATAGTATTGCTTAAGAACAAAGACGACCTGCTTCCACTTGATATTGAAAAACACAGCAAAATTGCCGTGATCGGGGACAATGCCATACGCAAACATGCCACAGGAGGCATCGGGGCCGGTGTGAAAGCCCGTTACGAAGTGACACCACTGGAAGCTTTGCAGAAAAAGATCGGGGATAGGACATCTTTGGTCTTTGCCCGGGGATACGAAAGTTTTTCCCGGAAAGACCGTGAACGCGGAGGCATTTTGGGGGGTGTTATGCTGACCGGAACGGGAGGCATGCTTTCCGGCAGTGCCACAGCCGGGGCGAAACTGGATGAAACGTTACTTGCCGAAGCGTTGGAAGCCGCCTCCGGAGCCGATCTGGTGCTTTTCTTTGCAGGGAACAACCGTGAAGTGGAAACGGAAGGAGCCGACAGAATGAACATCATTCTGCCTTCGTTGCAGGACGAGTTGATAAAGAAAATTGCGGAAGTCAATCCCCGGATCGTAACCGTGGTGGTAACCGGAGCTCCCGTAAATCTTACAACAATAGAAGCTTGCTCTCCCGCCATACTGGTATCCTGGTTCAACGGATCTGAAGGCGGGAATGCCCTGGCCGATGTATTGCTGGGCAACGTAGTGCCTTCCGGGAAGCTTCCCTTTACCTTCCCGGTACGACTGGAGGATTCTCCGGCTTACGCATTGAAAACTTACCCGAATTTTGACAAAGCTCTTTATACCGAGGATATTTACGTGGGGTACCGGTGGTTTAATGCCCAGAAGATCGACCCTCTCTATCCGTTCGGTCACGGTTTGTCCTATACGACTTTCGGTTATGCTTCCATGGAAACGGGAAAAGAAATTTACGATACCCGGGAAGTGATAAAAGTAACGTTCCAACTGAAAAACACGGGAAATTATGCTTCAGAAGAGGTTGTGCAGTTATATGTACACAGGCCCGAATCCAATGTGGAATGGCCTGAAAAAGAATTGAAAGCTTTCAAAAGGGTATCGTTGGCTCCTGGTGAATCTGCCAAAGTCACATTGGAAATCCCTGCCGAAAGACTACAATATTGGAATGAGACGACTGACGAGTGGGTTCCCGACCCCGGTAAAATTGAACTTTTACTGGGAACTTCATCCCGGGATATTAAACTTAGAAAAACCATTTCAATCCGTTCTTAATGGATCCTTTTTCCTAACTTTGCGCGGTTTTTAGTATAAAAAAATGAGCAAAGCACGAATCATTCTGGAAGACGGGACAGTATATGAGGGGAGATCATTCGGTTATGAAAGATCCGTATCCGGGGAAGTGGTATTCAATACGGCAATGACCGGGTATCCCGAGTCCCTGACGGATCCGTCCTATGCAGGACAGATCCTCGTGATGACATACCCCCTGGTTGGAAATTACGGGGTTCCCGAAAGAACTTTGATGCAGAACGGGCTTTCCCGCTATATGGAAAGCGAGAAAATACACGTTGAGGGTCTGGTTGTCTTTGATCACAGCTCTGGGTACAGCCACTGGAACGCCATGGAAAGCCTGGATCAATGGCTTAAAGAGGAGAATATCCCTGGTGTTTACGACATTGATACGCGTGCCCTGACCAAATTGCTCCGTGAAAAAGGATCCATGAAAGGAAAGCTGGTGATCGGAGACGATGACTCGCAAAAGAGACCATTTACCGATCCTAACCTCATTAACCAGGTAGAACGTGTTTCCTGCCGGGAGGTCATAACCTACGAAGGGAGCCCCGGGGCCAGGAAAGTTGTTTTGCTGGATTGTGGTGTCAAACACAACATCATACGTTGTCTGCTCAAAAGGGGAGTAACCGTAATAAGGGTCCCCTGGAATTACGATTTCAACACAATAGAACACGATGGCGTATTTATAAGCAACGGACCCGGTGATCCTGCCATGTGCCGGCCCATTGTAAAACATTTGAAAAAGGCTCTGGAAGGAAACAAGCCGGTATGTGGCATTTGTATGGGCAACCAGCTCCTGGGTCTTGCCGCAGGGGGAAAGGTTTATAAAATGAAATACGGGCATCGGGGACACAACCAGCCTGTACGCCATGCAGATACGGGGAAGTGTTACATTACTTCACAAAATCACGGGTTTGCCCTGGATACTGCCAGCCTGGGTGATGAGTGGGTGCCCTTGTATACAAACCTCAATGACGGCACCAACGAAGGGATCCGGCACAGATCAAAACCATTCTTCACTTCCCAGTTCCATCCGGAAGCGGCCAGCGGCCCTACAGATACCTTGCCCATTTTTGATGAATTCATAGAATTGTTATAGCCTTATGAAGATAGAGAAGATACTGGTACTCGGCTCGGGAGCTCTTAAGATAGGAGAGGCGGGAGAATTTGATTATTCCGGATCTCAAGCCCTGAAAGCCATTCGGGAAGAAGGCATAAAAACGGTTCTGATCAATCCCAATATTGCCACAGTTCAGACATCAGAAGGGATTGCCGACTCTGTATACTTTTTGCCGGTTACGCCTTTTTTTGTGGAACAGGTCATTAAAAAAGAAAAACCGGGTGGTGTTCTTCTTGCCTTTGGGGGACAGACGGCTCTGAATTGCGGTGTAGAACTTTATAAATGCGGGGTTTTTGAAAAATACGGTGTGAAAGTACTGGGAACACCCATCAGCGCCATTATAGAAACAGAAGATAGGGATCTTTTTGTCAAAAAACTGGACCAGATCCATATTAAGACCATTCAGAGTGTTGCAGTCAATACCATGGAAGAGGCCATAAATGCTGCAGAAAGGCTGGGATATCCCGTCATATTGCGGGCGGCCTACGCGCTGGGAGGACTCGGCTCTGGTTTTTGTGACAATCGGGAAGGATTGACAATTTTGGCAGAAAAGTCCTTTGCGTTTGCTTCTCAGGTACTGGTGGAGAAAAGCCTGAAAGGCTGGAAAGAAATCGAATACGAAGTTGTCCGGGATAAATACGATAATTGCATCACGGTATGCAACATGGAGAACTTTGACCCCCTGGGGATTCATACCGGTGAAAGCATAGTTGTTGCCCCCACGCAGACACTCAACAACAGCGAATGCCAGCACCTTCGGGAAATGGCAATAAAGATTATCCGGCATATTGGGATCGTGGGTGAGTGTAATATTCAGTATGCCCTGGATACAGCCAGTGAAGATTACCGTGTCATTGAGGTGAATGCCCGCTTAAGCCGTTCCTCGGCCCTGGCCTCCAAGGCTACCGGTTATCCGTTAGCATTTGTGGCAGCTAAACTTGCCCTGGGATACGGGCTCCATGAATTGAAAAATTCAGTTACAAGGACAACTCCGGCCTTTTTTGAGCCGGCCCTGGATTATGTGGTATGCAAAATTCCGCGCTGGGACCTGGGAAAATTTCAGGGAATAGCCAAAGAGATCGGGAGCAGCATGAAATCCGTGGGAGAAGTCATGGCCATAGGGCGTACTTTTGAGGAAACCATTCAGAAAGGATTGCGCATGATCGGGCAGGGAATGCACGGATTTATGGAAAACAGGGACCTGGTGGTAGAAGATATTGACAAAGCCCTGCGGGAACCTACCGATATGAGGATCTTTGTAATCAGCAAAGCCATGAAGGCCGGTTATACCGTGGAACAGATCTATGAACTGACCCGGATAGACAGGTGGTTCCTGCAAAAACTCATGGGAATCATTCAAACCGGCAGGGCTTTGGAAAAAACAGCTCCACCGGATGACATAAACGGAGGCGGTTGGGGAGAGCAGCAGCGGGATTTGCTAAAACGGGCAAAACGCCAGGGCTTTTCCGATTTTCAGATTGCACGTGCTTTGTGGAAAAACAAGATGACACAGGAACATCCCCTGCAAGTCCGTTCTTTGAGGAAAAACCTGGGAATTGTTCCGGTTGTCAAACAGATAGACACATTGGCGGCGGAATACCCGGCCCAAACAAATTACCTGTATCTTACCTACGGAGGAACGGAACATGATATTATTTACGAAAAAGACGGGCGATCCATTGTTGTCCTGGGATCAGGAGCGTATCGCATTGGCAGTTCCGTTGAGTTTGACTGGTGCGGGGTACAAGCCCTTTTGACCATTCGTAAAGAAGGGTGGCGCTCGGTAATGATCAATTACAACCCGGAAACGGTATCTACCGATTACGATATGTGTGACCGTCTTTACTTTGACGAACTGACCAACGAGCGGGTTATGGATATTGTGGAACTGGAAACGCCCAAAGGGGTGATCATATCCACCGGGGGCCAGATCCCCAACAACCTGGCAGTAATACTGGATAAGCAGCAGGTTCCCATTCTGGGGACTCCCGCCCTCTATATTGACAACGCCGAAGACCGCCATAAATTTTCGGCCATGTTGGACCGTATTGACGTGGATCAGCCCCGTTGGAAGGAGCTTTCTTCTTTGAAAGACGTGGAGCGTTTTGTAAAGGAAGTGGGATTCCCTGTTTTGGTCAGGCCCAGTTATGTGTTGAGCGGTGCGGCCATGAACGTTTGTTCCAATTTTGAAGAAATGGAACGTTTTCTGAAACTGGCAGCCAATGTGAGCAAACAGCACCCGGTTGTGGTGAGCCAGTTCATAGAAAATGCCAAGGAAGTGGAAATGGATGCGGTGGCCCGGGACGGCCAGATTATAGCTTATGCCATAAGTGAACACGTGGAATTTGCCGGGGTACATAGCGGAGATGCTACCATTCAGTTCCCGCCCCGAAAGCTGTACGTGGAAACCGTAAGACGCATTAAAAAGATCAGCCGCCAGATAGCCCGGGAACTTCATATCTCAGGCCCGTTCAATATTCAATACCTGGCTAAAGGAAACGAGATCAAGGTCATTGAATGCAACCTGCGTGCTTCCCGCAGTTTTCCCTTTGTCAGCAAAGTCCTTAAGATCAATTTTATTGAAATGGCTACCCGGATTATGCTGGGTCTTAAGGTGGATCGTCCGGGCAAGAATGAATTTGACCTGGAGTATGTAGGGATTAAAGCTTCCCAGTTTTCATTCAACCGGTTGCAGAAAGCGGACCCTGTCCTTGGAGTGGATATGGCATCTACCGGAGAAGTAGGCTGTATTGCCGAAGACACCCCGGAAGCGATCCTTATAAGCATGTTGGCAGTCGGATACAGGATTCCCGCCAAAAATATACTGCTTTCCACGGGAACACCCCGGCAGAAAGTGGATTTGTTAAATGCCGCTGCATTATTACATACGAAAGGATACCGTTTGTATGCAACGGGAGGCACCTACAGGTTTTTGAAAGAAAACGGGATCCCCAGCCAGCGTGTATTCTGGCCCAGTGAAAGCGACAAGCATCCGCAGGCCCTGGAGATGTTACACCGCAAAGAAATAGATATGGTTGTCAATATTCCGCGTGACCTCACTTCAGGCGAACTGGACAACGGGTATAAGATCCGCAGGGCAGCGATAGATTTGAATATTCCATTGTTAACCAACGCCCGTCTTGCAGATGCATTTATTACGGCTTTCTGTTCTCTTTCTGTTGAAGATATTCATATTAAGAGTTGGCAGGAGTACTAAATTTTTGCATTTACCAAAATTACACCTATCTTTGCAGCCCGCATTTTTATGCGGAATACGTTCATTTTATTGATAAACACCAAATTAACAACCAATGCCTGGATTAATTGGAAAGAAGATCGGAATGACTTCGGTTTTCGACAGCAACGGGAAAAACATTCCCTGCACTGTTATTGAGGCTGGTCCGTGTGTAGTTACGCAAATCCGTACGGAAGAACGAGATGGTTATGCCGCCGTACAACTTGCCTATGACGAGAAAAAAGAAAAACACACCAGCGCGGCCCTACAGGGCCATTTTAAAAAGGCAAATACCACACCTAAGCGCAAATTGGCGGAATTCCCCAATGATTTCGACAAAGAATTGAACTTAGGCGACACTGTGTCCGTGACAGATATTCTGGACCCCAGCCTGATTGACTGGGTAGATGTGAGCGGAATCTCCAAAGGGAAAGGATTTCAGGGCGTTGTAAAACGCTATGGCTTTGCCGGGGTGGGAGGACAAACTCACGGACAACACAACCGGCTCCGTGCTCCGGGTTCTCTGGGAGCATCTTCATGGCCTTCCCGTGTTTTCAAAGGAAAACGTCTGGCCGGCCGTATGGGAGGAGACAAAGTTAAGATTTTCAATCTCAGGGTAATTAAGATCATTCCCGAGAACAATCTTTTAGTCGTTAAAGGATCCGTTCCCGGTGCCAATGGTTCTTATGTAATTGTGGAGGTATAGTTGTATGGAAATTTCAGTTTATAAAATTGACGGTCAGGATTCCGGAAAGAAAGTAGTTCTTGACGATATCGTTTTTGGTATAGAACCAAACAACCACGCAATCTACCTTGATGTGAAACAGTATCTGGCCAATCAACGCCAGGGTACCCATAAGACTAAGGAACGCTGGGAAATTGCCCACAGCACAAAGAAGATCATTCGCCAAAAAGGTTCCGGAGGCGCACGTCACGGAAGTTTAAAAGCGGGGATATTTGTTGGCGGTGGCAGGATCTTTGGCCCTCAGCCAAGGGATTACCGTTTCAAACTCAACAAAAAGCTTAAACAACTGGCCCGTCGTTCGGCATTGTCTTACAAAGCACAAGAACAGGCCATTACCGTACTTGAGCCTTTTAACATGGAAGCTCCCAAAACCAAAGACTTTCTTGCTATATGCAAAAACCTTCAGGTAGAAGGGAAAAAAGTCCTGATGGTGCTTCCCGATAACAACAACAATATTTACCTGTCGTCCCGTAATGTGGAAAAAGCAAAAGTGATCACGGTCAATGAGCTGAACACTTACGACATAGTCAATGCACAGAACCTTATTCTGATAGAAGGGGTTGAGACTTTGATCAATGAGCAATTAGGGACAACTCAATCTGCCTGACGATGAATATTTTAATAAAGCCTTTAATTACCGAAAAAATGACGATTCAAGGCGAAAAATTGAATCGTTACGGATTTATTGTTGACCGCAAAGCCAACAAGTTGCAAATTAAGCAAGCGGTTGAGAACATGTATGGAGTTACCGTGGTAGACGTGAACACAGTGAACTATCATGGAAAACGGAAAAGCCGTTATTCAAAGGCAGGGTTCCTTACCGGACGTGCCAATCATTTCAAGAAGGCGTACATAACGCTGGGAGGTGAAGACAAAATTGATTTCTACAGCAATATTTAAGCTATGGCAGTACGTAAATTTAAACCGGTAACACCCGGTCAAAGACATAAACTCATAAGCGCATACGATGACATTACCTGCAGCGTTCCCGAAAAATCGTTGCTGGCTCCCAAAAAGAGCTCAGGCGGACGGAACAACCAGGGCAAAATGACCATGCGCTATATGGGAGGCGGGCACAAACGTCAGTACCGTATTATTGATTTTTTACGGGAAAAAGACCAGTATTCCGCCACAGTGAAAACGATTGAATACGACCCCAACCGCAGTGCACGCATTGCTTTGGTTGCTTATGCAGACGGTGAAAAACGCTATATCATAGCACCTAACGGTTTGCAGGTAGGACAGAAAATTGAATCCGGTCCCGGTGTTCCTCCGGAAATCGGCAATACACTCCTATTGTCCGAGATACCTCTTGGAACATTGGTACATAATGTGGAATTACATCCCGGTCAGGGAGCGGCCATGGCACGTAGTGCCGGCGCATACGCACAGTTGACTGCCAGGGAAGGGAACCATGCCATCCTTCGTCTGCCTTCGGGTGAAACAAGAATGGTGCTGATCACCTGCCGTGCGACTGTCGGAACTGTTTCGAACCCCGACCACAGTCTTGAGAAACACGGTAAAGCCGGAAGAAAAAGATGGCTTGGCCGCCGTCCACGTAACCGTGGTGTGGCTATGAACCCCGTAGATCACCCCATGGGAGGTGGAGAAGGTCGCGCCTCCGGCGGACACCCGCGTTCACGTAAGGGAATACCCGCCAAAGGGTACAAGACCCGTAATCCCAAAAAGAATTCCAGGAAATTCATTATCGAAGACAGAAGGAAAAAATAACCGGATAAAATTTGCAATATGAGTCGTTCATTAAAAAAAGGTCCTTTCATTGAAGCAAGTCTTGAAAAGAGAATTCTTGCCATGAATGAAGGCAAAATAAAGAAAGAAGTCCTGAAAACCTGGTCAAGGGCCAGTGTGATTTCTCCCGACTTTGTAGGCCATACGGTTGCCGTGCATAACGGAAACAAATTCATTCCGGTATATGTAACCGAAAATATGGTCGGTCATAAATTTGGTGAATTTGCGCCCACCCGTACATTTAAGGGTCACTCGGGCAATCGTTAACAGCAAAAAAAGAGAACACTAATGGGAGCTCGAAAAAGAAAAATGGCCGAACGCCAAAAAGAAATAAGGAAACAAACAGCTTATGCAAAGCTGAATAATGTTCCTACATCCCCCCGGAAGATGCGTCTTGTCGCTGATCTGATCCGGGGCGTTGAAGTAAACCGTGCTTTGGATATTTTAAAATATACAAAGAACGAACCTTCCATACGTCTTGAAAAACTTCTCAAATCGGCCGTAGCCAATTGGGAAGGCAAGAATGAAGAAGAAAGGAAAGAGTTGGAAAGCGGAAACGTTATTGTAAAAAGCATTACCGTGGACGGTGGAAGAATTCTAAAAAGGATCCGGACTGCCCCCCAGGGACGTGCCGCAAGGATTCGCAAGCGCTCAAACCACGTGACTATAGTATTGGATAAAAAACAACAAAAAGTAAAAGAAGCATAATATGGGACAAAAAACTAATCCTATCAGTAACCGTGTAGGCATAATCCGTGGTTGGGATTCAAGCTGGTGCGGAAGTTATGCAGAACGATTGGCCGAAGATGCCAAGATCCGGCAGTACCTTACTACCCGTTTGGCAAAGGCCAGTCTCTCACGCGTTGTGATTGAACGGACCCTGAAGCTCATTACTGTGACTATCCATACAGCCCGTCCCGGTATTATTATCGGTAAAGGGGGTCAGGAAGTGGAGAAACTGAAAGAGGAGCTTAAGAAAATTTCCAATAAAGAAGTACAGATCAACATTTTTGAAGTTAAACGTCCCGAACTGGACGCGACCATTGTTGCCAACAACATAGCCCGTCAGATTGAAGGTCGTGTTTCATACCGCCGTGCCATTAAAATGGCTATGGCTTCCACCATACGTATGGGAGCCGAAGGGATCAAGGTATTAATAGGTGGTCGTCTGGGCGGAGCCGAAATGGCACGTCGGGAACTGTTCAAGGAAGGCCGTACACCTTTACATACATTCCGGGCCGATATAGATTACGCACTTGCCGAGGCACATACGAAAGTAGGCGTGCTGGGGATCAAAGTGTGGATCTGTAACGGGGAAGTATATGGAAAACGTGATTTGTCCCCCAACATCGGAACAGCCGCATCTGCTGCCGGAACAGGCAATATGCCTTCTGACAGGCGCGGAGGACGAGGTGGCAGAGATCGTGATCGTCGTGGTGGTGACCGCAGGAGCGGAAGAGGCGGAGATCAAAGAGACAATCGCGGTGGAGACCGCAGAGACGGAAGAAGGGACAGAGGCCAGCGCCAATAGTGCAACGCACACTTGATGCATAGTACTGGCATTCAGCACGATAACAAAAAGCACCCCCGGGGGTGCTTTTTTGTTATGTAACAGCAGATCAGGCAAATGCATCAAGTGTGCGTTGCACTATTTCTGCCATGCGGCAGCACCAGATTCAGCACAACACCCAGAAGAGCTGCCAATCCAATGCCGGTCATGGAAAAATTGCCGACAGATAAAGCAGCACCTCCGATCCCCACAGTCAGGATGAGGGAAACGATGATCAAATTTCTTGTGTTTGAGAAATCTATTCTGTTGGTAATCATATTGTTTATCCCGATAGATGCAATACTTCCAAATAACAACAACATGATGCCACCCATTACGGCCTGGGGTATGGTGCATAGTACTGCGTTCACTTTTCCTATCACAGAGAATAATATGGCCGTGACGGCTGCTACGCGAAGAACATAGGGGTTGGAAACTTTAGTAAGCGTTATGGCTCCGGTTACTTCTGAATAAGTAGTAACGGGAGGTCCTCCGGCAAGACCGGATAGGAAGCAGGCTACCCCGTCACCCAACATCGTTCTGTGCAGCCCCGGATCTTTGACATAGTCCTTGCCGGTCACTGCACCTATGGCATATACATCACCAATATGTTCTATGACAGGAGCAATTGCCACAGGAACCAGGAAAAAAATGGCAGGCAATGAAAAAGAAGGTCTGGTAAAAGAAGGAAGCGCTATCCACGCGGCTTCTTTGACAGGCGACAAATCTATCCCCCGAAAGATCCAGGCAACCACGTATCCGGCAACTATGCCGGCCAGGATGGGAATAAGTTTTAGCATGCCTTTTCCCAGCAAACTGACCAGTACGGCAACCGTAAGTGACACGCCGGCAAGCAACCAGTCAGACCCGGCCATGTTTACCCCGGTAGAAGCCAGGGAAAGGCCAATGAGTATGATTACGGGCCCTATCACAATAGGGGGGAATAATTTTCCGATAAACCCCGGACCCCATATTTTTACAGCCAGACTCATAAGGCCATAAACCAAACCAACGGCCGCGATTCCCGACATGGTACCCGGCATTCCATAAAGCTCTGTGGCTTTGATAATAGGGGCAATGAAGGCAAAGCTGCTACCCAGAAAAACAGGCACTTTTCCTTTGGTGATAAGATGGAAAATCAGCGTACCGATTCCTGCCGCGAACAATGCTATGGAAGGATCCAGTCCAACCAAAAGCGGAACAAGTACGGTTGCTCCAAAGGCGACAAACAGGTATTGTACGCCAATAACCGTTTCCTTAATTTTTGTTTTCAAGAACATAAAGATAATTACTTTATACTAACTTTGTATGATATGAAAATCGCTTATTTATCTGTTTTTTATCCTTATCGCGGAGGAATTGCGCAATTTAATGCAAATCTTTACCGCGAACTGGAAAAATCACACCAGGTTAAAGCGTTTAATTTTAAAAGGCAATACCCCAAAATTCTTTTCCCCGGGAAAACCCAACACATTCCCAAAGACGATAAGGCCCTATTCATTGAAAGTACACCGGTACTGGATTCCATTAATCCTTTTTCATACGGTCGTACCGCAAGACAGATACTGAAATACAATCCCGATCTTCTTTTAATGCGTTACTGGATGCCTTTTTTTGCTCCGTCTCTGGGCTGGGTTGCGCGTCGATTAAAACATAAAGGATGCACCGTAGTATCCATTGTTGACAATTTGGTGCCGCATGAGAGAACTTTTATGGACAAAGCGCTGTCCCGCTGGTTTTTAAAGCAAAACCACGGGTGTATTGCCATGAGCCGGACAGTCCGGGACGACATACTGTCACTTGATCCCAAGCTCCCCTATCTGCTGAAAGCGCATCCCCTGTACGATCATTTTGGAGCGCCGATCCCATCGACAGAGGCAAAAAAACAACTCGGCCTGGATCCGAATAGAAAGACATTGTTGTTTTTCGGCTTCATAAGGGATTACAAGGGCCTGGACCTGCTGCTGGATGCATTTGCGGATCTGGGGAATACGTATCAATTGGTTATTGCCGGAGAAAGTTACGGGAGTTTTGAAAAATACGGGAAACAAATCCGTGATTTACCCGATCCGTCTTCAGTTAAGGTGTTTAACAGGTATATTGCCGATTCGGAAGTCCCCGCGATTTTCTCTGCCGCTGATGTCTGCGTCCTGCCATACCGTACAGCCACGCAAAGCGGGATCTCCGCCATGGCTTATCATTATGAGGTGCCTTTGATCGTAACTCCTGCAGGGGGCCTGGCTGAAGCCGTGGAAGGTCCCGGAACCGGCCTGGTGGCGGCCGGAACCGATGCCCGCTCGGTGGAGCTTGCCATTAGAAAATTTTTCAGTATGGACAGGAATCCTTTCAGGGAAAGCATCCGGAAAGAAAAGGAGATCCTTACCTGGGAACATTTTGCGGCGGAAATAACCGATTTTGTAAATAAAGTAAAACCAAAACCCGTATAAACCATGAAAAAATCACTACTAATTCTATTATTGGGCTTCTTAGTGGCCTGTTCATCCAATCCAATGAAAAACAATCCTTTATTGCAGGAGTATAACACTCCTTTCCAAACTCCCCCGTTTGATCAGATAAAAACGGAGCATTTCATGCCTGCCGTTCGGGAAGCCATGGAACAAAACCGTGCGGAAATTGACGCCATTGTCAACAACCGGGAAGAGCCTACTTTTGAAAACACTATAGCTGCCTATGACAGGGCCGGAGACCTGCTCTCCCGTGTTACAGCTGCTTTCTTTACCCTGAACCGTTCGGACACCAATGAAGAATTACAGGCATTGGCCCGTGAGATCACCCCTGAACTGACAAAACACCGTAACGAGATCCAGCTGAATCCCGTTCTTTTTGAAAGAATTGACTGCCTTTACCAGAAACGGGACTCTTTGGACCTGGATGCACAGCAAATGAGAACCCTGGAAAAATACTATGATGATTTTGTCAGGGGCGGTGCTGCTCTGTCGGATGAAGACAAAGAAATACTGAAGGACATAAATACACAGCTTTCCAACCTGAGCCTTCAATTTGGCCAAAACCTCCTTGCCGAGACCAACGACTTTAAAATGGTCGTAGAGAACGTGGAAGATCTTGCCGGTCTTCCTGAAAGCAACGTTCGTGCAGCCGCCAGCCTGGCCGAGTCTCTTGGTATGGAGGGTAAATACGTCTTCACCCCCAACAAACCTTCCTGGATCCCTTTCCTGCAATACGTACACAACCGTGACCTGAGAGAAAAATTGTACAAAGGGTATTATATGCGTGGTGACAACAATAACGCAAACGACAATAAAGAGATCATAAGTAAGATAGTCAACCTTAGGGTACGCAGGGCAAAGCTTTTGGGATTTGACACATACGCCGACTTTGTTCTGGTAAACAACATGGCCAAAACCCCGGAAGCTGTATATTCCTTCCTTCAAAGAGTCTGGGACCCGGCTTTACGGGTGGCTAAAGAAGAACTGGCAGCCATGCAGAAAATTGCCGATCGCGAAGGTGCCGGGTTCAAACTGGAAAGCTGGGACTGGTGGTATTATGCCGAGAAACTGCGTAAAGAAAAATACGATCTGGACGAAAACGAGATCAAACCATACCTGAAACTGGAAAACGTCAGGAACGGGTTGTTTTACGTCGCCAACAACCTTTACGGGTTGACCTTTGAAAAACGGACTGACATTCCTCTTTACAATCCTTCTGTGGAAACCTTTGAGGTTAAAGACCGGGATGGCAGCCACCTGGCTATATTATACCTGGATTATCCTACAAGGGCCGGGAAAAATGCCGGAGCCTGGTGTTCCGGTTTGCGCGGTTACCGGAAAAATGCCGATGGGACCGAGCAATTTCCCCTGGTAACGGTTACCACTAATTTCCCTGCCCCTGTGGACGGAGAGCCCGTTCTTTTAAGCTGGGACGAAGCCGAGACCTTGTTCCACGAATTCGGACATGCTTTGGACGGATTCTTTGGACGCGGGGATTACGACCGTATTTGCGGTGCGTTGCCTCGTGATATGGTGGAATTGCCTTCACAGATCAACGAACATTGGGCCATTCAGCCGGCAGTGCTGAAGGAATATGCCCTGCATTACCAAACAGGAGAACCCATGCCTGAAGAACTTATTGAACGGCTGGTAAATAGCAGTCATTTCAACCAGGGCTTTATGACCGTTGAATTCATTGCAGCCGCATTGCTTGATATGGAATGGCATTCAGCCGGTGAAGAGCAGGAATACGATGTAAATGAATTTGAAAAGAAGGCCCTGAAAAAATACGGGCTGATTGACGAAATCCTTCCACGTTACCGTTCCACGTATTTTTCACATATCTTCAACGGGGGATATGCCGTAGGGTATTATGTATACCTGTGGGCCGAGATCCTGGATGCTGATGCTTTTGATGCCTTTAAGGAAACCGGTGATATTTTTGATCCCGAAACTGCCGGAAAATTCCGGAAATACATTCTTACCGAAGGTGGCTGGGACGAGCCCATGAAACAGTATATTCGTTTCCGTGGTTCAGAACCCAACGAAAATCCCTTACTTCGTAACCGTGGTTTATTGTAAGACGTTTATGAAATACAAATTGTTTTTTCTGATGCTGGGGGTGTGGGCTGTAGCTGCTTGCACCCAGCCGGCAACGCATTCCGCAATCCCGGTGGTTTCTCCGGAGTCTGTGGGACTGAATCCGGAGCATCTTGTCCTTGTGGATCAGGTGATAGGGGAGGCGATCCGGGCCGAGGATATCCCCGGTGCCGTGTTGGCTGTTATTCGCCATGACCGGATAGCCTACCTGAAAGCATACGGGAACCGGCAACTGGTACCCGACACCCTTCCCATGACCCTGGAAACGGTCTTCGATCTGGCTTCGGTCAGCAAATGCGTGGGAACGACCTTAAGCATCATGCAATTGGTGGAAAGAGGTCAACTCCGTCTGATGGATCGTGTAGATCAGTACCTGCCCGGTTTTCAACCCTGGACGGATCCTAAAACAGGGAGAAACGTAAATATTACAATCGAAGACCTGATGACCCATACATCCGGACTTCCTCCTTACGGCCCCACACCAGAGTTAATAGAGCGTTACGGGTCCCCCTCTCCGCAAGGCCTGATGGAATACATCTGTCAATGTCCCAGGGATTTCAAACCCAAAACGGGGTATCAGTACAGTTGCCTGAATTTCATCACCTTGCAGAATGTTCTGGAGAAGATTACCGGGGTGACACTGGCCGAATACGCACAGAAAAACGTCTTTGATCAACTCGGCTTAAAACATACTACATATATGCCTCAAGGAGAAACTCTGGCATTATGTGCTCCTACGGAGCTGCAAGAGGACGGGCTCCCGTTGGTCGGGAAAGTGCACGATCCGCTGGCACGGTTGATGAACGGAGGAAATTCAGGAAACGCCGGTGTCTTTTCCAATGCCACGGACCTGGCCGTTATCGCTGTGGCCCTGCTCAACGGAGGGGAAGTGAACGGGAAACGCATCCTGGGGCCCCTTACGGTCAAAGCTATGGCACGGGTACCGGAAGGTGTAGCTGCCTTTGGGCGCACCCTTGGCTGGGGACGTGCAGGCTCCTGGAACGGAAACCTTTTCAATCCGAACACAGTATACGGGCATACGGGATATACGGGAACGAGCATGGTTATTGACCCCGAGTCTGATACAGCCGTCATATTGCTGGCCAACCGCGTCCATCCTTACGATGACGGGGCTGCTGTCAGCATGCGCACCCGGGTGGCAAATATTGTTGCAGGGGCAATTGTGGAATGATATGAAAAAGTTTTGTATTCTGTTTGTTATTATGACCGTTGCTTTTTCTTCTGGTCATGCACAAACGGTTTTCCTGGACATTGATGATACCAGGCCCTATACAGAAATCTATATGTTCCCGGCTTATATGACCGGTACCATTCAGTTTGAAGACGGAACGGCTTATACGGGTCAGTTGAACATTTTGCTTGCTTCTTCAACGCTGTGTTTTCTGGATGAAGACGGAAATCCCGATATTTTGCAGGACATGAGCCGGGTGACGGCTGTTTCCATAGGCAGGAATTATTTTATTCCATTGTTGGAGCATTATATCCAGATACTTGATACGGACGGGAATGTTATGTTCGGAGTAGAGCAATTCCTGGAACTGGAAGCCGAAAAGCGTTACGGAGCATTTGGCCGTGAGGAAAAATCTCCAAACGTTCCCATTGAGAAAAGGAACCTGAGAAGCGAAGGATTTAATGTATCAACGGGAGGCCGGTTTTTGGCAGGGGAATCAACTCCTTATACCGTTCATCAGAATGCATATTTGATTAGGAATAAGAAGGCATATGCTTTGACCGAAAGAAATTTCAGAAGGTTTTTCCCCGGAAAGAAAGCACTTATTGAACAGTATGCAAAGGATCATTCCCTGGATTATTCCAATCCGGATGAAGCCCTGATGTTGTTTAAATTTCTTACTGTTCAGTAACTGTAACAGGATCCTTAAGACCGCCCCATTGCAGATTTGTTTTGCGGGCGGTTTTTTTTGCAATTTTTCTCATGTCCAAATCCACAGGCGAGGTAATAAACTCGGGTATATTGAATGAATACAGAGTTTCCGGATAGTATTTTGCGGGATCTTTCTGAGGGAGTAGAAAAGGTTTTCCGGTGTTCCCGTTTTCATCAATGAATGCTAAATACAAACGGGTATACAATCCGTCTCCTCTGCGACTGGAAAAGACCATCCAGCGGGAATTACTGCTCCAACTGTGATAACTGTCAACATGGGGGCTGTTAATTCCCTCCAACAGCTGCCATTCTCCGGTTCGCAGATCCAAAAGACCCAGGTCTGCTTCCGTGTGCCAAATTGGGAATGTTCCGTAATCGGTCAGGGTAAACATCAGATATTTTCCGTCGTAAGAAGGACGGGGGAATGTGAGGCTTTTGTCTATTCGGGGAGCGTTTAACAATGTGTCAACCGTTGCTCCGAATGTAGCGGTTTCCGGATCAAAAGCAATGCTGCATAAAGCATAACGGACCTCTTTATAATCTTGTGGCATATTTTGATAATCAGCAACGCAGAAATAGAGGGTTTTCCCATCCGGAGAAAATGCAGGAAACGTTTCAAAATGTTCCGTAGTAAGGTGTTTGGAGGAGATCAGCCGGTTTTGTTCGGTGTCATAGATTACAACATCTGAAGCCGTGTCATACACTTCAATTCTTCGTCCGGGATCCATAGGGAACATTTGACGCGTAGTATTTACCGAGTATGCAATGAAACGTCCTGAGGGATGCCAGTATGGATATACGCAATTTGAAAGTGTTTCCGGAGTTTTTGTGTTATAGACTTCCAGGTTCCCGTCTTTTAAAATAATGGTTCCCGATTCTGATCCTCTCAAATGCAGGTTGAAAAAATCCGGATCTCCGCGATTGACGGAATGACAGTTCATACACGTTTCGGGGAGCAAGGTGTTTACCAGGATCGTTTTTTGCTTGTATGATTGAAGGTCTCTCTGGTAGATTCCCATCCTGCTGTAAAGCTCATATCCGGGGGCTATCAGGCGATATACAAGACCGTGATCAATGGGGTGTTCGCTGATATATATGGGGAAAGAAGTGTGTTGTATCCACTTGTCTTCTTTCAGGATTTTCAGTGTTACAGAAATGCTATCTCCTTTATTGGCGTTTAATAATTCAGTCCATTTGTTTTTTGGTATAGTAATATTTTTTCTGCCTTTAACGCGGAACAAATTTCCCCGTGTTCCTGAAAATTCTGCTATTACTGCTGTATAAGAAATATCCTGCGGGGCGAAGTTCAGCGGAGCTATTGTGGAGGGAACCGTTACATACGTGTAATCTGGGAAAATTGCGGGAATGGCAGTTGACGGAACCTGGGTTGACGTATTGGGAATACAGCCTGTAAAGTGAAGCAGGGAGATCAATATTAAAGATACCGGGAAGATCCGTTTCATGAGATTAAAATATGAAATAAAGGTAATACCAATACGTGTGTCCAAAAGGTTTTTCCAAAATTGCACGGGCCTGTTTTTCTGAAGCAAGCGACATGGTTTTCATAAATTCAGTCAAGCCTTGCTTTATTTCCTGATCAAGCTCTTGTTGAGTTTGATTGAGGTTCCCGGCTTTCTGATACCACTCAAAGGCCATGGCCTGCTGATATGCCCAGGGTATCCGGGTATAATGCTGTTTTCCCGATTCATAGAATTCAGTTGCTTTTTCCCATTCTTTATTAAGAAGCGTATAGGCCATAAGATATTGGAAAGCAGTCTTATTGTCCGATTTTTTTTCAGTCAGATCTTTCAAGATGTTTAACATATTGGTCGAACCGAAAATTCTTTCCTTTGTAAGACGGTATTCTTGTAATATACTCCATTCGGGATGGTTCTCTAAAGAGGCATTATGAGACCAGTTGCGGTACAATAATGTTTTTTGCAGAAGGTCCAGGTATTTTTTTGCCACACCGTATTGTTCATTAATCAGGTTTGTCTGGGCAAGGCGTTGAATGCACCTGGCGCTTTTACGATGGTTGGGTATGGCTTCCATGGCCTCGAATACATAATGTTGTGCTTCGTTTACCAATCCCAAGTGGAAAAAGACTTCTGCAGTAGTGAGTGGAGAGGTGAAGTCTCCCCCGAATTCGGGAATGAGCCCTTCCGTTCCGTTTTGGAAATAATTGAACAACATATCTCCTGATTTTCCCGTTTTAACCAATGCCAGGTTCAGACATGTCATAGACATTGATGTGGAAGGCTGTTTTTTGCCGGCTTTCCTGATTATTGTTTCCCATTGCTGATTCCAGGCCATTTGATCGTATTCCAGCGATTCTTCCATGGCGGGATTGACCGCTTTACGCGCCAACAGAAACCCGCTGCCAAAAACTAAAAACAGGAATAACAGGGTCGTGACTAATTGTATACGGGATTTTCTAATAACAGGGATTTTTCCTGCCAGGATCACGGTTATTATTATCACCAGCCATGGAACATATTGAAGGTAGAACTTTTCGCCGGGATACCTGTAAAAACCGATTCCCAGGAAAAGGTGTTCCAGGGGATAAGGAGAAAGGAAAGCGGCCGTCAGGGGAAGGCCAATGGCAAGTACAATGACTTCGGTTGCAAGGAAAATTTGTCTTCGCTTTTTCACGTTTTTTTCCTGATTGTACAGCTCAAAACCCAGGATAAAAGCCAAATACAACAAAAAAGATCCCCCCACAGTCACATATAATAAAACAGCAAGAATGGCGATGCGTACCATATACGTGTTTTGATGCCGTATTTTGACTGTCAGTTGAACACTATACAGAGATATAAGCAAAGCGACAAGCGCACCCGTCATATAATTTGGATCGCACGAAAAGATCCATAATAAAACCGCAGGTATCAGTGAAAGGACCCGGCAGGAATTCTTTACCCCGATGACGGCCATAAGCTTGTTGATGCTTTGTTGTATCAGGACAATGAGCCCGGCAAGTATTAATGCCCCGGCCCAACTGAAAGCGTAAAATTGTGTTAGAAACGCACCCGCATAAGAAGCCAGACCCCCCGGATATGTTACGTGATCCAGAAAAAATGCTTTTGTATAAAAAAATAAATAGTATTGCTCACGGAACCAAATCATGCCGGGGGCACAAAGAAAGAAAAACAGAAAAATAACGGTTCCCAGTATTATGGGGACAGTCGCTCTAATGTGTCTGGAAAGATCATCCATAATAGGAAAAAAGAGCGGCCTGTTCTGACCGCTCTGTTCATAAAGTGTTACGAATAATTATTCAGCTTTGTCCCACCATACCGGATCACTCCAGATAGGCCCGTTCGCGTAAGTCAGGGCCAGCGGGTTTGAAAGTTCCACATTGTCTTTGTTGTAGTTGGTTTCGTGTGAACACTGGCTGTAACGGCGGAACCAATAGTTTTCCTGTGTGGGAGAAGTCCCGGGGATTTTATTGGTAGCAATAAACTCAGCAGGTCTGACGTAGTTAACATAAACCTGTCCGAAATTGCCAATGTTTCCGGCTCCGTAATTGAAGCGGCGCATATCGTTCCATGTTTCCACATGGATACCCATGGCAATGACTTTTTGCAACATAATGTCGGCCATAGTCAGTTCCCCGGCGTTTTGTGCGACGGCTCCACTGACCATGTAAGCATCAATCTCGGCCTGATTCATAGGCTGTTGGTCGGGGTTGTCTGTGCCTGTTGCAGACCAATCTTGCAATTTGGATTGCATACGTGCGAAACTGGCTCTGATTCCGTCCATATAAGCTGTATAAGCGGCTGCGGAGTTCCCCATACGCATATTAGCCTCGGCCTTAATGAAACACATTTCGTGATAAGTGAGGATGTCCGAATCGGAATCGGGACGTGCCCAGAAGGAACCGGTACCGGCGACAGTATTAAATGCTGAACTCGGGTAGTAATACATATCGTTTTCTGCACGACCGCCGGTCTGTGAAACAGCCAAGGCTCTCATATTCACGTAATTCAGGTCCATAATCTGCTTGTAGTCATTGGTGTTAATGTACAAACAGCCTTTTGGGTAGGTAACGCTCACAACATCCCCGTTCACGGTGTAGGGGAACCCTTCATGGTCAAAGAATGCCAATATCTGAGCCTTTTCAGTGGCATTGGTAATGGTGTAGTTTTTGTCAACGTTTGAAGAAGCTACGCTAGCATTTAGAAGGGCTCCATATATTCTTCTGGTTCCGTACATTACATCCACACCTTCATCCCGGGTCCATTCGTGATTCAGGATTTCTCCGGCATCAGATACCTGGATCTTGCTCATGCGGGCAGGGAACACCTTGCTCATTCGTGGATCAACTACTCCGGAACCTCTCAGGTTCTTGTGCAGATCAACATACCATTTGGTATAACGTTGTGTGCTTCCCCATGCCGCACAGTCCCATATTACACTTGTCTGATAAGGGTCGCCAACGGTGAAGTTGGTGTCCTGATCTCCTGCGTTGCTGTGTTTCATTATGGTACTTTCGCTGTTGGATTGCGGGGCTTTTGCCAAAGCATCCAGAACAGCCTGCGGGTCATAAAGTGTTGATTTTTTTGAAAGTTTGTTGAGCCAGCGGGCTTTCAAACCGTAGCACAATTTGATCCATTTCTGAACATCACCCTGGTTCCAGCTGTCACCTGCGGCAAGAGGTGTGGCACCTTCTTCCTGTGTCATGTTGAAATATTCTAGAGCCAGATCAATGCGTTCCATACATCCGTTAAAAATGGTCTGTCCGTCATCATATACGGGGGTAGGGTTACTTCCAAGAGGTTCTGAATAAGGCATTTCCCCGTACAGGTCGGCCATAAGCATGAATCCCATGGCATGCATCACATGAGCAGCTCCAATATAATGGTAAGCGCCTGTTTTTTCTGCGGCATTGATCATATCGTCAATGTTACATGCCGCTCCAATGAACCAGTTTTGGTAAGATGTAGTAGTGGAACTTTGATAAGGATCCCAGGCGGATAATTTTCCGTTGGAGGAAGTCGTTGAGGTCTGACTCATCAAACCGCCAATGGTGACGCCACGCATACAGGCAGAGCCCCATGCATACATATAATAGTGTTGAATCCAGGGGAGACGGCTTTCGACCGTAGCACTGGCATTGTTCGGGTTGTCCGGGTCTACGTTCACGTCCAACCAGTCGTTACAGCCGGTTATCCCTAAAGTAATCAACAGACTTAAAGCTATATATAGTATTTTTTTCATAATCTGAATTTTTAAATCCGTTTGTTATTAGAAAGTGATGTTTAAACCAAATGACAAACCGGCTGTAGCAGGAACACCGCAATAGTCAATACCTGACGAACCGGAGCCACCCGTACCGGAACCTGAAACACTGACTTCAGGGTCCATACCTTTGTAATTACTCCACAAGAAGAGATTGGTTCCTGTAACGGTAGCCGTAAGCCCTTTAATGAAACTCTGTTTGTTGAACAGGCCTCTGAAATCGTAAGCAAGAGATACGGCGCGTAAACGCAGCCAGTTGGTGTCAGTCAATAAGTTATGTGCGTTGGATGCATAATTGCTCCAGTAGCTCTGGATCATATAATCACCGCTCTTTTCAGCTCCGTTAACAATGTACATCTGACCGGCATTGTAAGTATAGGAAACAGGTTCTCCTGTAGTACTTGAAACGCCTTCCACTGTTACTGATTCACGATCCAGTGTCTGCGGGGACAATCCGTTGTTCAGCAATAAATACTCAGTACCGTTGTAGATCAAACCTCCTTTACGGATATCAAATAGTATGGAAAAGCTCAGGTTTTTGTAGGTAAGGGTATTTCCCAGACCGCCTATCAAATCCGGTTCGCGGTTACCAAGCAGGTTGGTAGCTACGCCGGTGGTTTTGTAAAGACCAGTTGCTTCATCTATAATGTAACGGCCATCAGGGATTTCAACTTCAATGTCATTGCCTTCTGCATCTTGTTCAATTCGTGTTTCCCGTTTCCAGTAGTCCCCCGTGATCCCGAGGAAATAACCTCCATTGGGTACGGCAGCCGCTTTAACGCCTCCAATTTGTACGTCGGTGACATAGAACAAGTCAACGCCTTTCATGAATTCTCCCAGACGACCACGGTTCCCTGAAAGATTAAGTGTCAGATCCCAGGAAAAGTTCTTGGTTTCTACAGGAGTGGCAGTGATCATCAGTTCCATACCTTTGTTGGAAACAGAGCCGGAATTGATGGACATAAAGATGTATCCAGTGGACTGACCCAGACGGGGGGCAGCTATCTGGTTGGTGGTTAAACTGTTATAATAAGTATAATCAATGCCAAGACGGCCTCCGAAGAAGCGCATTTCGGCACCCACCTCCCAGGAGGTCTGGATCTCGGGTTTGAGGAACGGGTTACCCCGTGTCCAGCTGTTCCCAATTCCAATGAAGCCGGGGCTGACAGCAGCCGGTGACCACATGTAGGTATTGGTTGCATAAGCCGAAGCATCTTTACCAACCTGTGCCCATGAGGCGCGGATCTTACCAAAAGAAAGAATATCATTCTTTGGCATTAATTCGGTGAAAACCAAACTACCGCTGACTGAGGGATAGAAATACGACCGGTTTTCAATAGGAAGGGTGGATGACCAGTCGTTACGTCCTGTAATGGTCAGATAGGCAATGTTTTTGTATGCGGCACGAAATTCTCCGAATACCCCTATCAGGCGTTTATTGGTGGTGGCTTCCGTGAAGAATTTATTTTCATTGGCAATGTTTGCAAAACTGATGGTGCCGGCAGTTACGAAGTCGTATCCCCAATGGTTTTGACGGATATTCTTGGTGTCTTCAGAAGTTTGTCCCAAGAGCAGGTTGAAGTCAAAATCACCGAATGTCTTGTGAAAATTCAGCATCAGGTTGGAAGACAAATATTGGTAGTTCCTGTCGCTTTTAGACAGACGGCCGTTCTGATATCTGTCGGATACGGCTCCACCCGGAGCAATGTAAGTATATTCGTCATAAGCATAAGTGTCAAGACCTAAACGGTAAACAATGTTGAACCAATCCGTTACGTCTAAGTTTGCGTTGACGGACCCCGTCCAGCGGCGAGTTTGGTCAGACAGTTTATTCTTATTGATGATCCAGTAAGGATTTTCACGGTCAGAAGCCAGATCCTGGTATTCGGCGAACATTCTGTATTTGGTGCCGTCTTCATTCAGATAACGTGTCATATCATCACTGCGTGCCCATCCGTATACGGCTGTCATGGCTCCGTTACCTCCGCCACCGTAAAGACCTCCTGTAGTCAGTGTCTTTTGCGTATTGGAGATGGTATAAGCCACGTTCGCACCTACGGTCAGTTTGCCGTATTTTTGTTCTCCGTTAAAACGGAGTGTGGTTTTATCGTATCCTGTCATGGGAACAATACCTTCCTGGTCGTAACGGGAAGCAGACAGGTAGAAACTGCTGTTCTTGTTACCTCCGGAAATACTTACGTTGTTGTCAAAAATATTACCTCCGCGAAAAAAGGTTCCAACATTGTCGTAAGCTGTCCCGGTGATCTTCTGCCCCCAGGAGTTATAGGTATAATCGCTGAAAACTCCGGCCTGATTGTAATAACCCCTTCCGTAAACATCCTGAAGTTCAGGAAGTGAATTGGCCCAGGAATAACTGTATTTTGAACCAACGTTTACCCTTACGGTCCCGTCGTTGGCTCCTTTCTTGGTAGTGATGACAATCACTCCGTCTGCTGCACGCGATCCGTACAAAGCGGCAGCCGCGGCGCCTTTAAGTACAGACATGGATTCAATGTCTTCGGGGTTGATGTCCATAACACGGTTGCTAAAAGTAGTAGCATTCTTGGTCATACCGTCCGTTCCGGAATTACCCCCAACAACAGTGGAGTTATCATAGATGATTCCGTCAACAACAAAAAGAGGCTGGTTATCGCGACCTTCACTGGCAGAGTTACCACCTCGGATAATGATGGTTGATCCCGAACCTGCAGCACCACCGGACTGGGTTACGTTTACACCGGCAACTTTACCTGCCAGTGAGTTAATAACGTTGGTTTGCTTGTTTTTAAGCAACTCTTCTGCGCCCACTTCAGTAACGGAAAAACCCAGAGCTTTTCTGTCTTTCTTAATACCAAGCGCCGTAACGACCAACTCTTCCAGGGCTACGGAAGACACGTTCATGGTTACGTCAATTATGGAACGGCCGTTGATTGCTTCTACAACGTCCTCGAACCCCATAAATGAGTATAAAAGGGTTCCGTCAGCAGGGGCAGAGATGGCATAATTCCCATCCAGGTCTGTAGATACACCCCGCGAAGTACCCTGGACTAAAATATAAACGCCCATTAGAGGTTCTCCCGAATTATCGGTAACCTTTCCTGTAACATTTACGTTTTGGGCCCACATAGGTCCTGCAATCATTGCAATAACCAAGGTCGCCAGGCAGGTAAGGGTCAGGCGGCCACTTTTTCTGTAAACATCCATAAGTAATTTAAATTAGGTTAGATTAATGGTTAAGGTTTATAATTACTTGTGCAATTATTCTTCAAATATAATCAAAAAACGCTACTGCTGGATAACTTTTATACAAATTTTATTGATCAATACTTCCAAGTTATTACTTGTCGATATAATTTATTATATTCGCGGAACTGATCCTCAATTTGTTCCAATCCTGTTCTCTTCAGATTTGGTCCCTTATTGCTCCTGACAGTTCCATTCCACATGATCCAAAAACAAGCACATCTGTTGGATGTGGTTTGTAGTGTTCCTGTTTATCACATATCTAACCTAAAAACTTAATCAATGCTATCAAAAAAAACTATCCTCATGGTTTGCATCATGCTGATTTCGGCGTATGCAAGCGCTCAGAACATTGCCGTAACCGGGAATGTTTCGGATAAAACCGGCCCCCTGGTAGGGGTTACGGTTGTTGTGCAGGGGACGGTGTCATCCACCACCACGGATCTGGATGGATACTATTCCATCACGGTGCCTTCTTCTGCAACATTGTCATTTTCCTCACTTGGGTATAAGACCATTGAAGTACCTGTCAACGGTCGGGCCAGGATTGATGTTATTATGGAGGAAGATGCCATTACACTGGAAGACGTAGTGGTCGTGGGATTCGGCACCCAGAAAAAAGTGAACCTGACGGGAGCCGTATCTTCCGTAAACGTACAGGAGGCTTTGACATCACGTCCCGTTGCAGACGTAGGCCGTGCACTTCAGGGTTCTACACCCGGGCTTACCATTCAGGTGGGCAGCGGCGAAGTCGGTTCGGATGCCATCATGAAGATTCGTGGTCACGTCGGTTCCGCTGAAGGATCAACTACACCTCTGATATTGCTGGACAACGTTGAGATCCCCAGCATACAGCTGGTCAATCCGGATGATATTGAATCCATATCTGTATTAAAAGATGCGGCTTCCGCTTCCATTTACGGGTCCAAGGCTGCTTTCGGAGTAATTCTGATCACTACAAAAAAGGGAGCCAGGACAGAAAGTGTCAGTGTGAATTATTCGGGAAATATGTCATTTCAGAATATGTCCAAAAAATATGAAATGGCCGGTGCAGATGCCTTGCATTATACGGTTGAAGCTGCTGAGCGTATTGGAACCACCACGCCTGTAGGGGCATTCTGGCTCATAGACAGGGCAGGGTACAATGCGGCAGTTGCCTGGGAAAAGAAATACGGAGGCACCATAGATCCCTACGATCCCATGACATACGGCCGTGACTGGTATGTAGATGCCAGTAACCGTAAGATTGGGGTCAGGACTTACGATCCGTACGATTACCTGATCCGTGAATGGGCTCCCACCCAAAGTCACAACATATCTGTCAATGGCAAATCGGGGAAAACGGATTACAATATCGGCCTGGGATACCTGGATCAGAACGGTATGATGAAAACGGCCAAACACGATGACTTCCAACGCTGGAACGCATCGGCAAGGGTTAGTACCCAGATCAATAAATACCTTTCCGTACACGCCGGTCTGATGTATTCCAAAACGCAGAAACGTTGGGCTTATGCCACATCCTCCACAACGGCAGATATCTGGTATTATATGTATAGGTGGGGACCTACTTACCCAATGGCGGAAACAGACGAGAGCGGCAATCCGCTTCGCAATGCCACTTATGAAACGGCTGTGGCCAATACGGCATCTGCCACCAATAACTTTACCAGTGCCAACGCCGGATTGACATTAACACCAACGGAAAACTGGAATATCAACCTGGATTACACTTACTCAAACCAGGAAAGCATACAACTTCAACCCGGAACCAGTTTTCTGGCCGGAAACACCTGGGTGGCAGCAATACCGTTAAATAATGAAGACGGCTCCCGGGTATACAGGGACAACGAGTGGAATGAATTCAACGCCCTGGGAGCTTCCATCCCGGCCTATATGCTCAACTATTCACGGTATACAGCTCCCGGTTCCAATCCCGACCACATTTACCGGTCTGCAGCCAATCGTGCCCGCAGCACCTTGAACCTTACTTCCACTTATGATCTGAATATCAACGATGTTCACATGTTCAATTTTATGGTGGGAATGAATTCGGTGGCTTATGATTACAACTATTCCTGGTCCCAGAAATTGCAATTGCTGGATTATACCAATCCACAGTTTGACCTGGCCTCCGGGACACAAACCTCGGGCGGAGATTCCCGCTGGGATTCCCAGCTGGGTTTCTTCGGCCGTATCAACTATAATTTTAAGGAGCGGTATCTGCTGGAGGCCAATCTTCGTTATGACGGAACATCCAAGTTCCCCACAGACCTTCAATGGCGCTGGTATCCTTCTTTCTCATTCGGATGGCGGTTGATGGAAGAACCCTGGATGAGTTTTGCAAGACCTGTTCTTACAAGCTTTAAACTGCGTGGGTCCTGGGGCTCCATTGGGGACCAGTCTGTAAGTAACGCATTGTATGTTCCTACCATGAGCGGAGCTAATTCTTACTGGCTCCACGCCGGGGCAAGAGATACTTATTTTGGTACTCCGGCTTCTGTATCCTCCATTATCACATGGCAAGACATAGTTACACTTAACCTGGGGTTTGATATCAGTCTGCTGAACGGTGAGCTGAGTGCTTCGTTTGACTGGTACCAGAGAGATACCAAAAACATGATCGTTCCCGGGGAAGGTTTTTCTTATACTTTCGGGACAACGGCACCCAAGGGAAACTTCGGATCCTTAAGGACCAATGGATGGGAATTTTCCTTAAACTTCGGACACCAATTTGGAAACGGACTTCGCATCACGGCAAGCGCTGCTTTATCGGATGCCCTTACCCATATTACAAAGTACGGAAGTACTACCAGTATCAATTCCTGGTATGAAGGCAAAGTATACGGTGAAATATGGGGTTACCAGGTTGACAGACTGTATCAGAACGATGATTTTGTATATGAGAATGGCAGTCTTGTAACCATGCAAAGTTCAGACGGATATACCATCTACCAACTGGTTGATCCAAATGCTCCTACACAAGGTAAGTTGCAGACAAGCTCAAACTTCAGGTTTGGTCCGGGTGATGTGAAATTCAAGGACCTCAACGGGGACGGCGTGATCAACAACGGGAGCCAGCTTATAGATGATCACGGAGACTTGACCGTGATAGGGAACACTACTCCACGTTACGAATACAGTTTCCGTCTTGGTATGGAATACAGGGGATTTGATTTTTCGGTATTTTTCCAGGGTGTGGGTAAACGTGAAATGTGGGGAGCCAGCCCGCTTACCATTCCCGGATTTAATTCTTCCGACGGAGCCATGCCTAAGGTCATTGCCCAGGATTTCTGGTACGAAACATATGACGGGAGCGGTGACGTGATAGATAGTAATTACGATGCCTTTTATCCCCGGGCCTATAACCTGGGAGCAAGCAGCACCGGTAACAACATGCAGGTATCCGACAGGTATCTGTTGAACATGGCCTATCTGCGAATGAAAAACCTGACCATCGGGTATTCCATGCCCAGGCAGTTGACCCGTAAGGCGATGATCAGCAATGTACGTATTTATGTGTCTCTGGAAAATTTCCTGACTTTTGATCACCTTCGCGGTTTGCCTATAGACCCGGAGGAAATAGCAGGATATTCCTACCTTAATGAGACCAACTACAATTCTTCCCGTACAGGTGTGGGCGTACCCACCTTCAAGAGCGCATCTGTGGGCCTTCAGTTAACTTTCTAAAACCAGACACAATGAATAAAAAAATAATCATCTTAAGTTTATTAGCCGCATTTACCCTTGCAGGGTGCAGCGATTTTCTGGATCGTCCCCAGAAGACGGCTATGGACGATTCAAACTACTGGACCAACGAGTCCAATGTACGTCTGTTTGTGAATGGAGGTTATCCCAATTATTTCAACGGATACGACAGATCATGGGGTACCGCTTACGTTCCTTACAGAGGTGCGAATTTTAACGACGATATGACCTCGGCCGGAAAACAAACATCATTTCTAGCTGCCGTTCCAGCTGATAACTGGTACCGTTCGGAATCGGCTACTACCATTTACTGGCTATATAAAAGCGGAGCTTCTGCGTGGAACTTCGGCTGGGTCCGCAAATGGAACACCCTAATTGACCGTCTGGCTACCATGAAAGAGGACGGGTATCTTACTGAAGAACAGTATAATCATTGGAACGGTGTTGCCAGGCTTTTCAGGGGTATGGAATACAGCCGCCTGGTGCAATCATTCGGAGATGTTCCCTATTACGATCATCCCGTTAGCGACACCGATATGGACGAACAGTACAAAGACCGGGATCCCAGGTCAACCGTTATGGATAAGGTGTATGAAGATTTCGTCTATGCCATTGAAAACATCAGGACGAACGACGGAGAAAACTATGTAAACAAATATGTAGCGGCAGCACTGGCTTCGCGTTACATGCTCTTTGAAGGCACCTGGTACAAGTATCATCCCGGATCGGGGTCCAACGATCTGGCAAAAAAATTCCTGGAATTGGTTGTATCGGCAGGTAACATGGTTATAAACTCGGGCAAATATGCTTTTGATACCGACTTTCGTTCACTCTTTGGATCCGACAGCAAACCGGGAAACGAAATTCTGCTTTTCAGGGAATACAGTGCAGAACTGTCTACAACCCACTGTATAGCTTCGTATTCAAACTTAACGGAATCACAGACTCCTGCTGCAAACCTTGCTCTTGCCAAATCGTTCATTTGCAATGACGGGAGACCTTGGCAGAATTCAACGGTTGAGGAAGCCGGTAATTTTGACTTGAAAAAAATGACCGTCACCCGTGACCCGCGTTTTGAAGCCACCTTCTGGGGAGCCCCTTTGCAGTCTTCAGCAACATTGCTTTATGTATGCAAGTTTATTGACAGGGTAGGGGTAACGTATTCTTTTGACAACTGTTCGGATCCACGTCCCGCAAAATACGGATCCAGCACCAATACGAACGGTTTCCCGGTAATAAGACTTGCCGAGGTGGTGCTGAACTGGATAGAAGCAAAACAGGAACTGGCTCTTTCCTTCGGAGGATCCGCCGTCACACAAAGCGACCTGGATAAATCCATAAATGCCATACGTAACAGGCCTTTGGATGATTTCGCCATTGCTCAGGGGGTACAGAAAACAGCTCCTTTAATGCTGGGTGCCATTCCCGATGATCCGGCACGTACAGCTTCCTGTGAAGCCAATACACTGGCGGGAGTTGTCAATGATCCGCTTCTATGGGAAATACGCAGGGAACGTCGCATGGAATTTGTGTTTGAGAATAACCGGATCCTGGATCTTAGAAGATGGGGAAAACTGGAATTAATGAACGGGTCCAACAATCCCGACCTGTTATTGGGAACGTGGTGTGATTTCAATACCACCCAATCCGGGAACGACATTAATTTCAATTACCTGATCCCTGGAAAACAGATTGACCAGGGAGATGCCAGAGCTTTGAAAGTAATGAAACCGGACGGGACAATCATTGTTTATGACGGAACAAACAAAGCCGATATGGTAGGATTTTACATTCCTCAGGGAGTTCAGAACCGCGATGACTTTTCTGTAAGAAATTACCTGCAGCCTGTTTGTACGGATGTCATTGAAATGTATGAAGATAAAGGGTATGCAATTACCCAGAATCCCGGCTGGAATTAAGAAGCTTAATGTGTTATTTGCTCATTGACTTATTGATAAGAAAGACCTCGCGCCCGCGGAGGGAAGGACCCGTTTGCGAAGCAAATGGGAGGTGTCTGTCGTTCAATAAGTCAAGAGCAAATGCATAAAGAGCAATAAAAAAGAGGCTGATCTGTAAAGTCAGCCTCTTTCTTTTATTGATATTCCTGTTCTTAATCGTTCAGCGAGAACCTGTGGAAACCTGTAACTTTTACTTCCGGGTCAATGGTTTTCAGGTATTCTTTTACCGAAATCTTTCCGTCTTTTACAAAAGTTTGGTCCTCCAGAGTGTATTCTTTGAAGAATTTATTGAGTTTACCCATAGCGATTTTTTCAACCATTTCTTCAGGTTTGCCTTCCATGCGTATCTGCTCACGGTAAATATGCAGTTCCTTGTCTATAATATCCTGAGGACAGGAATCGCGATTAACGGCAACGGGAACCATGGCCGTGATTTGCATGGCAATTTCCTTGCCGGCTTCTGCAGATATGGGTTTTGTAAATCCTACAATAGTAGCCACTTTGTTGTTCATATGAATGTATGAAGCCACAAAAGGAGCCTCCAGTTTGTTGTAGAAAGGAATGGCATGTTTTTCACCGCTTTTTCCTGTCTGCTGTGTCACGGCATCGTTAACTGAACCTTCACCCAAAGGTAATTTAAGTAAATCTTCCAGTGAGTCAGGCATACTTTCCAGGGCGGTGTGGGCAATCTCCATGGCCAGATCCTGAAAGTCGCTGTTTTTTGCAACAAAGTCGGTTTCACAACCCAGGCATACAAGAATGCCACGGTCTTTCTTATCGTTTGTAATAGCTACCACGGAACCTTCCGTTGTTTCACGGTCAGCGCGTTTGGCGGCTACCAGTTTTCCTTTTTCTCTTATGAGTTCCTGTGCCCGTTCAAAATCTCCGTTGGATTCCACAAGTGCATTCTTGCAATCCATCATTCCGGCACCGGTCATTTTACGTAATTTTGCTACGTCGGCTGCTTTAATTTCCATGTATGATATTTGACTTATTCGGATTTTTTATCTTCAGGTACATCTTCTGATGCATCTTCTTTTACAGGAGCTTCTTCCTCTTTGGCAGGAGCTTCTTCTTTGGCAGGTGCTGCTTCCTTCACCGGAGCTTCTTCTTTAGCAGGTGCTGCTTCCTTCACCGGAGCTTCCTCTTTAGCAGGAGCTGCTTCTTTTTTAGCGGGAGCTTCTTCTTTGGCGGGTTTCTCTTCCTTCACCGGAGCTTTGTCTTCGTCTATACGCTGCCTGCGTGTGCGGGAACGTTTGACCGGTGCGTCATTGTCGTCTTCTGAAGACTCCATGACCACCTCTTTGTCTTTTTCCATTTTCCGCTCTTCCAGACCTTCACTTACGGCCTGACGTATTACCTCAATAATAAGAGCAATGGATTTGGCTGCATCGTCGTTTGCCGGTATCACGTAATCAATGGGTGTAGGATCGCAACATGTATCAACCAAAGCGATCACCGGAATGTTCAAACGGAATGCTTCCCTTACTGCATTGACCTCTTTCTGTATATCCACAACAAAAAGGGCGGCGGGCAAACGGTTAAGATCAGCAATGGATCCCAGGTTTTTTTCCAACTTGGCCCGTTGGCGGGTAACCTGTAAACGTTCGCGTTTTGCAAGGGTTTCAAAAGTCCCGTCCGTCATCATTTTGTCAATGGTGTTCATCTTTTTGACGGCCTTACGGATGGTGGGAAAGTTGGTAAGCATACCACCGGGCCAACGTTCCGTAACGTACGGCATGTTGACGGATTTGGCAGCTTCCGCAACGATATCTTTAGCTTGTTTCTTGGTGGCGACAAATAATATTTTTCTACCGGCTTTTGCCAGCTGTTTTGCTACATTTGCCGCTTCATCTATCTTGACGATGGTCTTGTGCAGGTCTATGATATGGATCCCGTTCTTTTCCATAAAGATATAGGGAGCCATTTTAGGATTCCACTTACGTTTTAAGTGACCAAAATGTACACCTGCATCAAGAAGGTCCTGGAAATTTGTTCTTGGCATTACTGTGTTTTTTAATTTTGTTTTTAACTCTTTTTATCAATTAAAGGGTAGTGTCTGTGACAGTCCGCTTTAATTTTCCGCGGCAATCGAAACATCCGGTAGCAAATATTGATCGCAGTTGTTTTGACAATTGCCGTGCATTGATAAATCAGGGGTTTAACGTTTGCTGAATTGGAAGCGTTTGCGTGCGCCGGGTTGTCCGGGTTTCTTGCGCTCTACCTCGCGGGCATCGCGGGTAAGCATCCCGTTTGACTTCAAAACACCACGATAGGCTTCGGAATCGATTTTACATAAAGCACGTGCAATGGCCAGGCGTAAAGCTTCTGCCTGACCTTTGATACCGCCTCCGTCCAGGTTGACTTTCACGTCAAACTGAGAAGTGGTTCCTGTCAGTTCCAATGCCTGTCTGGCAATGTACTGCAGGGTGCCTTCTTTAAAATAGTCTTCCAAAGGACGATCATTGATGATGATGTTTCCTTTTCCGGCTTGAACGTAAACGCGAGCAACGGCTGATTTTCTTCTTCCAAGGGCGTTGATTACTTCCATGCTCTGTTTAGTTTTCGTTTAAGTTGATTTGTTTGGGTTGCTGTGCCTGGTGAGGATGTTCCGGTCCCTGATAAACATACAGGTTGCGGAAAAGCTCGGAACCAAGGCGTGTTTTGGGAAGCATACCTTTAACGGCGTGTTCCACAAGAGCAAGCGGTCTGCGTTTGAGCAGCTCTTTGGCTGTCTCGCTGGTTTGACCGCCGGGGTATCCGGAGTGCCGGACATACGTTTTTTCGTCCAGCTTGTTACCTGTCAGGCGGACCTTCTCTGCGTTGATGATAATTACGTTATCACCACAGTCCACATGAGGGGTAAAATTGGGTTTGTGTTTGCCGCGCAACAGGGTAGCTGCTTTTACGGCAAGTCGGCCCAACACCTGATCGGTTGCGTCAATAACTACCCATTCTTTGGTAACGGTAGCCTTGTTGGCGCTAACGGTCTTGTAGGATAATGTGTTCACCTGGTTGATTTTTATAATAATTATACAATAAAATTGCGATCCCTAAATTAAAAGGGGCTGCAAAGATACTACTTTTTTCTAGAAATCAAAGCGATAGTATATAAGCGATATTGACCCAGCGCTTGTTGATTTCACTGTGACGGGAGTAGGCTTCCTGGAACGGCGTGAAGACAGTTTGGTTGTTGACAACACCTACCATCATCCCGGTTTTGCCTTCCACCAGGGCAACGACGGCATCATGTCCAAGAATGCTGGCCAGCACACGGTCGTTGGCAGTGGGAGATCCCCCGCGCTGCACATGCCCCAGTGTGGTTACCCTGGTTTCGTAGTTTGGTAGCCTTTCTTTGACTTTGGCGGCCACAACAGACGCACTTCCCTGCTCCTCCCCCTCGGCAACAATGATGATCCCGGAGGTTTTGTTTTTACGTCGTTCCAGCTCCAGGTATTCGCAGAGCTTACCAATATCGGTCTGGACTTCAGGAATCATGGTGGCTTCCGCCCCGGTAGAAATGGACGTGTTCAGCGCGATGAACCCGGCATCCCGCCCCATCACTTCCACAAAAAATACCATATTGTGCGAATCGGCCGTATCCCTGAGTTTATCAACTGCCTGTACAGCTGTGTTTACCGCAGTATCAAAGCCAATGGTATAATCCGTTCCGTAAATGTCGTTATCTATGGTTCCCGGAATTCCCATAACGGGGACACCGTATTCTTTTACAAGCAGGTCTGCTCCGCGGAACGAACCGTCTCCCCCGATCACAACCAGGGCGTCAATACCTTGTTGCTGCATATTCTTAAAAGCCTGCGAACGGGCTTCCTTTGTTTTAAACTCGGGACAGCGGGAAGATTTCAAAAATGTTCCTCCCACGGAAATTTTCTGTGCCACGGAATGATTCTGAAGCGGCACAAACAGGTTTTGCAACAAACCGGTGAAACCACGCTGTATACCTATAACATTACATTCATGATACGTCGATGTTCTGACAACCGCCCTGATGGCGGCATTCATTCCCGGGGCATCTCCCCCGGAAGTAAGGACTCCTATAGTTTTAATCTTTCTCATACGACTGCAAAAGTAGAAAAAATTATCTTTGTCGTATGAAAATAGAAGGTATTGACCTGGGCAAAGAGCCTCTTTTCTTAGCTCCCATGGAAGATGTGACTGATGCGTCCTTCCGCTATATCTGTAAGGAATACGGGGCCGATATGATGTATACGGAATTCGTATCTGCAGACGGGTTGATACGGGATGCATGGAAAAGCCGGGAAAAACTGGTTTTATCCGATGATGAAAGACCTATAGGTATACAAATCTACGGGCATATTCCTGAAGCCCTGATCCAGGCGGCCCAAATGGCCGAAGAAGCCCGCCCGGATGTGATAGACATCAATTTCGGATGTCCCAAGAGCAAAATCGCCAAAAGGGGAGCGGGTAGCGGATGGCTGCGTGATCCTGAAGGCATGGTGGAAATCACCCGCCGCCTGGTGCAGGCAGTCAAGATTCCCGTTACGGTCAAAACCCGCCTGGGGTGGGACGAAGATTCCATCATCATAGGGGAGCTTGCCGAGGCGTTGCAAGATGTGGGTATTGCGGCGATTACCATTCACGGCCGAACCCGTGCGCAAATGTACAAGGGCGAGGCCGACTGGGAGCCGATTGGCGCGGTGAAAGCCAACCCGCGCATCCGCATTCCCATTATCGGGAACGGGGACATCTGTACCCCGCAGCAGGCCAGGCGTGCTTTCGATCAATACGGGGTAGACGGCATTATGATAGGTCGTGCGAGTTTTGGACATCCCTGGCTGTTCCGGGAAATCAGGCATTACCTGGAAACCGGGCATGTGCTGGCTCCCATGAGCATAGCCGCCCGCGTGGTTTTGGCAAAAAGACATCTGGCAAAGTCCCTGGAAGTAAAAGGGGACCGGGTAGGTGTCCTGGAAATGCGCCGTCATTTAAGTTGTTATTTCAAAGGGTTGCCTGATTTCAAGTCAACCCGTCTCCGATTGGTCACCGAGAACGATCCGCAGGAATTGTTTAAAATACTGGACTATATAAAAGAAAAATGGGGATGAGCAGTAATTACCTGATGTGGTTTTCACCGTATGCCTGGATATTGGAACTGAGGCATGTCCTTTACGACAAAGGAATTTTCAGATCTTACGCGTTCCCCTTTCATACCATCTGTGTGGGCAACATTACCGTGGGAGGAACAGGAAAAACACCCATGACGGAATACCTGGTGGGCCGTTTTCTGGAAAAGAACGTTACACCGGTCGTGTTGTCCAGGGGGTACGGTCGTAAAACCATAGGATTTCGTTATGTCAATGTTTCGGATACCTGGGATCAGGCAGGTGACGAACCGCTCCAGATCAAACAACACTTTCCGGATGTTCCCGTTGCCGTATGCGAAGACCGGGTAAAGGGGCTTCTGCGGATCAGCAAGGATTTTCCGGGCAATCCTCCTGTGATTTTGGATGATGCCTTTCAACACCGAAGGGTGCGTGCCTCTAAAAATGTGCTGCTGGTTGATCATACGCGCCCGGTTTCCGAAGACACCTTGTTGCCGTTTGGACGGCTTCGGGATGTGCCCCGGGCCCGTAAAAGGGCCGATTGTCTAGTTTACACTCGCTGTCCGCATGTGCCGGATCCCAAATGCCTGCCCAAAGAGACTTCGTGGAATGTGCCGGAATTTTATACATATATGTCTTACGGAGGTTTGGTCCCGATCAATCATGCCAAAAATGAACCTCAAAAGGGTGCGTCCCTTTTGCTGGTAACCGGCATAGCCAATCCCAAACCGCTTGTGGAGTTTTTGGAAACTAATTACAAGATTGAATACCATCTGCGTTTTTCAGATCACCATTGCTTTACGTCTAAAGACCTTGAAAAGATCCGGGCATTATTGGCCAAAAATCCTTATATGCAAATGATTACTACAGCCAAAGATGCGGTAAGGCTGGTTTCTTCAGGTATCCCGGGATGGGTCATTCCCGTTCGGATCTCTTTTTTTTCAGAGGAAAGCGCAAACGAATTTTTTCACCTGGTGACAGGGTGACGCTGACACGTTCCCCATTGGCTTCCAATTCATACGTGCCGCCTTCGGCAGATTCCAGGATCACTTTTTGTACTTTCCCGTTTTTCCAGCGGCAGGAAACCGTGGCGTTTCCCTGCACCTTCATACCCCGGAACAATCCTCCTGACCAGGCTTCCGGAATGGCAGGTAAAAGACGGATGGTTCCCTGATGGCTTTGCAGCAGCATTTCGGTGATGCCCGATGCACCGCCAAAATTGCCGTCAATCTGGAACGGGGGATGTGCGCAAAACAGGTTGGGATACGTACTTTCCGGGGATAGCAGGTTTTTCAGCAATTTGTACGCGCGTTCTCCGTTATGAAGCCGTGCCCAAAAGTTGATCTTCCAGGCACGTGACCATCCGGTACCTCCGTCACCACGCCGTTCCAGCGTTTTTTCACAGGCCCTGGCCAATTCCGGAGTGGTCTCGGGGGAGATTTGTACGCCCGGATGCAACCCGTACAGGTGTGAAACATGGCGGTGGTGCGGCTCTGTTTCCCGGTAATCTTCCAGCCATTCCTGCAGGTAGCCTTCCGGACTTACCTGATGTGGGGGCAAATCGTGTAGTGCCTTTTGCAATTGTTCTCGGAAGCCGTTGTCAATCCCCAGTATTTCTGCTGCCCGGAAAGTGTTGGTAAACAATTCCCTGACCAACTGGTTGTCCATGGTCGATCCCATACATACACTAACAACGGTTTTTCCGTCGGGCATGTAAAAGGCATTTTCCGGAGATGTGGTAGGAGCTGTCACCAGCCATCCGTGGGAAGGTTCCCGGATCATGGAAGACAGGAAAAATTCACAGGCTCCTTTCATTACAGGATATATTTCCTGTAGATATTCTTCATTTGGATTGTACATGTAATGCGTCCACAAATGCTGGCAAAGCCAGGCTCCGCCGGTGTTGGTTGCTCCCCATGAAGGATGTTCACCAGGGGCGGTAAAGTACCAGGGATTGCAGATCACGTGGGCAGTCCACCCCTCGGCTCCGTAAAACGAACGGGCCGTTCTTTGGCCGGAAGGAACGATGGCCCGGGTAAAATCAATCAGCGGGATATGCAACTCGGCAAGGTTCCCCGGCTCGGCAAGCCAATGGTTCATTTGCAGATTGATATTCAGATGGTAATCGCCGTTCCACGGAGTCTGGACGGTATTGGCCCAGAGTCCCTGCAGGTTTGGAGGCAATTGTCCGGGACGCGTAGAGGATATCAGCAAATAGCGCCCGTATTGGTAATACAGGGCATCCAGTCCGGGATCGTCTTTTGTGCCGGAAGCGGCAAGCCTTGCATCCGTGGGAATGTCCGGCAAATCATTTACCGGGCCGAGTTGGAGGGAGACCCGGTCAAACAACCGTTTGTATGCGCGGACATGGTCCTTGCGCAACCGCCTGTAGCGTTTGTCGAGTGCCTGTTGCAGGAGGGAGTCGCAGTGCTTTTCCGGATCTTCGGAGATATAATCCGTAGCCGCCGAAAAGATCAGCGTGGCTTTTTTCATGTTGTCCAGAACAATGCTGTCGCCGTCAAATACTACCGTTCCTTTTTTTGAACGGACGGCTATTTTGGCAACGTATTGCATCCCGTCAATCCCTTCCGCTCCGCTGTTCATGGTTCCCCGCATGACCAGCCGGTCGTTTTCAACCGTTGTGGCAAACCGCTCGGGACGGTCAAGCCGAATGACCACGCGTGTCTTTTTCTTTGATTTGATGCGGATGACTCCCACATCATCGGCAAAGGATGTGAAGTATTCTCTTTTCTGGTCCTTGAATTCAGTACGGGCCAATGCCTTCCTCAGATTGAGGCTTCTTTTGTATGGTCCTTCTTTATATTCAGTTTCTGCGAAATCCAGGTGCAGGTTTCCCAGCACCTGGTAACACCCGAAAGGAACATCCTTGCCGCTTCCATATCCGGAACCCACACCCCCGCATACAAAATGTTTGTACATCAATTCCTGCGCCAGGTCATTACGGCCCTCCAGCAAAAGTTGTCTTATTTGCGGCAGGTATTCCCTTGCCGTAGGGTTGGTAGCATCCTGTACAGATCCTGACCATAAGGAGATTTCGTTCAGGACTATGTTTTCTTGTGATTGATTGCCGTCGGGCATCATGCCCAACCTGCCGTTTCCCAATGGCAACGCGGCTTCCCAAATAGAGGCAGGACTGTCGTACCACAGTTGCAGGTCTTTGTCCGACCGGCAACCCGTAAAGGCAATAATGGCAAGGATCAGGATCAGGTTACGGTTCATAATTAAATCCGGATATGTTCACGATCGGTTTTTCTCCCCTTGTGTCCTGTTCTTTCAATTTCATGACAATCTCTTTGGTTTCACCCGGCATAAGGAACACGTAGTTGTCACTATAAAACACCGGTAAAATTCTTTCTTTTGTTTTATTTCCGACTACTTCAAGACATACCATCAGGCATGGGGTGTCCGATTCATTTTCCAGGACAGTAGTCAGTTTCCAGCCTTCTTTGGTTTTCTGCCTTTTGGTTTTTTCTTTCAGGGCTACTTTGGGAAGTTCCTTTAGTGATTGCAGGTTTCCTTCTTCCAGGCCTCTCCAGTAAAAGTTTTCAGAGACGATTGCTTCATTCTCTGTTAATGTCAGCTTGATGAAATGAGCCGGGCTCAATGTTTCCGGGAATTCCAGACGGAAACATTTTACAGTGGCATCTTCCCGGCTGTTTATCAGGGTGTCTTTTTCCCATTGCACGGTTCCGTCTGAATTGATCAATATGGCTTTTACCACCAGGTTGTTGCGTGAGCCGGCATGAAGATTGACCACTTCAATATCATCATAAACAGGATTCCATTGAATGTGAAGCGGTTCGGAAGCTTTTTTGCATCCGAAATAGGCTGCCGTGGGATCAAAATAATAATCATAAGTCTGCCAAACGTGTGAAGGCCAGGCAGGATGACTCATCCACAACAGCATGCCCCTTCTGAATTCACTTCTGCCTTCAAATATGCCGCGGTATCCGTCGTAATTGATCCATTGTGCATATTCGGTAAACTCTTTGGCGTTTTGAGCCGGACCGAATGCTTTTTCCACTATTTCCATAAATGAAGCGGCACCCTGTGCCCCTTCCAGGCAGAAGTCGTGCAATCCCCACATGTCGTTATGGGGCCAGAGGGTTTCTTCAGGCATGCTTTGTACAAGGCTTTCGTAATTCATGACATTGGGCATACCGCGCTCACTATGCATACGGTCTTTGCCGTATAACAAGTAATAATCCCTGACCGGGAGCGCGCGGTATGGACCGCCACCACTAACCACACCTGCTGAAGAATGTGAAATATAATGGATTCCCGGATGGAGGCCGGGGATCATTTCACGCAACGCATCATCCAGCGATTTTGGAGGGAACCCTTCGTTACGTCCCACATAAATGGCTATAGACGGATGATTCCTGATCCGGCGTACCAAGTCCTCGGCATTCTGCATAAACATCCTTTCATCGTAGGGGTCCGGGCCGTCCCAGGGATTGGCCAGCCAGAAATCCTGCCAGACCATAATGCCGTGCCGGTCGCAGGCTTCATAAAACTCATCATCTCCTATCTGTCCTACCCAGTTACGGATCATTGTGAAGTTCATATCTGCATGATAAGCAACGGCAATATCGTATTCGCGGGAACGGTAATTCAGGTTTGATTCTGAAAATCCCCAGTTTCCTCCCCGGCCTATGAAACGGCGGCCGTTGATGTACAGGGAAAGTATCCCGTTGTATTCATCAAAATCCATTTGCCTGACACCGGAATAAAAGGACACACTGTCAGATGTTAAGCCGTCCATATGAAATTCTATGGTTACCGGGTACAGGTGGGGAGCACCGTATCCTTTAGGCCACCATAATTTGGGATTTTCCAATGTGATCTGTGTGGTAACTGTGCGTGTTTCTCCCGGTTCCAGCCCAACTTCCATGGTAAAGGGAACATTTCCGTAAGTTCCTTGTAAAGACCCCAGGACAAACTCGTCGCGGTGATTTTTAAGGGTGGCTTCAATGCTTACCTCTGCGCGCGTTGTATCCGGTAAGGGGAGGAAGGTTTGGATAAAGGGATCTTCCAGGCTCACAGAACCGGTAGTTGTGAGGAATACATCATTCCAGATTCCAATATTTCTTCCTCTTATGGTGGGGATCCAGTCCCATCCTACTGAAGCATGAAATGTGGGATTGTCGGCGCCCAGTATACCACCGTTCTGATCCGGGCTTTGTGCATTTTGTTCCTTGACTTCACCAAAATGCCTGTTTTTTCTAATTCTGACGGCAAGCACGTTGTCAGCACCGGGAATGATGTATTTGGTAACATCAAATTTTCCGCGCGTAAATGCACCGCGAATTCTTCCTATTCTCACACCGTTCAGATAAACCGGAGCTTTCCAGTTAATGCCGTCAAAATTCAGGAAAAGCTTTTCTTTGTTGAAATTTGCTGGAACGAAAAAAGTGGTTCTGTACCAAAAATCCGATTGAAAAAATGATTCGGATACCTGGAGCTGATTGTCTCCGTAATTCGGATCCGGGATCGCGCCTGCGTTCATATAGCTGGTAAGCACTGTTCCCGGAACGGTGGCCGTAATCCAGTTGTCACAACCTTTATAATCTTTCCTGGAGATAATCTGGCCCGTTTCGGCCACCAGTGAGCTGCGTTGCAATTTCCAGTCACCCCCGTTAAGTGAGAGTTTGTTTGAGGAAGGGCTGTTTCTGTTTGCGGGAGGGCTGTTTCTGGGTTTCGGAACGGGTTTCACAGATCCGGTCCCAAAAGCTTCCAGTTCAGATAACACATAACGTTCCCCGTTAATGGATTCTTCTGTGCAAAGTTTCAGGTATCTTATTTTGGCCGGGTTGGGGAGTTTGATGATATCCAGTGGGTCTTCACCTCCCGGAAGGGATGCAATTTGCGTCCAGTTACTCTTGTCTTCAGAACCTGTAAGTGTCCCTTTAACCGCTTTATTGATCCAGTGCAGGGCAATGCTGTCTATTGAAGACGTGGTGCCAAGGTCTACCATCAGCCATTCGCTGCCGGTTCCGGCACTCATCCAGGCACTGTGGAAATCTACGGAAGGAGATATTGAAACAATTTTGTCGTTGTAGTAAAAGTCCCAATCGGCAAAAGTCCATTCTTCTGCCCCGGGGACGTGAAATTCAATTTTGTAATATTTATATTGAACCGGCTGTTTGAAATCATAAGATTGCTCAATGATGCGTTCCGGTCTGGGAGGTGAAAAAGAAAACTGAAAAGAAGGCTGAGGCCCTTCAGGCGCAGGAGGGTTGGGTATCCCTGCCCATTGTGCATTAGGGTTGGGTCGTTCGGTGCCCGGGAATCCATAGCCTTGTTCGCTTTTTATCAAATCCCAGTTTTCCCCGTCGCAGGAACCGTAACAAAAGACCCGGTAACGGGATCTTTTTTCGGGTTCATAGATCAGTAATCCCTTCATGTCCATACGCGTGAATTCAGGAATCCGGCCTTGCAGTTCCAGCATGATAAATATATCCTCTCCCGTTATCTGATATACCGAATTCACTTTAAAATCGAATAACCATCCTTTTTCCCGCTTTTTCAGATCGCCGTTTTGAGTGGAAACATTGATGTAAGAAGGGCTGTATGTGTCAATGATTCCGTCTGTGGCCAGTTGCCCGGTAAGGTTGTAGTCGAAAGCAGAAGAATGATACGTCATGCGGTTCCGGGCCACATTGCCGTATAGGTTGTTGTCTGTTACCAATTCGGGTGAAAAACCCTGTGAAGGGTCTCCCGGATAGATACCTACGCCTTTTGTATAAGACACGGGAGCTTGACATCCCGTCGCAAAAAATGCCAATAAGCCTAAACCAGCTGTAAGACAATATTTATTCATGATTAAAACAATATTTTCGTAAAGTTACTTGAAAAATGAAAAAAGGCAAACTTGAAGGAATTCATTATCTTGTTAAAAATTTGTAAGTATGAAGTCGCGTTTTTATTTTTCACTTTTAGCAGTGATCCTGGCTTTTGTCCTTATCCTGGCCTTTGTCCTGATGACAAGTTGTGATCTAAACAATTCCCGGGATCGTGATGCGGATTCTTTCACACAATATGCGGATTCTTACACACAATATGTAGATCCTTTTATTGGCAGCGGAGGGCATGGTCATGTTTTTGTAGGGGCCAATGTTCCCTTTGGAATGGTACAGGCCGGGCCCGTCCAGTACAACCAGGGCTGGGACTGGTGTTCGGGATACCATTATTCGGATTCAACCATCATCGGATTTGCCCAGATGCATTTAAGCGGCACGGGGATAGGGGATTTGGGAGACGTCTCGTTGATGCCGGTTTTGGGAAAAGTCCGGACCGATCGCGAAGGATTGACTGCTTTATTTACACACGAAAAAGAGGAGGCCAGACCCGGTTATTATTCCGTGGAACTGGAAGATAGCGGAATCCGGGCCGAGTTGACAGCTACGCCACGGGTAGCCTTTCACCGGTATACTTTTCCCCGGGATACTGCCTCTAAAAGCGTGGTCAGTGATCCGGAGACCTGTCAAAGCGTGGTCATTGATTCGGAGACCTGTGAAAGCGTGGTCATTGATCCGGAGACCTGTGAAAGCGTGGTCAGTGATCCGGAGACCTGTGAAAGCGTTGTCATTGATCTGGAGCACGGAATTGGGTGGGACAGCCCTGTTGAAGGACACCTGGAATGGGACGGGGACCGTACTATTAAGGGATACCGGGTATCGTCCGGTTGGGCCCGGCACCAGGAGGTATACTTTACGGCCGTTTTTTCAGTTCCTTTAAAATCGGTTGAAATGTTTGACGGAACTGACCCGGTTTCAGGAGACAGCATTACATCCCGCAGATCATATGCCAGGGTAGTGCCGGATCTTCCACCGGATGGTAAGGTTTTGGTTAAAGTTGCCCTGTCACCAGTCAGTATGGAAAAAGCAACCGAGAACCTGTTGGTGGAATTGCCGGGGTGGGATTTTGATAGTATTCGGGTAGAAGCCGATGAAGCGTGGAACAGGGAATTGTCAAAAATTCATTACGAAACTACCAATGAATCCCACAAAACGATTTTTTATACGGCACTCTACCATACCATGATCGCTCCGTCTTTGTTTTGTGATCACGACATCCCCGACGGATTTACAAAATATACAACATTTTCATTATGGGACACTTATCGTGCTGCACATCCTTTGGCTACCATCATACATCCTGAAAAAATGGAAGATTATGCGATGACCATGATGAACATCTTTGATAAACAGGGCAAACTGCCGGTGTGGCATTTGATGGGAAACGAAACGGACTGTATGGTGGGAAATCCCGGCATACCCGTGCTGGCAGACCTGGTCCTGAAAGGGTATGTCAACGACCCCGCCCGTGCCTTCGAAGCCATGAAACAGTCTGCCATGCTGGACGAAAGGGGATTGGAATGGTACAAAGAATACGGGTATATTCCTTATGACAAGGATCCGGGACACGAAACAGTAGCAAAAACTCTTGAGTATGCCTTAGCCGATTGGTGCGTGGCCCGGGTGGCGGCCAGTCTGGGAGATTCCTTGGGTGAAGAGCTGTTTACCGAACGCAGCAAAGCTTATGCAGATTTATTCGATCCCGCCACAGGTTTTGTCCGGGGGCGCTCTTCCACGGGACATTTCAGGGAGCCGTTCTCGCCATTTCGGTCTTCCCACCGGGAAGATGATTATACCGAGGGGAACGCCTGGCAATATACGTGGCTTGTTCCGCACGATATTCAGGGTTTGATGGATCTCTTTGGTGGAAAAGAACCGTTTCTGACAAAACTTGATTCCCTTTTTATAGTGGAAGGAGATCTGGGAGAAGATGCTTCTCCCGACATTTCCGGACTGATAGGGCAGTATGCCCACGGCAACGAGCCGAGCCATCATATTGCTTATATGTATGCCTTTGCGGGGCAGCCGGAAAAGACTGCCGCACGTGTCCGCCGGATCGTCACCTCGATGTACGGCAATACGCCCGACGGACTGAGCGGTAATGAAGACGTAGGACAAATGTCAGCCTGGTACATCCTTTCGGCACTGGGATTTTACCAGGTGGAACCGGCCGGCGGCCGCTATGTGTTTGGCTCACCCCTTATGGATAAAGCGGTCATTCACGTAGGAGAGGGCAAAACCTTTACCATAGTGGTTCGTAACAACGGCCCGGAAAACTATCGCATAAAAAATGTGTGCCTGAATGGCAAACTATATCATGAGATCTATATTGACTATGATGATATAATGGCCGGCGGGATACTGGAGTTTGATATGGGAGAATGACTAAAACATTCATCAGAACACTGTTTGAAAAACCGATCTCGGATTTGGTTATGCTTTGACTATTGATATATTGAAGACTGTTCACTACAAAATATGTCATATACTAAACCGATTACCAATCAAAAATGACCAAAAAACAATAAATAATAACCAAAATCAAATTAATAGTAATTATTAGTTTTTTAATTAAAAATTTTTATTAAATTAGCAAACCATTAATCCTATAAGCTATTATTTTTCATTCATTTTATAATTGAAACATAACATTATGCCAGTATGTCCAAAATGTAAAGGAATAAACAGTAAATCTTGTGAGAAATGTTCTTGCATAAAAAACGGTATACCTTACCAAGGGTGTGTTATTTGCAAGGGAACCGGGAAAGCACCTTGTCTAGTATGTGATGGTAAGGGTGTAATTCCTTATCCTCCCACTAGACCTTAACTAATTATTTGAAAATAGCCCTTTTAAAACATCAAGCTCATCCACAATATTTTAGTTAGTTTTGTTGAAGAATTCTTTTTTTTGATTCTAGCGATTCACAGATAAAACTGTTAAGTGTGAAATTATTAGAGCATTATTAGACTTAACAGGTCAGTTAAGGAGTTGGTAGCTGAAAAATGACTAAAAAAATGCTTAATAGAACAGGGATGCCGAAAACTGGATAGAGTAGGAAACATTATAAATCACTAAATATGAGCTATCAACCAGAACCAAGCGAGGTCTTTTTTTGTGGTCATTGTGAACGACAGTATTCAGCCACAGGACCTGTTAAGTGCCCAATTTGTGGAAAAACTATGGTTAGTTGGCGTACAAATCGTGAGACTCATTCTCAGGCCCTTGACAGATGGAAATGGGCAAATGGAAAATAACCACATTCGAAAGAGTGTTGAACTTACTACAACACTCTTTTTTTTTTAACGAACGACTATCTGATTAGAATTAACCATAGAGTCAAGATAGAATTATCGGACAAATATTTAGTGTATTTTTTAACACAAATAGTTATGTTTAACGATTTATTATAATGAAATTTTATGGCAATCAATTTGACAAAAGGACAACGTGTCGACATTAGGTTATCTAAAGTCGGAATCGGATTGGGATGGGACCCAAACGAAGGCTCAGGTTATGACTTTGACCTTGATGCATCAGCATTTATGCTTGGTGAAAATAAAAAAATTCCTAGAGAGGATTTTTTTGTTTTCTATAACAATCTAAGATCGCCTGACAATTCTGTTGAGTCATCTGGCGATGACCAAACAGGAGGAAACAGCGATGGAGATGATGAAACATTAACAGTTGACATCGCAAGAATTGATTCAACAATAAAGGAAATAATTTTTACTGTTACTATTTTTGATTATGAAAAGCGTAAGCAAAACTTTGGTCAAGTTAGAAATTCATTTATAAGAATTTACAATTCCCAAACAAACGAAGAAATTGCAAAGTATGAGCTAGAAGAAGATTTTTCAGTGGAAACGGCAGTTGAATTTGGGAGACTATATAAACGAAATAATGAGTGGAAATTTGAAGCCATGGGAATTGGCTATAAAGGTGGTTTAGAATATTTTATTAACAAATACGTATAATACATAGTTATGGGAATAAGTTTAGAAAAAGGACAGCGTATTAGTGTTAATTTACCGAAATTCGTTGTTGGGCTTGGCTGGGATGCCAAAGCAAGTGAATCTGGACAAGATTTTGATCTTGATGTTTCTGTTTTTATCTTAGGTGAGAATAAAAAACTCCTTACAGATTCTCATTTTGTATTTTATAACAACCTGATCTCGCCTGACAATGCTGTAGAGCACGCAGGCGATAATTTAACTGGGGAGGGTGACGGCGATGATGAAAGTGTAAAGATTGATTTATCGAAAATCGATTCAAATGCAACAGAATTATGCTTTGTAGTTACAATACATGATGCAGAGAACCGCAAACAGAATTTTGGCCAAGTTCGCAATTCTTTTGTTCGAGTTTATAACCCGGATAATAACGAAGAAATCTTGAAGTATGAGTTAGAAGAAGATTTTTCTGTTGAAACTGCGGTTGAATTTGGGCGACTATACAAACGAAATGGAGAGTGGAAATTTGAAGCTGTTGGAGTTGGGCTAAAAGGTGGGTTGCAGGATTTTTTAAACAAGTATAATTAATTTTTAAACTTAAAGTTATGGCTATTAAATTGGAAAAAGGTCAAAGGATTAACCTTGAGAAAAAAAATGGGAATAAACTTCTGAATATTTGTGTTGGAGTTAACTGGGGAGCTATTGAAAAGAAGGGCTTCTGGGGTAACAAAACAGTGGAGGCGGTTGATTTAGATGCAAGCTGTGCGACATTTGATGATAATAATGACGTGGTTGACATTGTCTATTTTGGGAAATTAAAATCAGATGATAATTCAATTAGACATAGTGGGGATGATTTGGTTGGTGATACTGACGGTGATGACGATTTGGATAATGAAATAATTTCTGTTGATTTACAGGATCTAGATCCACAAGTTTCTAAAATCGCTTTCGTTCTTAATAGTTTTAAGGGTCAAGACTTCAAGACTATACCATTTGCGTCAATTCGTATATATGAAGGCACTCCAACAATGGTTAATGAAGTTTTTGCAACTTATGACATTGCTAATGGACAATCTTTTGCTGGTAAAGTATCTATGGTTTTAGGTCTTTTATATAAAAAAAATGGAGAATGGAAGTTTAATGCAATTGGCGAACCTACCAATGATAGGGACTTGAAAGGTACACTTTTAACAGTTATTTCTAAATATTTATAAAAATGAGAAGATTACCGGTATATTTAGTTTTGGACATTTCCGGTTCAATGGCCGGGGAACCAATAGAAGCTGTTAAAAATGGCGTTCAAGTTTTAGTTTCAACTTTAAGAACAGATCCTTATGCTTTAGAAACGGCTTTTTTAAGTGTAATTACATTTGATAGTTCTGCAAGACAAATAGTTCCACTAACAGAATTGTCAATGTTCCAAATGCCTGATATTCAAGCAACAGGATGCACTTCGCTGGGCGAAGCACTTTCTTTACTTGCAAATAGAGTAAATACAGAAGTTGCAAAATCAACAGCAGAAGTAAAAGGAGATTGGAAACCACTTGTGTTTTTAATGACCGATGGTGAACCTACAGACAATTGGCAGCAAGGTTTAAATGACTTTAAAAACCAAAAATTCGGGATGGTAGTAGCTTGTGCAGCTGGATCAGGTGCTAATACCAGTATTTTAAAACAAATTACTGAAGTTGTTGTTCAGCTTGATACGGCAGATAGTGCAACTATTAAGGCATTCTTTAAATGGGTATCAGCATCCGTAAGTACAGGTAGCCAAAAAATTGAAGCAAGCGGTAAAGATGTGACAGGCTTAAATGAATTACCACCACCACCACCAGAAGTTAATATTGTAATTTAATAGTGGTAAAAAAAACTAAAGTTCTCCTTTTCAATTAAAAAGGAGAACTTTGAAATATTCGTAGCTAAACAAGGTTCCGCTAGGCCAATAGGCATTGACACAAAATCGAGGTTTGAATGCAAAGTCGGTTCATCATTTTTTAAAGTTTTATTTTTTCTTTATTCTTTTGATAAGGATAGTTATGAGAAGATTACCAGTATATTTATTAATAGATACCTCCGGTTCAATGCGAGGTGAAGCAATTGCTTCCGTAAATGTTGGTTTAAATGCACTTATTTCATCTTTGCGGAAAGACCCACAAGCAACAGAATCAGCTTACATTAGTATTATTACTTTTGATAAAGATATAAATAATATAGTGCCACTAACAGAAATCGCAGACATTCAGTTGCCGGAAATAACAACACCTGAAGCTGGGCCTACTCATCTTGGCAAAGCCCTTGAATTTCTATGTGAAAAAATTGACGAAGAAGTAATTCTATCAACAAAAGAAAGAAAAGGTGATTGGATGCCAATTCTTTTCATAATGACAGACGGTAAACCTTCTGATATTTTACTATATAAGCAAATGGTACTTGAAGTAAAAAAGCGAAAATTTGCAGCAATCATTGCATGTGCAGCTGGATATGATGCTAAACCGGAGTATCTTAAAGAACTAACTGAAATCGTTCTATGTTTAAATACAACTGATAGTGCAACTTTTAGTCAATATTTTAAATGGGTTTCAGATGTGGTAGGTATAGGTGGCAGGAGTTTAGGTGCGATAGATGCTCTTGTTCTTCCTCCTACACCGCCAGAGTTACATTCAGTCTTATGATAATAAATCTCCAAGACTAATATTTATTCTTAATAATTTTTGTTATAGTTATATTTTATATTCTTAACTCAATTGTGCGTTACAAATTCAAGGTCACCCGATGGGTTTAAACCGTAGAATAATAGTTCTTTGAAATCAGTATTATTTTAATGCAGGTTCGGATATGTTAAGGACAATGCAACAATCGATCCGCCATGGCAGTATTTTGCAACAAGACTTTGGCCGCTCTAACGGAGAGGTAAAATCTCTACTCTCGGGCCAAGACGCTTGTCAGGTTGATGTATGTAAGAGACGCATTGAAGGTAAATGACGGCGAAGTTTTGTTACGAAACCGGCAGGGTGAAAGCCCTGTGACATGTCGTCTAAATGTTAAAGATATTCTTTATTGATAGACTGAGATCCGTTGATAAGAATACCTTGCTTGCCTGACGCTATGTCAGTGTATATGTTATCGACGATAACCACCCAATCTTCTCGTCCAAGGCATACTGCCTAAAGGTCAGCAGTATAGTGTTTGTACGCTTGTTTCCCGTCATAGACGTATTTCTGGTGGAAGGTATCCATATTCAGATCTTTTATGTCACCTTGCCTGTAAATCTGTGAGTTCTAACTTTTTCCCGGTATAGGACCGTGATAGAGATACTTCAAAATGAAATCTTCGCAGAAATGGGTAATCAGATCAAAACCAAAATTGTGACCTCCTTTAGACCGGCATCTACAATGGATATCCATAGTATTTCCAGATTTTACTTCATCTGACTTCTTGAAATTCTGACGGAACATGCTTTCACATGACTTCCACAGCATCCCACTTTCAACACTGTTTTCCTCAGTTTTTGTTTTTTGAGTGATGTTGCAAGGTATCCCGAAACGGATAATGGTATTATTAGTAATTGAAAAATTGTATAAATAAAAAATCTTGATTATTAAACATTTATAAAAATATTATGAGGGAAGCACCAATATATATTCTGATAGATTCATCAACTTATCTGGTTGGTGAACCAATATGTTTGATAAAGAAAGAGCTCTCTGAACTTATAACTAAATTAAGGACGGACCCTTTAGCAATAGAAACTATGAAATTGGCATTTCTAACATTTGGTAATGAGCAAAAAATAGTTAAGCCATTAACGTATTTAACAGAAATAAGTTTGGAGTTTTTAAACCTTATTGAATTTCATGGACAAAGAAACTTAAGAGATACTTTTGCAATTTTAGAAGAAGATATAGTTAATAATCTTAAGCCGAGAAAAGCATGGGAAAGGGATTTTGATTATAGACCTTTTATATTAGTTTTTATTAAAGGAGAATCATCTGATTGGAATGAGAATGCTCTATCACTATTATCGACACTTAGTTTATTTAAGAAACCAGAAAAAGATCCAGATAGTTGTTGGGATGATGATTGCAGGAAAGAGTTAAAAGAAGAGGCAAAGGAATCATTATGTTTTTGTGCATTTAATGAAAAAGTAATAAGCATGTACTCCAATATTGGCGATTGTAACGCTGTTATTGGGCAAGATGATATATATTCAATAAAAAAACATTACTTTTAGCATAGTATCATGTTTTAAATTAATAATTTTGAGCAGACTACTCAGATATTTTGTAATAGATGTTTCTGAATCAATGATTGGTGAGCCAATTGAACAGGTTCAAGAAGGTTTTGAAACGATAATTAAGGAACCTAGAACATACCCTTATGCGTTGGAACCCATTTATGTTTCAATAATTTTCTTTGCTGGTAAAACTCAAAAGATAACACCATTAATTGAACTTAACAATTTCTATCCGCCATAATCACCTATTGGTTGGAGCGTTTCTATGGGAAATAAACTTCTTGTTTTAATGAATGATTTTGTTTCTTCACTACAAAAAACTACTCCTGAAATTAAAAGCGATTGGTAAATAATTGGTTTTTTATTTACGGATGGAAATCCTACTTACAAGTATGAATCTGCTTTTGATATATTGCACCAAAAATTTAAATCAAAATCAAAAATGGTTGTAATCTCATTGAGCGACAATATGGACACAAGCATATTTGGGAAAATTACAGAGCTAGTATTATTGCTTAAAAACACAGATTCAGAATCATTTAAAAAGTTTTTAAATGGGTAACAGCTTCAATCAAAACAACTAATGTAAGAGTGTTAGAATTAAAAGAATCGGCATTAAGTACTATAGATTACAAACTTGTAGGGGCATATCCAATTGAAAACACATACATTGATTTGTGCGAGGGTGATGCAATCCTAAATAAAATAAACACCTCTGAATTAGTAGGTTTCCCTAACTGTCCTTGGGGTGGAATTGGATCAAAATTTGGTTTTGGAGAAAGGAATATTAACATAAACAAAACTAGGGGGTAGTAATGGATATTTTAAAATACATGGGAAGCCTTGAAATAGAGGCAAAAGATGAGGAACAATTATCAAGATTTCTTAACGAAAAGGAATCTGAAATAAAGGGTTCGATATTAGCTTTGTGGAAGGAGTTTTCAGCAGAAAACACTACTGTATTAGAAAACAAAGATGAAGTATTAATTAATGAAGAGTCTTCAACAAGAGCCGAAACAACAGATGTAGTAAAAGAGGATTTAATAAACGAGGATGAAAATAAATCGGTTGAAATGACCGTCAGCAATGAATCTATTTTAACTCAAGGAGCAATTATTCTGAAAAACGAAAATAAAATTAAATCAGAACCCGAAAAAATTGAACAAATTAAAAACAAAAATACTAGCTCCTTTGAGTTACAAATAAAGAATAAAAGTATAATCATTCCAAATGGAAAAGTAAACCAAGATTACTGCTACCATTTTAAAATTGAGGAACTTGGTTTAGCGGACATTGGAGATTATTGGTTTGAAGGATTAGAGGCAATTGGTTTAGCATTTGCTTCAGACACAAATGTAATTAAGGGAAAACCCATTGTGGCCGGAGAACATAAAATAAAGTTAAAAATTAAAAGAAACGATTGGTCAGATGGAAAGCCAATATTTGAAAGACAAATTACATTTATAATAAACCCAGACCCTAAATCGCTTTGGAAAAATATTCCAACACCTGATGATATTGAATATTATAAGCCTGATAGTGCTATATGCTTTGTTAAAGTTGAATCTACTTCTAGTCTTTTTGGTACAAAAAAAACTGCTAAAAAAAATATGGTTGCTGCAAGCCAAAGAGGTCGTTCACATGCCCAGGAAGGCAAACCAAGAGATGATGATTTTGCATTACATTACATAAAAGAGCATAATTGGTATATTATGACAGTTGCCGATGGTGCAGGTTCGGCAAAAGTATCAAGGAAAGGTTCAGAAATAGCATGTAAAACTGTTGTTGATGTTTGTCAGTCAATGATTAATAATACAGTAACGGATTTTGAACATCAAATTAAAGATTTTAGTTCTGACAAATCCCATGCAAAAAGAAAAAATATGGGCGATAATCTTTATAAAATACTTGGCAATGCTGTTTTTAAGGCACTGAAAAATATTGAAGAAGAATCAAAATTAGCAAATAAGCCATTAAAGGATTATGCAACCACTTTAATTGTTTCAATATGTAAAAAATTTAAATTTGGGTGGTTTGTAGGTGCCTTTTGGGTTGGTGATGGAGGTATTGGTATTTACAATAAAGAAAATCAGTTTCTGAAAGTCTTAGGGGAATCTGATGGTGGTGAGTATGCTGGGCAAACAAGATTTTTAACTATGTCCGAAATAACTCAGCCTACTGAATTATACAGACGTTTAAGATTTGATATAGTTGACGATTTTACCGCTTTGATTTTAATGACAGATGGAATTACTGACCCAAAATTTGAAACAGATGCAAATTTGTTGAAGGTTGAAAAATGGAATGAACTATGGCAAGACCTATCAAAAGAAGTTGATTTTTCTGATGATAACGAAGCTGCAGCAGACCAATTGTTAAATTGGTTAGACTTTTGGTCGCCGGGCAATCATGATGATAGGACAATAGCAATACTATTTTAATTATGGCAAAAACAATAAAAATTACAGCAACAGATGGTTCGCAAGTTGAATTTGTTGATGAAGTGATAGGTGCAGGAGGCATGAAAGATGTTTATTTTAGCCCTGACAAAAGCTATGTCGTAGCCTTTTTTAGGGATAAACAGGATTTCAATGCAAAAGACCGCTTACAAAACATTACAGGTAAATACAGAGAGAATATTTTCAATCAAGTAGGTGGTGAATACTGGAAAGATTTATATTGCTGGCCAACTAAAATAGTTGAATACAATGGAAAACTAGGACTGACTTGTCCTACATATCAAAAGCAATTTTTTTTTAAGAAAGGTTCTATAAATAATGATTTTTTAGGAATTAAAGGAAAGGAAAAAGAAGGTAAGTGGTATGCTTCTGCGAAAAATTTAAACAAGTTTTTAACACCCGAAGAAAAGGGCGATTGGTTTAAATATTTACAAATTTGTATTAGAATTAGTCGTGCAGTTAAGAGACTTCATGCTGCTGGTTTGGCTCACTCTGATTTATCGTATAAAAATGTTTTGGTTGACCCCACAACAGGACAAGCTTCAATTATCGATATTGACGGATTAGTTGTTCCTGTTACCAGGAAGCAAAAATACAGTGAAAATGGGAATAGGGGTACAGCAAAATCGGGAACGAGAATACAGTAAAAATGGGAACAAGAATACAGTGATAAGTATAAATATTATTAACCAAGGGTTACATTGCATCATAAATAAAAAACAGGATTGCGATGGACTCAAAAACAAAATCACTTATCATTA
>Ga0334882_1000377_pt1 | contig 71206 bp, 68 predicted proteins | sample GraSluR1_MG_5_FD_207226 | JGI IMG/M metagenome (GOLD analysis project Ga0334882, IMG submission 207226) | Sludge microbial communities from methane-producing bioreactor in Wageningen University, Netherlands - Granular Sludge_15_04-R1 | ecosystem: Engineered > Bioreactor > Anaerobic >... | reverse complement strand
GCAGAAACGCCATCAGCAAAATCGAATTGAAGCGTTACGGTTTGACCAGGGTTTTGGAATCGAGTGTGGAAATCGCCGGCCCCATGGTTCTCTTTATGAATTCCATGATCCGGAAAACCGCCGCAGGATATATCAACATGAATGAAGAATTCAAGGATTACCTTGAAAACAGTTAGCAAGGTACGGGAGTCATTGAAAGATAAGGCGCGGCGTCTGAAAAACGAATTGGCTGCGCTTTACTACGCCTGGCAGAATCCCGGGGTTGGCCCTCTGCCCCGGATCGTGATACTGACCGCCCTGGGTTATGCCCTGAGTCCCGTCGACCTCATCCCGGATTTTATTCCGGTTCTTGGCTACGCCGATGACCTGATCATCATTCCCGCCCTGATAGCCTTGTCTGTCAGACTGATCCCTGAACCCGTCATGGAAGAATCCCGGAGGAAGGCCGTCGAGATGCCTCCGGTCTTGTCGAAAAACTGGGGTTTCGGGGTATTTATTATTCTATTGTGGAGTGTTTTGATTACCGTTATTCTGATAAAGATCCTTGGATTCAATAGATAAAAAGCTGAGCGGCGCCGCGGGGTGGAATTAACCAGGAAAGAAAAATGAAAGAGTATAAACGGGAGTTCCCTTTGTTTTCATTATGCGGTCTTAACTGCGGCCTCTGTCCCCGCTATCACACCGACGGCCCCTCCCGGTGTCCCGGCTGCGGAGGTCCGGCTTTTTATGAAAAGCACCCCTCATGCGCGGTGATAAACTGCAATCTCAGGCACGACGGTGTCGAATTCTGTTTTCAGTGTTCCCTCTACCCCTGTGAAAAATATCAAACGGAAAGCTCTGTTGATTCTTTTATCACCTACCAGAAGGTGCAGGAAGATTTGTGTAAAGCCTCGGAGAACCTGCCATCCTACAGGACGGAATTAGGCCGGAGGATGGAAATTTTACGGCACCTGCTGGATCATTGCAACGAGGGAAGAAAAAAGAATTTTTACTGCATCGCCGTAAACCTGCTGAGTCTTGAGGCCTTGGAGAGAGTTGTTGCCGTGTTGGAGAACCTTGGGGCCGAAATGACCCCTGAGGGCAAGGATAGGGCAAGGACGGCTGCAGCCCTTCTGGAGAAGGAAGCTCTTGCTGAAGGAATTAGAATCGAATTGAGGAAGAAACCCTTGCCGAAGGAGGAGAAATTATGAAATTTGTCAGAATATCTTCACTGATCATCGGACAGGGCATGCTGGGGTACACGGTGGTCAACAGCGCCGGTTACTTTGCCCAGTCGGGGGACTGGATTTTTCTGGTGATGTTTGCGGTTCTTCTTTTCTTTTCCCTCAGGAATCTGGTTCTCCTGATAAAAACCCGGGCTTCCTCCGGCTAGGTATTCCTACGTATTTTATTTTGCCAAATAGTAATAGACCATCCAACCCGCCGCTGGATCGTTGACTTTTAAAGCTCTCTGAAGAAAACTCTTCCCAGATTAACAACCATGAGAGGAGTTCCACTAATGACGATTGCGCAGATTTGTAAAAAATACATTATGTTCTTTCTGCTGCTGATGCTGCTAATCCTTCCCGTAGCCGCCGATGAAAGGATGGACCGGAACAGTTACAAGACGGTGCAGGGAGAAATTTACCATGTCCTTGCGGCGGTCCGCTGGATCGACGGAGAAGGAGGATCCTATCTTTTCCAACGCCTGGACGGTTACAATGACGAACGAACCTGGTATGTGGATTTCCTGGAAAATGACGAGGCCATCGGCTACGAGTGGCCGGAAAACTGCTTCACCGGCGGGCTCGGTTTTGTCCGGGGGACGGAGGAGAACACCATCGGGAACAATTGGCTCAGGGATCATGATGCCATTATGGCATTCCGCGAAAGCTATCCCTTTAGCGGGTATGATCTTTCGGTACGGGATGACCTGAGTGCCGTATCTTTGGAGGATGCGGGGCCTTTGGTGGCAGACCTGGCCTATCTTTTTGAGGCACCCATGATGAAGAGCAAGGATCTGAACTGGACCTTCCGCAGCGAGTATGATCCGGAAAACCAGGCCCTCAGTTTATCTGTCGGCCTTAATACTCCCTATGGGATGGTCTCGAAATGGGAGATGGAATACCGGCGTCATGCCGCCACGGGCAAAGTTGAGAAGCTGGATTTACGGGTTTCCTCCTTTGAACCGTCCGTATATACAGAAGCGCCCCCGGAGGCCTATGAAATTCTGGAAAAAGCCGCCGCCAGGAAGGAGTTCTTTGAAGCAGTTTTTCTTCAGAGGCTGTATAATTATCTGAATATTTTCTATACGGGAAAATGGCCCGCCTACACCCTGCTCTATCCCGATGCCAGAGTGAGGTTCAGCACGGGGGAATCGGGAGGAGGGTCCTTCTACCGTTTCACCCTCTTCTGATGTCCCGGAGGATGGTCTTGCGCGGGAAGCCCTCGGGGATTCCCTCTTTTTTTAGATGTTTTTACCGTAAAGAGAGGTGATTATGGAAACGATAAATACCTTGGAGCTTAAAAACGAGGCGGTATTTCCCGATGAGGGGGTGCTGCGGCAGGTTCTGGGAGCGTCTTTTGAGGCGTACACGGCGATGCTGGACATGTTCGCCCAGAAAGGGCTGACTCCGGAATGGCGGTACTATCGTGACGGCAAGGCCTGGCTGTGCAAGGTTCAGAAAAAAAAGCGCACCATCCTGTGGATGTCGGCCTGGAAGAGTTATATGCAGGCTTCCATCTATTTTCCGGAGAAATACTGGGAAGAGGTAAGCCGCAGTGATATCGACCCAGAACACCTCACAAGATTTTCCCACACCCGGCTTGTCGGACGTTCCCGGCCTTTTATCTTCGAAGTAAAAACAGCGGGAGTCGTTCTTCAGCTGGAGAAGGCGGTGGAATTGAAAATACGATGCCGGTAAAGACTTTTTACAGCCCTAGGTAATAGTACCTGTTTGGTCCGCCCTCCCGGGCTGCTTCTCAATGTTCCCCCGGGCTTGGCGGTCCTGAGGGAGTATCTTGATTCCCTCAGGAGACTTTTCCTTCTGGTGCCGGTCAGAACCGTTCTTGCCCTGGTCCTGGCTGTTCTCATTAAGGGCCTCTTCGGGCTTGCGGGTATTTTATTCAACCGAGCCTGTCATACTATCGGAAAGCATGGATGTTGAAGTATACTAGGGGTTACCCTTCCCGGTGGAAAGTTGAGGGATGGGGATCCTGGGAGCTTTCGGGCAGCGATTCAGGGATTCCGCATTAAGGAGAGAGAGAACCATGAAGATGTGCTGGGTTACAATAAACGTAAAGAATATGGAGCAGTCTCTCCAGTTTTATACCGAAACGGTGGGGCTCACGGTGGACCGGAGAATCAATCCAATGCCGGGAACCGAGATTGCCTTTCTCAAGGCTGGCGGCATCGAAGTGGAGCTGATAAAAAACGACAGGAATCCTGATCCTCAATTTGGCCGGGATATCAGTCTGGGATTTGAAGTGGAATCGGTGGATGATCTGAAAAGCGAACTGGAAGAACTGGACGGTTTGGAAATAGAAGGACCCTTTCAGCCGAATCCCCGGATTAAGTTCTTCTATATCCAGGATCCCAACGGGGTTAAAATTCAGTTTGTAGAAAATATCAAGGAATAAGGGGCCACAGGAGGCAGGAAAAAATGCGGGGGCGCCGGTACTTGAGAATTTTAAAATGGATCACCAGGCTCTATTCGGCAGCGGTTTTTGCACTGGGGGGTCTTTTTTATCTTGGCTACGGGAACCCCCTGCCGTTTATCGATCCTGATTACTCCCTGATAGAAAATATCTGGCTGACCCTGTTCCCCCTGATACTCACCGGGCTTCTTCTGGGCTGGAAATGGCCAAGAATCGGAGGGTGGCTCATCACCGGCCCGCTGTTTCTGGGATTCCTGGCGGGGCTGCTTTTTGAACATGAGATCCCGGTACCGCTTTTGATTCCGTTCCTGGCGGGACTTCTGTTTCTCGTCTCAGGATATATACAAGGTTCAGGAAATGCCGGTCATCTATAATGAGGAGGCACAGAATTGAAAGAGAACAACAATCTTGATCCCCGCCGGCGGGACGAATTGATGGAGATCCTTAAAAACCGGTTTCAAAAAAATAAAGAGCGCCACCCCGGAATGACATGGTCCGAGGTGAAACAACGGCTGGCTGAAAATTCCGAAAAACTGGTGAGCCTCCACGGGATGGAGAGCACCGGCGGGGAACCCGATGTGGTCGGCGGGGATGATAAAACCGGCGAGATCCTCTTCTTCGATTGCTCGCCCGAATCCCCCGGGGGTCGTAGAAATATCTGCTACGACCGGGAAGCCCTGGACTCCCGGAAAGAGCATAAACCAGGGCACAGCGCCGTTGAAATGGCCCGGGAGATGGGCCTGGAACTGCTGGATGAAGAACAGTATCGGCGGCTGCAGGAGCTGGGGGAATTTGATACAAAAACCTCCAGCTGGATAAAGACTCCCGATGATGTGAGAAAGCGGGGAGGCGCCCTGTTCGCCGACCGGCGGTACGGCCGGGTTTTTGTTTACCATAACGGTGCTCAGTCCTACTATGGAGTCAGGGGATTCCGGGGTTTCCTTAAAGTTTGAACAGCCTATTGGAGAATTGAAGATGCACCATGTTTTTAACAGCACCGGGCACGAACTGAAATTTAAAAACTTTGTAAAGGCCGAAAACTGCACCCTTTATGATGATGAAGGCCATGCCTGGCTGGATCTGGAATCCGGGGTCTGGTGTACTTCCCTGGGGCACAGCCATCCGGAGATTGTCAAAGTTCTGGCGGATCAGGCGGCCTTAATGATGCACTCAGGATACTGCTACCTCCATCCCCTTCTGGATGAAGCGGCCGGCAGGATTCTGGAAATTACCGGTCTGGCCGGCGGGAAAAGTGTCTTTCTAAATTCCGGCAGCGAGGCGGTGGAATACGCCGTGAAGGCTGTCCAGAGCGCCACGGCGAAACCGCGGTTTCTCACCATGAAAAACTGTTATTTATCGGCTTACGGTTCCTCCGGAGAGCGCTCCGGTGACCAATGGCTGGAATTTGACTGGATGGGGGGTGACGATCCTGAATCGATCGATTACTCCGAGGTGGCCGCTTTTGTCTTTGAACCGGGCAGCTCCCTGGGGCTGGTTCAGTTTCCCCCGGACGACCTGGTCCGGACTATCGCGGCCCGGGTGAAGGAAGCGGGGGGATATGTTGTGGTTAACGAGATTACCACGGGGATCGGCCGCACCGGCCGCTGGTTCGGGTTCAACCACTATGGTCTGCGCCCCGATGCGGTGGCCATGGGGAAGGGGCTGGGAAGCGGGTACCCCGTCAGCAGCGTCGCCCTCTCCCTGACCCTGGTGGATCAGATCGATCTGCAGCGTTTCCACCACGCCCAGTCCCACCAGAATGATCCCCTGGGAGCGGCGGTGGCGAAAAAGGTGATCGAGATCATCGAGCGGGAAGGACTGCTGCAACGGGCCGAGAGCCTGGGAGCTTCTCTGAGGGAACGGCTGAATGAGCTTAAACTCAAGTACGGCCTGATAAAGGATGTCCGGGGCCGGGGTTTGATGATGGCCATCGAGTTTCTCCCGGATCCCGGCTGCTCTCTGGCCGCCCTGGTCAACGAAGAACTGCTCCGCCGGAAGATTATCCTGGTAAAACGGCCTCACCATGAAATACTGCGGATGGATCCGGCGCTGACCATTGAGGAAGCACAGATTGATTTCTTTCTGGAAAGCCTGGAAGAAATTCTGACAGATTTATCAGCCCCGGTGAGAGAGATGAACCACTGAGACGGGAAGGAGATGGGGATGCTGAAGAGGATAATAGAAAAGATTGAAGCCCGGGGATCCTGGAAGACGGCGCTCCTTCTCTTCCTGATTTCCGCGGCTCTGGCGTCCCTGATTATTTCCCAGGCCGGGGGGCTTCTGGCCATCGACGCCCGGTATACCATGGATGCCGCCGACTACTATACGGCGGAGACCTTTCATGACAACCTGGAGAATCTGGGAGAATCGGGACGACAAACCTATCTTTTCATCCATCTCATCGATTATGTCTATATAGCCTTCTCCTATCCCTTTTTTGCGGTCATGGTTTATCTGGTCAGCCGGAATTTGAAGAACTACCAGCGGTACCGCTGGTTTCTCCTCCTGCCCCTGGGGGCGGGTGTCTTTGATCTTCTGGAAAACATCGGAATTGACCTGGCCATTATCGTCTGGCCCGCAAAGCTCCCTTTGATCCCCTTTTTATCCGGTTATTTTACCACCCTCAAAATGGCGATTCTTTACTGTGTTTTCAGCCTGATCGCCTGTCTCGGGGCGTACCGCCTTATCAGGGCGGCGATGAAGGCGGGAAAGATACTTTTGGGCGGGGAAGAATCAGACTAAAGGAAGGGCTCGCGGAGACTAATCAGGCATGGCCGCCGGGATTCTCCTCCCGATTCAGCAGGCCGGACTGGTAGAGGGTTGCCCGGTTGCGGCCGCTTTTCTTTGACTGGTAAAGAGCTTCGTCCGCCCGTTCAAGGAGTGTTTTCTCTGAGAGGGGGTCTGTCCAGAGATAAACACAGACCCCCAGGCTCACCGTTACCTTCAGGGTCCGGGTATTCCAGCTGACCTCCATCTCTTCGATGGCATGGCGGATTCTTTCAGCGGCGATGAGGGCCTGTTCCCGCCCCGTGACGGGCAGGAGGGCGGTAAATTCTTCACCGCCAAAGCGGGAGAGAATATCCTCTTCTCTCATGGTGGTTTTAAACACCTCCGCCAGGCGAATAATCACTTCATCCCCCGCCAGGTGGCCGTAGGTGTCATTGAAGATTTTAAAATGGTCAATATCCAGAACCATGAGAGAGAAAGGGTTTTTGGTACGGCGGGATCGGGCGATTTCCTCGTTGACCCGGTTTACGAAAAAGTTGTGATTATAGAGCCCGGTCTTGGCGTCCCGAACCGAGTGTTCGTAGTGGATGTTGTTCTGGATACCCACGGAGGTGAACTTTGTCAGGCTGTCGATGTAGGTGATTTCCGCATGGCTGTATTCCTTGGAAAGAATCTTGGGACCGAAGAGGATGATGCCGTAGAGCCCCGATAATCCTTTTACCGGTACAATGATTTCGGGGTTGAACTGCCGGAACGGTTCCAGGGCCTCCTGATCTTCCAATTCATACTCAAGGATGCTGAAGCTTGTGGTGCCCGTGTAACGTCTGAAGAAGGATTCGTAAGGCTCCAGCGATTCCAGGTCAAGACTGATTCTGTTGAACTTCATATTATGATAGGCGTAGATCTTGATTCTGCTTACGGAAATCCCTTCGTTGAGGATGAAAACAAGGTCGGTGGGGATGAATTTCTCGGAAAGACACTTAATAACGAAAGAAACAAGTTCATCCACCGATTCCTTGAGAAAGATTTCGTAGGCTTCCTTGAGCAGCTCTTCCCGGTACAGATTCGTAACCTTAAGCTTTTCAACGTAATCAAGAATTCCGATTTCCTTGAGGAGACTGTAGTTCTTAATCAGCAAGGGATTCTCTGACAGTTGTTCCCATTCCATCAGAGATAATGTACTCTTAAATGGCCGGTGGAGCAAGTTCTTCGGCAGATGAGGAATGTCATGATTAAGATTGAACCAACCCCCGCCGGGGAAATCCCCCGGGAACTCCTTCTGCTCGCCGATGAAGATGAAAAAATGATAGCCAAGTACCTTGGTTCCGCCCGTTTCTGGGCGGCAAGGCTTGAAGGTAAGATTGTCGGCATGGCGGGCCTGGAGGACCGTGGAGATGGGATCTGTGAAATTGTCTCTGTGGCTGTGGCCCCTGAATTTCAGAACCGGAAGATCGGCACAAGGCTGGTGGAAGCGGCGGTCGGTTACGCCAAAACCAGGGGTTATCGGGAAGTTCTGATAAAGACCGGCGACTGCGGCATCGGCCAGTTGTTTCTCTATCAGCGCTGCGGATTCCGGTTCAAGGCTGTGGTGAAGGACTATTTTGTTAAATACTACCCGAAACCCATCTACGAGAACAACCTTCGCTGCATCGATCAGGTTGTCCTGAGCTACCGGGTTTACTCAAAAGTGGAGCAGGAACGGGCGGTGAAAGAGTACTGGTCCCGGTTTATCGAAAAAAATCCGCCTTACCGGGACCGAAGCTATGAGACCTGGTGTTTCTGTTATGGCGATTACCTGCCGGATAAGCTGATCGGCCTGGTAAAACAGGGAAAGAAAACGGGTACTTCCTCAGCCTTGGAATTGTACGAACCGGGGGAGAAAATCCCCGAGGAAGGGGATGTGTCGGTCATCACCTATGGGAACGGCCTGCCGGGGTGCATTATTGAAACGAAGGAATGCCGCACAAAAAGCTTCTCTGAAATCACCGAAGAAGAAGCCGCCCTGGAAGGGGAGGGTGACCTGACCCTGGCTTACTGGCGGGAGGTTCACGAAGATGTATTCTCCCGGGAGTACCAGGAGGCGGGAAGGCGGTTTTCGGTGGATATTCCGGTGATTTTCGAGCGGTTTGAAGTTGTTTATGATGAGGATGATAAGGACTTACCATGATCAGAGACGCCCTGTCCGCAGATGCCCCCGGTATTTGCGGGATATATAACTACTATGTGGAAAACACCGTCATCACCTTCGAGGAGGCGCCGGTATCTTCTGAGGATATGGAAGGCCGGGTGAGGGAGACACAGGAAAAGTTTCCCTGGCTGGTCTGGGATGAGAAGGGTGAGATCCTGGGGTTTGCCTATGCCGGTTCCTGGAAGGGCCGCTGTGCCTACCGGTTCTCCGTTGAATCAACCGTCTATGTCCGGCAGGATGTCCGGGGACGGGGGGTGGGAAAAGCCCTCTACGGGAAATTGCTGGAGGAGCTTTCCCGCCGGGGCGTTCACATGGTTCTGGCGGGTATCGCCCTGCCCAACGAAGAAAGTCAGGCCCTTCACGAAAGATTCGGATTCAAAAAAGCGGCTCACTTCTCCGAGGTGGGGTTCAAATTCGGCCGATGGGTCGACGTGGGCTACTGGGAAAAACGGCTGACTTCACCGGCCTCGGACCGGTTGGCCAAGGAAGAGGAGCCTTGCCCATGGTAAACCTGGACGGCAAAACCTTCCGGTCCCTGGCAAACACCCCCAACGGCGAGGTCTCCTCCGATACGGTTTTCCACTACCGTCAGGAGGGGGCCTTCGTCTGGGCCGACTACGCCGGAGGGGGTATAAAACAGGGGCGGCTCATGGGAACCCTTTCGGCTGAGGGCATTCTGACCATGAAGTATCTACATCGAAACGGAAGGGACGAAATAATGACCGGCGAGTGTGTGTCAACCCCGGCGATTCTGCCCGACGGCAGGATCCGTTTTCACGAAAGCTGGCGCTGGACCTGCGGGGATTTTTCCTCCGGGGAGTCGGTGATCGAAGAGGTTTGAGGGCTGCTTTCCCTGCCTGTGCTGCTTCCCGGAAAAGTTGTTGCAGATTTACCGGAACAATTTATACTGATCCCATGAAAACATTCACCGATTCCGCCCTTCAGCTCGCCTCCCGTCTTATCGATCAGTTCGGTCCCCGTCCCCCGGGCAGCAAAGCCTCCCGGGATTGCGCCGAGGCTCTGGCCAAGGAAGCCTTGAGCTTCACAGCGGCGGTGGAAACCGAGGAGTTTACCCTGAGCCCCGGCGCGTTTCTGGCCTGGATCAGGCTGCTGGTGGCGGCGTATGCCGCGGCCCTGGTCCTGTTCTGGATGCAGTTTTTTGCCGTTGCCGCGGTCATCCTGGTTCTTGGCCTGGCCCTTTTGGTGGCCCAGTTTTTTCTTTACCGGGAGGTGATTGATCCTTTCATGCGCCGCCGTACCGGAACGAATGTTTCGGCGGTTCTTGAGCCGGAAGGGGAGGTGAAGGGGGAGCTCATCATTTCGGGACACCACGACAGTGCCCGGATTTTCAATTTTCTGATCCACCAGCCCGGACTCTACGGCCTCAGGATCAACGGTGGTATGGGTGCCCTGGTCGCCCTGGCCCTGACTTCCCTGGCGGCGGCGTGCTTGAAAGCCCTGGGTCTCCCCCTGGACTGGACGGGGTATCTTGCCGCAGTGTTTACCGTGCTTCTGGGGCTGGTTGGGCAGCTCTGGTTTTTCGCCTCTCCCCGGTCCACCCCCGGAGCGGGGGATAACCTGGTTTCAACCACCGCCGCCTGGGAATTCCTGCGGCACTGTGCCCGGGAAAAGGACTCCGGCCGCGGGCTTCGGCACCTTCGCGTCCGGGCTTTGAGTTTCGATGCGGAAGAGGCGGGGCTCCGGGGTTCCCGGGCCTGGCGCAAGGCGCGGCTCGCCCGGGGGGGATTCGGCCATCCCGTATGGAATCTGAATCTGGAATGTCTCTACGATGCATCGGAGTTTTTTTTCCTGACCTCCGATATCAACGGCAGTGTTCCGCTTTCAGAGGACTTCGCCCGTCGATGTGCCGTTCTTCTGGAAAAAGTCACAGGCCAACCCATCCCGGTCCGGCCCATCGCCTTCCTGACCGGAGGTACCGATGCGGGTGAGACCGCCCGGGCGGGGGCAGAGGCCACCACCCTGATGGGGATGCCCTGGTCCAACAGTGCCCGCTCCGCGGTCTACCACACTCCCGCCGACACGGTGGAAGCGGTCAGTACCGAAGCGGTAAGGGCGGTCCTGGAGCTGGCGGACCGTCTGGCCCGGGAGCTGGATGGTGAACTGACCGGGACTTGATGGAGAGGCAGCTTCATGCTTGACCAAATTTGGCTGTTTATAATACTGGCTGGCCTGGTATCCGGGTTGACCGTTACGCTGGTTCTTATCCTGTTGAAGTATGTGTTGCCGGTTGCGGATATGCCCGTGCGTCTACACACTGCTCTGGCTGCCATGGGGACCTTTGCCCTTCTTGGTGTTTATCTGAGGATTCTGGACATTTCTCGGGAAGGGGTGGTGTACAACAGCTTTCGAAGTCTTGCCTGGGCTTTTTTTCTCTATGAATATGGCCGTTACGGGTTTCCCAGGCTGTTCCGCCGTTTCTGGTTTCTTGTACCTTTGACGTCAGTTCTCTTGTTTTTTATCGATTCCTATTCCTACGAGGCGGCCCGGACCACTGTGGTGGTGCTCTCTTCGGTTTTCGCTGTTACCTCAGCGGTAGCAACCGGGGTTCGGGCAGTGCGCTCTTCTTCCTCTGTTACGTCAATCCCGGTAAAACGCTTCTACAAGGCATTCGGCCTGGCTCTCATTGTTTTCAGTCCTGCCTATCTGGGGGACATAGGATTGACCTATCTGTTAAACCTCCGGGGATGGGAAGCCAAGGATGGGCTTGTTTTTGCCTTAACCTATCTCTCTACAAACTTTGTTATCATTTTTTTTGTTATGTCCGGTATCCGGAAGCCTGCTCCGGTTATTTCTGCAGGACATCTGCCCTCTTCCTTCTTGACGGTCTATGGATTAACACCCCGGGAGGCAGAAATTGTGACTCTGGTACTGCAGGGCCGTCAAAACCAGCAAATTGCCCGGGAGTTGTGTATCTCTTCCCGAACCGTGGATACTCATCTTCACAACATCTTCCGCAAGTGCGGCATTTCCTCCCGAAACAGGCTGTTTAGTATTGTCGCCGGATTTGGCCCTCAGAATGATCCAGCCGGCAGGGCCTGATCCCCGAATACTTCTCTGCCTTGGTTCCTGTGGTCTAAGCAATACTACGTATTCTCAATGCTAAACGAAAATAAGCGTTTTCCTTGATGGAATAGTAAAGATGTGATGATTAGAATGGGCAAAAATTTTCCTTACCCTTTAAAGAAAGGTCTGGTTCCCCGCCAGACAAAGAGGCTTTCGTGGGTTTTCCCGGAAGCCGGGAAGTTTTCTGGCGGGTAGGGACGAGGGAGGTGACCACAGGTGGTTTATTCTGACCCAAGCCAAATTGGTTTTTATTTAAAAAAGAAATCAAAGGTATTTCTTTTGATTGTACTGTCGATGGCGGTCTTGCTGCCGGGGTGTTCCGCTGGAAAACCCCTGGAGGCTTCCCGTACCATCAACCCGTACATTGATGAAGTGGAGGCGCAAAAGCCCGTCCAGCATCTTGAAGATAACAGCGGGGAAGAGGTCGAACAGAATGAAAGCGATCTGCCGCTCGAGGTGGTTGGGGCTCCTTTGTCTGAATTGATCATAACCGGCTGGGAACCTCCTGATCGGATGAACCCCTGGAAAAGGGAAGAACCGTTCCAGGAATTATTTGTTGTTGTAAACGGGTGCGATTTGTTTCGCAGTGAGGAATTAATACTTAATGATACCCGAGAACACCCCCAGATAACAGGGTTACGGCTTCCCCCGGGAGAGTACAAGCTGGAAACCTTTTGTGGGGGAAGTACTGTTTTTCTTTGGGAAATCACTTTGACAACCCATTCGGAATACATTCTTGATGTATCAGCCGAATCCCGAAAGGGAGGGCCTCTCCCCGAAGTTGTGGCCTGGGAGGATTCGTCGTTATTCCGAATTGCCGGGGAAGAAAAAACCTTGCAAAAGCGGATTCGGGAGATTTGCGAAGAGTCAACACAATTTAACACCCTTTCCTCCTACCAAAAGGATAAAGTACTGGATTTGATAGACACCGACCGCCGTCTTTTTTCCGTTGCCTCAGAGCCCTGTTTCCGGGAAGATTCATTGATTCGTCGGTTGTATCTTGAGGGGCTTTTTACCATCCGTGACCAGGTTGTCTCCGTTCTTCTAGAGGAGAGAAGTTACAACCATTCCCGGATCATAGACTGGCTTAATAGTTACTACTTCTTTCCCCTAGAAGATCCCCTGGAATTTTCGAAGATATCTTTCTATGAAAGTAATTTTGACTTTGATGGGTTGTTTTGGGCTCTCTATTTTGGTAATGAGGATCTTCTGGAATATTGGCTCTCCCGAGGAGGTCCTTCCGAGATTACAGTACAGGGTGTGGAATGGTCGAAAAGAATCTCTTTGATTGCAGAGGCGGTACGGGCTCAGGATGAGGTCATGATCCTGCAGTTGCTTAAATGGCGTGCTGCCCGGGATGCATCCACCACCACAGAGATATTTGAACCGATCCCGGATCTGGTGATAGCCATCCAGGAAAACAGGCAGACCTCCTTTTCCCTGCTTCTTGAAGAGGGCGCATCGGTAAATTCGGTTTATGAAGCAACTTCCAGAGGCGGCGGTTTTACTTATACCGCCCTATCGGAAGCCGTCAGGATGAACCGCAGAGGGATGGTCCGGGCTCTCCTTGACCGTGGAGCCGATCCTTGGACACCCCTCAGCACATGGAGTGATGATGCCGGGATGGATGGGGCTGACCCTGTACACCATTTAACTGTTTGGGATTTGGCACGGGACAAGGAAATGACAGAGCTGCTCCTTAGTTTCGGTGAGTAAGGAGCAGCCAGTTTTTTTGCCGGATCGTATCATGGAAATTATTGATAGGCAGTCTTTGGGCTTTTCGGGGCCTGGAGCCTTATTTTTCACAGGAGAGAAAGATAATATGACCAAATGCCAAAACACCGCCAGAAAAGAGCTGCTTTCCTGGCTGGAAACCCGTCCCGCGGAGAACTGTTTTTTTATCGGGGACATGGAAAACTTCGGTCTGGAAACCGACTTTCTCGAGATCTGGCGTACTCCGAAAGGCCGGGCCCCCGCTGCCCTGTTGATGAGATACTACCGGTTTTACCAGATAACCGTCGGGGTTCCCGGAGAGGGCGATGAAACGGCGGCGGCCCTGGAGGCGGCGGCCCGCCAGATCGGGAGGGATTCTCAGGCAATCTCGGTGGCGGGACTGGAGCCGGCGGTGCGGGGGCTGGCGGAGTATTCTTCCTTTGAGAATATCCGGGTCACCTATCTGGCGGAACTGACCGGCGACACCTTTCAGGATCCCGGGGAAGGCCTGCCCACCGAACCGGCGGGGGTGGCAGATATCGATGAACTTTTTGAGTTTCAGAAAAGCATCGTAGAGTTTGAAATGGACGAACGGCACCGGGAGAGCTTCGGCAATGAAATAAGGACTGGTACGGGCCGTACCTGGCTGATCCGGGAGGGCCGGCGCATTGTAGCCTCCGCCACCATCACCGCGGAAAACAGCCGCAACGGCATGATCATCGGGGTGGCCACGGCGCCGGACCGGAGGGGCCGGGGATACGCCCGGACCTGCGTGGCCCGGCTTTGCCGGGAGATGGCGGGGGCCGGGAAAAGCGTGGTGCTCTTCTACGATAATCCCGAGGCGGGCCGGCTCTACAAGCAGCTGGGATTCAGGGATATCAACCGCTGGGCCATGGCCAGGCTGCACTAAGATCCGGCGGCACGGCTGTCGGGTCGGCGGCCCCCTGCGGGCCGAGGTTCCTCCGGCATGGCCGTGACCCCGGCTCTTTTACAGCTCCGTCCCGGCTGATGCGCACCGCCGCTGCCCGGCCTGTTTTACCTCCGGTCTTCTTCCATCCTCTGAAACACATCCTCCAGGCTGCCTGAAAAGGGGCCGGGGTTTTCCATCTTCAACGAACAGAGGGCGGCGGCGAAAGCCACCGCTTCCCCGGGGGGGTGGTCCATCCGCCAGGCCAGGTAGGCGGCAAAGGCGGTATCCCCCCGGCCGGTCCGGCCGGAAAGGTTCCGGGGGGTGAAGGGGGCGGTGGAAATCTGCCCTTCGCTGCAGATCAGTACTTCGCTGTTGTGGGTTACCATGACTTCCTTGGCTCCCCAGGAGGCAAGCCGGGCCGCCGCCTCGATGCGGTCGGAAAGCCCGGTGAGAATCTGCGCTTCCGCCGCGTCGGTTTTGAGGTAGGTCACCAGGGGAAGGTACTTCAGCTTCTCCTCCCAGTCCCGGAAGGCCAGGACTCCCTGATCGTTGCAGCGCAGGAGGCCCTGGGCGTCGATGGCTACCTTTCCGTGTTCCGCACAGAGGGGAATGAGGGTGTCGGGGATTTCTCCCCGGAAGAGCCCCGCCAGATGAATGATCTCTCCCGTCAGGAGTTCTTCGAGGGAATCGTCGAAGGGCAGGGCCTGGGAGAGGAGGGTCACATCCCGGCGTTCGCAGTCGGCGGTGTGGTAGACGTTCTCGATGCTGGTGGTGGCCGGTGAATCCAGACGGATCACCTCTACCCCCAGGGCCCTCATCCCGTCCAGGGCCTGGTCATCTTCCCGGGCCGCCCGGGTGATCACCCGGACTTTTTTCCCCGCCCGGGCCGCCGCGGCGGAGCTGTAGATCACCGGCCCCCCGGTGAATCTCTGGACCCCGTCCAGGTAGTGCATGATATCTTTGGAAATATGACCGATCATGGTGATGTCCATATGAGGTTCTCCTTCTCTGCTGCTGTCATTTTAAAAAAGCCTGCGATTGACCCATTCCACATCCTCCAGCCTTCTTTTCTCCGATAAAACCGACGAAAGAACCTCCCTGAGAAGATCCACGTTGTTGGTGGTGATGGAATACACTCCCATCATGACCAGTTCCCTCATGGTTTCTGCCTCATCCACGGTCCAGACGAACACGGGGATGTCAAAAAGCCGGGAGTAGCCCATCAGTTCCGGTTTCAGATCTTTACTGGAGATATTCAGTCCGAAGCAGCCCAGCTCTTCCGCCTCGCCCATCATGGCCAGGACGTACCGGCTGTAGTCGGCAAACTCGCCGTGGTCCCAGGGTCGGGCGTTATAGAGGACCCGGCCTTCCGGGAGGGCGGCTCTCAGGGCGTTAACCTCGTCCCGGCCGCAGCCGGAGAAGATGAAGGGGCCCGAGGTTTCCCTTTTTGTCACCATCTCCACCGCGGGCATGACGGCGTCGTATTCCTTGATGTCCAGGTTGAGACAGATGGAGTGATGGTGACAGAGGTCGATGGCCTCTTCCAGGGTGAGCACCTCCGGGTATACCGCCTTCACCTCCGCCAGGGTTCGCCGGGCGAGCAGGGTGCCCCCCCCGGGAGGCCAGGCATCGTGGCTCAGGATGGCCTGGTTGTCGGAGGTCCGACGGATGTCGATTTCGATGATATCCGGTCGTTTTTCCAAAGCCTTCCGCAGGTAGGTGCGGCTGTTGGCGGGGGCCTCCAGGCCCCCGCTGTGGATGGTGATGAGGGTCTTGGTGCGCATCATCATTTGAGACTCATGGAGAAGCCCTTGGTGTAGTACTTGTACACGAAGCTGGAGAAGAGGAGAACCGGCAGGGTGGTCAGAAGACCGATCCCCATCAGCTGTCCCCACATGGTCTCGTACTCTCCGATGTAGTTGACGATTACCAGGGGCAGGGTCTGCAGGGAAGGAGTTCTGATAAAAAGAAGGGCAAAAAGAAACTCATCCCAGGCGGCGATAATGCTGAAGATGGAGGTGGCGATGATGCCTGTCCGGGCCAGGGGCATGACGATGTGGAACAGGATGTACCCCCGGCCGGCGCCGTCGATCAGGGCCGCTTCTTCAAAGGTGATAGGTACTGCCTTAAGGAATCCGAAAATCATCCAGATACAGTAGGGCAGGGTGTAGACCTGGTACACCAGGACCAGCCCCAGGAGCCTGTTGATCAGTCCCAGGGAGTTGAACATGGTGTAAAGAGGAATGGCCAGCACCACCGGGGGCAGAATTTTCACCACCAGAATCCAGACCAGGAAGATCGAGTTGAAGGCCAAAGGGAACCGGAACCTCAGCAGGGCATAGGCCGCCAGAAACGACAGAGTCAGGGAGAGCAGGGTGGCCGAGACGGCCACGATCAGGCTGTTGCCCATATTTTTCAAAAAACCGGACTGCAGGACGGTTTGATAGTTTTCCAGGGTGAAAATTCGGGGGAACAGGGTAGGGTTCGGCTGAATTACCTCCAGGGGCGTCTTGAGAGAGGTGGCAACGATCCAGTAAACGGGAAAGAGGATCACCACCAGAGTCAGGGCCAGGATAAGCCAGAACAGGGGATTGGTTCCCTTTTGTTTAACAGCGCTCATCAGGCATCTCCTTTCAGTATCCGCCTGATGTAAACCAGGGAGATCCCGGCCACCACAACCAGGGTTAAAAGTGAAGCCGTGGAAGCCCGTCCCAGATTAAAGTAGGAAAAACCTTCACGGTAGATGTAGTAGGAGAGGGTCTCGGTGGCGTTTCCCGGTCCCCCCTGGGTGAGGGCGTAGACTTTACCGAAAAGTTTGAAGGTGTCGATGGTCCGCAGCATGATGACCAGCAGGATCTGGCTGGAAATGATGGGCAGGGTGATGCGGAAGACCGACTGATGATAACGGGCGCCGTCGATGGAGGCGGCTTCATAGGTTTCGTAGGGAATGGAGCTCATGGCGGCCTGGGTCATCAGGAAGGCGAAGGGGGTCCACTGCCAGATGTCCACGAGAACCACCGAGAAAAGGGCATTTTTCTGGCTGATGAGCCATCCCACCGGCTCGGATCCGGCGGTTTTGAGAATATAGTTCAGAAGGCCGATGTCGTAGTGATAGAGGGTCTTCCAGACCGCACAGATGACCATGGTTGAGATCATCATGGGAAAAATGGCGATGGTCATGAAGGTTTTCTTGCCGGCAAACTGGCCTTCGAAGATCAGGGCCAGGATGATTCCCAGGGTGACCTCGGCGGCGGTGGCGGTGACCGAGAAGATCAGGGTATTCCGGAAGGCTTCCTGAAACAGTCGTTCCTGCAGGAGCTGAATAAAATTCCCCAGTCCCACGAAGGTTTTCGCGCCGGTGATAAAGTTATACCGATAGAAGGAGAGGCCTATGACCTCTATCACCGGATAGAGGGTCAGCCATGCCATGAGAATCACGGCGGGGGCTAGGATGATAAAGTAAAATGAGTTTTTCCGCAGGTACTTTCCGGGGCTCATGATTAGGAACCTCCTGGCGTCAGGCATTGATCGCTGTTCTGGGTTTATGTAAACCGGGAGAAGCGGCTTGAAGGCCGTTTCTCCCGGAATCGGGTTCTTGATGTCTTATTTCAGCACCGCTCTGATATTCCGGGCGGCTTCCGTCAGGGCTTCCCTGGCGGTCATGTCTCCCATCAGGGCGAACTGAAGGACCGTACCCAGCTGATCTTCGATCTCTTTCCACTTGGTGGTCCGGGTCCGGGCTACACCGCTGGAGAGGGCGTCAAGCTGAGCGGCGTACCAGGGGTACTTGGCCTGCTGAGCGGGAAGGTTGTAAACCGCGGCGCGGGTGGGGGGCAGACCGTAGGTATCGGACATGGCCACCTGAATGTCGTAACTGGTGAGGAACTGGAGGAACTTGAAGGCTTCCTGGTGCTGCCGGGAAGATTCGGGGATGGCCGCCATCCAGACACCAATCATGGAAGAGGATTTTTCCACTTCCCCGGGGTGTTTGGTCACTTTGACCTTACCCACCACCTTTGATTTTTCGGGATTCTCCAGGTTTCCTATCCAGCCGGGCCAGACTTCGATGGCCACCGCGCCGACTCCCGAGAGAATGGCGTCGGTCACCTGGGCGGACTGGTACATGGCCACCCCTTCGGGGGCGTACCGGGCCAGTTCGAGGAAGTACTCCAGGGCTTTTACCCCGGCGGGGGAATCGACGGTCACGTTCCCCTGATCATCCAGAATTTTTCCGCCGAAGGCCCAGAAAATGGGAAGGAATCCGGTAACAATCGGATTTCCTTTGACTCCGCGGAAGATGGCGCCGCTGATTCCGGGCTCACCGGCATCGATGGCCTTTACCGCCGCCAGAACGTCCGTCCAGGTTTCGGGTTCCCCAAAACCGTACTTCTCAAAGAGATCGGTCCGGTAAGCGAAGAGTTCCACGTTGCCGGCGAAGGGCAGGGCGGTGAGCTTGCCGTCGGCATTATAGGGGTAGCGGCCCAGCATCAGGGCTGTCTTGATGAAATCGGAATCCACCGCGGCGCCGGCCTGTTTGTACAGGGCGTCCAGATCAGCCAGCCAGCCCACTTCCTGAAACTGGGTAATGTTGGGGTCGTCGATCAGGATGATGTCGTAGGTTCCCGATTTACTCTGCATGTCGATGACGGATTTTTCAAACAGGCTTCCGCCGGACAGTTTGAGAATTTCAAAGGAAACTTCAGGGTTCTGGGCTTTGTAGGCATCGGCGGCCATCTGCAGGGCATCGCCGTAGGCGCCGTCCCGTCCGGCGATGGTGAGGGTGAGTTTTTTTGATCCCTCCTCTTTGGTCCCGCCGGCGAACAGGGCGGCGGAAATTACTGATAAAACTAATAACACAATGAAAATTTTCTTCATGCAAGTCCTCCTGAGCCCCATCCTACCATCCTCCCTGAAAATCACAACGAAATTTTCCTTTCCCCTTAACAACTTTATCAACTCTGGTTTATACTTTTAACTTGATAACAGGTTTTTGCTTGTTAAGTTCCAGCAGGGGGAGGGTCATGTCGACACATCGCGTTAAACGTCAGGATCTGATCCTGGCCCTCTTCGTTCTTTTTTCGTCGGAGTACGATAAACAGCCCCATGAATCGATCCTGGATATTTTTATACCCATCGACCAGGTCAAGGCTTTTTTGGAAAACCGCTTCGGAGTCTCCTATTCGGGCTGCAGCTGGATTCTCACCCAGATAAGGAATTACGAAGAAGAGATCGGTTACCGGCTCTTCGAAAAGGTCCCCGCCTCGGGGGATGACTACGGCCTTAAACTCTGCCATTCCATGATTGCCTTCAATCAGAAGCGGCATCTCTACATCACCCAGAAAATCAAGGTGAGCAACGCCCTCTACGATATGATTACCCATCTGACGGAAATCAACCCCATGAAGGGACGTCCCGAGGAGACAATCAGGCTGCTTATCGATGCGGGAAGCATGGTCTATCATCTGGCGGATATCATCGCCGGACATTCCTGTTACTCCCCTCTGAACTACGAGATCTACACCCACAACATCGCCGTGATCCAGCGGTTTCTGGAGCCCCATGTGGATCTCAGCCGTATTACCCTCCATACTCCCCGGGGACGGATCGACCCCATCACCTATTCCATCCTGGGAGAGAATACCGCCCTCTATGAGAATGTGGATTTCGATATGGTAATCCAGGGGGTCAGTTTCCTCTACGATGGGGAGATCTGGGTGGAGCATCCCGGTGAAAGCGGGATCAAGGCGGATATTCTCCGGGAAACCCGGGGTCTGAAGGTTCTGATTCTTACGGGCCATGAGGTCCGGTCGGAGCCCCCCCTGGAGTCCCATCCTCCCTTCGGGCAACTGGCCGATTTTGACCGGCTGGTGATTCCTCATAACGCCGAGGGAAAGATCAAGAACCTGAACAAAATGCTGGAACAGCACGGGAATCTTCTGGAGCCGGAAATTATGAACTGGAACTACAAAATCTACAAAATCATCAAACAGCCCGGTTAAGGTGGCTGTCAGAGCAGCTCTCCCGCCCGGGCTGCCAGCCAGTTGATCAGCTCCCGGCGGGGCAGGGGCGAGTTGAACCCCGCCGCCCGGGGGTGTCCCCCCCCGCCCTGGGACTGGGCCAGGGCTCCCACATCCACCCTTTGATTGGACCTGAGTCCCGCCGAGCAGAGTCCCTCCGACTCTTCCCTTATCAGCACCACCATCTCGCATCCCCTGATACCCTGGAGCTGCTGATAGAGGGTATCCGAATCACGGTTGTCGGGGCCGAACCGTTTAAGATCCTCCAGGGTCTCCCAGGTTACCAGAAGAGCCCCCTGGTAGTAAGATTCGGTCCGGGCCATCAGGGTTCCCAGAAGAACCCGCGATTCCAGGGTCCGGTTACCGTGCATCTGCTGAAAGATCTTCTTGGGGCTGGCTCCCGCATCGGTCAGGTCCGCGGCGGTGCGGAAAACCTCGGCGGATCCTGTCTCCATGTGACGGAAGAATCCCGTGTCGGTGGAGAGGCCCAAAAAGAGGACTTCCGCCGCCTCTCTGTCCAGGGGAATCCCCAGGGCTTTATAAAGCTGATGGACCATGAAGGTTACCGAGGCGGCCCGGGAATCTATCCAGCGGCAGACGCCGAAATCTTCCCCCGAGGCGTGGTGGTCGATGACGCCCACGGGAAAATCCTGGATGTCTTGCTTCAATTCTTCGCCGATCCGCTCCAGGGTGGAGCAGTCCATGATGAGAACCGCCGTATCTCCCGCCCCGAGGGCTTCCTCCCGCAGACCCGCAGAGATCCGGTTTTGGAAAAGGGGGGCGTAATCGAGAATCTCGGGCCGCCGGAAGGGGCCGGGAGAAAAGAGCAGGGTTTGGGCTCCCCGCTTTTCCAGGAGCCGGGCTATCCCCAGTTCGGACCCCAGACAGTCCCCGTCGGGATCCTGATGGCCCAGGATAAAGTAGCGGCGGTAGCGTGTCAGGAACGAGAGGACCTCCGGCGGAGGAATAAAGGAAGGCGCCGGAGCGGCGGGGGGTACAGAGGGTTTCATAGGGTTTACCTCAACAGAAGAAGATCGGTCTGGATGGGGCCGCCTGATAATACCAGCTCACCATCGCGGATATAGCCGTTAATCTCGGTGCGGCAGCCGAACTCTTTTTGGTAGAGCCCCGGTTCGATGCTGAAACAGGAGCCTTCCCTGAGGATCCGCCGGTCGGGAAACTCAACGCTGTCCAGGTTGACCCCCCAGCCGTGGAGCTCCGCGTCAATGCCGTGGCCGGTACGGTGAAAGAGGAAATCCCCCTGGCCGGCATCAAGGATGATCCGGCGGGTTTCCCTGTCAACGTCGGCTCCCGTGGGGGCTCGGCCTTCCTTCAGCTGCTGCCGGATATACTCCACCGCCCGGTCCCGGGCCCGGCAGACCAGACCGAAGGTGTTCTTTACCTCTTCGGGGGGATCGCTGCCCAGGTACCCCACCCAGGAGATGTCGGCGAAGGTTCCTTCCGGTCCGGGAAGCCGGGCCCAGAGGTCAAGCTGGATCACATCTCCGGGGGTCAGGGTGCGGCTTGTCTCCTCGGGGGCATAATGGGGATCTCCCGCGTTGGGCCCCGCCGCCACAATGGGCTCGTGTTCGGTTTCCAGGCCCCTCTTTTCGAATTCCCGCAGAATCCATCCCTGCACCTCTTTCTCGGTGAGCCCGGTTCCCCGGGATAGATTTTCCTTTATTCTCTCCCAGACCAGCCTGACAATCTCATAGAGGTGGGCCGCGGCGGTCTCATGGGCGGCGATCTGTCCGGGACTCAGGACCCCCAGAGTCTCCTGGATCAGGGTTTCCGCGGGGTGGAGTCGAAACCCCCACCGTTCCAGGAGCCGGGCGGTGCCGTGATCCAGGTAGGAGAGGGTGGCCAGGGTTTCCGAATAGGCGGCGGCGCAGGGGCAGGCCAGGGGAGAGAGGATTCCTTCAAGCTCATCCTGGGACGAGTAGAAGACGGTCTTCCCCGGCAGTTCGTTGAGGCTGCCTTTTTCGATGGCGTGGCACACCTTAAGCGGTTCCCCCGATACGGGGATAAAGTAAAACCAGCGGCGGCTGTTCATCCGCCGGGGGGGAATCCCCAAAAAAAGATCGGAAAACTGGTCGCGGTGATGAAAATTAAAAAAAAGCCATCCGCCCAGGTTTTCCCGGGCGATGGCTCCCTGAATTTTTGTCAGATCCAGCATCAGAATTCCAGCTGAGGCTCGGTGACATTAAATTTGTCGGTGTAGTCCCTTCCCCGGGGCAGGTCTCCCCAGCTGGGATGGCGTTTATCCCGGGCCAGGTAGAGTTTGATGTGGCTGAAGGCGCCGTCCTTCCAGTAGACCGTAAAGTAGGGGTAGGTGGGACCGGTTCCGTAGAGAATTTCCCCTTTGTTATTGGTTCCGGCGTTGAACCATTCCATGGGGACGTAGAATACATGATAGGTCATATCACTCTTCATATAGACGAGCCTGTACCCTTGCTGGGCGGGATAGACCACGGACAAAGGATAGCTTTTATAGTAGAGATCCGATTCGATATTTTGCGCCCCCAGGGCGAAAGTCAGGCTGATCAGGATCAGCGCAAGGATCAGATACTTTTTCACAGTTGTACCTCCTGCAACCATATAAACGAGCATTCCCTGCTATTATACGAGCTTAAAGAAGGCAAAATCAAGCAGTTTTTAAAAACTCCTGGTATTGTCCCATTTTGCGGTAGAAGTATATTGACCATTTTCGGACCGCCGGTGTATGTTGAATTTGTGAAAGAGGCATTCCGGCTGGAAGAGATATACAAGAGGTTTCCCACCCGACAAGAGTGCCTGAGGTTCATCGAGGGGATCCGCTGGAGTCACGATCCGGTCTGTCCCCACTGCGGATCCGACAGGATTACCCCCATGAGCCGGGAATCCCGGTATCACTGCAACGGCTGCAACCTCTCTTTTTCGGTCACCGTAAAAACCCTCTTTCATAATACCCGGATTCCCCTGCAGAAATGGTTTGCCGCCATCGCCCTGTATGTGGAAGAAGGGCAGTTTTGTCCGGTCCGGCAGCTGGCGGAGATGCTGGAGATAAACAAGGATTCCGCCTGGGCCATGATAGGCCGCATCAAGGAGGCCAGCCGCGAGTACAGCGACCTTCTTTCCGGGGTGGTAAAATCCTGGGATAATATGAAAACTGAATCTCCCTGAGAATCTAAAGGTTTCAGCGGCGTTTTTTTTTACCCCGCCGCTACCATGATCTGGGACAAAAACAGGAGTAAAAATTGTTGGACAGTGAAAAAACCTTTCTTGGCATCGATGCCGGTTCTGTGGCGGTGTCGGTGGTGCGGGTTGATTTCCGCGGTGGCCTGCGGGAGAGCCGCTATCTTTATCATCAGGGCAAACCCCGGGAGGTTTTGCGTCAAATTCTTTCGGAAATGGATTTATCTTCCGTGGCGGGGGTGGCCCATACCTCCGGGGCTCCCGAATCGGTTCGGGGGAGCCGGGTTTTTGATTCACGGCTTTCGGTGATCCGGGGAGCCCGGGATCTTTATGGTGATTTCCGTTCCCTCCTTCAGGTGGGGGGTGAAAAGTTCGCCCTCTATCTTTTTGACGATCAGGGGGGGTACCTGAACATGAAGTCAAACACCTCCTGCGCCGCCGGCACCGGAGGATTCCTGGATCAGCAGGCCAAACGGCTCAACCTCTCGGGAAGCGCCGCATTGAGTGAAAGGGCCGAGGCCAACCGGGGGGAGGTCCCCAAAATCGCCTCCCGCTGTTCCGTGTTTGCCAAAACCGACATCATCCACGCCCAGCAGGAGGGGTATTCCCTGGAGGAGATCTGTGACGGCCTCTGCCGGGGTCTGGCCCACAACATCGTGGATACCCTGTTCACCGGCCAGGGCGAATACGCCCCGCTGGTGTTCTGCGGCGGCGTGGCCCTGAACCGGGCGGTGATGGAGCATCTGACGGATATTCTTAAGGTTGACATTCTGACAGACCCCCGGGCCCATCTCGCCGGAGCCCTGGGGGCGGCGGCCCTTATGAGAGAAGAAGAGGCCGGGGTGCACCGAACCTTCACCGCCGCGGATATTCTCCCCCTTCCCGAAGAGATCCGGACCTACCACTTTGATCCCCTGGAGCTGACTCTGTCTGACTATCCCGACTTTGACGGTCAGAACCACTACCTCCACCCCGCCTTTCGGGGTACCTCCGATGTGGAGGTGGATATCTACCGGGACTACGGGGAAGAGGAAAAACTCTATCTGGGGATCGACATCGGGTCAACTTCGACCAAGGCGGTGATCATCGGCGAAGACCGGGAACCGGTGGCGGGGTTCTACACCCGTACCGCCGGTCGCCCCATCCTGGCGGTACAGAACATCTTCGCCGCCTGCGACGCCTGGCGTGAACGGGAAGGAAAGACCCTTCTCATCGGCGGCGCCGGCACCACCGGATCGGGACGGAAGTTTATCGGCGCCGTGGTGGGAGCCGATACGGTGCTGGACGAAATTTCCGCCCACGCCCGGGCGGCGTATCATCTGAATCCCCGGGTGGACACCATCATCGAGATCGGGGGGCAGGACGCGAAATTTACCACCCTGAAAAACGGGGTGGTCACCTTCTCTCAGATGAACACGGTCTGCGCCGCCGGGACGGGGAGCTTCATCGAGGAACAGGCCCTGAAGCTGGGGGTCAGTCTGTCGGATTACGCCGGCCTGGCCGAGGGGGCCCGGGCGCCCCTGGCCAGTGACCGCTGCACCGTCTTCATGGAGAGAGACATCAACCATTTCCTCAACAAGAACTACCAGGTACCGGAAATTCTCGCCACCGTGCTGTTTTCGGTTCGGGAGAACTACCTGCAGAAGGTGGCCACCGAGGGGAGTATCGGAGACCATGTTTTTTTCCAGGGAGCCACGGCGAAAAACCGGGCCCTGGTGGCGGCATTTGAACAGAAGCTGCAAAAGCCCATCATGGTATCCCGCTACTGTCACCTTACCGGGGCCCTGGGGGCGGCCCTCACCGCCGCCGAGGAAACCGCCGGAAAATCCCGGTTCCGGGGTCTGGAACTCTTCCGGGAGGATATTCCCGTGAGAACCGAGGCCTGCGAGCTTTGCCGCAACAACTGCCGCATCCGGATCGCCACGGTGGGAGAGGAAGAAGCGGCTTACGGCTTTCTCTGCGGAAGGGATTATCAGACGAAAAAGTTTGTCAGGAAGAATCTGGTACCCACCCTGCTGGAACAGAGGAGGAAGGCTCTGGCGGTTCTGGAAGCTTCGGGAGGGAAAGGACCGGGCCGGAAGGCCCCAGGGGACGCGGCACCCCCGGCCGGTGCGGCCGGTTCCGACGAAGGGGGCACCACAACGGCCCTGCCCGTGGTGGGTCTGCCCGCGGGGCTGCAGATTTTTGAAGAGCTGCCGCTGTGGCGCCGGTTTTTCGCCCTCCTGGGGATTCCCACCGTGACCAGCGAGGACGTGACTGCCCCGGTTTCCCGGGGGAAGCAGCGGGCGGGCGCCGAATTCTGTTCCCCCATGGCGGCATTCTATGCCCACGTGGAGAGGGCGTCGGAAAAGTCGGATCTGGTTTTTCTCCCCATCCACATTGGTAACGGCAGGGAGGCGAAGAAGCCCGCCCGTCTCCGGAAGGTCTGCTATTACACCCAGTTCAGCACAACCCTCACGTCCCGGTTGAAAGGCAGCAAGGGAGATGAGATCCGGAGCCTGCGGCCTCTGGTTAACCACCGGGCCAACATTCTCACCACCAAATACGAACTCCTGAAAAGTCTGAATGCCGAACTGGGGCCGCGATTCAAGTTCGGGGAGGTCTCCCGGGCTTACGACGAGGCTCTGGAGTATCACCGCCTCGTCAAGGCGGAGCTGAAAAGGCTCTACCTCCCCCCCGCCGAGGGAGAGGTGAAGGTGGTTCTACTGGGACGGCCCTACACCCTCCTCCAGTCGACCATGAACAAGGATATTCCCGACTACTTTGCCGCCCTGGGGGTGGAGACTTTCTTTCAGGATTCCCTTCCGGCGGGAGAGGTCTCGGAGCCGGTGGACCTGCTGCTGGACCAGTTTCACTGGGCCCATCCCGCCGCCATCCTTGAAGCCGCCGATTTCTGTGTCCGTACCCCGGGGCTCTATCCCGTTTTTGTCACCTCCTTCAAGTGCTCCCCCGATTCCTTCGCCCTGGAGTATTTTAAGCGGATCCTGGATGAAAAGGGCAAACCCTACCTGATCCTGCAGATCGATGATCACGATTCCAGTGTGGGCTACGAGACCCGCATCGAAGCGGGGGTCCGGGCCTTCCGGAACCATCTGAAGGCAAAGGATGGGCCGCCGCCCCAGCGCCGTCCGCTGCCGATTGTGCCAAGGACCGAAACATCCCTGAAGGGCAAGACCCTGCTGCTGCCGAATTGGGACCCCCTGGTCCTGCCTCTGGTGGCGGCGAATCTGCGGAACGCCGGGGTGGATGCCCGGGTTTTGGAGGAGACACCCCAGGCTATTGCTGCCAGCATGAAGATGAACACGGGCCAGTGTATTCCCATCAATGCCATCGCCCATGAATACGTGGAATACATCAGGACCCATGACCTGAACCCGGAACAGACCGTGCTGTGGATGATGAAATCCCAGTGGGCCTGCAACATTCCCCTCTATCCCGGATACATCAAAAGCCTTATCGAAAAAGAAGGGGGCGTGGGGGAACTGGCGGGGGTCTACACCGGTGAACTGACCATGGTGGAAATCAGCCCCGTGGTGGCGGTGAAGACCTATTTTGCCTACATGTTCGGGGGGAACCTGAAGAAAATCGGATGCATGATAAGGCCTTACGAGATCAACCCGGGCGAAACGGACCGGGTAGTGCTGGAATGCCGGGGTACCCTGGAGCAGGCTTTCCTGGGAGAACTGGGGTTTACCGATGCGGTGAAGCAGGTGATGGACCGGCTTGATCAGATTCCGCGGAAGATAACCGACCGGCCCAAGGTGGCGGTTTTTGGCGACCTTTACGTAAGGGACAACGAGGTGATGAACCAGAATTTGATCCGCTGCATCGAGGACGCGGGGGGAGAGGCGCTGCTCACCCCCTACAACGACTACGCCAAAATCATCAGCGGGCCCCTGTTCAAACGGTGGCTCCGGGAGTTGAGGCTTCCCGGGGTGGTGCTGTTCAAATCCCTCCTGGCGGCCATGGAGCTTCTGGAGGGGCGGTACCATGGGTATCTGGGCAAGTACATCGGAAAAGCCACCAGTTCCCGTAATCCCCTGGCGGAAGAGCAGCTGGCCCGGTTCAATATCCGGATCGAGCAGGAAGGGGAAAGCTACGAGAACCTGCTGAAAATTTTTCACATCATGAAAGAGCACCCCGATGTCGCCCTCTTTGTCCAGACCAACCCCGCTTTCTGCTGCCCCAGCCTGGTCACCGAGGCCATGAGCCGGGATATTGAGGAGATCACCGGGGTGCCCGTGGTGTCCATCACCTACGACGGCACGGAGGCCCCGAAAAATGATGTGATTATTCCCTATTTGAAGTTTGCGGGAACCCGGAAGGGAAGAAAGGAGGCGGAAAGGCCGGGGCTGCCGGCGGTATAAGGCCGCCGGGCGGAGGAAGGGGCCCGACAGGGCGTCCTCCTGGTGCGGGCGGCCCGGGGGGGCAGGCTTTTCAGCCGCTCTCCCGGGGTGGCAGCAGATAGGCCAGACCCTCTTTCAGAGAGGCGGTGTAGACGAACTCCATCTGGCTGGTTACTTCCCGGGGCAGTTCGGCGGTATCCTTGCGGTTTGCTTCGGGAAGAAGCACCGTGGTCATCTTGTTCCGGTGCGCCGCCAGGACCTTCTCCTTCACCCCGCCGATGGCCAGGACCCGTCCGGTCAGGGTTATTTCACCGGTCATGGCCACCTTTTCTCTCAGGGGTACCCCGGTGAGGGCCGACAGGAGGGCGGCGGTGAGGGTGATTCCCGCCGACGGGCCGTCCTTGGGGATGGCCCCTTCGGGAACGTGGATGTGGATGTCCATCTTTTGAGGAAACTCTTCGGGAAGGTGAAATTCTTCGGCGTGGGCCCTCAGGAAGGAGTGAGCCGCCTTGGCGCTTTCCTTCATCACGTCCCCCAGGCTGCCGGTGAGGATCAGTTCTCCCGAACCGGTCAGCACCGAGGCTTCCACGGGGAGCAGGGTTCCTCCCATTTCGGTCCAGGCCATGCCGTGGGCCAGACCGGGACGAACCTCGCTGTAAACCCGGTCTTCGGTGAACCTTTCCTTTCCCAGAAATTTCACCACCGACCTGGGCGTGACGGTGTAGCGGAACGGCGCTGTTTTCCCGGGTTTGTCGGCTTTCGGGATCAGGGCCGCCGGGACGGCCGTAAGGTCAGGGCCGGGGGATTCGGGTTCTTCCCGGTCAGTCGTCGATGGTGCGGAAGGCGGGGGATCTCCTCCCTCTATTCCGGGGACTTGTTCGAGGGCGTTCTCATTCAGGACGGCGGAGACGGCGGAGACGGCGGCCTCTCCAAGGGCTTCACCGGTCGGAGTGCTGCCATCGGATTCCTCCGGCAGGGTCAGTTTTCCCGAGGCAATGGCTTCCCGGGCGATCTTCCGGATCAGGTTGCCGATTTCCCTCTCCAGGTTCCTTACCCCCGATTCCATGGTGTATTCTCTAATCAGTTTCAGCACCGCCGCGGGCTGAAATTTTATCTGCGCCTCGGCCAGACCGTTTTCCTCAATCTGCTTGGGAATGATGAAATCGGTGGCGATGCAGCTTTTTTCGTATTCCGTGTATCCGGGTATCTCAATCACCTCCATCCGGTCCCGCAAAGGGGCGGGAATGGAGTGGAGGGAGTTAGCGGTGGTGATAAACATGACCCCCGAGAGGTCGAAGGGTACTTCCAGGTAGTGGTCTACGAAACTGAAATTCTGTTCCGGGTCCAGTACCTCCAGCAGCGCCGAGGCGGGGTCCCCCCGGAAATCAGAATTGATTTTGTCAATTTCATCCAAAAGAAAAACCGGGTTCATCACCCCCGCCTTCTTCATGGATTGAATAATTTTTCCCGGCAGAGCGCCGATATAGGTCTTCCGGTGACCCCGTATTTCCGCTTCATCCCTCACGCCTCCCAGGGATATACGGACAAATTCCCGCCCCAGGGCCCGGGCTACCGACTTGCCCAGGGAGGTCTTTCCCGTTCCCGGGGGACCCACAAAACAGAGGATGGGGCCCTTGAGGTTTGCCTTGAGCTGCCGGACGGCGATGAAATCCAGGATCCGTTCCTTGGGTTTTTTCATGTTGTAGTGGTCTTCGTCCAGAATTCGGGCGGCCCGCTGGATATCCTTGATATCCCGGCTCCGTTCACTCCAGGGAAGGTCGCTGATCCACTCCAGGTAGGTCCTGAGGACCCCCGATTCGGGGGACATGGGCTGGAGTTTCGAAAGCCGTCGGCACTCCTTCACCGCCTTGTCCATCACCTCCTGGGGGGGATTTTTCCGGCGGATCCGCTCTTCCAGTTCCTTCGCTTCGTCCAGGTCTTCCTCGTCCCGGCCCAGCTCCCGGTTTATTTCCCGGATCTTCTCGTTAAGGAAGTACTCTTTCTGGTTTTTCTCCATCCGCTTGCGGACCTTCAGGTTGATCTCCTTCTGGAGGGAGAGCATCTCGTTTTCCGAGGCCAGGAGCACGGCCAGATGCTCCAGTCGCCGCCGGGTTTTGGTAAAACCCAGGAGCTGGATCTTCTGCTCTTTGCTGAGCTTCAGGTTCCCCCCCAGGATGTCCACCAGCTGATCCGGATCGGTGGCGGCCTCCACGGAAGAGACGATTTCCGGGGGCAGCTGCTTGTAGTATCCCTGGTAATCTTTGAAAGCCTCACGGATGGATTTTTCCAGGCCCTTGAGTTCCGGCAGGTTGTCCCGGCTGGGAATGATGGGTTTAATCAGGACAAAATACCCCTCTTTTCGGGGGGTGAACCGCTGGATAACCCCCCGCTCCTTCCCTTCAATGATGATTCTCACCGAACCGTCGGGGAGGCGCAGGAGCTGGAGGATCTTGGCCAGGGTGCCCACACTGTTGAAGTCGTTCTCCAGGGGGTTTTTCACGTCTTTTTTCAGGCTGGTGGCGAAGACGAGCTGGTTCCCCTTGTGGGCCTCTTCCAGCAGCTTCACCAGGGGGGCGGAGTCGGCGAAGAAGGGAACCACCATGTGGGGAAACAGGATAAGTTCTTTCAGGGGAAGCAGGGGAAGTTCTTTCATCGGGGTAAACAAGGTTTTCCCAATCATGGCAGCATCCTGGGGGTTCAAGCGGTGTTACGCGCTTTTTTTATTCAGTACAACCTCGGGTTTGGAGGAGTTTTCAATCACCTCCCGGGTTATGACCACTTTCTTGTTTCCTTCGATGGACGGGAGTTCATACATGATATCCACCATAACCGATTCCACGATGGCCCTCAGGCCCCGGGCTCCGGTCTTGCGGTCCGTGGCTTTCCGGGCGATGGCTTCGATGGCACCATCCTCGAACTGAAGATCCACATCGTCCAGTTTCAGGGTGCTCTGGTACTGACGGATGATGGAGTTTTTGGGCTCGGTGATGATCCGCTTCAGGTCTTCCAGCTCCAGGTTGGAGAGGGTCACATTGATGGGAAGCCGGCCGATAAACTCGGGGATGAGCCCGAATTTGATCAGGTCATCGGGAAGAAGGTTCCTGTACAGGGTGACCAGATCCTTGTCTCCCGGGGGCTTCACATCGGCGCCGAATCCCATGGGGTGCTGGCTGACCCGGGTCTCGATTACCTTGTCCAGGCCGACGAAGGCCCCCCCGCAGATGAAGAGGATGTTGCTGGTATCGATACGGATCATCTCCTGGTTCGGATGCTTCCGGCCTCCCTGGGGGGGCACGGCCGCAACGGTCCCTTCGATGATTTTTAAGAGGGCCTGCTGGACCCCTTCGCCGGAAACGTCCCGGGTGATGGAGACATTCTCTCCCTTCCGGGAGATTTTGTCGATTTCGTCAATATAGATGATGCCTTTCTCCGCCGCGGAGATGTTGTTGCCGGCGTTTTGAATCAGTTTCAAAAGGATGTTTTCCACGTCTTCGCCGACGTAGCCCGCCTCGGTGAGGGTGGTGGCATCGGCGATGGCGAAGGGCACTTTGAGTCTTTTGGCCAGGGATTTGGCCAGCAGGGTCTTGCCGGTTCCGGTGGGGCCGATGAGGAGGACATTGGATTTCTCCACCTCCACCTCTTCTTCCAGGTTGCCCTTCTGGGTCACCCTTTTATAGTGATTATATACCGCCACGGAGAGGGTCTTTTTGGCCGTCTCCTGGCCGATGACGTAGAGATCCAGGAATTCCTTGATCTCCCTGGGTGTGGGAATCTCGTCTTCCAGGAAATCGTTGTTCACGAATTCGCTTTCGTCCTGAAGGATCTTGTTGCAGGCGGTGACGCAGCTGTCGCAGATATAAACCCCGGGGCCGGCGATGAGATGCTTTACTTCCTGATTTTTTCTGCCGCAAAAGGAGCAGACCTTGGTTTGTTCGTTTTTGCCCTTAGCCATTTTCACCTCGAATAAGGATGTCGTCAATCAAGCCGTAATCCTTGCCTTCCCGGGCGGACATGAAGAAGTCCCGTTCCAGATCCCGGGAAATCACTTCCACACTCTTTCCGGTATGTTTTGCGAAGTATTCAATCAGGAGCTGCTTGAGCCGCAGAATCTCCCGGGCCTGAATACCTATATCTCTGGCCTGTCCCTGGGCACCGCCCCAGGGCTGGTGAATCAGAATTCGGGAAGAAGGCAGGGCCAGTCGTTTTCCCGGGGTGCCGCAGGTAAGAAGCAGAGCCCCCATGGAGGCGGCCTGCCCCATGCAGATGGTCTGGACATCCGGTTTGATGTACTGGATGGTGTCGTAAATAGCCAGACCGGCGGTGACGGAACCACCGGGAGAATTAATATAAATGCTGATATCCCGTTCGGGGTCCTGGGATTCCAGGAAGAGCAGCTGGGCCACCACCAGATCCGCCGTGAGGTCCATGATTTCACCGTCGATGAAGACAATCCTGTCCTTCAGGAGGCGGCTGTAGATGTCGTAGGATCTTTCACCTACGCCGGTCTGCTCGATGACTACGGGAACCAGGGTGTTCATTTGCTCATTCATTCTCTTCTCTATCCTTCAGGGAAAAGGGTTGCTCTTCCATAACGCCGGGGATTGGTATGCCCCTAATTTACTTATTTTAGGAAACCAAGTCCAGAAAACTGAGTTTTTTTCCTTCCTTCACGGTGGTTTCCTTCAGCAGGGCTTCGAAAAGCTTCCTGGTGGTCAGATCGTTCCGCAGGTACTCGGTCATACCGTTTTTCTGGAGGTACTCTTTGGTTTCCTCGAAGGTCATCTTGGATGCCTCTGCCTGCCCCTTGATCTCCCCATCCAGCTCTTCATCGGAGACTTCGATTTTCTCCTCTTCGGTCAGTTTGCTGATCACAAGGTAACTCTTAATAGACTTTTCGGCACTTTCCCGCCATTCTTCCATCAAATCTTCTTTGCCTTTGTTCTGAAGCTGCAGAATCTGAAGAACCTGCTCCTCCTGAAGCTGGGACTGGGAGATAAAGTTGTGCCAGGAATTTTCCAGTTCCGCCTGCACCATGGAACGGGGTACGGGAATTTCGGCGGTTTCCAGAATCTTCTCTATCAGGGCATCCCGTTTCAGGGAGAGAATTTTCTCCTCCGCCTTCTCGGTCATGTTCTTTTTCAGGGATTTTTTCAGGTCTTCCAGGGTTTTGTATTCATCGCTGATATCCTGGGCCAGCTCGTCATCCAGGGCGGGAAGATCCTTGACCTTGATCATGGTGACTTTCACCTTGATTTTTTTGGTGGTTCCCGCCAGGTGTTCGGCACTGTAGTCTTCGGAGAAGGTCTTTTCAATCACCTTCTCCTGGTCTTTCACCATACCGATAATCTCTTTGTCCATCTTGTAGATGTTGTATTCGGTTCCCACGGTAAAGACAAAGTCTTCCCGGCGGGTCTCTTCGATCTCTTCGCCGGCTTCATCGAGTTCCACGTAATTGACGGTGACGATGTCCTTGTCGGCTACCTTCTTGCCGTCTTCCTTTTCCACCACCATGGCGTTCTGTTCCTGGAGATTTTCCAGTTCCCGGTCGATGTCTTTCTTGCCCACGCTGCAGGAGGGGGCTTCGATGCTGAGGCCTTTGTAGGTTCCCAGCTTGATGTCGGGATAGACATCGTAGGTTACCACAAAGGTAAAATCGCTTTCCAGGTCGATCAGGGGCTCGCCGTCTACCTCGGGCTGGGCATAGGGAAGGGGTTTCTGGTCCAGATCTTCCAGGGCCGCCGAAAGGGCGTTGTCCATGAGGTTCATGGTGGCTTCGCCTTTGAGGCTGTCACCGAATTTGCCGATCAGCACCGAAGCGGGCACCTTGCCCTTCCGGAATCCTTTCATGTGAACCGTTTTGGCGTATTTGCTTACCAGGGAATCAAATTCCTTCTTTACCGCGTCTTTCTCTACCGTCAGGGTGAGCTTCACCGAGGAGTTATCCTGAAGCTCTACGTTTTTGCTTGCAATCATACTATAAACCTCGTCCTATTGGGTTTGTTTTTACAGAAAAAAAAATGGCGATCCGGGAGAACCCAAATCGCCATCTTGAGTGAGAGCGAGAGACGGGACTTGAACCCGCGACATCCACCTTGGCAAGGTGGAGCTCTACCGCTGAGCTACTCTCGCATAAGTAAGGTCAGGGTCCTTGGTTTAAGCAACTCTGACCAGTCAGAATTGCGAGAGAAGGGACTTGAACCCTTACGCCCAAGGGCACCAGATCCTAAATCTGGCGTGTCTGCCAATTTCACCACTCTCGCAGTGAGCTCACTCTCCGTGAGAGTGTGGGGGCAACCCCCCTTCAAAAATCCCGTTGGAATTCTCGAAGACTTTATCCGATTCTATTTTTTCAGTCAATACCCCGGGGAAGGAGCAGCCTGAAAAAGAAACGAATATCTTCTGTCTCCAAGGAAAACAGAAGATTTGAGCCGTGAAGGGATCGAACCTTCGACCCGCAGATTAAGAGTCTGCTGCTCTACCAGCTGAGCTAACGGCCCTTATGTTAAGGCGGCCTCCGGCCGTCTTAAACTCTGTAAAATATCGTGTTCCTTAAGAACAATTACGCCCGGCAGGATTCGAACCTGCGACCCACGGATTCGAAGTCCGGCACTCTATCCAGCTGAGCTACGGACGCGCAATAACAAACGCGGTTTCCGTTCCCGGTAAAACCCGGTTCGTTAGGGTGGATAACGGGATTTGAACCCGCAACACCTGGAACCACAATCCAGTGCTCTACCATTGAACTATATCCACCAAGTTTACGGCGGACCCATCGCCGCCGGCGAAGGATAAAATGCCCTATAATCGTCATTTTGTCAAGGAGCCCGGGGAGAGTTTTCCCGAAAAACGGGTCCCCTAGTCCCGTAACAGCCTTCCCCGGATCAGGACGATCTGCCGTTCCCAGGGGATCTCCCGGGAACAAAGCTCTTCGGTGAGAAGCCGGGTCAGCCGGGCCCGATCTTCCGGAGCCAGCAGGCCCTTAAGTTCCGTTCCGTACCCCCCCAGAGAAGGGTCAAGCCACCGCTCCAGCGCCGCCGGAGTGAGCCTTACCTTCTCGGTGAGGGGAATCAGTTCCCGGGAAAGGATGTCAAACCCCGACTGCCCCAGCTCCTCTTCCAGCATTTCTTCGGTCCAGCCGGTGAGGGGGCGACGGGGATCTTGAAAAAGGGCCGCCTCGGCGGATTCCAGGGCGGTTTTCAGGGTTTCGGGGATGCCGGGCCTTACCAGCGAAGAGAGCCGGGTGGAGAGGCGGGGGACGATTTCGGAAACCACGATTTGTCCTCCCGGGGCGGTGATCCCCCGGAGCCGGGTCAGATACTCCCGCCGGTTTTCCCGGTGCCCCAGGTCCTGCCGGCAGAGCAGGGCCTCGAACCGCAGCTCTTCTTCCGGTTCCGGAAGCTTCTCCAGCACCAGGGGTCCTTCATTCCGGTTCATTTGCCCCGCCAGGTTGGCCAGGAGGTTTCCTTTTTCCGGATCCCGGGGCAGAAAGAATACCCCCCCCTCGGGGACCCGGCGCAGAGCCTCCCAGACCAGGAACCCCGACCCGCCGGAGCAGACCAGCACCCGGTGGTGCCGCTGCAGGGGCAGATCTTCAAAGATCCGGTCCCGGAGCCGTTTCAGGTTCCCCGCCTGGGCTTCGGCGGTGCGGCGGAGCCAGCCTTCCCGGGACTTGTCCGGGGGAGAGAAGGTGAGCACTTCTTCGCTGCCCCCGCCGCCGTCCAGAGCCGCCTCAAGCTGAAGCTCCCGCCGGCGGTCCACCCGGGCGGCGATCTCTTCTTCAAAGCCCTGGCTGCCGGGTTTGTAGAAGATACGGCCCTGAAGGTCCCGGGGCAGATACTGCTGGGCCACCCAGTGGTCCCGGTAGGCATGGGGATACTGGTAGCCTTCGCCATGGCCGAACCCGTGCTTGTCCCGGGAAGGGTCCCTCAGATGGTTGGGCACCTCCTGGGCAAACTCCTCTTCTACCGCCTTCAGGGCATCAAAGAAGGCCAGGGCCGAGTTGGATTTCGGGGCCGTGGCCAGGTAGAGGACCGCCTGGGTCAGATGAAACTGCCCCTCCGGCAGGCCCACCCTCTCGAAGGCGGCGGCGGCGGACTCCACCACCCCCAGGGCCCGGGGATCCGCCATCCCCACGTCTTCGCAGGCGCTGATGAGCATCCGGCGGAAGATGTACCGGGGCTCTTCCCCGGCCCGGATCATCCGGGCCATCCAGTAGAGGGCTGCATCGGGGTCGCTGCCCCGGATCGATTTGATAAAGGCGCTGATGGTGTCGAAGTGGTAATCTCCCTCCTTGTCGTAGAGGAGGGCCTTTTTCTGGATGCTTTCCTCCGCCGTCTCCAGGGAGACCACGATTTCCTCCCCTGACTTCGGGGGGAACCGGTCCGGGGTGGTTTCCACCGCCAGCTCCAGGGCGTTCAGGAGACTTCTGGCATCGCCGTTGGCCACCTCCACCAGATGCTCCAGGGCCCCCTCGAGGAAGGTGACCCGGTAGTCGCCGTAGCCCCGGCCCGGTTCCGCCAGGGCCTGCCGGGCCACCTGCATCAGATCTTCCCGGGTGAGGGATTTCAGCTGAAAGATACGGCTCCGGCTGACCAGGGCAGGGTTTACCTCGAAGTAGGGGTTTTCGGTGGTGGCGCCGATGAGGATGATGGTGCCGTTTTCCACCCAGGGCAGAAGGGCATCCTGCTGGGCTTTGTTCCAGCGGTGCACCTCGTCCACGAAGAGGGTGGTCCTCTTCCCCTGGAGATCCCGCAGGTCCTTGGCCTGGTCGATGGCTTCCCGGAGCTGTTTGACCCCCGACAGCACGGCGTTCATGGTGAGGAACACCGTGCTGGTGGAGTTGGCGATCACCCGGGCCAGGGTGGTTTTCCCCGTACCCGGGGGGCCGTAGAATATCAGGGAGGAGAGTTGATCCGCCTGGATCACCCGCCGCAGCAGCCGGCCGGGACCGATGATATGGTCCTGCCCCACGTACTCTTCCAGGGTGCGGGGACGCATCCGGTAGGCCAGGGGCTCATGCCCCTCGGGGGCGCTGCGGGAGAAAAGATCCATGCCAGTTTAAGGCAGCCGGAAGCCCAGAGTGACCTGGGCGTTGATGATAAGCTCCCCCGCGGGAATGGGCGCCGAAGCGGCGGCGCCCCGCATGACCATTTCATTAGGGTTAAACCCTCCGGGACTCATGGATTCCTGGATGCTGTATACCGGTCCCAGACTGATCCCCGCCAGGGCGGCGTACTGATCTGCCTTGGCTTTAGCTTTGGCAAACGCCATGGCCCGGGCTTCCGCGGCCATCTCCTCCTTGTCGGAGAGGTCAAAGATCACACTTTGCAGTTCAATCCCGTCGATCTCCGCCAGCTGATCCAGGATGAGACTGAGCCGGGCGGTGGATTCCTCTATGCCTGCGACGGTCACCACCAGAGTCTGCCGGGCCCGCTGGCCCAGGAGGCGGCGGCCCTGGTCGGTCCAGTCGTATTCGGGGAAAAAGCTTAAGGTCTGGGTCTGGATATCCTTGTCTTCCACCTTCTGGGCCTTCAGGATGGCCAGGGCCTGGGAGGTCATGGCGGCGGTCCGGGCCTGTGCCGCCGAGGTGGTGGGGGCGATCTCGGAGAGGCTGAAGTTGATCACCGCCATATCGGGGACGGCGCTGACCTGACCCGTCCCGGTGACGGTGATGCTCCCGGGCTCACCGGAAGAGTGGGCGCAGGAGGCCAGGACGAAAAGGACGACGATAATCAGTAAGGCTGAGTTTTTTCGTGGTTTCATCTGTTTCATACCTTCTTTATACTCGGTTTCTTCCCAAGGGTAACACAATTTCTTTAAAAAATCGGCCCCTTCACGAAAGGACCCCGGGAGGGTCGGCTTATTCAGGAGCCGGTGGGGTTCCGGAATTCGCAGGGCACCCCGGTCTGGCAGAGGCCGCAGCCGAATTCCCCGGTCCACCAGAGGGTCTTTTTCCCGTTCTCCTGGATGGCCCCGTAGTCGTGGCTGTGGCAGAGGTCCTTGTTTCGTTCTTCCGGAGAATTCCCTATGGATCCCACGGGACAGCGGTCCCGGCAGGCCCGGCAGGTTCCTCCGTTCGTCCCCAGGCACCAGGCAAAGGGGTCGTCGCCGTAGGGCCGGGGGTCGGGGGGCAGCTCGAAATCCATCACCAGGCTCCCCAGCCTGTGGGCTTTTCCTTTTCTCGTGATAAGGCCCCCGGACAGCCCGAAGGTGCCCAGGCCGCAGACGAAGGCGGTGTGCCGCTCGGACCATCGGGAAGACCAGCCCGTCCCCTCCCGCCGTTCGGTGGTGTTTTCAGGATCAAAGTGGGCCACCGCGGCCCGGATGTCCCGTTCAGCCAGGGCTTCCCCGATCCGGCGGCGCATGGCGGTGTTGATCATCTCGCCGAAATGGCGGTGATACGACCACTCCCGGGAGGGATAGAGGGGCTGACGCCGGTTTACCTGCCGGACAGGCAGGGCTGTGGGGAGACACCAGGAAACCACCGTGGCGGCCCGGGTGCCGGGGTGGCACCGTTCGATCAGCTCCTGGGGGGTCCAGTGGAAAGATCCGATGATGGTTTTAAACTCTTTAAAGAAGGGATCCGCCGCCGAGGCGACACCGATGATCGGCTCGGCCATCAGGGGGCCCCGGACCGGTTCATCGAAAAGGTGCTTGATTTCTTGGCGGTAGATCTCCTGGATGAGTCGTTCCAGGACCGGGCGGCTGAAGGTTTCCATCAGGCAACTCTACCAGTTTCAGCGGGTTTGACCAAGCCGGAAGGGGGCACTATACTTCATCCATGGCGATAGACTACACGGCTCTGCTTGAAGCCCTGCCCCGGTGTCCCGAGGTGATCGGCCGCGATGAAACCCGCCGCTCGGTGGTGCTGGCCCCCTTCATGGAAATCGGCGGGGAACTCCATCTTCTCTTTGAAAAAAGGGCCCCCGAAATCCGACAGGGCGATGAGATCTGTTTTCCCGGGGGCGGTACGGAAGAGCGGGACCGGGGCGACCTGGCCCTCACGGCCCTCCGGGAGACCGAGGAGGAGCTGGGGATCCCCCGGGCCATGATTCACGTGGACGGCCGGGCGGGGAGCCACTACAGCGCCCTGGGCCAGGTGGTGGACCTCTTCGTGGGCCGTATCGACGCCCGGGGGCTCCAGGATTTCAACCCCAACCCGAAGGAGGTGTCCCGGCTGCTGCTGGTTCCCTTTCAGTGGTTCATCGACACCCCCCCGGAAAGGTACGAACTGGAAGTGCAGTTCCACCCCTACATCGTGGAAGATCCCGGAGGACGGACAGACCTGCTCCCCGCCCGGGAGCTTGGTCTGCCGGAGCGGTACTGGGAGCGGTGGCAGACCCGGCGGAATCCGGTGTTCGTCTACACCGTGGAGGGGGAAGTCATCTGGGGCCTCACGGCCCTGATGGTCCGGCATCTGGTCGGGCTTCTGGGGAGGTAGCCATGCTGGGACAGACTGTGCGGGTCCTGTCGGTGGACGGCGGGGGCATCCGGGGGATCATCCCCGCCCTGATTCTGGAAGAGCTGGAGCGGAAGCTTACCCGCCGGGGTAAAGCGCCGGTATTCTCCCGTCTTTTCGACCTCATGGCGGGCACCTCCACGGGGGGCCTCATCGTCCTGGGGCTGGCCTGTCCGGGAGAAAAGGCGGGGCGGCGGGTTCTTCCCCGGTACACCCCGGCGGACCTGTCCCGTTTTTACCGGGACCGCGGGGCGGATATTTTTCCTTTCCGCCGGTTTAACGCCCTGCGGGCCATGAGCCAGGCTTTTACCGACAAGTACGACTATCGGGGATACGAAGTGCTGTTGAAAGAGAATTTCGGCGACGCCACCCTGCGGGACGGTCTCTGTCCCCTCCTGGTAACCTCATACGATATAAACCGGGGGCTTCCCCATTTCTTCAAACACCGCCCCGGGGGCCGCTACTGGGAGGATCTCAACTTCCGGATGGCCGATGCGGCCCGGGCCACCAGCGCGGCCCCCACGTTTTTCGAACCCGCCGTAGTGGAATCTCTGGGTCCCGAGGTGCGCCGGTTCTATCTGGTGGACGGCAGCATGGTGGCCAACAATCCCGCCCTGATCGCCTACAGCGAAGCCCGGAAGCTCTATCCCGGGGCGCTGCGCTACGTCATCATCTCCCTGGGGACGGGCATCCTGCCCCGCCGGTTTTCCTATCTGGATGTGCGCCGCTGGGGCTATCTGGACTGGGTGAGTCCCTCCAAGGACGTTCCTCTTTTGTCGGAGTATTCCCAGGGGCAGAGCGCCGCGGTGGAACACATGCTGAACCGGATGCCCCGGGTCTCTTTCCACCGCCTCAATGTGCCCCTCCATCAGGGCAGCGACATGGATGACGCCCGGCCCGAGAGCCTGGATGCCCTGATCCGGGCGACCGAGGAGTACCTCCGGGTTTCAGAGCCCCTGGTGGATGCGGCGGTGCGGGATCTGTGGTAGCTCCAGGGGAATCAGGGAAGAAGATCTTCCAGGCTGTTCTTTAACTCGTCCAGGGGAACCTGGAACTGCTCGTTCACCCGGACCATGTTGTCCGCCAGAATCTGGCCGAATTCCGGGTAGCTTTCGGGGTCGATGGCCACTTCCACCCCGGTCTTGGCGCTCATCTCCCGGGCCTTGGCTTTCAGGGTGGGCATGATCTGGGCCTTTATGGCTTCCCTGAGCTGATTCCGGCTTTTATCATACTGCTGAAAGAACTGATCCAGCTGGTCAAAGAGACCCTGGATCTTCTTTTTTTCTCCCGTCAGGATGATGAACCCGTCCCTCAAGAGGGCCAGTTGTTCCGGCTGGAAGGGTCCCACCGGCAGCACCAGGTTTGCCTTGAGAACCGCAAAGGCCCCCTTTGTGAGAATGTCTTTCTCATCGGAGGATATCCGGGAAAGTTCTTCCTTCAGCCGCTCAGGGTCACGATGGTCGTTCAGGAAAGCCGACATCAGCCGTCTGCCCCGTTCGGTGACGTCCCGGGCCTTGAGCCCCTCTTTATCGCTTTTTACATCCTGGGTCCGGGCCAGGGCCAGTTCCAGGGCGGATTTGATTTCTGCCATTTTTTTCCTCACTTGAGGGAATTTCAAAAATCAGCGATTTTTGAAATTCCAACCTTAATGTATGTGAAGAAAAATTATCAAGCCATTACAGTGTAAGGAAATACAAGTTGCTTGACAATTTTTCTTCGAAGCCAATTTCAAAAAAACCGATTTTTGAAATTGGCTCACTCGCCGATGATTTTTATAAGGACCCGTTTTCGCCGTCTGCCGTCAAACTCTCCATAGAACACCGCCTCCCAGGGGCCCAGGTCGAGCTTTCCTTCGGTCACAGCCATCACCACCTCCCGTCCCATGATCTGCCGTTTCAGGTGGGCGTCGCCGTTGTCCTCCCCCACGTTATGGCGGTAACCGCTGCGGCTGTAGGGGGCCAGTTTTTCCAGCCATTCCAGGTAATCCTGATGGAGTCCCGATTCGTTGTCGTTGATAAAGACGCTGGCGGTGATGTGCATGGCGTTCACCAGGCAGAGACCTTCCTTGATGCCGCTCTCCCGGAGCGCCTCCTCCACCTCTCCGGTGATGTGAATCAGTTCGTACCTTTTGGCTGTATTAAACCATAATTCTTTCCGGTAGCTTTTCATGGGGTAATTATACTATCAAACCGGTCATTTCGTTAATAGAAATCCCATACTATTCCGAATCAGCCGAAGGGCTTGAAAAAACCCTCTGAACCCGCCGGTCGTGGGGCTCCCGGGGAACCGAACTCACCATCTGGCAGCCGAAGGGAGCGGCGGCGGTGACCAGCCACGGCTCCCATTTTTCCAGGTAGGTATCGTAGTAGCCCGCCCCCCGGCCCATCCTGAATCCGCCGGCGTCAAAGGCCAGCCCCGGCAGGAGCATGAAGTTGCCGGTCCGGGGCGGGGCGGGGGTAAAGAGGGGATAACTCTCCAGGGGCTCTTCCATACCGAACCGGTGGCGTTTAAGCTCCTGGTCCGGTCCGCTCACTACCCGAAACTCCATCTGCCGCTTTCCCGGAAGCACCCGGGGAAGGGCGACAATCTTCCCCTGGTTCCACGCCGCCCTCATGAGGGGGCGGGTGTCAAATTCCTCGGGCAGGGGCAGGTAGACAAGCAAGGCGGAAGCCCGGGACCACTCGAGGCTGGCCAGGATGAGACGGAGGAGGGCTTTTTCTTCCCGGTGCTTCTCATCCGGACAGAGGCTCCGCAGTTTATCCTCCATGACCCGTCGGAGGGCTGTCTTTTCCCGGTTCATTACGGGTTTCCCTTCGGTTTGAGGTGAATCTCAATGGTTACGGTGGTGCCCTTCCCGGGTTCTGAATCGATGTGCAGACGGTCGGCGTTTTTCCGGATGTTGGGAAGCCCCAGACCGGCACCGAAACCCATCTCCCGGGCCTCCTCCGAGGCGGTGGAAAAACCCTCCTGCATGGCCAGGCCAATGTCGGGAATCCCCGGGCCCCGGTCTTCCAGGACCAGGAGGATCCTGTCGGAATAAATTTCAGCTCTCCCGGTGCCGCCGCCGCCGTGGATGATGGCATTGATCTCCGCCTCATAGAGGGAAACCGTGGTCCGGCGGATAATATCCGGTCCCAGGCCCCGCTGTTTCAGGATCTTCTTCAGATCCGAAGAGGCGGCCCCGTAGGTTTCAGGGGATGCGGCGTCGATGAGGTAGGTTTTTACGGTTTCCGGGGTGGTATCCATGGAAGTCCACTATACCACGCGGCGGGAGGGGGGAACAATCAGAGCGGAGAAATTTGCCCTTTACCTGGAGATGAATTACCATTACCCCATAAGAGGTGAGCAGGTGAAGGAGGCGGGTATGGCAGAACAGACTTTGTTGGACACCCTGGCGGAGGGCATCAAGGGCGAGATGGACGGTATTACCGTCTACCAGGAGGCGGCGGACCGGAGCGAAGGCGAGGTGAGAGAGTTTTTTCTGGAACGGGCGGCGGAGGAGAAGATGCACTATAACTGGCTCCTGGACTACTATCAGCAGGTTTCCCTGGGCAAGACCCCCCTGGGAAGTCCCCTTTCCCGGGGAAAATCTGCCGAAAAGGTCAGTGCCCTGTTCACAAAGGACTTCCTGAAGCAGATAGGCGAGACCCAGTACCTCACCACCGCCATAGCAACGGCCCTCAACCTGGAGTACAACGCCGTGGTTCACTACCGGGACAAGGCAAAGACCATGGAAGATCCTACCATCCGGGAGCTTTATGAAGAGCTTTCGGTGTGGGAGGGAGAACACTACGACACCCTGCTGAAGATTCAGGAAGAATCCCGGCAGTACTGGTTCGACAGTCAGCGGTTCGAGCCGTTTTGATCCTGGCCCGGCGCTCACCCGGGAACAGAACCAGCCGGTTGGTTCTATCCCATCCCTTCGCCTGGGACTAAAAAACGGCCTCCTCCCGCAGGGGAAGGGGCCGTGTCCGGGAAAAATACCCGGGGGGCTTCAGGCGGTCAGGTTCCACACTTTCCGGGGTATCCGGGGGGTGGCGTCTCCCCGGGACTCCAGCTGCTCCGGGGTGACGATGGGACCAAACCACTCCTTCAGCCTCTCCAGCCCCTCTTTCTGCTCTTCGTACACGGCAAAAAGCCTCTGGGTAACCCCTTCTTCTTTCTGATAAGATTCTATCTGCAGATTGATCCGGCGGAGGATGTTGTCGATGTAGAGGGAGAACTGCATCCGGTAGAGATCCCGGGAGTATTCCTTGCCGATGCCGGCAAAGAGTTTTTTCAGGTCCTTGTACAGGGGAATGCTCCCGATGGGAGTATCCAGGGCGGCGGCTTCGCCGTGGACGTACCGGTCCAGCCACTGGAGCCAAACCTTGACGTCCCTTTTTTCCCCCAGGAGCCCCGACCCTTCGCTGCCCCGGCTTTCGTGGGTCAGAAAGTAGTTGAGTCCCGCCATGATGGGCCGGCCCACCCCGGTAAAGAGGCGGGAGTTGAAGAAACGGAACTGGGCGTCCATGTGATCCGCCAGGGGTCCCGGGATAAAGGGGGCGTTGGCCCAGGGCTGGCGGTTCACCCCCGTGGCCCCCTGCTCGGTGGCGGTAGCCTTTGAAACGATGGAGGCTCCCAGGGCCACCCCGTGGTCGGGGTTGCGGGCCACCCAGACCGGCGGCAGGGTGTCGGAGTCGCGGCCCGAGTAGGTGACCACCTTTATCTGAACCCCTGCAGGGTCTTCTGCGTCCTTGGCGTTGTAGTTGGCAATATGGATGTTTTCCAGGGTGCACCGGGAGTTGGGGTGGGAGAGGGGCTGGGGCCGGCCGGTTTGGTCGGTTTTTCCCTGAAACCATTCACCCTGATGGTTCCGGCCCCTGGTGGGCGGTTCTTCGCCGTTGCCGGTCCAGTGGGGTACTCCCTTTTCATCCACCAGCACGTTGGACCAGATCACCTCGGCGCCGTCCCCCCGGAGGCAATCCATCAGGTGCGGATCGCCCTGACGGTTCAGATCCTCCACAATCCCGAAAATCCCCTTTTCCGGGTTCACCGCCCGGCAGGTGCCGTTTTCATCGATCCACATCTGGGCCAGGTCGTCACCGATAAAATCGCTGCCCACCATGGCGGTGGTGGTCTTGCCGCAGCCCGAGGGGGCGGCCCCGGCGATGTAGGTCCTCCGTCCCCCGGGCCCGGAGATTCCCGTGATGAACATATGTTCCGACAGTTCCCGGCCCCTTTTCAGGTAGGTGGCGATATCCACGGCGAAACGGTGGTTTCCTTTTTTCAGGAGCAGGGTGTTGCCGGCGTAGGTGCAGTAGAGGCTGTAGGTGGTGAGCCAGCTCCGGTCCATGTAGATCCGGGCGTCGGGGATGTCTTCGGGCCGGTTCCGTCCCTGGCTGTGGAGGTTGGTGAAGAAGAGGCCATAGCGCTTCGCTTCCGTATCGAACCGGTCAAAGCAGTTGCGGTAGAGGATGTCGGCGCTGTGGATCACATAGGCGGAGCTGGTAATCTCCAGGGCCGGAATGGACCCTTGAGCCCCCACGGGTCCCCGGGAGTAGAATCCCACCATCATAATCATTCCTTTCATGATTCCCGTCATGTGGGTTCCCAGGTGGTCAGAAGCGGAGTCGCGCAGCTCCTTTCTGGCCAGGGTGCTGATTTTTTCTCCGGGATTGACGATGTAGGCGGTGTTGTTCACCAGCCGGCCCTGATCTTCGGGGAGGTCAAAATGGATGGTGTGGTCCTTTTTGGCCAGGGATGATTCTTCCCCGGTTTTCAGGCTCTGTTCCCTGATCCAGCGGCGGTCCTCTTCGGTTCCGCTGTGGATGAACACCGAATCGGGCCGGGTCAGGGCCAGGGCGTTGGCGATCTTGAGAAGCGCCTCCTTGTTACCGATGGTCTTAAGTTTTTCGAGGTTTTCCCGGTCCAGGGTTTTCTCGAAGAGGAGTACGGCTTCCTCCTGGTTCTCCACTCCGCCCAGGGTGGAGAGAATATCTTTTCCTTGCTTGAGTGTTAACATCCCGTGCCTCTCTCTGCGTAAAGACTTATCTATACAGAGAGGGTAACACGGGATAAACGGAAAGTCACCGGGTAATTAAACAAAAAGTTAATAAAAATGTTATTTTTGTTTAAATCTTTCGGGCCCCGGTTTACCGGTCGAAGAAGGGGCTCTTGGAACCGGAAGAGAGGGGGATGGCATAGGTGATGGTCACCCCTTCCCCCATCATTCCCAGTTCCATGGCCGCCTGACCCGCCGTGTAGAGGACCCGGTTGTCCACCCGGTTGTCCGCCGCCACACTCACCGCCGAACCCACGGCGATACCCAGGTCACCGGTATTGAAGACGCAGGGAACCCGGGGGTGTTTGTTCTTTTCGGCGCAGTCTTTAAAGCCGCACATGCCGCAGGGAACCAGCCCCATGGATTGAATCCGGGTACCCAAAAGGAGCATGGCCGAAGCCTTGAGGATGCAGTTGGCGTCCCGGACGAAGTAGTCCGCCAGGCCGTCCCTCTGATGCATCACCTTGATGTGATCGGAAATCTGTTTGATCTCTTCCCGGCCGCAGAGCTTCAGTACCGTATTGTCGGTGCCCTTTCCCTTGGGGGCGGTCCGGGCGGCGATGAGCATCTTTTTGCCGATTTCCAGAACAGTTTCTTCACGGATATCTTCTTCAGAAAACATAATACCTCCTGATTTTATCAAGTATATCGTATCTTAGCATAATTCCTGTTTCCGTGAAGGTTTTATCCGGGTAAAATGAAGATTCTCCGCCGGTGGCGGATTTTTCTTCTTAATGATAAGATGGCCCGGGGGGCGGGATGAACCAGAAAATATTGGCTTTCGGAGAAGTATTGTGGGATATCATCGGGGGAGAGCCGAAAATCGGCGGCGCTCCCCTGAATTTTGCCGGCCACGCCCGGCAGCTGGGTGCGCAGGCGGGGATAGTCAGCGCCCTGGGAGACGATGAGCTGGGTCGGCGGGCCCGGGTTCGGATGGCCGAGCTGGGGGTGGATCACCGACGGGTCCTCCCTTCCTCTCTGGCCACCGGGGAGGCCCGGGTGGAGATGAATGCGGGGATTCCCGCTTTTACCATTCTGGAAAACCGCGCCTGGGACGCCATCGATCTCTCCGATGACCTCTGTAACGATCTGGCCCGGGAAGGATGGGATGTTCTTTACTACGGCACTCTGGCACAGAGGAGCCGGGTTAACCGGGAGAGCCTTCGGCGGCTCTGGTCCACCGGCGCGTTTCCCCGGCGGTTTTACGATGTGAACCTCCGGCAGGACTATTACAGCCCGGAAATCATCACCGCTTCCCTGGAGGCGGCCACCATGGCAAAGCTCAACGATGAAGAAGTGGATTTGATCTCCCGGATGATCTATGGCGAAGTCCTGGGAGGCGATGGTTTTGCCGAACGGCTCCGGAATGATTTTAACCTGGAGCTGCTCTGCCTGACCTATGGGGCCCGGGGGGCGGTGATCTATCATGGGGAGAAAGCAAAGAGCGTCATCAATCCACCGCCGGTGGAAGCGGTGGACACGGTGGGGGCGGGGGACAGCTTTTCCGCCGCCCTGGTAACCCTCTTCGGACGCAGCGGTGATGTGGAAGAGGCCGGCCAGGGGGCCCAGGAGGTGGCTTCTTACGTGGTAACCCATCCCGGGGCGATTCAGCCCTATCCTCCCGAGCTTCGGCGCCGGCTGAATCTGTAAAGCCAAGGTATCAGGGCAGAAAGAAGTGGGGAGGCGGGGAAAGACCGTTGAGAGGGGGGCTATTCCCGGTTCTTGGAATCCAGGATGATGGTCACCGGTCCGTTGTTTTGAATATCCAGGTCCATGTGGGCTCCGAATTCACCGGTAGGCACCGGTTTATCCAGAATCCCTTCGATACGCCGGACGAACTCCTGATAGAGGGGAACAGCCTGGGCGGGGGGCGCCGAGAGGCTGAACCCGGGGCGGTTTCCTTTTTTAGTGGACGCAAAGAGGGTGAACTGACTCACCACCATGATATCCCCCTGGATATCCTTTACCGACAGGTTCATCTTCCCTTCGGGATCCTCAAAGATCCGCAGAGCCGGAATCTTCCCGGCCATCCAGGCAAGATCGTCCTCCCTATCGTCGGGGGCCACCCCCAGAAGAACCAGGAGTCCCGGACCTATGGAGCGTTTCTGACTGTAGTTGATGGTCACCGATGCTTCGCTGACCCGCTGGATTACCGCACGCATATCCTGAGAATACCATGAAAGGGGATCAGCCTTCCAGGGCCTCCAGAATTTCCCCGGGATGATCCGCGGGCTTCACCTTGGGGAACAGGGCCTGAACGCGGCCTTTTTCATCAATGATGACCGTGGACCTGACCACCCCCATGAAGCTCTTGCCGTACATCTTTTTTTCCGCCCAGGCGCCGTAGGTTTCCAGGACCTGATGGTCCGGGTCGGAGAGGAGGTGGAAGGGAAGGCTGTATTTTTTCCGGAATTTTTCGTGCCGGTCCGGCGGGTCGGGGCTGACTCCCAGGACCACCGCACCCTTCTCCATGATCTGGTCGTACACATCCCTGAGTCCGCACGCCTCGGTGGTGCAGCCCGGGGTGTCATCCTTGGGGTAAAAATAGAGCACCACCTTTTTGCCCCTGAACTGTTCAAGCGAGACCCTCTGTCCCTGGTCGTCCTCCAGGGAAAAGGACGGGGCGGCGCCGTTTATTTCCAGCATATCTAACTCCTTGACGAGGAATATTTTCTTTCCAATAGAGAATATATCAAAAAAAACCCCCCTCCGGGGAGAAACCTTGAGAATCTTCGCATTTTCCGGTACCTTACGGTATAAACTGAGGGGGAAATGAACCCCCGCGGAAAGGAAGACCTTCCGCACCGGAGGAACACCGATGAGACAATTCTGGAACAACATGATCACCCCTCCCAGGGAGGAGTACCGGTCCTGGTACACCGCCTCCCTGGTTACTCTCCTCCTCTGGATGGTTTTTCTGGTTATCACCGCCGCGGCGACACCTTTGGATCTCTACGGATCCCCTTACATCTGGGGATCCCTGCTGGTCCGGGCGGGGCTTTTTATCATGGCCCTGCGGGGCCTGGGGCAGCTCTACGTCAGGAAAGAGGGGAATCCCCGGTTCTATGAGTTCTGGAAGCACTTCACCGGCTACTCCGTGGTGTTCACCTATGTGGGGGGGATCTTTCCCCAGGTGGTGCGGGATTATAACAACCCCGGTGCTGAAGCCGGCGGTCCGGGCCTGGTGATTCTGGTGCTGTTTTCCACCCTCTTTCCCGCCCTCCATTATCTGATTCTCTCCCGGGACAAGGCGCGGCTGGCCACCGGGGTTTACACCGATGAGGAGGCGGCGCAGCGGCAGATTCTGAAAAAGGACAAGGCAAAACAGAAGGCCCTGCGAAAGAGTCTGAAAAAAGAGCGCAACCTGGTACAGAACCTCTGGTATGAGTGGGTGGAGCCCGTCCTGGGGGCCATCCTCTGGGTCCTGGTGATCAACCACCTCTTCTTTCAGCTCTACCAGATCCCATCCGAATCCATGGTTCCCACCTTTCTGACCCGGGACCGGGTGGTGGCCCTGAAGAGCCAGTACGGCCCCACCATACCCCTGACCAACTACCGGCTTCCCTCAATGACCGATCCCAAGGTGGGCCAGATCGTCACCTTCATCACCCCCGAAATGTCCAATCCCGAATCAGACCTGAGGTACAAGAACGTCTTTACCCGGGTTTTTCAGCCCTTCATCTACATCATCACCCTCACCAAGGTGGATATCGATGCCTATGACAACGGTGAGCCCAAGGCACGGCAGCTGGTAAAGCGGGTGGTGGGCGCTCCGGGGGAGAAGGTGAGCATCCTCAATGACCGGGTCTACAAGAAGTCCCCCGGGGGCGGGTGGCAGGCCATGGGGGATCTTCCGGGACAGGAGGAGTACGGCCGGCCCAGCCTTTACTATACCGAGAACCCTAAAATGGAGTATCAGAGAATTACCCCCTCCTTAAGGGCGGTGCTGAACCGGGCGGCTGCCCGGGTGGAGGATGTGACCGCCGGGGAGCTCACCGCCGAACTGGCGGCGGAAAAAGCCCGGTTCCTGCAGCTCCTCCGGGGCAGGGGGGTGACAGAGGCTTCAGCGGCGGCGGAGCAGTTTCTCTCGGCGGCCCGGAGGGCCAACGAAGAGTACAAGAGCCAGCTGACCTACTATCTCCGCTACATGAGCTGGATCAATACCCTGGATATGACCGAAGCCGACGCCCGGCAGCTGATTTCCCGGTATGAAGATCTTCTGGGCCAGTACGGACGGGCCGCTTTCTACGGGGCGATCCGTGACCTTGCCGCAGCCCTGGAAGAAGAAACCCGCCGGCCCGGAAGCCTGGAATCGGGTATTTCCACCCGGGTGGTGGAAGATTCCTCCGGTTCTCCCTACGCCCGGTTCATGGTGAAGACCAACGGCCTGATGAAGCTCTCCCGGCTGAGGTTCTACAATGCCCTCCTTTCTTCCCCTGCCCGGGATCTGACGGTTTCCTGGGGGCAGCTGTGGGAGTCCGCCGGAGAGGGAAGAATTCCCGGGCTGGAGGCTTTTTCAGACCTGAGCCTCTACACCGACGGCATCGAGCGTCCCGCCCTGGGGGGGGGCGAACCCGATTACTATAACTACTTTGAGGCCATGCAGTTTCCCGAATACCCGGCCGAGGAGGACCGTTATCTGGCCTCCGACGAGTATTTTCTCATGGGGGATAACCGCTACAATTCGGTGGATTCCCGGCTGGGCTGGGATGAACAGACCATCCAACTGGACCCCGAGGATCAGGGCTTCTTTTCCGAATCCGTGTCGGTTTCCTGGGACGGCCACCCCATTCCCCGGAAGAACATTCAGGGACGGGTCCGGGCGATCCTCTTTCCCTTCAACCGGCTCCGGCTCTTCTGATCCCGCCGCTTTGGTGGGGAAATTCAGACCCAGCCGAGCTGAATCCTGAGTTTTAGCAGGATGATATCCTTGCGGATCTCTTCGGTGAGGGGTTTTATGAGGAGTTTGTCCAGCAGCACCTGGGCATCCTCCCGGCGGCCCCGGTTCAGCTGGGCCAGAGAGAGGGCGATGACGTTCCGGGGATTCAAGGGGTCCAGGGCGTGGGCGGTGGTGAGCAGGTCGAAGGCCCGGGAGAGGTTGCTGGCCGCCTCCTCCACCACCCCCAGGTTCCTGAGGATGGAGGGGTTGGTGGGATCCATGGTGAAAGCCCTCTCGAGATAACGCCGGCCCTCTTCCACTTCCCCCAGCCGGTACCAGGAACAGCCCAGGGCTTCCCATGCCTCGGGATTGTCGGACCGTCTTTCCGTGTAGAACTCCAGGGCCCGGATCGCCCGGGCGGGCTCCCCCGTTTCCGAGTAGGCCACCCCGATGTAGAGAACCGCATCCAGGTTGTCCGGCTCTTCCTCCAGAATCTCGATGAGAATCCGTTTTGCCTCTTCCAGGTCCCCGCTGCTGAAGTAGGGCCCCACCCGATCCAAAACGTTGGTCATACCGGGCCTCCTAGTAATAGTGTAATCAACCGCCGGGGCAGAGTCCAGAAAAAGAAATAGTGTAAAAAATATCGATAAAATATTGTCAAAAAAGAAAAATGATGTTAGATTAGGGGGAGAACAAGAGCGCAGAAATAAGGGGCGGGGGTTCTCCAAAGCGGGCCCCCAACCCTCTGCCGTTTCGGGTTTCCCCATAAAATCCGGCTTGTCCTGCCGCTTTGGCTCTGTTGCGGGTCCACGGCCCGTTAAAACCTCCTTGTGGGTCTTTTTCGTTGGAAAAGGCTCCATCGGGATCCTCCTCTTTCAGGGCCCCCCGGTGCGTTGCTCCGGGGGGCCCGCCTTTTTTAACGCCGTTCCGGAGCCTGGAGACAGAAAGAGCCCCGCCGGGGCGGGGCTCTTCAGGTTTGATCCTGCCGGCTGGGCCGGTAAATCCTCTACTTGTTGAACAGAAAATCCGTGGGCACCACCGCCTGGATGGTGAACCCTTCGGGTTCCCAGAGGTTCCCGTTGATGTCCACCAGGAGGAGGATGTCCCCGGGCAGGTAGAACTCGGCGCCGATGCTGGTGGTGTTGGTGAGGCTCCAGTTGCCGTCGCTGGTGGAGGAGGCGTCGGTCCGGAAGGTGTTGATGGTGGTGGTTTCGCCGGTGCCGTCACCGTTCACGGTTACAATTTCTCTGACTTCTTTACCGGCCAGGGTCTTGTTGGTGTCATGGCTGTAGGCAAACTGGGGGGTGCTGGAAAGGACAAACCCGCAGACCCAGCCTTCGGGCTGGAACTTCAGGGAGGCGGGCAGGGCGAAACCGAGAGAAATGGTATCAGTGTATGCCAGGCCCGTTCCTGCCGTATTGGTGTCGGTATAGGTTCTGGTGGTGGTTACGATGGTATCGGCGGCGCTGGTAAACAGGCCATCGGCATCGCTGTCTGTTTTTTCCACTTCAACTCTTTTGGTTAAAGCACCGGTGGTGTAGCTGCGGTTGAACCCAACCCCCACGGTGGGCTTGAGGCCGAACACAATGGCGGGGGTAAAATTATGATAGAGGGTCTCCGAGGCTCCCGCGGAAAGGGCAAAACCCAGGCTGTTTTTTATGGTGTCGGTGACCAGATCTTCAGACCTTTCCTCCACAACCAGGGCGCCGCCTGCCCCGGGGGCGCTGAAATCCTGACCAATCACGGAGCTTTCTGACTTTCCTCCGGTGAGAATCAGGTCGATGCCGCCGAAGGCGGTAAACCGGCTTTCAGGGTGGCTGCCGAGAAAAGACTCCCGCACCATTGTATAGTCGATTCCGATGGTATGTTTGCTCAGGATGTCGGTGGTGGTGCTGTTCGCGTAGGTGGCTGAAGCTACCGCCGACTGATTATCGGCCCCCAGGATGAGTTCTTCCTTTAAAGAGGCACTGCCGTTGGTTTTATCCAGATTGTAGGAGATGTTTCCGTTGTGGAAGATACCGGAAGATTCCAGAGAAAAGGGAACCGCCAGGGTCAGGTTGGTGGTTGTTTTGGCAGTTAACGAATCGGTCAGGGTATTGCTCGTGGCGGTGGTTACGATCCGGTAGTCCTCGGTGGATACGGGAATATCGGTTCCCGGGTTTGCCGAACCGTCGTAGTAGTGAATGTCGGTTTTTGTATAGTTATTGAGCCCTTCCGCCCTGTCAGCGACGGCCAGGTTGAGATACAGGCCGGTTTTTATCCCCGAAAAGAGGGTCAGGTACTGGGCCTGGGCGTCGAAAGAAGCAAAGCCCCGGGCTCTGTTGTCGGTGGTCACCTTCTGGGACAGCCAGGGGTGGCTGGTTTGGACGGTGCCGTCGGTAATAGGCGTGGTGCCGTAGGTTTCGATGGTTGCTTCCTTTGGCTCGCCGGCTATGGTATTAAAATCCAGCCCCGTCACGAAGGACCAGGGTGTATCGGCCTGGCGGTAGAGGCCGAAAAAGATGGGGTCTCCGTTGTTCATTGTGGTTCCGCCAAAGGCACCGGCTTGATCACCATTCAGGTTGGCAATCCCCCCCAGCAGATAGCTGTGGGGCAGTTCACCGAAGCCGGGACCGTAGCCGTCATCGAAGACGGTCATGGCCTGGTCCAGGGCGCTGGGGAAGAGTCCCGCGGAAAAATCATTGGCCAGGGAGGTGTAGTTAAAATTCTGTGCCCCCAGGCTGAAGACAAGAACCGCCGATAGAATCAGCGTAACAAACTTTTTTTTCATCTCAGATCTCCTTTTTTTAGGTAATTAAATATCAATAATTGTATCGTGGGTTCTGGGAAAAGTCCATGTGGGAAAAAAATATATCATGGGTGCTGGGAGGGATAAAAAAAGCCGGGGACAAACGCCCCCGGCTGAAGAATCCCGTTTTTGGATGGTTACATGCCGAAACCGAGGCTTAAGGACGCCCCGAAGATTCCGCTGTCAATACCGGCGCTTACATCGGGAACGATGTATTCCATATTCATCCGCAGGGCAGCGGCTATTCCCTGCACCTGGTTGGACAGCAGTTTATAGGAGACCTGAATCCCCGTGGAGGGTCCTGTGGCGCTGCCGAAGAGCAGGTTCAGGTCAATGTTGTCCATGGCCTTGTATTTGAGGATCAAATAGGCTCCGTTATCAAAGGCATCGGCACTCTGCTGGAACATAAAACCGGCGTCAATCGATCCGGAGAGGTTGAAGTTGATGCCGAAACGCTGAGCCATGGTGATATCGTCACCGGCAAAGTCATAGCCCATGGCCATGCTGTTTTCGATTTCAAGAATGGTGTAGTCCTGTGCTGCCAGGGGCATGGTAAAAAATGCCGCAAGAAGAAGAACTGTTAATAAAATTGATACTCTCTTCATGTTAGCTCCTGTTTATTAATAACCGATACTGCCCACAAGGCCGGCAATGATGGCTCCCTCGGCAATTCCGTTGGTTTGTTCAAATAAGTAACCCGCTTTCAGCTTGAGGGTGGAGCTGAAAACATCGTCGGATGAGCTTTTAACAATGGCATATCCAATATCAATACCAGCGGCGGCATTGGCAGGACCGGTGGTTCCAATCATCAGATCGAAACTGATCTGAGGAGTCAGTAAGTAGCCCAGGTCTAAAAATACGGCCTGTGGGGCAATGACATTGGTGATGGAGCGAAAGCCGACCTGCAGGGAATCACTTACGGTAAAGAAGACGCCGAAATCGCGGCCCACCAGGGTATCTTCAGCAGCCAGATTGTAAGCGCCGAGAAATCCAACCTGGACACCAAATATTCTGTTGTCGGTGTCTCCCCGCTCCTGGGCCATGGCAAAGGCCGGAACCAGCAGGGATAGAACAATGAGAAGCAACACTGTCTTTTTCATTAAATCCTCCGAAAAATATTTTTAAGGGAAAATCCCTTTTGTAATAAATAGAACACTTCTGTTAAAAAGTATCAACCAAACGGAAGGATTTTTTTTGAATAACCGCCATTTCCCAGAGAAAGTGGACTTGACGGGAGAATAAAATCAATCTTTTGTGTCAAAACAGCCCATTGATAGTCCCAAAATAACACAGTGTGTCATAATGGCACATGATGAGTGGGGTCAATCCTGTCAGCGTCGTGATTAAATAAAATAATTCTTTGTAATATAAAGAAATAAGAAAAAAATCTAACTTGGCATGCCTCTTGCTTTAGTATAAATGAAAAAACAAAACACGGAGGTGTGATATGAGATACATGGTAACGAGAAGACCCGCCCGGATGGCGGTAAATCAGGATATCTTCAGCCAGATGGACCGAATGCTCGACTCTTTTTACAAAGATGAGCCGGACTGGGAGTTCCGATCCCCCCAGATTGATGTGAAGGAGGAGGAGGACCGCTACCTGATGGAGGCGGATCTTCCCGGATACTCGGAAAAGGATGTGAACCTGAAAGTGGAAGAAAATCTTCTGATCCTGGAAGCCAGGAAGGAGGAGAAGAAGGACGAAAAGGCCAAAGGCTACCTCCTTCGCGAGCGCTCCTCCCGGGGGTTCAAGCGGAGTTTTGTCCTGCCCAAGGATGTGGATGCCTCGCAGATTTCTGCGGTCATGAAAAACGGCATCCTCACCCTGGAGCTGAAAAAGAGCGAGGCGGCCAAACCCAGGACCATCGAAGTAAGGGTCAAATAGCGGGCTTCCTTCAGTCCCTTCATAAAGGGTTTACCATATCGAGCCGGCGGCGTCATGCTGCCGGCTTTTTTGCGCCCGGGGCTGGTTTCCCGGGGATCTTCGTTTTACCCGGATTGACGAACCCTCCGGCAGGGCCTATGATGATGAGGCTGATGCAGGGGAAGGGAGGTGTGATTCCTCCGCGGACCCGCCGCTGTATTCGGGAAGGAGCCCCGGACGGAGAGAGCTTATCTTTCCCCGTTCCTCCGGGAGTCACTGGTCAAAAAGACCGGGAAGGCTCGGGCGCCCTGTTTGACCCGTAAGTCAGAAGATCCTGCAAGGCCCCGCCGGGGCGGGAAACATCACACGATTTGTATACGAGGCTTATACAAATGAAACAATTCTCTTTTTCCCTTCTGTTTTTTCTGTTTATTTCTTCGCTTGTTTTCGCCGGCGGCCGGGCCGAGGCGGATATTCCCGCGGGGGCGGGAGCGTCTTTTCCCGTCATCCTGGAAGATTCCCGGGGCCAGGCGGTCACCGTAACGGCGCAGCCGCAGAGGGTTATCAGCCTGGGGCCCAACATGACCGAAATCATCTACGCTCTGGGCAGGGGGGATTCCCTGGCGGGGCGGACCGACTGGTGCGACCATCCCGCCGAGGCGGCGGCGGTGCCTTCGGTGGGATCCCTCCAGGAGCCCAGCGTGGAGTCCATCCTGACCCTGAGGCCCGACCTGGTCCTCGCTTCCACCCACGCCCCCCTGGAGCTGATGAAGCTCATGGAAGAGGCGGGGGTGGCCACCGCGGGATTCATCGGTCATGAGACCTACGAAGGGGTCTACGACGTGATTCTCAAGACAGGCCGGGTCCTGGGAGCCCAGGCGGAGGCCGAGGCCCTGGTGGCGTCCATGAAGGACCGGGCCGCCCGGGTGGCCGACGGCGCCTCCCGGATGGCAACCCGTCCCCGGGTCTACTTTGTGGTGGGCTTCGCCGAAGGGGGGGACTGGACCGCCACGGGGGATACCTTCATCCACCAGATGATCACCCTGGCGGGGGGCGATAACATCGCCGCCGACGCTTCGGGCTGGTCCTACTCCCTGGAACGGCTTATTCAGGAAGACCCGGACATGATTCTCATGAACCGGGGGATGAAGGATGCCTTTATCTCCACTCCCCTGTACCGGGACCTGAGGGCTGTGAAGGAGGGCAATGTCTTCGAGGTGGATGAGAACATCATCGTCCGGCAGGGCCCCCGGCTGATCGACGGTCTGGAGCTGCTTCACGCCCTCTTTACCCGGTAGAGTCGATGGAACGCCGGTACCCCCTCCTGGCGGGAGCCCTTGTCCTACTCCTGCTGGTAATAATTCCTCTTTCCGCCGCCCTGGGGGCGGCCTCCATCCCTCCCGCCGAGGTGGTAACCACCATCCTTTCGCCCCTCTTCCCGGGCACCTTCAGTGCCGACCCGGTTTCCTCCCTGATCCTCTTCAGAATCCGGCTGCCCCGGATCTTCCTGGCGGGCATCGCCGGGTCGGGGCTGGCCCTGGGGGGGGTGGCCTTTCAGGGGGTGTTCCGGAACCCCCTGGCCGAGCCCTACCTGCTGGGTATCTCCTCCGGTGCCGCCCTGGGGGCCACCCTGGCCATCGTCCTGGGGCCGCTGGTTTTTTCCGGGAGCCTCTGGGCGGCGGGGGTGGGCCTCCCCGGGGTGTTCGCCTTCGCCGGGGCGCTGCTGACCATGGCCCTGATCTACCTTCTGGCGGGGCGCCACCGGTTTGAGGGGCTCCTGCTGGGGGGCATCGCCCTGGGGTACGTCTTTCAGGCCGCCATCAGCCTGATGATGATGCTCAACCGGGAGAGCCTGGACCGAATCGTCTTCTGGATGATGGGCAGCTTTACCGCCGCCACCTGGACCAAGGTCGCCGCAGCGGGGTTTCTGATCCTTCTTCCCGCGGTCTACCTCTTCCGTCACGGAAAAACCCTGAACATCCTCTCCCTGGGAAGCCGGGAGGCCCACTCCCTGGGGGTGAATCCCCACCGCACCGGGGGCCTCATCCTCCTGGCCGCCTGCCTCATCACCGCCGCGGTGGTTTCGGTGGCGGGGATCATCGGGTTCGTGGGCCTCATGGTCCCCCACATCCTCCGGCTCATCACCGGGCCGGATCACCGGCGGCTTCTGCCCGTCTCCGCCCTGGGGGGGGCGATCCTGCTGATCGGCGCGGACATGCTGGCCCGGACCGTCCTGGTGCCCCGGGAGATCCCCGTGGGGGTCATCACCGCGGTCCTGGGGGGCCCCTTCTTTCTCTATCTTCTGGCCCGCCAGAGCCGGGGAGGGGAGGGATGATGGTCTCAGCTTCGCAGGTGACCTACCGTTACCGTTCCGGTTTTACCCTGGGCCCGGTGTCGGCGGATTTTCCCGCCGGGGGATTCAACGTTCTCCTGGGGCCCAACGGCTCCGGGAAGACCACCCTCTTCGGTCTTTTAGGGGGATGGATCCATCCCGCCCAAGGGCAGGTAACCCTGGAAGGCCGGCCACTGAAGGATTACACCCCCAAGGAGAGGGCCCGAAGGATCGGCCTGGTGCCCCAGATCAGTGAAAGATCCTTCAACTACACGGTCCGGCAGGTGGTGGAGATGGGCCGGTTTCCCCGCCAGCCCCTCTGGGACCGGGGTAAGGGGGATGAGACGGTGGTGGAGGAAATTCTGGAGCGGCTGGATCTGACCGCCTTCTCAGGGCGCCGGATTTTCTCCTTAAGCGGCGGCGAGTACCAGCGGGTCCTCCTGGCCCGGGTCCTGGCCCAGGAACCGGATGTCCTGCTCCTGGACGAACCGGCCAACCACCTGGACCTGCGCCACCAGGCAGCCCTGCTCTCCCTGCTTCACGAAGAAACCCTTCGGGGAAAGACGGTGATCGCCGTGCTTCACGACATCAACCAGGCCCTGCGGTACGGTCAGTGGGGCCTTCTTTTGAAGGAAGGGCAAGTGGTCAGATCGGGAGACCCTTCGGATTTTCTGGACCCCAGGGCCCTCAAAGAGGTTTTCGATGTGGAACTGGAAACCTATCACAGCATCGATGGCGACCATCGTTTCTACGGCCTTCCCGGGGGGAGAAAATAAACCGGGAAAATGGCAAATTCCCGGGTAATGTAGTATTATTGGCGTATGAGGATAACCCTTTCTTCCCTGACCGGAGCCTTTCTGATTCTCCTCCTGGCGGCCTCCTGTGCCGCCCCGGGGCTGCCCCTGCTCTATGTCAATGCCGGAATCAGTTATGCCGCCGGCGACCCCGTGGTTATCTCCTACGCCTTTGTGAGTGAGAGGGATGAGCAGCCCTGCCGGGTGGAGCTCTACCGCATCGATCTGGACCCCTACGATCCCGCCTACCACGTCTATTCCAACGGCGACGGGGATCTAAAGAACCAGGGGGAGCTGGTTTTCAACGATCTCGCCTCGGGAGACTACAAGCTGGAGTTCACGGTTCTGTCGAAACGGTTTTTCGAGGTCACTGAGCTGCCCTACCTCTCAAAAACCCTCGGGTTTGTCGTGGCAGGCCCCTGATGAAACGAGTCATCCTTGCTGTCATTTTAGCCGCCGCGGTTCTCTTCCTGTTTACCGGCTGCGGATACGACTTCCTCTTCGGCGGGGAACTTTCGGTGACCGTCACCACCTATGGCGATCCTGATCTGTGGAATAACCGGCCTACCCTGCACCTGAAAAGTGGAGGCACCCAGATCGATGAGAAGATGACCGCCAGCGCCGACGGAAAATCCGCCTGGGTCACCATTTCCCATCTCAAAGAAGCGGACTGGGATATCTGGATCACCCTTAAGGGATTTCCTGATTGGGAATCTGCGGGGACAACGGTGAGGGTGGAGAGCCGGGGTTTGACCTATTCGGAGGCGGCGATTTCCCTGGACAACGCGCTTCTTGATCTGATATGGATTATCTCCGGCGATACTGCTCCTGAACCGGCCGTCTGGCTGGAGCAGGACACTTCCCGAATTTCCATTACGGAAGGGTATATTTTTGCCTCCGGCGGATACTACGAGCAGCGTATTTCGATGGTTTTAAACGGAGAGTTTACCGAGCTGACCGGGCTGACTGTCTTCTTTCCGGATGGAACGTTTTTTTCCGAGGGAGCCAGGACCTTTGCTCCCCTGCGTCTTGATGTTATAGACACAAATGAAATACGGGTAATCTGCTCCTACTATCCCGGTGACGGAATTTACCGGGCCTCCCTGAAGGATTCCCGGGGTTACACCTCCTTCTGGGAAGGGGATGTCCGGCATTATGAATTCCCTGGTTTTGGGATGCAGCCTGTTAATCCCGACAATACTAACTACTGGGCCGGGGGAGATATCACCTTCACCGTGGACGGTGATCTTTCGTCTCCGGCGGGGTACCTGGTGGTACACTATATTGAGCAGGCGCCGGAAACCTCTCTGGTGCGCTGGGTTATTTTTGACGGGAATGCCAATCAGGCTCAGACACCGGTGAATTCTCCCCTCTTTAAAGACCTTATCTATATCGGCCTCTTCGATACCCCTGTGGCCGATGAAACGGCTTTCACCGGTGCGGTAGCCGCAGCCCTGGCTTCGGTGACAGACCCCGAAGCCTTTCTACTGAATCTGCCGGAGTTTTCCCAGAGATATCTGGAACCGGGGAAATCGTCGTCCTACGTTAATCAGACCCTTTTCAGGATCCCCTAGAAAGGGAGGAGCTAAATGGTAAACAAGAAAATTATCGGGATCATGGTTCTTTTGGGTATTGTGTTTTTCACCCATACGTCCTGCCCCCTGGTTTATCCTGGTGGAGGGAGCGTCACCTTCATCGGGCAGAACAATGCCACCCCTCTGGTGGTGGGGCAGGTCAATATTGCCCTTACCGGTATAACTAATAATGAATCCTACGACACCTCTTCAAGCTTCGGCCCCGGTGGTTTTTTTACCTCCATACCCTGGGTTCAGCCAGGAAGTTACACCCTCAGGATAAGCGTCGCTGATACCAGCGGCGAATCTCTTGCCTCGGTCACCGGTGATTTCTGGATTACCGATGGGGAACAGAAAGCTGTGAATTTCTCGATTGATCAGACCGTCGAAGGGCCGCAGGTTGTCATCGGAAGTATCAGCAGCGGAGCCGGCGGCTCCGGTGTCTCCCTCGATCAATCCGGTGCCGGTTATGTATGGCGTCTTCATGGGGAAGTGGCTCCCTATGCTCTGGAGAGCTACAGCCTGGTGGGGGGGAGCGGCAATCTGGATAACATTACCCTGGTCGAAGCGGTCTTCCCCGATGGCATAACCGCTAGTTATGGCAGGACCAACAGGTCGTTGCAGAATATTTCCGTGGTTACCGATTACTCCTGGTTCGTCGGGTTCACCCGGGGTAATTTTTTTGAAACTGGATTTTTTTCTCTCAGCCTTTCCGATATTTTAGGGAATAAGGCACAAAGAGAGTATTTTCGTCTTCCCACATGGTCCACAGGCGGGGAAAACGCGGGAAGGTTTGAAAGTGTGGCCGAGACCTTCGATGGATCGGATTGGTATCTCAACGTCTATTATGAGCTCCCTGACAACACCGATGTCGCTGAACTGCTCTTCATCGCGACCTATCCCTACGACGAGCAGCATGTGGCCGATATCAGGGTGGTGGGCTTTCCTGGGCAAGGGACTTTGGAGCAGGAGTTTTACGGGCTTCCTACATCATCCAGTTTCAATTTTACTCTGGTGACCGCCGATGCTCCCATTCCCCAGGATTTCAAGGATTCTCTCTGGGGTCGGAGCATCAGCCCCGACAGGCTGGCGCTGGAACTGTTGATCTGGCCCGACGGGCCAGATCAGATTGGTCTTCATCAATATTACTACCCGGGACCCTAGTCCCCCGCGATATAAACCAGATCGGTAATTTCCACCGGAGACGAGGTGAGCTGCTGTTTCAGCACCGCCTCGATCCGGGTTCCCGACACGGCGGTGATGGTTCCCGTCCCGATGAGCACTTCTCCCCGGGTGCGGGACTTGCGGCGCACCGAGATCTCCGTTCCCGCCGCCAGCTCCCGGCTCTGCAGCGATTCCACCACCAGATTCATCCCCGACACCTGGGAGACGGTCCCCAGGATCTGGCTCGACACCACCAGCCCCGCCGCATCGGCGGCCCGGCTGCTTCCTTCATCGGCTAATATCTGAATCTCCCGTACCGCTTTGGCGTAGCGGGTGTCCTCAGCGGCTTTGGTCCTGATTCTGGCCAGGATCTCCGCGGCGCTGCCGCTGTAATTTGAGGTGAGATACTGGGTAAAAAGGAGGATGTCCTCCAGGGCTTCCTGTCGGCCGTCGGTGAAGGCGGTCTCGGCGGCGGCTCCGGTGTCATCCGCCACGGCGGCCTGCCGGGTTTCTTCCAGCAGCTCGCCTATTCCCGGCATCAGGGGGGCGGCTTCTTCCTTGAGAAAACCGGTCAGCAGGGTTTCAGCCCGCCGGGCGTCCTCGGGGATCCCTGTATCGATGAGCCGGTCCAGCCGCACCTTCAGGTTATTGTAACGGAAGGTGATCTCCTCCAGGGCGTTCTGCCGGGCCGTCAGATCATCCACTTCGGCAGCGGCGCCGCTGACCCTTCGGTTCGCCTCCGCCAGGGCTTCTTCAGTCCGGGCGGCCTGGGCGGACAGTTCTTCCAGGGCCGCCTCTTTCATGGCCAGCTCGATCTGGAACTCCTGCTCTGCCGCGGCGGCGGCGGCTTTTCCCGTCGCCAGGGCTGTTTCGGCGGCCTGTTTTTCCCGGGCCAGGGCGGCATCATACTCCCGCCGGGCCAGGGCCAGGATGTTCTGCTGCTCCTGCTGGAGCTGCCGCTTTTCCGCCTCAAACTCCCGCTGGAGCCGGGCCGCTTCGTCCCGGGCGGCGGTGCTCAACGCGGCGGTGCGGGTATCATAGAGGGCCTGCAGCTCCGTCACCCCCGCCCGGGTCAGCTCTTCCGATTCTTCTCCGGCGGTCTGAAGGGCCCGGCGGTACTGTTCCGCCGCGGCATCGGTCTGACCCGAGGCCATGAGGGACCGGCCCTGCTGCAGCGCCTGGCTGACCGCTTCCTGCCGCGCCGTCCGATCACGGCTTTCCAGATCCGACAGGCCCCGGGCCAGCACGGGGAGTCTCTCCAGGGCGTTGGCGTAGTAGGTTCGGGCACCGGGGATGTCTCCTTCAGCCAGGGCGGCTTCACCCCGGCCTGCCAGCTCCTCTGCCGCCATGAGCCGTTCCGCCGCCGCCAGGAGGGAGGCCGTATCGGCGCCGGCCCGGCCCATTCGTCCCTCCACATCGGCTTTCAGGGTGTCCAGCAGAAAAAGATCCACTCCCTGACGCTGGGAGAAGGAGGGAATCTTCTTCACCTCTTCGCTGGTGAGGAGGTTTCTGAGGTTGTTGATTCCCTCCAGCGCCTGGGGGTACCGCCGGGCCGCCACCTGTTCCATCACCGCCTGGTAGGAACCGTTGACCTGATCCTGAAGGAGCCGCTGCTGCTCCTGGGTCTCCGCCAGGGTGGCCAGCTGGGCCCGGGCCTGCCTGGTCTGAGCCTCCAGGACCGCTTTCTCTTCCTGAAACTGACTGGTCAGTTCCGCCTCCCGTTCCAGCCTTTCCGCCGCCAGCCGGATCTTTTCGGCGTTGGCCTGGTCCAGCAGGGACTGATTCAGAGCGATGGTCTGCTCCAGTTCTTTCCGCTGGGTTTCCAGGGCCACCTCCGATTCCCGGCGGAAACTCTCCAGGGCCTGATTGTTGGAAGCCAGAATCTGATCCTGCAGGGCTTTTACCTGTGCCTCAATATCTTCGGTGGAGGTCCCTTGAGCGGCCAGCCTCTGCCGTTCCTGTTCCAGGGCCGCCTCCATCTCTCGGCGCAAAGCCGTTTCCTTGGCGCTGATGGTGGCCTCCATGTTGGCGGCCATTTCCATGCTCTGCCGGTCGAGATCGGCCAGTTCGCTTTGGATTCTCCCGATTTCCTCGTCCTTGGCGGCCAGTTTCTGCTCTGATTCCCGCTTCATTTCTTCCAGGAGCCTGCCTTCCGCGGAGAGGTAGAACCTGGTTTCCTCGGTGATGGACACCTGGCGTTGTTCGAAGAGCCTGTTGGAGAGAAAAAGGGAGGCCCCCACCGCCAGTACCGCCAGAATATTGATGGCCAGGGGAAAAGCCAGGCCGCTCCGGGCCCCTTCCAGCAGCCCCGTAGATCGGGGAGCCCCCTGTTTTGTCTCTGCCACCATCTGGTCAATGGCCGCCAGTATCTCCTTCTGCTCTTCCGGAGAGACGCTTTTATGAAAACTGAGGTCTTGATTCTGGGGGTTCAGATCGGACAATGGAGTTCTCCTTATCTTCCTTAAGTATCGGCACGGCCTGCCATGGGAATTAACATCTCCTGCCGGCGGCAGCAATCCCAATTTCGATGAAGGTATTCTCCCAGTAAAACGAAGATTCTCGAGGATAGGCACCAGAGCTCAGGGTAAATCGCGCTGGCACCCATCCTCTACATCTTCGTTTTGAAAAATTTTCAATAACTTCAATGGCATTCAGAATTACTCACTCTTATTTTCTAAATTGATCGCTAAAACTGGAGTCCCTTGCCGGCGGCGGGGATGGAAACTTCCGCTCAATTCCGGGGGTGATAACGCCGAATCTGTAAGAGAGGGCCCCCGCCGGGCCGGATCATACTGTCTTTCGGGAGATTCCTTTGAAGATACGCAGCAAGATTATTCTGGTTGTTCTGCCTCTCATCACCGCCGCCCTGCTGGCTTCGACTTTTTTTTCCTCCAGCATGGCCCGGAGCGGCATGAACCGGCTGGCCTTGTCGTCCATGGGTTTCAAGTCCCGGGAACTCAACAAATACATGGAAAATCAGTGGAATCTTCTCGTGACCAACGGTCTCTCTGAAGATTCCGCCTATGTGGCGGTGGCCAAAGATGCCGTTCTTTCCTACTCTATCTCGATCCTGGGGAGCCCCACTGAAATCATTTTTGCTCTGGATGGCGACATGAAAGTCGCCATGACCACCACGGGGGTGAAGATGGGAATCCAGGAACGGTCCAACCTCCAGGGGATGATCCGGAGGGAACCGGAGGGCTGGAAGGAATTTTCCATGGACGGCAGAACCCGGGTGGGAAACAGCTTTGCCTTTGAACCCTTCGGCTGGACCGTGCTGGTCACCGAAGACGGCGACAACTTTTACCGGGAGATCAGGGAGCTGAACCGTCAGAATCTGATCATCCTGGGCTCGGCCCTGGGGGTTTCCCTTATCCTGATTCTTTTTCTTGCCTCCTATTTGAGTAAACCGATCCAGCGGGTGGAACAGACCATGCGGGAGGTGACCGCCACCAACGATCTCTCCCGGAAGGTGAAGGTGGAGTACAACGATGAGGTTGGGGTTCTGGCCAACACCTTCAACCACATGACGGGAGAGCTGGACCGGGCCTACGGACAAATCAAGAACTTCGCCCTCAAGGCGGTGCTTGCCCAGAAGAACGAGCACCAGATACGGAACATTTTCCAAAAATACGTGCCCAAAGATGTGATCGACAGCATCTTTGAAAATCCCGAGTCCATGCTGGTGGGGGAGAACCGGGTGGTGGCCATCCTCTTCTCCGACATCCGCAGTTTTACCACCATCTCTGAAGGATACATGCCCGATGAACTTGTGGCGGCTTTGAACCAGTATTTTGAATCCATGGTGGACATCATCATGAGCCACCACGGTATCGTGGACAAGTATATCGGCGACGCCATCATGGCCTTTTTCGGCGCTCCCGTGAAGCGGCCCGACGACGCTTACCAGGCGGTACTGGCGGGGCTGGAGATGCAGGAGGCTCTGCTTGCCTTCAACAAGGCCCAGCGGGATAAGGGAAAGCCTCAGTTCATCACCGGTATCGGGATCAACTACGGGGTGGTGACGGTGGGGAACATCGGTTCGGAGAAGAAGATGGACTACACCATCATCGGGGACATGGTGAACCTGGGTTCCCGGCTGGAGGGACTGACCAAGCCGTACAGGCAGGACCTGATTTTTTCTGAAAGTGTGAACATGAAAATCAAGGGGAAACTGCCCAGCCGCCTGGTGGACAAAGTGGTGGTGAAGGGAAAAACCATGGGAGAAAGTGTCTATACCACAAAATTGAAACTGTCAGACCGGGAGAAGCAGGGGTGGGCCCATCACAACGCCGGAGCCAAGCTCTATTACGCCCGGCATTTTGAGAAGGCCCGGCTTCACTTCCTGGCGGCCCAGAAATTCCTCCCCAACGATTATCTTTCCGCCATGTACCTGGAACGGTGCGATCGCTACATCGCCTCGCCGCCCCCGAAAGACTGGAACGGCACCGAAGTCCTTACCTCCAAATAGCCGGAGGGACACCGGCTTGTCTTTCCTCCAGGGGCTTCCGGAGGAAAAAAGAGAAGCGGCGGGGCTTATGACCCTCCGCTTCTCCGGTGGTTTGTTTTCAGCCGGCTTTAGACTTTTTTTCCTTCTTTTGGGTTCGTTTTTCCTTGGAAGTCAAAAGAGGCTTTTTCTTCTCTTCCGATTTGCCCTTGTCTTTTCCTTTGGCCATATGGCGACCTCCATCAATGATGAATGCTTCATTATATAACGGGATGATGAAAGGGAACAGACCTGTTTTTTCGGGGATGCGCGGCGATGAAATATTTGATAGGATGTTCCATGGCCTGCCGATGCGGTTACCGGGAAAACCTCCTCCAAAAAAGAGACGCTTACAGGGCCAAAACCGCCGTATACCTGGATTACAACGCCACCACTCCGGTGGACCCGGCGGTGATAGGAGCTTTCGAGCGTTCCTGCCGTGACCAATGGGCCAACCCCGCCAGCCTCCACTCCGCCGGTATTTCCGCCTGGCGGGCCATGGACCGTGACCTGGATACCCTGGCCTCATATTTTGCCTGGCCCCGGGAGGGAATTCAGTTCTGCTCCAGCGGCAGCGAGGGACTTGATATCCTTGTTTCAACCCTCCTGAAGGAGGACCCGGAGATCACCCTTATCTCATCCAGGGCGGAACACCCCGCCCTGTATCGGCCCTTGAGGATCATGCAGATGAAGTCAGGGACAGGGGCGGGGGGGGAGGCTCCCGCGGCTGTTATCGTCGGCGTAGATGCCCGAGGCGGGATCCGGCATGATGAGCTGGAGGAGGTCCTGAAGAAAAGGGGCCGATGCGTCCTCCTCTATTCCCCGGTGAACCATGAAACCGGTGCGGTCCAGGAGGCGGAATTTCTCTACGGACTGGTAAAAAGGTACGGCGGCAGGGTTTTCCTTGACGCGGTTCAAGCCGCCCCCCGGCTGGCTCCCTCCGGCTGGGCCGGGTTCTGCGACGGCTTTGTCGTTTCCTCCCATAAGCTCTATGCCCCCAAGGGGCTGGGAGCCGTTTTTTTCAAACCCCGGAATGGGGGTTTCCGTCTGCAACGGGCCGGTTCCCGTACCGCCGGCGCCGGGGAGGGGACCCCCGCCGCTCCGCTGATGGCGGCTCTGGCGGAGGCGGTGCGCCGCCTTGACCCGGCGGAAGAGGGGGTGGCGCTGAAGGCCCTGACGGGGGATTTTTTACACCTCATGGCCCGGGCCGGCCTGGAATGCCGGGTTTTTACCCCCGGGGATTCGGCCCCGGGAGTCCTCTGTTTCGGGGTGAAGGGAATTACCGATATGAACGGTTTTTTTTCTTTTCTCTATGCCCGGGATATCTGTCTCAGCAGATTTTCCGCCTGCACCGCCAGGATCGATGGAGCTTCCCGGGTTCTTCTCGGCATGGGGTTCTCTTCCGCAGAGGCCGCGACTTCCCTCCGCCTGAGCCTGGGACGTTACTCCCGGCGGAAAGATTTGCTGGAGTTCATCGGCGCCGCCGGGGACTACCTGCGGCGGCGGTGACGCGGCGGAGGGGCCCTTTCAGAGGGAGGATCCGAAGAAGTAGAGAAAGGCGGTGAAGCTGAGTAGCCCCACACCCCCGGTGACGGCGGATGCCAGGTCCCAGGTGCGCCACCAGCCCTGGTAGAACGCCGATTCCTGGGGTGTCTGAGCCTCCAGGTAGGACTGGTAGGTTTCGTTTCCCATGGATCTCAGGTAGGTGACCCCTCCCAGGGCCAGGAGGGAGGTCCCCAGGGTAACACCGGTCCAGATTCTCCGGGATTTCAGCTTCCGGGCTTCCTGCTCTTCCTGCCGGGCCGCTTCTTCCAGGGATTTTAAAAAAACATCCAGACCCTGCCGGCGGGCTTCCTCTTCGCCGGTTCTGATAAGAAGGAACTCCAGCAGCGCCGCCTCCGCCTCCAGTTCAGGGTAACCCGCCCGGCTCAGTTCCTCCTTGAAACGGCGGATGTCGTCAATTTCCCCTTCTCCCTGAAAGATCCGGTCTTCCAGGCCGACCAGGCGGTTCAACAGGTCTTCGTAGCTGCCGGGCTCCGCCGGCGGTGTGGCCGGGACCACTTCCTGCCCTGCCAGGGGCCACAGGAGCAGGAGAAACAGAAGGAGAAAGCCGTTTTTCCTCATCATTTCCCCTCCTGCCTTTGAAGGTAGCGGGTCTTTAGTTCCTCCATTTCTTCCCTGTCTAACTGGGGGTCGGCAAAAACCATCTGATTCAGATAGGAGACCGCCTCTTCCCAGTTTTCTTCCCGGGCGTAGAGCTGCGCCAGGGACTGACACGCCTGGTCGAATACCCCGGGATGAGGGTATTCTCTCAGAATCCGTTCGAAGCCCTTCCGGGCCAGAGTAAAGTTTCCATTCAGGATGTTGATCCTCGATAAACGGTGCAGCGCCAGGGGCAGGACGCTGGATTCGGGAAATTCCCGGGGTATCACGGCGTAGGCTGTGTAGGCTTCGGCCAGCTGCCCCATGGCCAGATACCGTTCTCCCCGGTCAAAATAACGGCGGGCCGACAGTTCCACCGGCTCCACCACACTGTCGGGCTTCTTCCATTCCTGGTGAAACCTGTTCCGGCTTATCCGGAGGCCCGTATCGAAGATGGCCAGCAACAGGGCCGTACCGTAGGTGGAGAGGGTGAGGGGGGATGAAAAAAGTTCTCCGGGCGATTCGGTAAATAGCTTTTCCGCCGTCATGGCCCCGGCGAAGGCCAGGGTGGTGATCAGGGCGAAATCGACCCCTTTGAGAAGGGTTTCTTTCGGGTAGACCGCATCTATCAGGAGGGAGTCGTTTCCACGCTGCAGGGAGTACTTCCCTGTGGGGAGGGTGACCGTCCTTTCCTCGGTTAGAAACGTCACCCCTTCGCCGTTCACCATGAGAGCCTCCTCCTCGAGCATCCGGAGGGAGACAAAGGGGAAGGTCAGGGGGGCGTTGAACACCACCGGAGAGCCCTCCTCCGGAAGGTTCACCGTCGCTTCTACCGGCAGGTATCCTTCCTTAATCACCTTGATCGTGTGCTCCCCCGGAGCAACGCCCCGGAGCATCAGGGGGGTCAATTCAGGCTGGGGAATGCCGTCCACATAGACAGAAGCCTGGATCGGTTCGGAGCCGATGAAGAGAATCCCCTGATTCGTGAAGGTTCTCACTTCCCGGACCTTTTCAGGGGGGGAGGCTGGTGCGGCCGGGGCTTTCTCTTCGGTTTTCCCTCCGGCGTGGAGGAACGGAAGAAGAAGCAGCACGGTAAATACGGTAATCAGTGTCTGTTTCACCATCCTATTGTACTCTATCCCGGGGAGATTTTCAAAAAACCTTTTTCATGATATCCCTCGGGATCTACCCCTGAATTTTCAGGGTCACCGCCACGGGATTATGGTCGGAGTTTTTGAACATCAGGTCAAATCCCTGAACCTCTTCCACCGAAACATTGGGGGAGACCAAAAAACCGTCGATGATGGATTCCAGGTTTTCTCCCCGGACGAAGGGTTTTTCCAGGGTCCGGTTGGTGGATGTTCCGGCATCGTAGACCCACTGCCATCCCGGGGGGGACCATTTTTCGGGAATCTTCTGGATCCATGCCAGGAGATCCGGCGGGGTGGTGGAGGGTGCGAAGTGATGAAGTTCTATGCCGGGGAAGAGGGAGTTCCAGTCTCCTCCCACCACCACATAATGGCCTTCCTCATACAAATTCAGGATCCATTCCTTCAGGAAACCCAGCTGCTCGGACCGGAGGGATCCGTCATCGTAGGCGGAAAGATGAATGTTGATCAGACACCACTGCCGGTCCGGGTTCGGAGAGGGAATCCGGGTCAGGAGGGCGCAGCGTTTCAAATGTACCGTGTTGACGGGCCAGGAGTATTGTCCGGGCAGCTGATAGCGGCGGGGCGTCTCGGTCGGACTGAACCGGCTCATGGTGAGAAGCCCCGAATCCATGGCTCCCAGGGGATCGGAAGGGGGAAAGGGGACGAAAACGGCCTTGTAGTTCCGGGCATACCACAGATGATAATCCGGAAAAATCTCAAGAAGGTTTGCGGTCTGGTCCATCCGGTAGGTTCTGGCCGATCCTCTGTCCACCTCCTGGAGAAAGATGACATCCCCGTCCTGGTGGGCCAAAAAGCGGCCCACCGCGCTGAGGTTGACTTCCACCGTTTCCCGGCTGTCGGGTTTGGCGGTGACGCCCCCGTCCAGGATGAAATCGCTTGCCGCTCCCAGACCGGCGTAGCCGATGTTCCAGTTGACGATTCTCAGTACTTCCGGGCCGAAGGGCGAGGTTTCTTCGGGGGTGTTGACCTGAATCGCTTCCTCCTCGGCGGGAGGATGGTAGGCCGCCAGGGTCAGAAAAAGCAGCCCCGCACCGGCCAGGGCGATGAGAACAATAATCACAATCAGGGGGATCTTAAGATAGAGTTTCATGGGGCCTCCGGAACCATTATAAAAGGCCCGGAGAAAAAGGGGGATTTTTTTTTATATTTTGTAACTTTGTTCGGACTTGCTGGTTTGGATAAATAGAAGCGTGAGTACTTTGACCTCCATTTTTTCTTTGACGCTTTGGGGTTTTACCTCCTTTTCCCCAAGGCCCGAGCACCTTTTGAGGGCACGGTAGAGGCATCCTGAAGTTTTCAGGATGCCTCGCTGTTTCTGGACCCTCCCTCGGCCCCGGAGGTGGTGTTTCTCCTCCTTAATTCAGGGCTTTTTTCCTTTTCCCGTCAGGTCCGGCACGGCCGGGTTGGGCGGGCTGATTTTTTACCTGGAAACGTGATATCCTCAAACCCTCTAACCATTGATTTCGGAGGTTGTGATGGCTCAGATTACCCTTATCCTGGGGGGGATCAAGACGGGCAAGACCGGTTTCGCCCTGACCATGGCCCGGGAAGCGGATCGGGCGGGAAAACGGATTGGCTATCTTGCCACGGCCCGCCGGGGAGATGACGAGATGGCCCTCCGAATCGACCGTCATCGCCGGGAAAGGCCCGGGGGATGGGTTACCCTGGAGGAACCGGTGGAAATTCAGGCCGCCCTGGAGCGGCTTGGCGGTTCCGCCGACCTGATCATCCTGGACTGCCTGACCATGGTGATGACCAACTGGCTCATGGATTTACTCCCCCCGGGGGAGGAGGCACCCTCCCGGGAGAAAGCGGAAGAGTTTTTTTCCCGCCGGATCGGCGGGGTTCTGGACTGGGCCCATGGCTGGCCGGGAGAACTCCTCATCATTTCCAACCTGGTGGAGAATGGTCTTGTTTCCCTCTACCCCTTTACCCGGCTCTTTCAGGATCTGGCGGGGGTGTCCCATCAGAAAATTGCTTCCCGGGCGGACCGGGTCGTTCAGATGACCGCGGGGCTGCCCCTGGCCCTGAAAGGAGGGGATCGGTGATCCGGCGCTTTCTCTACGCCCTCCGGTTTCTCACGGTATTTCCCGTGCCCTGCCGAAAGGGGGAATCCCTGGCGGAAGTGGCCGGTTCGGTGATTTTTTTCTCCCCCGTGGGAGCCCTGCTGGGGGCCTTCCTGGCCGCGGCGGCATCGACCTCCCTCATTCTCTGGAGCCCCGGAGCGGCGGCGGTGGTGACGGTGGCGGCGGGGGCATTGTTTTCCGGCGCCCTTCACCTGGACGGCCTGGCGGATCTGGCCGACGGGCTGGGGGGAGGCAGAGAGGCGTCTTCCCGGCTGGCTATCATGAAGGACAGCCGGATAGGCGGATTTGGTGCGGTGGCGCTCATTCTTCTTTTGGCCGGCAAGGCGGTGTTTTTTCATGAACTTTTCCTGGGGCTTTCCGGGTTTGGGGAGTTGCTGATTGTCCTGGCGGTGATGGGGGCGGTTTCCCGGGGAGGGCCGGTGCTGCTGATTCTGATTTTTCCCTCCGCCCGGCCCGACGGGTTGGGTCGGTTTTTTCGGGAGAAGGCGGGAAAGGGCCCCCTGGTGGCGGGTTTGCTGTTGGGGCTGCTACCGGGGTATCTGCTGCTGGGGTTTCCGGGTCTGGTCCTGGGGGCGGCGGTCTGGGTTTTGATTCTTGGGGGGGGCCACGGGGTGTCCCGGCTTCT
>Ga0334882_1000376_pt1 | contig 71219 bp, 62 predicted proteins | sample GraSluR1_MG_5_FD_207226 | JGI IMG/M metagenome (GOLD analysis project Ga0334882, IMG submission 207226) | Sludge microbial communities from methane-producing bioreactor in Wageningen University, Netherlands - Granular Sludge_15_04-R1 | ecosystem: Engineered > Bioreactor > Anaerobic >... | reverse complement strand
GCCCGCTTTCAGATCGAGAGCCATCATGGCTATCTGAAGGGCATCCGTTCCGTTCGCACAGGCAATGACATTCTTAATCCCGAGATAATTCTGAAGTTCCTCCTCAAAAAGCCTTACCTCTGGTCCCCGGATATACGCAGCTGATTTGAGTACTCTTCTGATGGCATCATCAATTTCCTGACCATACCTTGCATACTGGGCTTTCAGGTCAACCATTTCTATTTCTCTCATCGTAATTCGCTTTCAGATGAGCAAAAATACAATTTTTTGTGCATTTTTCTGCCTTATGCCCTGAGGCTCATCACATTTAAATAACTCTTCCCCTACACCCATGTTCCATTCGTCAAAATTGTTCATAAATAGGCATCATATTTTTATTGAAAAGATGGTTTTTATCCTATTTTTGTTTACAGAGAGACTACCTGATTTTGGATATTACAGCGTTTATAAGGGAACTGTTATTTGGTCATGACTGTGTCATTATTCCGGGGTTTGGGGCATTTATAGGTAATTATGCATCAGCCCGGATCGACAGGGACACAGGGATATTTTATCCTCCGGTCAAGCGTATCTCGTTCAACAGGAACCTGACCCATAACGACGGCCTGCTTACGGGCAGAATATCCGAAAGATTCCGGACCGGTTATGATGATGCGAAGAAACGAGTTGAGGAGTTCGTATGGGAGATAAACCGAAAGCTTGAGAAAGGAGAAAAGCTCCTCTTTGATCATATCGGAACATTTATCAGGAATCCTGAAGGTAATATTCTTTTTGAACCCGACAAAAATGCGAATTATCATTCCGGTTCTTACGGGCTGGAATCGTTCCAGTGTTTCCCTGTCGAGGGATACGATATCAGAAAACAGGTAATCAGCAGGATAGACCGGAGTCCGGTAAGGCAGGCCTCAATGAGAAAGATTATGTGGCGGGCAGCCGTTATCATCCCTCTTCTGGCTGCTATTGTTGCTGTCCCCCTTAAAACAGATCTTTTCAGGGCCAGAATCGAATCGGCAAATCTTTATCCGCTTGTTACTGCCGAATTTGAAAATAACAGGAGGGCTGTTGATGAAGATTCGGCGGCTGAGATAATAATTACCACACCGGCAGAAGAGATATCTGACGTACATTTAACGGAAACTGTGCCTGAGCCTCCCCCGGCCGAACCTGTAACCCCTCCGGTAAGCGAAGGTCCTTATCATATAATAACAGGCAGCTTCCAGACGGAAGAGAATGCCCTGACCCAGAGTGAGATACTGAAAGCCGAAGGATATAATACCGAGATATTCATGGCCTCAAACGGCTTTTACAGGGTCAGTGCCATGAGATGCAGGGATCTGCAGACTGCAGCCGTTATCAGGGATTCCATTTCGAAGAAGATACCGGGGACCTGGGTACTGAAAAGATAGATTACTTTATTATGCTGCCGTTCGAGACTTCCGCCGACGGTATAACCATCACAAGTCTGCCGTCATGATCCTCGGCCATCAGAATCATCCCTCTCGATTCAATACCCTTTATCATACGCGGCTCAAGATTGGCAATTATTGAGATCTGCCTGCCGACAATATCTTCCGGTTCATAATATTCGGCTATGCCTGAGACGATAGTACGCACATCGAGCCCCGTATCGATTTTCAGCTTCAGGAGCTTATTTGTTTTTGGCACCTTTTCAGCCTCCAGTATGGTAGCGGTGCGGATATCCATCCTTGAAAATTCATCGAATGACACAGGCTCCTTTGCCGGTTGTGCCTTTACATCAGAAGCCTCATTCGTTTTTCTGGTTGCCAGAAGCTTATTAACCTGCTTCTCAATCTGCACGTCTTCTATCTTTTCGAAGAGCAGAGCAGGCTTGCTGATGGTATGGCCGGGCATCAGCAGGTCGGGATTGCCTGCCTGATCCCATTCCGGATTACCTGTATTGAGCCACTCCCTGAGCTTTTTCATTGAGAAAGGGAGGAATGGTTCGAGTATTATTGACAGGTTGGCGGTGATCTGAAGGGAGATATTGATTATTGTCTTCACTCTCTCCGGATCCTCTTTGATCACTTTCCAGGGCTCCGAATCAGCAAGATATTTGTTACCCAGTCTTGCCAGGTTCATCGCTTCCCTCAGTGCTTCCCTGAACCTGTATGAACCGAGGTTTGCAGCTACGCTCTCCTTTATGCGCGACAGCTCAGAGAGAACCCGCGAATCATCCTCGTCTGTCACACCCCTCAGGGGAACCCTTCCTTCGTAATAGTTGCCGGTAAGTACAAGGGTGCGGTTTATAAAGTTACCCAGTATTGCAACGAGCTCGTTATTGTTTCGTGCCTGGAAATCTTTCCATGTAAAGTCATTATCCTTTGTTTCGGGTGCATTGGCGGTCAGAGTGTACCTCAGGACATCCTGTTTTCCCGGAAAATCCTCAAGATATTCATGGAGCCAGACTGCCCAGTTGCGGGAGGTGGATATCTTATCGTTCTCCAGGTTCAGGAATTCATTGGCAGGCACGTTCTCGGGCAGGATATAACTTCCTTCTGCTTTCAGCATTACCGGAAATATGATGCAATGGAACACTATGTTATCTTTACCGATAAAGTGGACCATTTTGGTCTCACCGTCCTTCCAGTACTTCTCCCAGTCGGGTGTTATCTCACGGGTGGCTGATATGTATCCTATCGGGGCGTCGAACCACACGTACAGGACTTTCCCCTCTGTTCCCTCAATGGGAAGGGGAACGCCCCAGTCGAGATCGCGGCTGACGGCTCTTGGCTGAAGGCCCTGATCGAGCCACGATTTACACTGGCCGTACACGTTGGGCTTCCACTCCTTATGCTCTTCGAGGATCCATCTCCTGAGCCACTCCTCATAGCGGTCGAGTGGCAGGTACCAGTGCAGGGTCTCACGAAGGACCGGCTGGCTGCCGCTTATAGTGGAGCGGGGAGCGATCAGATCATCGGGGGAGAGCGAGGTGCCGCATTTCTCACACTGATCGCCGTATGCATTTTCGTTCGAGCAGTGGGGACAGGTACCGGTTATATAGCGGTCGGCCAGGAAACAGCCGGCTTCCTCGTCATAATACTGTTCAGTGGTCTTTTCGGTAAAGAGACCTTTGTTATAGAGTGTAAGAAAGAACTCTGATGCCGTTTCATGATGAATACTCTTTGATGTGCGCGAGTAAATATCAAATGCAATACCGAAATCCTCAAAAGCCTTCCTGTTCATTTCATGATACCTGTCGACCACCTCCTGGGGTGTCACACCTTCGGTACGGGCCTTGAGCGTTATTGGCACGCCATGCTCATCAGACCCGCAGATGGAGAGCACATCCGCACCTTTCATCCTGAGATACCTTGTATAAATATCCGACGGGACATAAACGCCGGCAAGGTGACCAATATGGATCGGTCCGTTTGCATACGGCAGGGCTGAGGTGACAAGATATCTTTTGAAATTCTTCATGATGATTGTAATCTACTGTTAGCTTTCAGGAAACCGGACAAAGATAATAATTTTCGTTTTTGAAGCCGGACCGTTTGAATCTTCTTGTTTATCGGCTCAAAAGGGATTATTTTTACAATTAATCAGAGCAGCAATGGCTTCAGGGAAAATAGTACCATGGTTTCTCAGTCCGGGCGACAGAGTCTCAATTATCTCACCTTCATTTGCCATAGAGGAGGTTAAAGTAACGCAGGCTGTGAGGTTTCTTGAGAAGTGGGGATTGGAGGTTGTGACCGGCAGGAATGTCCTGAACCGTGCAGGCCTGTTTGCCGGGAGTGACCGGGAAAGGCTTGAGGATATGCAGGAAGCAACAGACGACAGCAATGTGAAAGCTGTATTCTGTTCCAGGGGAGGATATGGGATGAGCAGGATAATTGACAGGGTCGATTTCTCTTCCCTGCGGTCTTCCCCCAAATGGTATGTGGGATTCAGCGATATAACAGTTCTTCACCTCTGGCTGAACGAGGTGTGCCGGGTAGTATCCATTCATGGGGAGATGCCCCTTAACTATGGCAATTCGAAAAAGAAGAGGGAGACCTTCGACTCCCTTCACGGGCTTCTCTTCGGAGATATGCGCCCGGTAGTCTGGAGGGGCAGGTCATTAAGGCCGTGCAATGCCGCGGGTGAAGTAACGGGAGGTAATCTCTCTCTTATCTGCAGCCTTTGCGGGACTAAGGCGGAGCCTGACACAAGAGGGAAGATTCTTTTTATTGAGGAGGTGAGGGAATACTATTATCATCTCGACAGGATGATGAACACTCTTAAGCTTGCGGGAAAGCTGGAAGGCCTTGCGGCTCTTATTGTCGGTGGTCTGAGCAGGATGAAGAATACCGGGACCCCCTGGGGAAAAAGTGCGGAAGAGACTATTGCCGACTCTGTGAAGGATTATGATTATCCTGTCCTGTTCAGCTATCCCGCCGGACATATATCCGACAACAGGGCCCTCTATATAGGCAAGAAGGCTGAAATAACCACCGACGACGGCTGGTTCACTCTTTCATACAGGTGATGATCAGAACGCGGAGATAAGCAGATCGAGATCCTTGGATATAATCCCGAATTTCTGGCCAAGGGTCTCATTGGTAAGTATTCCGTTGAAAAGGTAGACCCCATTACGCAGGTAAGGCTCAATTTTGAGAAGGTGTGTCATGCCTCCCGACTCAGCCATATTATGGAGAAGGGGGGCAAATATATTACTCAGGGCTATTGAGGCTGTACGGGCTACGCGCGATGGCAGGTTCCAGGCCGAATAGTGCATCACTCCGTGCTTTTCGTAGGCCGGATCGGGGAGAGCCCGGCACTCTGTCGTTTCAATGCACCCACCCCGGTCGATGCTCAGATCAATCACAACGGCACCCCTCTTCATGGTCTTGATCATATCCTCGGTTATATAATACCATGGACGAAGATCTTCGAGCTCTATTGCGCCGATCAGCACATCGGCCGACCGGATGGCTTTTTTGAGTACCTGGGGATGAAACACAGAGGTCTGAAGTCGCTGGCCTATCCTGTTCTGAAATTCACCGAGGCGCTGCAGCGAATTATCAAAAATCTTTACTATAGCACCCAGTCCAAGAGCTGCCCGTGCCGCATATTCACCTGCGGTATTGGCTCCGAGAATCACCACCTCGGTGGGAGTGACACCGGTTATGCCACCCAGCATGACACCTTTCCCGCCATGATGATTACTCAGGTAATCTGAAGCTAAAAGAATTGAAGTTATACCACTTATCTCACTCATCGATTCAATAACGGGCATGATGCCATTCTTGTCGCGTATCTTTTCAAAGGCCAGTGCGGTAACCTTTTTCCTGATAAGCTTTCCAAGTGTTTCCTCACTCAGCTTAAGTACATTAAGATATGAGAGCACCACCTGGTTGCCCTTCAGATAGTCAGCCTCCTGGCTGTTGAAGGGAGCAACCTTGATAACAACATCGGCACTGTAGACTCTGGCAGGTGAATCGGTAATAACGGCACCATTCTCACTGTAATCCTTATCGTAGTAGTTAGTTCCTGCTCCTGCTCCTTTCTGTACTATTACTTCATGGCCGCTCTCAACAAGCAGGTTTACCGACTCGGGAGCAAGGGCAACCCTTCTTTCATCATTCTTTTTGTCGGAGGGTATCCCTATCGATATTTTGCTTCTTTTTACTGCAGTTTCCAGCTGTTCTTCCCGGGGCATTAAAGCTCCATTGGTAAAACTGACTTTTCCACTCTTGCCTTTATCGTTCATCTGGGGAAATGGTTATTTTTCCAAAGTTAAAAAATTTTAGCACAGAGAAGTGACTTTCCCCGTATTTATGAAACATCCACTATTCGCTGCTCACCGGGGCCCGGGGTTATTCTGACCTTAACGGTATCGGCAGGTACGATGTCACCGGCAAGCTCGGGCCACTCGATAAAGCACCGGGAACCTCCCCCGAGATACTCCTCTATTCCTATGTCGTAGATCTCCTCTTTTTCCCTTATCCGGTAGAAGTCGATATGGTAAAGCAGATCACCGTTAATGGTCCTGTATTCGTTGATAATCGTGAAAGAGGGACTGGCTGTTATATCGATGGCTCCCAGAACCTTGCAGATGCTTCTGATGATCGTTGTTTTTCCTGCACCCATGGCTCCGTAAAATGCAAAAATCTTTTTGTCACCTGCAAACCGGACTATTTTTCTTGATGCCGCGGGAAGGTATCTTTTATCTTTTATTACTATTCTCATCCTGTATTAAGATTCATTCAGGTAACAGGCTCGAGAGAGACAAACGGCAGCATCATTTCCTGCATCGAAATGCCTCCATGCTGGAAGGTATCGCGGTAATAGGAGGCGTAATAATTGAAGTTGTTCTGATAAATCAGGAAATCCCTGTTGAGTGCAAAGATATACCGTGATGTAATATTGGTTTTGGGAAGACCTGCCTTTGGCGGATCCTTCAGCTCAAATACTTTACCGGGATCATAATCGAGATTCCTGCCCAGTTTGTACCTCAGGTTTGCTGATGTCTTCCTGTCGCCGATCACCTTTACAGCATTCTGTACCCTGATGGTTCCATGATCGGTTGTGAGGATGATTCTGACAGGTTGTTCCGAAAGCATATTGAGCAGCTCATAAAGCGGGGAGTGAATAAACCACGATCTTGTCAGGCTCCGGTAGGCACTTTCGTCATTTGCCAGGTCACGGATCAGATCCATTTCAGTCCTGGCATGTGAAAGCATATCGACGAAATTAAAGACAAGAATATTAAGGTCATTTTCAAGTAAAAGCTTTATACGGTCGTTTATCTTCCTGCCCTCCTGGCTGCTGCTTATCTTATTATACGACCACTTTATTTTAATTCCCCTGCGTGCCAGATGGTTTTTTAAAAGCTCCTCCTCGTGGATATTCTTACCTTCCTCCTCGTCATCCTTTATCCATAGACCTGGCAGGGTATTTGAGATGGCCAGGGGCATGAGGCCGGCAAAGATTGCGTTGCGGCTGTACTGGGTTGCCGTGGGCAAAATGCTGAAGTATATCTCTTCCGAGATGATCCGGAAAAGGCCTGACAGATCGGCAGAGATTGTTTTCCACTGGTCAAATCTCATGTTATCGATCAGTATGAAAAAAATTGGCTTTCCGGGTGTGATCTCCGGGAAGATCTTTTCGGGGAAGAGCAAAGGAGAGAGAAGAGGTTTATCTGCTTCAGCGGAGCTTACCCAGTTGGTATAATTGTTCATGACAAATCTTGCAAAGGCATTGTTGGCTTCTGCTTCCTGCATCCTCAGTATATCGCTCATACCGGTGTCCGCCGATTTTTCAAGTTCAGTCTCCCAGAAAACGATCTTTCTGTAGAGCCTTATCCAGTCGTTATGGTCAGAGGCCATACCGATCATGCTGCCTATGGTGCTGAATTCCTGCCTGTAATCGGTAGTTGTTTTCTCCGTTATAAGCCTCCGCTGGTCGAGAATTCTTTTAAGAGCAAGGAGGATCTGGTTAGGCTTTACGGGTTTTATAAGGTAATCTGCAATTTCTGATCCGATAGCTGCTTCCATTATTCCCTCCTCCTCGCTTTTCGTGATCATCACCACGGGAATGTCGGCCCTTATCTCCCTGATAAGCCTGAGGGTCTCTATACCGCTCAACCCAGGCATGTGTTCATCGAGAAAAATAAGATCATAGGCTCTGTTCTTCACCAGGTCGATGGTATCATTCCCGTTCGAACAGGTCTCTATCTCATATCCTTTCTCCCGGAGAAAAAGGATATGGGGCTTCAGGGAATCCACCTCGTCGTCGGTCCAAAGAATTCTTAATTTTCTCATCGCAGGGAAACAGTTATCCATGCAAAATTAAGGTAATTATTTGGTTTCCCCGTTTAGATAGTTCTGATTGAAGAAAATAAAATAACGTTCAGGATTTTTGTCTGTTTCCAGTACGCCCAGGTTTTCACCGTTTATAAGGAAGGTCATTATTCGTGCACCTGAGGGATTCCTGAGGAACCGGGCATCGCGTGATGCATTGTAATATTCCCAGGCCATCGCGTTATCCTTAAATCCGGTGACTTTAATAATGTAATACCTGTTATCGATAAGCATCCCTTCGGTGCGGTAATTCATGTTTGTGTAGTTATCAATGTTATGGCTGATCACATCGAATGAAGCCTGATTAATATTGAAGGCAGGATCCATTATTATCAGAACAAAAATCACAGGTGATTCGTTATCAGCTCTGTAAAGTTCGGTGGCTATCACTTTTTCTTCCTCGATCTTCAGCTCAGGCTGTTCCTTATCGATAAATGCCATCAGCTCTTCTGCCCTTTTCGCTTCCCCGGTTCCCGGATAGGTTTTTATTAGTCCTGACAGCTCTTTCCTCAAGGCTCTTTCATCGCTTATTCTTGCCGTGGCATAGGCTCTCAGGAGAAGGAACTTCGGAGCAAGTTCATCCTCGCCGAACTCGTTCAGCGCATTATCGCAACGGGTAATAGCTCCGGTAAAATCCTCATTAATGTAGGAATCGTAAGCCTCCTGATAAAGCTGTTCCACCCTTTTCATTTCAGCCATCTTCTTACTGTAATAATCAGGATCAGATAATATCAAAGCGTATTCACTATCAGGAAAATTGCCAATGAGCCTCTGCCGGTACATTTCTGACCGCTGTCTGTCATTCTCTTTTTCATGGTAAAGCCTGTAAAGGTTGTAGAGTGTTTCAGGGACGAGATTGCTCTGCGGATATCTTTTTAAAAGGGCTTCAAAGGACTTGACTGCTTCAGGCTGATTATTTATCCTTTCTGATAAGACTTTTCCGGAGTTAAGATAAGCGTTTGCGATCCTGGTATTTGATATTGTAAGCAGGGAGTCATTCAGAGGCAGATCCTTCAGGTAGAAATCGGGTGTTTTGTAATCCTCAGGCGGGACTTCTCCCTCTGCGCCATTATTTTCGGTTTGTCCCGATGATGCCTGATAGCTGATTGTTGTTCTGTTTCCTCTCCTCCAGTTGTCCTCAAGCTGCCTTTCTCCCCATCTCCTCCTGAACTCAGTCCGGCCGAATGTAAGAGCTGCCTGGTTATAGAAATACCATTTGCCTTCCTGTTGAATATTGGTCTGGAAACGCCTCTCATTCTCGTAGAACTGACCCAGGTTGTACCGGTCGGTATAATCAGATCTTTTTCCTGCAGCTTCATCTCTTGTTATCTGGTTGATTATCTCAGTGATGAGAAGATTTCTTTCCGGATCGCTCATCGATGCCACCCGTTGGAGGCTGTCCTCCCGGGATATGATATTGAGATGCCGGGTAAGCTCATTAAGATCCTGCGATTTTTCTCTGATAAGCTTATAGCCTGGAAATTTCTGATCGAGAAAATAGGCTGCGCTGTCATAATATCTTCCTGCTGTGAGATAATCATAATTATTATAATAATAATCCGCAAGCGCCAGATATGATTTACCTTTCTGGTTCTGGTTTCCTGCTGAGGCGGAGGCCGATTTGCTGTATGAGCTTACAGCCTCTTCAATATTACCCTCTTTCATTGATAAATTTCCCAGGGCATAATATATCTGATCGTGATATTCAATATTTTTTGAGTCTCTCAGCATTTTTTCAAGCTGCTTCCTTATTTCCCGGGGATTGCCCGAGTTGACGTCAAAAACCCCTGCCAGGTTGATTCTTGCGTTGAATTCCACCTCGTAAGGCAGGTTCATCTTTACCACGTCGCGATAGAGCGATATTGCTTTCTCTGAATTGCCTGTCTGTTCATGGAGCTGTGCAAGCAGGTAAGTCAGCCTGTATTTCTGCCTTTTACCCTGGTTGAATTTAATTGCTGAGGAGAGGGGCTCAATGGCTTCCGGATATCTTTTCTGTTTTACAAACAGGTCAGCCAGTGTTGTGTAGTAGACCGACCTCAGCGATTTGGAGGAAAGTGATGCATCCTCTGCTTCTTTAAGGATCCTCAGCGATTCGCCGAACTCTCCTGTTTCGTTGGCAACCCTGGCGAGCCACAGGGATGATTCGGTCTTTATGCCGGGGTCAAATGCCTCTTCCATACAGTATTTGAAGAGAGCGGCGGCCTCGCTGAACTCGTGTTTGTAGAACCGTGCCTTTCCTATAAGGAGATAGCTTAAGTCAACATAGTCGTTAAACTCCTTCCGCTCAAGCATTTCTGACTCTTTCGCCGACAGAGTGCCGCCGGATTGGACGTTGGGTTTTGCAGTTATCGATTTGAGAGTGATTATCTGGGAAGCTTTCTGGATCGCTCTCTCCATGTCGGAGGCCACCATCGTTACAATAGCGGGGTCACTGTATTCAAAGACCCTGAGAATCTCGGAGAAATCGTCGGAATAGCCTGTATTTATTTTATTAAGTCCCGCCTTAAAGCTTTCGTAGCCATTGAAATAGTAATTATATCTGGCGGTCAGTGAATGGTAGAATCTGGTACTGCCCGTGTTCTTTTCGACCGAACAATCGGTCATAAACAGGGCAAGTCCCAGAAACATCAGAATTTTGTATGATGCTTTTGAAGGGGCCAATAATGGTCTTTTTAATACTATAAACTGACTAAATATGAGTATAGTATTCAGGAGCCAAATAAAATTGGCCGGAATGTTTTTCAGGCGGAGACCACTCCTTTGATCTCCGGAACGTCCTTGATTATTGCCCTTTCGACTCCTGCCTTGAGGGTCTGCATGCTGAAGGGGCACCCGTGGCAGGCTCCCTTAAGTCTTACTTTGACAGTGAGATCGTCGGTTACTTCTATCAGATCAATATCGCCGCCGTCTGACTGGAGGTATGGTCTGATCTTTTCAAGCGCTTGTCTGACGCGTTCGGTTATGTCATTTAAATCTTCCATTGAGATCTTTTTGAATCAGTTTGCAATTTTAGTTATTTTTTTTGTTATGGCAAAAACCATCAGGGAGCTCCTTCACAGGGTCCCAGAATTTTTCTGCGAAGTTGATAACCTGATCGTTCTCAACTACCAGCCCTTCGTTTGCAAGAAGCTGTTCCATCGTTGTGGAATTGCCGAAATAGCGTTTACCGGTAAGCAGTCCGTTACGGTTCACCACCCTGTGTGCAGGTATGTACTCCTGCCTTGTGTGGCATACATTGAGCGCCCAGCCAACCATGCGGGCCGATCTGCCTGTCCCGAGATAACAGGCAATGGCGCCGTAGGAGGTAACCCTGCCCCACGGTATCAACCGGGTGACTTCGTAGACTCCTGAGAAGAAATCATTGTTATCCGGTCTCTGCTTCTGTGCCATAGCTTATAAACCTGTCCTTTTCAAGTATGAATGAAAGGTAATTGATCTTAAGGCCTTTTTCAAGGAAACTCTCCTCATAATGTGTCCGTATGGCCAGTATCTCATCATCGGGATTTTCTGAATGGAGATCCCTGGTGGAACGGATTATTTGAAGATTATTTTCTGAAATGAGCTTTTCGGTGTAGTCAAACAATTCGGGATTATCGGTTTTCAGGTGGATCATCCCGTTATTTTTCAGGAAATTACGGTATTTATTCAGAAACCAGGGGCATGTCAGCCTTTTGTTGGAGTTTCTTTTACCCGGGTGGGGATCGGGGAAAGTTATCCAGATCTCATCAACTTCGTCCCTGGCAAAGAAGGATTCCATAAATTCTATCCTTGTCCTGAGGAAGGCAACATTTACCAGGTTCTCCTCAATAGCCGTTTTGGCTCCCCTCCATATCCTTGCTCCCTTGATGTCTGTTCCGATGAAGTTTTTTCCGGGAAACCTCCTGGCAAGACCGGTGGTATATTCTCCTTTTCCACAACCAAGTTCAAGAATAATGGGATTTGTGTTTCCGAATATTTCCCTGCTCCAGTTTCCCTTAAGAGGGTGGGAAGCTCCGTAGCTGCCGGAGGGTCCTGGCTGGATAACATTATTGAATGTTTCCATTTCGGCCCATTTCAAAAGCTTGTTCTTTCCCACGATTTTTTATTGTCTGGCTCTCTTTTCCACCCTCAGGCCGAAATCGTAAACACCTTTGAGATCTTCGGCACGCATGCCGTGCTGCACCCTTATCCGGTAGGTACCGGTCACCGGGAAAAAGATGTTTGTTTTGTAGGGAAGCCTTAGCTCGTTGATATCTCCAAGTCCTTTTCCAAGCCATCTTCCCTTTTCATCGGCAAGCTGGTATTCGAGTGTGTCGGTTATGCTTTTACCGTCGGGTGATGTGGTGGTCACGAACAGGAAAATATTACGGAAGGGATAGGATGAACCTGTCCTGACAGAAAAAAAAATATCGTTGGCTGAGGCTGTATCTGTAACTGTAACATTGTAGACCGGTATGGAAGTAAGCCGCCATACATTATCCTCCATGCTGAACGAATCGGTAAACACGATGTTGCTGTTACATGATATCATTAAAAGGGCAGAAATTAATATCAGGGACAGCAGATTACTGTTTTTTTCTTCTGTCATTGAATTTTCTGTTTCTTCTTTTTTGCTGATTGTTTTGTCTGCGGCGTTGATCGACCGGTTTATCGAACCGCGAGAGGCTGTTGTTTACCAGAAGATCTTCGGAAGCCTGAACCGTTTCCAACGATCCTCCGGCGATAACCAATTTTTCTGGTTTTATCCCTTTCCTGTTCATGGCCTGTATCTCCTTCACCTTTTCAACAGGTATGGCTGTGAGGTTTATTGTTGAATGAGGATCGGCCGTGTACCAGTAAATACCTTTATGGACCTCTACCTTGTGAAAGTAGAAGGTTGAGTCGGTGAATTCAAGAGGGATCTCCTTCGGCGGGAATCTCTTCTGGGCATCCACGTAACAATCAAGTTCATAGCCAAGGCAACATTTAAGTTTTCCGCATTGTCCTGCAAGCTTCTGGGGGTTTAGAGACAACTCCTGGTATTTGGCGTGGGTTGTTGAAACAGAGATGAAGCTGGTTATATGTGATGAGCAGCAGAGTTCCCTTCCGCATGGCCCTATTCCGCCTATCCTTCCGGCCTCCTGGCGGGCTCCTATCTGGCGCATCTCTATCCTTACATGGAACTCTTCGGCAAGCACCCTGATCAATTGCCGGAAATCCACCCTCTCGTCGGCAATGTAGTAGAATATTGCTTTAGTTTTGTCTCCCTGGTATTCGACATCTCCTATCTTCATGTTAAGCTGCAGCTCCTCTGAAATTCTTCTCGAACGCAGCATCGTCTGATTTTCAAGTTTCCTTGCTTCATCCCATTTCTGAATGTCGACATCCTTTGCTTTGCGGTATACTTTCTTCATATCATCAACAGAGGGACGCATCTTCAGTTTCTTGATCTGTTCAGCCACCAGGGGCCCTGTCATTGATACTCTCCCGATGTCATGTCCCGGAGAAGCCTCAACGGCGACAATATCACCCACCTCGAGTCTTAGCCCGTTCACATTTCTGTAAAATCCCTTGCGTGTATTTTTAAACCGTATCTCAACTATGTCCTCGCTCCCCGGAAGATCGGGGAGATTCTTCATCCAGTTGAAGCAATCGAGTTTGTTGCAACCTGGTTTGTATGTTGTGTCAGGCAACAGGAGATCTTCTCCCGGCTGCCCCTGTAATTCTTCGTGCTCTGTCATATCGACAAGTATAATCTTTAAAAAGGCACTGCAAAAATAGCGAATAATTGTGTTAAATTCAAAAGCCTTACGGGTCAGCGTATGAGCCGGGCCACCCTCAATGCAAGGTCAAGGAAGATTATCCTTGGGTTGCCGTTCGCCTCGATATGCGATGAAGCAAGATTAAATTCCTCAGCCAGGGGATAAATATTTTTCCGGTTGATAAAAGGATGGAATTTCTCAGAGAACTCAGCCTCCTCCCCGGTAAGATAAACAAGTTCGTTGTTGCCATTGCAGAGTGAGATCATCAGGTTTTCCCTGAGCAGCCGCAGGGAGAAGGAGAGAAAGTTTTTCTGGGGCTCCCTGCCGGTCACGGCCATTCCATCGCTCCACTCGATAATCGAAATGATGTCTCGCTTCCATGCCAGTCTCATAAGGCTTCTGAAGCGTTCAAGATTGGCGAGCCAGCCCTCACTTTGTTCACACAATTCGATGGCTCTTACTATGTTACCATATGAAACTGATGCAATATCGGAAGCCGTGCCGGCATCTTTACATAATTTATTTATAAGGTAATCTTCAATATCCTTCCCGGCAAATGCCGGTATTTTGACAAGCTGGCACCTCGAAAGCATTGTGGGGATCACCTTGTCGGGCTCTTCCGAAACCAGGAGAAAGAGAGTCTTTTCCGGGGGCTCTTCAATAAGCTTGAGCAGTTTGTTTGCCGTAGTCTGGTGCATCTTCTCCGGCAGCCATATTATCATGATCTTGAAGTCTGACTCAAAGGCCTTAAGGCTCAGCTTTCTGATTATCTCCGATGCTTCCGAGGCGAAGATGAGCCCCTGCGCGTTTCCCACTTCAATTGAGTTGAGCCAGCCATTGAGTGAGAAGAAGGGAGATTGTAAAACAAATTTGCGCCAGTGCCCGAGGTAATTTTCAGATATGGGATCGCTGCTCTTACCCCTTATAACAGGGAACACAAAGTGCTGATCGGGATGAATGAGTTTCTCGTACTTAATACACGATTTGCAGACGCCGCATGAGTCTTCCGGGCTCCTTTTTTCGCAGCTTATGTACTGGGCGTATGCCAGGGCGAGAGCCAGGCTGCCACACCCTTCCGGGCCGGTGAAGAGCTGTGCATGACTCACCCGCTCCTGGCTTACAGAGAGCAGAAGCCGGCCTGTGATCTCCTTTTGCCCGGGTATCTCTGAGAATTTCATTACGCCCAAAATTAGCAATATTTTAATTGTCATCCTAAGTTGCATTTTAAGGATGAAGTATTACAAAAAATAAGTAGGTTTGCAGAGTAAAATAACTCAGTCAAATAATAAAATCACCGATCTATGGAAATGATACAGGACTTCAGTTTTAAGGGTAAAAAAGCAATTGTGAGGGTTGATTTCAATGTTCCGCTTGACAAGCAGACGCTCACCGTAACGGATGATAACCGTATCAGGGGTGCTCTGCCCACAATTAAGAAGATTACAGGAGATGGAGGCTGTGCAATACTTATGTCGCACCTGGGCAGGCCGGAAGGGAGGATGGAGAAGTATTCGCTCAGGCCCGTGCTGCCCGTACTAGGGAAACATCTTGGGAAAGAAGTGCTTTTTGCTGATGATTGCCTTGGTGAATCAGCTGAGAAGATGGCCGCAGATCTTAAACCGGGCGAGGTATTGCTCCTTGAGAATGTCAGATTCTATCCCGAAGAGGAGGGTAAACCCAAATTGCCCGATACAGCCACCGATGAAGAGAAGAAAGCTGCCAGGGCGGAAATGAAGGCAAGACAGAAAGAGATGGCAAAAAAGCTGGCTTCCTACGCAGAGATATATGTGAATGACGCTTTCGGAACAGCTCACAGAGCACATGCCACAACTGCAGTTATGGCTGATTTCTTCCCGAAGAATAAAATTATGTTCGGTTTTCTTATTAACAGCGAACTGGAGGCAATGGACATGGTGCTGCACGGTACAAAGCGACCCTTTACAGCTATAATGGGCGGCGCCAAAGTGTCAGATAAGATACTTCTTATCGAGAACCTTCTCAACAGGGTTGACAACCTGATAATAGGAGGAGGGATGACATATACATTCATAAAGGCACAGGGAGGCAGGATAGGTAAATCGTTATGTGAAGAGGACAAGCTTGACCTTGCCCTGACGATCATCGAAAAGGCAAAGGAAAAGAATGTTAAGCTGTACCTGCCGGTTGACAGCCTTAACGGCGACAGGTTCGAGAATAACGCAAATACCTCATTAACTGCATCTGACGCCGTGGAAGACGGATGGATGGGGCTTGACATTGGCGAGAAAACAATCAGGGAGTTCACCTCTGTAATCGCAAATTCCAGGACCATTCTCTGGAACGGACCCATGGGAGTATTTGAAATGGAGAAGTTCTCAAGGGGGACCACGGAAATAGCTAAGGCAATAGCCGAAGCAACAGGCAAAGGTGCATACAGCCTTATTGGGGGAGGCGATTCGGTGGCAGCAATAAACAGGAACAAGCTTGCCGATAAGGTAAGTTATGTGTCAACAGGAGGTGGCGCCATGCTCGAGTACATGGAAGGCAAGAAGCTTCCCGGAATAGTGGCTGTAAGAGGTGAATAGGAAGTGTGAAGTGTGGAGTTCGGAGTTCGGAGTTCGAAGTGTGGGGTTCGGAGTTCGAAGTGTGGAGTTTGGAGTTCGAAGTGTGGAGTTTGGAGGGAGTATATTAAATTGGTTATTATGAGGAGATATCTGATATTCATATTATTGACCTTTCTTGTTGCAGGATGCAGAAAGGATAAGGATGCACCGTTGTCGGGTACTTTTACAATTGACAATAACCTGTACGGTGACGGACCATACTATGCCTTCGGATTCTCATTCATAAGCGCCGGCAAGGTCTCCACACTGGATGATCCGCCCCCCGATGTTACACTGGTAGCGGTTACGGATCTCTATGGGAATATCTTGAAGTTGAACCTGCAGACAACAAACTTCAAGAGTTCTTTTTACAGGGCAGGAGAATATGCAAATGCCTCAGATGCCCGGCAGGCTTATGACAACCTGACCTCCGCAACCGTTACTCAATGGGAGGATGATGCCGATGCGATTGAAGAAAACCAGATATGGATCTTCAGGTCGCGTAATGAGAAATATGCCAAAATCCTGATAACGGATACCTTTTTTGAAGAGAGGGATATCTGGCCTTACGCCGAATGTACGTTTAACTGGGCCTACCAGCCCGACGGAACTCTTACCTTCCCCGGAAAATGAAAGAAGACCTGTACGAAAAGGTTTTCACCATTAACAACGAAGAGGAATTTCTTACAACTGCACTTACTCTCTTCAGGTATCAGTCTGAAAAGAATGCCCTGTTTGGTGAATATCTGAACGCACTGGGCCGGGCGGCGCTCAACCCTGAAAGAACAGAGGAGATCCCTTTCCTGCCGGTTACCTTTTTCAGAACTCATAAGGTAATGACAGATGCCCATGCGCCTTCTCTTATTTTCGAAAGCAGCGGTACCGCGGGCACAACTCCGGGGAAACATTATGTTGCGGATAAATCCCTTTATGAACGTAGCTTCTTTGACTGCTTCTCCCTCTTTTACGGTGATCCTTCAGACTATTTTATTGCCGCCATACTTCCATCATACAGCGAAAGAGGAAACTCTTCGCTTGTTTACATGATGAACGGTCTTATCAGGCATAGCATGAAAGCGGACAGCGGTTTTTATGATAATAACTACCCGGCGCTGATAAGGAACATTGAAACGGCCAGGAGAAGAAAAGAAAAAATCCTGGTTCTGGGTGTGAGTTTTGCCCTTCTCGAGCTGGCAGAGAAATATTCTCCGGATCTTTCAGGCACCACAGTGATGGAAACAGGTGGGATGAAAGGGAGGCGGAAAGAGATTACCAGGGAGGAGCTTCACGCAGTATTGAAAGAGAGATTGAATATTGACACCGTTCATTCGGAATACGGAATGACCGAACTTATGAGCCAGGCCTACTCATCCGGGAACGGTATCTTCCGCTCCCCGCCCTGGATGAAAATATTGATAAGGGACCCGCACGATCCTCTGGAAATATTTAAAAATCCGGGCAGAACAGGAGGGATCAATATTATCGATCTTGCGAATATTCACTCATGCTCCTTCATAGCCACCGGGGACCTCGGAAGGCTTAACGATGACGGAAGCTTCGAGGTCCTCGGCAGGTTTGATGAGAGTGATATTCGTGGCTGCAACCTTATGTTTGAGTAGTATCCTGAGTTAAACACCCAGTTTGGTGCGGATTTCAGGGGGAATACCGTTCTTGTGGATCATGATAAATATCGTCTTGGCCCTGACGTAGCTTTCCGACATGTTCAGGTATCCGCCTGACTTGTTCCTTTCCGTTCCCCATGAGTTCTTTGTGATGTAATATTTGGTCCCGTTCTGGTCTTTCACAATTCCTGTCACGTGCATGAGGTGATCGTCGGTTGTTGTAAATCCTTCGTATCCAGCCTGGCGGATTTCCTGGGTAACATTTATTTCAGGCACTGGTCCGGTGAAACTGTATGGGTCTCCCGGAGCCTGCTGGCCCGGCATTTTTTCAAACCTGGCCCTGTCGGTTGTGGAGAGATCAGGGCCGGTTGTTACCACAGGGTTTATTGCCACGCCGTTTGCATGAGAGAACCCCCTTTCACTTACATCACCGTCCCAGTTAACGGTATATCCGCTGCTGAGTGAGAAATCCATTATCTCAATCAGTTCATCAATGGTAACGTTGTGGAATTTCTCATGGGCCCAGTTGTCAGGGACCTCAAGCACTCCCTGTGTGTAGAAGGGCCAGTGAGTAAAAGATGTTACATGAACATAGTCGTCGGGATTGATTCCCAGGCCTGCTGCAAATGATTCAGGGGTATAGGTTACTCCCTTATATGTGAAGTATTCCGGCATCTTACCCAGGTAAGTGTCGAGTATTGCGGCGACAATCATGTTATACTGGTCGCTTTCCCTCTTCCTTTGCACGGGTACGGCAGCAACGGCATTTATGAAGGCCTGAAGCTCACCATGGTTATGTGTGGGCGATCCGTAATTGAGGCCGGCATATACCTCATCGGGCACAATTCCTCTGGTACGGTAGATCCTCATAAAATCGTGTGAGAGACTGCCCGGGCCAAGGTTACCCTTGCCCTGCCTCAGGTAGTTGTCCTTCAGGCGGTCGAGGTAGTTGTTCCTTACAATGAACATTTCTGAGAGGTCGTATTCTCCTTTACCCATTCTCAGAAGCTCTGACTCGATAAATGAGGTTGTTGCGAAGCACCAGCAGGTACCTGTGCTGGCCTGGTTCTTAACAGGTGTGGTCTTGAGCTCCACCACTGGGGTGAATCTGTAACCTTCGTCGGGTTTGGTTTCGGCGGCCCTCCTTTGGGCGGAAGCGCCAAAGGTGATCGATAATGCCGCAATAACAAAAAGGGTTTTGAGTTTCATAAAATCGGTATTTGGTTAATAATCTATCTTAGTGTCGGATAAAAAGCTCCCGGTATATGTTCAATCTCCATCGATTTACCGTCAGATCTTATTGATATTACATCGAACCGCGACTCTTTTGTTATGCCGAATAACCTGATATATGATTCAGCGGCGAACAGTATCGAGCGCTGTTTTTCCTTCGATACCAGGTCTGCTGCCAGGAGAGCGGGGAAATTATCGGTTCTTGTCTTTACTTCTACAAAAATGATAAAATCTTTGTTTTCCGCGACAATATCAAGCTCTTTCTTTCCTGATCTCCAGTTATTGTGGCGGATCCTGTAACCTTCCTTTACAAGGTAATCAGCTGCAAGAAGTTCTCCTTTACGGCCAAGAGAATGGGATTCAGCCATACGATTTGAATTTAAGTAAACAACAGACTATCAGATTTCAATCAGTTTATTGCGTAATGCAAAGAGGATCAGGCTCGCCGTGTTTTTGGAGCTGGTTTTCCCCAGCAGATTGGCCCGGTGCTTGTCGACCGTTCGCTTGCTGATGAAGAGTGAATCGGCTATCTCCTGGTTTGAGAGTCCCTCACAGATCTTCTGGAGAATCTCCTTTTCCCTCTTTGAAAGATTGGCCGATTTGGTCTCATTTTCCCGGTGCTTGATCTTCTGGATCACATAGTACAACAGCTCCTGTGAAAAATAGCTTCCACCCTTGTTCACGGTGAGTATTGCTTCCTTTACTTCATTTATATCAGAATCTTTCAGAAGAAAACCTTTGGCTCCGGCGTCGACCATCTTATAATAGTATTCCTCTTCGCCGTACATCGACAGGGCAAGGATACTGATACCGGGCGATATTTTCAGCCCCTGCCTGGTCGCCTCTATACCATCCATTTCAGGCATGTTGATATCCATAAGTGCTATATCAGCATTTGTAGAAGCAATTATTTTGAGAAATTCAGCCCCGTTGGCAGCTTCTCCCACAACCTCGAATTCCGGAAAAGCATTGAGTAGTATTTTGAGTCCGTTGCGGAAAAGCTGATGGTCATCCGCAATTATTATCCTGATTTTTTCCATAGTAACATAAACCTAAATTATTCACGAACCTTGATAAGAGCACTGGTGCCTTTTCCATGCCTGCTTTCCAGTATGAACACGCCCCCGACTGATCTGACCCGGGTTTCAATATTTGACAATCCCATCCCCCGGTTCTCTTCAAAGGATAGTTCATTGGTATCAAAGCCGCGTCCGTTATCGGAGAACTGCAAAGTAATAAATTTTTCGTGTTTGTTCAGTTCAATTTCGATCATTGAGGCCCCGGAATGTCGTATTGAATTGGTAATCAGCTCACAGGCTGAGCGGTAGATAACAACCTCCTTGTCATTCTCGAGCCGGTAGTTATCCATATTGGTCTTAAAATCGATGGTGATGGCTTTTGTCTGGTTTATCTTTGTCGTGAATGCGCCAAGAGCACTTGATAAGCCAAAATTCTGCAACACATGCGGACTCAGGTTGTCGGAGATATCCTTGATGGTGTTGATAGCCTCGTTCACAAGATGATTTGTGTTATTAAGGATCACTTTCCCCGATTCATCCTTTATCCTTTCCCCAAGCGCTGAAAGAGACATTTTCACAGTTGAAAGGATGGGACCGAGTCCGTCGTGAAGATCTTTCGCAAAGCGTTTCTTTTCATTCTCCTCGGTGGTTATTATGGCATTGAGCACTCTGCGCTCGGTTCGCATCCTGTCAACTTCGGCCCGTTTGAGGGAATAGAAGAGCTCACGGATAAGAACAACTCCGACAATAATCATGAAAGAGATCAGCGTTCCCATCCACTCATCTATCATCTGCCATGAATAGCTGGGAGTGCCCCGGAAATACTCGTTGAGCTGTATAATCTTTCTGATTGCCATAAAGGCAAATGACAATGAGAGCATGATCCATGAGAGCCTGTATTTTGTAAGCTTCATGAATCTTAACGAAATAACGGCAGCGATTATCTGCAGTACAATTGAAATGACAAGGGCAATAAGTCGTACCATTTTTAATCAGGGATATTTATTACAAAAATAGAAGTTAATTCAATGCATTTCCTGCTAAAGATCACTTTATATGTTAACTTTGGCTCGTCAGAAAAAGGAGTTATGAACACGCTCTATAATATTGGCATATTGATATTTAAGATGCTTGTGCTGCTTGCTTCACCGTTTAACCGGAAGGCCCGCCTGTGGTTAACCGGACGAAAAGGATGGGAGGAGAGTCTGGCAGAAAAGATAAAACCGGGAGATAAGAATATCTGGATCCATTGTGCCTCGCTGGGTGAATTTGAACAGGGGCGACCGGTGATAGAAGCTCTAAGGGAAAGAGCGCCCCGGTACAACATTGTCCTTACTTTCTTTTCTCCCTCGGGATATGAGGTGAGGAAAGATTATAAGCACGCCGGCTCGGTATGTTACCTGCCTGTTGATACACCGCGCAATGCGAAGAAGTTCGTTCAAATTGTAAATCCCCTGTTTGTCATCTTTGTCAAGTATGAGTTCTGGAACAATTACATATCGGAACTTGGGAAAAAAGATATTCCTTTATATCTTATCTCAGCCATTTTTCGTCAGGATCAGCATTTTTTCAGATGGTACGGAGCTTATTTCAGGGACATTCTGAAACGGGTTACTCATTTTTTTGTTCAGGACGGGCGGTCGGCTGAATTGTTGAAGGGTATTGGGATCGGCAACGTGACCCTGGCCGGAGATACAAGGTTCGACAGAGTTATGCAGATATCAGCTGCGGCAGGGGATATCCCGGTTATCGATGATTTCAGGGGAGGCGGGAAACTGTTTCTTGCCGGAAGCAGCTGGAGGGAGGATGAGGAGATCATAGCAGAATATATCGGCAGGCACCCCGGGAAGCTGAAATGGGTTTTTGCCCCTCACGAGGTCGAAAGATCCAATATCAGCAGACTTGAACGCCTTTTTAAAGTCAAAACGGTCAGATTTTCAGAATACGGTGAGGGTTCATCGGACGCCAGGGTACTGATAATGGATAATGTAGGGATGCTCTCGTCTGCCTACCGGTATGCTTTTGTTGCTGCCATTGGAGGCGGGTTCGGGAAGGGAATTCATAACATACTGGAAGCTGCATGCTGGGGAGTACCTGTATTGTTTGGCCCGAATTACCGGAAGTTTCGGGAAGCAGTCGATCTGATTGAATCGGGAGGAGCTGTTTCGTTCAGTGATTATGAAGGATTTGAGGGTGCGCTTGACCGTTGGATATCAGATGATAATCACTATAGGAAAGCATCTGAAAAGGCCGGTCATTATGTAAAGGAAAATACTGGTGCAACAGGGAAGATAGTGACGTTTATCATGGCTGAAGATATCAACAGACAACACTGATAAGTTGTTAAAAACATAATATTTGATATTAACAGTGTATAATTTAAAGAGATGTAAATTGCGACCTCGGGATTTAACGAAAACTTAATATGGCCTTTCAATTAAATCAGCATGTTATTATAGATTTGCGAAGTAATTATTAATCCTTAATCCAGAATTCCATGATAAGAAATTTCAAACGGGCCTTTCTGATGATGGGCTTTTTATTTGTTTCACTGATGATGTTTGGGCAGGGAGCCACAACATCATCGTTGAGTGGTTTAATTACTGATAACAGGGGGGAATCCCTGCCGGGTGCCAGCGTGGTGGCAGTTCACCAGCCCTCAGGAACCAGATATGCAACCGTGACGGATGCGGCGGGCAATTATCGTATCCAGAACATGCGGGTTGGAGGGCCTTATACGGTTAACGTGTCGTTTATCGGGTACTCCAGTGTCAGCTATACTGATGTTACTCTTAAGCTTGGAGAAACCTATGTTCAGGACGGGCAGCTCACAGAAACGACCACAGCACTCAACGAAGTGGTTGTCACGGCAGGTATGCGCAATACCATTTTCAGCAGCGAACGCTCAGGCACCCAGACGAATGTCGGTGCCCGTGATATAAGCACCCTGCCTACGATCAACAGGAGTATAATCGATTTCACAAAATATACCCCTCAGGCGCAGGGAACATCATTTGGCGGAAGGGATGGCCGTTTCAATACAATCACTGTTGATGGAGCAGCTTTCAACAACAATTTCGGGCTGAGCAGTAATCCGCTACCGGGCGGAAACGCGCAGCCGATTGCCCTCGATGCCATTGAAGAGATCTCAGTTAATGTAGCGCCCTACGATGTGAGGATGTCGCAGTTCACGGGCGCAAGCATAAACGCAGTTACCCGTAGCGGCGATAACGATTTCAAGGCATCGGTTTATACATATCTCAGACCCAAGTCGTTTACCGGGAATACGGTGGACGGAAATGAGGTAGCCGGCGCGAACGACAGGAATTCACAAAATTACGGTTTCCGGGTCGGCGGCCCGATAATTAAGAACAAACTTTTCTTCTTTATCAGCGGTGAATATGAAAAAGAGGATGTTCCCGGAGTTACCTGGAGGCCAAGTACCGATGGCGTGGCAAATCCCGACCTGCAAATATCCCGAACACTGGAATCAGATATGATACTGGTTAAAAACCATCTGATGTCTGCATATAATTATGACCCGGGCAAATACAAGGATTTTGATCCTTTCAGGAACAAAAACACCAAACTTCTTGCACGCCTTGACTGGAACGTTACAGACAATCATAAATTCACACTGCGTTACAATGATGTTGTCGGAACATCTGATCAGCGGACCAATGCCACCAGCGGGCCGCCCAACAACGCACGCAACTCGGGCCGTATATCAAGCCAGTCGCTTGCATTCTCAAATTCATTTTACGGATTTAAGAACACTGTCCGTTCAATCACCGGTGAGCTTAACAGTACGTTTGGAACCAGATTTTCAAACAAACTTCTGGCCAGCTATACCTTTATTCAGGATACCCGGACGAGCAATTCAGAACTCTTCCCTTTTGTTGATATCTGGGAAGACGGCGACCAGTACATGTCTTTTGGTTATGAGCTTTTCAGCTTTAACAACGATGTTACAAACAAAACACTCAGTATTACCAATAACCTGACGATTAATCTCAACAGCCATACATTAACGGCAGGATTATCGTTCGACAGGCTCTTCTTTCGTAACTCCTATATAAGGGAAGGGACCTCCTATTACCGCTACAATTCTGTAGAAGATTTTATTACCGGAGCCGACCCAATCGGTTTTGGCGTTACATACGGTTTTTTTGGAGTTGATGCTCCCGGAGCAATAGGAACGTTTGGCTTTGCAGCCGGGTACCTGCAGGATGAATTCCAGGTTATTCCAAGATTTAAGGTTACTTATGGCGTCCGTCTCGAACTGCCGCTCTATCTTGATGAGATGATTGATAATCCCGCAATTTCAGCGCTTACTTTTGCCGACAACAAAAAGATAGACGTAGCTAACTGGCCGGAGAGCCAGATCATCTTTTCTCCCCGCTTCGGCTTTAACTGGGATGTAAGAGGGAACCGGTCACTCCAGGTCAGGGGAGGATCAGGTCTGTTTACCGGACTGCTTCCGTTTGTATGGTTTACCAATCAGCCTACTAATTCAGGAACAATACAGGTACCCGAAATTGGCTGGGGCCCGGGAAACGAAAATCTGACAGGACTTGATTTTAACCCCGATTACAAGGCGTTTATAGCCAGCCGTCCCGATCTCTTCCCGCAGACACCGGGCACATTGCCCAATAATGCATCTCTTGCTCATGTAAGTAAAGACTTTAAGTTCCCCCAGATCTGGCGTTCCAACCTGGGCCTTGATGTTGAACTGCCGTGGAGTATGATTTTCACCGCCGAAGCGGTCTTCTCAAAAGATATTAACGCAATCAGGCAGATTAATATCAATCTGGCGGCACCCACAGGAACAATGGCCGGACCCGACAACAGGGTCTTCTGGACATCAAGCACAGCAGCAAAGATTAATCCTGCCATAAGTAATGCCATGGAGCTGAGCAACACCGACCAGGGTTATCAGTACTCCCTGACAGCCCAGCTGACCAAGAACTTCAGGAACGGTTTTGCAGGGATGTTCGCCTATACCTATACAATGGCAAAAGATATCACAACCAACCCGGGTTCTGCTGCATATTCAGCATACTCATCCAATACCTCCTACGGAAGCCTTAATTCTCCGGAGCTGAGCTATTCAAACTTTGCAACCCCCCATAAAATAATCGGTAGCGCATCATACCGGATTGAGTATGCAAAGTATTTCGCAACCACAGTTTCGCTCGTTTACCAGGGCTTTCAGACAGGCAGATGGTCATACACCTATTCCAATGATCTGAATGGTGATGGAATATCTTCAGATCTGATGTATATTCCTGAAACAGCCGAGGAAATTAGTTTTGCGGACCATGGAGGAATGACCGCTGCAGAGCAGAGAACAGCCTTCTGGAATTATGTAAACAACAACGATTACCTGAGTAAGCGTAAAGGGGAGTATGCAGAGCGCTTCGGACATATTCAGCCGTGGCTGCACCGCTTTGATGCAAAGATCCTTCAGGATATCTTCGCAAACTTCGGAACAGCAAGGAAATATACCCTGCAGTTCAGTGTTGATTTCCTTAATGTGGGCAACCTGATAAACGACAAGTGGGGAACATACAGCTACAATCCGCTTGCAAGCTATCAGAATGTTCGTCCCCTCACAGTTGTAACAAGAGGCAACTCAACAACAGAACCTGTTTACAGGCTTAATGCAACTTCAATTACCGACTTTGACAATAAGATAAAACTGAGCAAGGATATCAGTACATCGAGTACCTGGGGCTGCCTTGTAGGGCTGAGACTTATTTTTTAGCAGGCAGGTTATAATTTTTCATAATGATAAATGGTGGGGGCGTTGCATGCAACGCCCCTTTTTATTATACCACAATTTATAACTCCCATTTAATGAGGGATTTTATAGCTATATGTAAATTATAAATCTGATATTGAGGATCTTGCATTTTGGTTAATAACTCTTTTGTGAAATGTTAATAAACTTAAAAATTTTGTCTTGCAGGGAGTGGAGTGCTTGTCTAAATTAGCAAATACCCGCTTAAAATATCAGTGGTCGTTTAATCTCATCATAATCAGAGAGTAACAGAATTATTTTTCGTATATGGAAGAGTTATTTGTAAGAGAGGCTGCCATAGCAGAGGAAAAAGAGTCAGGGAACAGCAGGGAAAGTGCTTCGCCAAAAAAGGGAGCAGGGAAGAGTAATCCGGAGGCTGCGGGTATCCCTGAGGAGAAGGTCATTTATTCTCATGATGAGGCCGTTGAGGCAAGTGTTGAATATTTTGGCGGCGATGAGCTGGCAGCCAGGGTATGGGCCAACAAATATGCCCTGAAAGACTCCTACGGGAATCTGTATGAAAAGACACCTGATGACATGCATCGCCGGCTGGCGCGCGAAATACACAGAGTGGAAAAGAAATACATGAATCCTCTCCCCGAAGAGCTGATTTACAGTGTCTTCAAGGATTTCAAATATATCGTTCCGCAGGGAGGACCGATGACCGGCATAGGCAATGATTATCAGATTGCCTCATTATCAAACTGTTTTGTAATTGGAAATGAAGGATCATCCGACTCTTACGGAGGGATAATGAAGATTGACCAGGAGCAGGTGCAGCTTATGAAGAGACGGGGAGGTGTGGGGCACGACCTCTCTCACATAAGGCCAAAAGGGACCCCCGTGCTTAACAGCGCACTCACTTCCACAGGAGTGGTGCCATTTATGGAAAGATATTCAAACTCAACCCGCGAAGTGGCTCAGGATGGCCGCAGAGGCGCCCTGATGCTTTCCATATCGATAAAGCATCCCGACTCCGGTAAATTTATAGATGCCAAACTGGAATGTGGCAAGGTAACCGGAGCAAACGTCTCGGTAAAACTGACCGACGAGTTTATGCAGGCGGTTGAAAATAAAACCACCTTCAGGCAGCAATATCCCATTATTTCAGATAATCCGAAGTTCGTAAAGGATATCGATGCGCTACAGCTGTGGAACAAGATCATTCACAATGCATGGAAATCAGCTGAACCCGGAGTGCTCTTCTGGGATACGATAATAAAGGAGAGCGTTCCCGATTGCTATGCCGATAAAGGCTATGCAACAGTCTCCACCAATCCCTGCGGCGAAATACCCCTCTGCCCTTACGACAGCTGCAGGCTGCTTGCAATAAACCTTTTTAACTACGTAAAGGACCCGTTTACTCCGGAGGCAAGATTTGACTTCGAACTCTTTAAGGAACATGTAGGACTGGCACAGCGGATAATGGACGATATAATCGACCTTGAGCTGGAGAAAATTGATGTGATACTGGCAAAAATCAATGCTGACCCGGAGAAAGAGGAGCTTAAGTTGGTCGAAAGAAATCTCTGGAGTAATATCAGGACGAAATCGGCGGAAGGAAGAAGGACAGGGATCGGAATTACAGCGGAGGGAGATATGCTTGCGGCACTGGGTCTCCGCTACGGCAGCGAGGAAGCAACCAGCTTCTCTGCAGAGGTACATAAAACCCTCGCCCTCGAAGCATACAAATCATCCACATACCTGGCAAAGGAGAGAGGTCCTTTCGCTATTTATGACCCGGAGAGGGAAATAGGCAATCCTTTTATCCTCAGATTGAAAGAGGCTGACCCTGTAATGTATAACAATATGGTGAAGTATGGCCGGAGAAATATAGCGCTGCTGACCATAGCACCTACAGGAACAACAAGCCTGATGACACAGACGACATCGGGCATCGAACCGATATTCTCCACCTTCTACAAGCGCAGGAGAAAAGTTAATCCCAACGATAAGAATGTCAGAGTCACCTTTACCGATGAAGTGGGCGACTGCTGGGAAGAGTTTAACGTCTTTCACCATAAGTTTGTCGACTGGCTCAGGCTTAACGGATACGATCCCAACGAAGTCACACGGATGAGTGATGAAGAGATTGGGAAGATCATAGAAAAATCACCCTGGTACAAGGCAACAGCCAACGATGTTGACTGGATCGCCAAGGTAAGGATGCAGGGGGCCATACAGAAATGGGTCGATCATTCAATAAGCGTTACGATCAACCTCCCTTCGGATGTCAGCGAGGAGCTTGTGAGCGAACTCTATCTCACAGCATGGAAATCGGGATGCAAAGGAGCCACGGTCTATCGCGACGGATCGAGGAACGGCGTGCTAATTGCTCCGGGTAAGAATGAGATAACGATTGAGAGACCGAGAAGACCAAAAGCACTCGATTGTGACATAATAAGGTTCAATATTAATGAGGAAAAATGGGTGGCTTTTGTAGGACTGAAAGAGGGAAAACCCTATGAGGTATTTACAGGAATAGCAGACGACGAGGTCTTCCCAATACCCAAAACAATAGTAAAGGGTAGGATTATCAAGGTAAAGAATGAAGGGACCAAATCGAGATACGATTTTCAGTATACCGACAAATATGGTTATAAAAAGACCATTGAGGGGCTGTCTCATATGTTCAAGCCTGAGTTCTGGAACTATGCAAAGCTGATTTCGGGCGTTCTCAGACATGGCATGCCCATACCCGACGTTGTGAACCTGGTCTCCTCCCTCAAGCTCGACAGCGAATCGATCAACAACTGGAAGAACGGGGTTGAGAGAGCCCTGAAGAAGTATATCCCTAACGGGACCAGGGCCAAAGGTAAATGTATTGAATGCAAATCAGAGAATCTTGTATATGAGGAAGGATGCCTTATATGCAAGGATTGCGGATCGTCAAAATGCGGCTGAGAGACTCATTTTATTACGCCCATCTCCCGGCCTCTCTTTTCGAAAGCTGAAAGTGCCCTGTCAAGATGATGCCTCTCATGTGCCGCTGAGAGCTGTACCCGTATTCTTGCTTCTCCCTTCGGAACCACAGGGTAATAGAATCCGATCACATAAATGCCATCATCCAGCAGTTTTGCAGCAAACTCCTGCGATAGTTTTGCATCGTAAAGCATTACGGCACAAATAGCTGATCTTGTGGGCTTTATATCAAATCCAAGCGCTTTCATACTGGTAATAAAATATTCAGCGTTGGCATGGAGCTTATCCTGAAGTTCATTGGTTTCTGTCATCATTTCAACCATCCTGATGCCGGCAGCAGCTACGAGCGGAGGAATCGAATTGGAAAAGAGGTAAGGGCGTGAACGCTGGCGAAGCAGTTCGATAATCTCTTTCTTCCCTGTTGTAAAGCCTCCTATGGCTCCGCCGAAAGCCTTGCCAAGCGTCCCGGTTATGATCTCAACCCTGCCCTCCAGGTTGTAGAGTTCGGTTACACCCCTTCCTGTATCTCCCACCACACCGGCTGAATGAGATTCATCAACCAACACCATGGCGTTATATTTTTCAGCCAGCCTGACTATTTCATCGAGGGGTGCCACATTACCATCCATGGAAAAGACACCATCGGTGACAATAAGCCTGAACCGTTGTGCCGAAGCCTGCTGAAGCTGCTTCTCGAGATCTTCCATGTCGGCATTCCTGTAACGATACCGTACAGCCTTACAGAGCCTCACACCGTCGATGATTGAAGCATGATTGAGAGCATCGGAAACAATTGCGTCCTCTTCGCCGAGAAGAGGTTCAAACACACCGCCATTGGCATCGAAGCATGCTGCATAAAGTATGGTGTCCTCAGTTCCGAAGAAATCTGCGATCTTTTTTTCAAGCTCCTTATGCAGATCGGTTGTTCCGCATATAAATCGTACCGACGACATACCGTAACCATGTGTCTCGAGAGCCTCTTTCGCAGATTCTACAAGCGATTGGTTGTTTGAGAGCCCAAGGTAATTGTTGGCACAGAAATTCAGGACTTTCTGTCCGGTATCAAGTTTAATCTCTGCTCCCTGGGGGGAGACAATAATCCTTTCATGCTTGTAAAGACCTGCCTCTTTAATCTCGTTAATTACGACATTCAGATGATTTTGAAATTCGTTGTACATATATTATATTTTTGTTTTTAACACAAAATGTCACAAATTGATTTACCCAGCACTCCGCCTTCGCCAAGGCTACGGCGGACAAAGCCCGCACCCAGTACCCAGGACCCAGTACCCAGGACCCCCGCCTGACCGACGTCAGTCGGGCAGGCAGTACCCAGGACCCAGTTATTCCCAGTTCAGGATAACCTTCCCACAGTCGCCCTGCTCCATTATTTCAAATCCTTTAATATAGTCGTCGATGCTGAACCGGTGAGTTATTACAGGATTGAGATCGATGCCTCCTATGATCATCATCTCCATCTTGTACCATGTCTCCCACATCTCCCTTCCGTATATTCCCTTGAGGGTTATTGCCTTGAATATTATTTCGCTCCATGGCACTTCAAAATCTGAAGGGAGTATCCCGAGGAGAGCGATGCTGGAGCCGTTATACATGTTGGATATCATTTCGTTGAAGGCTTTGGGCGACCCCGACATCTCGAGACCTATATCAAAACCTCTCATACCCAGTTTTTTAACGGTATCTGATATCTTCTCTCCCTTTGAAGGATTGACAGTAAGGGTGGCTCCCATTTTTTTTGCTATTGCAAGCCTGTAATCGCTGAGGTCGCTGGCTACAATAAACCTTGCTCCTGCATATTTGGCAATAGCTATTGCCATATTGCCAATGAGCCCTGCACCTGTCACAAGTACATCTTCTCCGAGCAGGGGGAAGGAGAGGGCTGTATGGGTGGCATTTCCGAAAGGATCCATGATCGCTGCCCATTCGTCAGGTATCCTGGAGTCGAGGGGAACTACGTTTGAAGAGGGTATCTTCACATATTCGGCGAATGATCCGTCGATGTTGACCCCTATGCCTATGCTGTTTTCACATACGTGTTCCTTGCCCCGGCGGCAGTTCCTGCAATGCCCGCAGGCAAGATGGCCCTCGCCGGTAACACGGTCGCCGATCTTTAAATTTGCCACTCCCGCACCCATCTCAGCTACATATCCCATATACTCATGGCCTGTTACCAACGGGGTTTTAATGGTCTTCTGAGCCCAGCTGTCCCATTTGTAAATATGAAGGTCAGTCCCGCATATAGCTGATTTCTTCACTTTAATTATGACATCATTAAGTCCCGGCTCAGGGACAGGGACCTCCTGCATCCATAAACCCTTTTCGGGTCGCGCTTTTACCAGAGCTTTCATCTTTGTCATAGGGAAACGATAAAATGCTAAGTTAATATAAATCTCTGTCAGGAAGAAACGAGCAGGGCTCATGAATATTGATTTTATTCATTTGTTCCCGGTTTTAAATAAACTGAATATTGTCACGGGGTTTAACTATCTTTGTAAATGACAGAAACCTTAAGAACAATTTTATGGCAGGAATAAGGGTACGCTTTGCTCCGAGCCCGACAGGCCCGTTGCATATAGGTGGTGTAAGAACTGCCCTCTATAATTACCTTTTTGCACGACATAACGGAGGCGCTTTTATTCTCAGGATAGAGGATACCGATATGGCAAGGTTTGTAGGAGGTGCCGAAGAGTATATCATTGAAGCTCTTGACTGGTGTGGGATCAAGCCTGATGAAGGTGTAAGGGAAGGAGGAGATTTCGGGCCCTATCGCCAGAGCGACAGGAAGGACCTTTACAGGCAGTATGCCGTTGAACTTATAAACAGGGGTGATGCCTATTATTCTTTCGACACCCCGGAAGAACTTGAGCAGATGAGGCAGGAGTATGAGCAAAAGGGATCAGCCTTTATATATAATGCCGAAGCCAGGGAAAGATTGCAGAATTCAATATCACTGCCCGAGAGTATTTGGAGATCATGGATTGAGGAAGGCAGACCATATGTCATCAGATATATGATGCCGGTCGATGAGGATATCCATTTTGATGATATAATACGCGGACATATTGTTGTAAACTCATCAACACTTGACGATAAGGTTCTCTTCAAATCGGACGGGATGCCTACATATCATCTTGCGAACATTGTTGATGATCATCTTATGGAGATAAGCCATGTGATTCGGGGGGAAGAGTGGCTGCCGTCAGTACCACTTCATGTGGTGCTTTACCGTTCGTTTGGCTGGGAAAAGCCTCTTTTCGCACACCTGCCGCTTATCCTTAAGCCCGACGGCAAGGGAAAGCTGAGCAAACGCGACGGCGACCGGCTGGGATTTCCCGTATTCCCGCTCTTCTGGCCTTATGGTGATACTGCAAAAGGGTATCGCGAGGAGGGCTATTACCCCGGGGCATTCGTTAACATGCTGGCGCTCCTGGGCTGGAACCCGGGCACCGAGCAGGAGATATTCTCTATGGAAGAGCTTATCGCGGAGTTCTCTCTTGAGAGAGTGGGTAAATCAGGAGCACATTTCGATCCCGATAAAGCCCGATGGTTCAATCATCAGTATCTTCAGATGAAGCCGGCCAACAAGCTTGCGATTGAATTCAGGGAAGTACTCAGATCCAAGGGATTTCATATTGATATTGTACGTCTGGAGGTGCTCATAGGCCTTGTAAAAGAGAGAGTCAGTTTCGCCAGGGAGATATGGGATCAGACAGATTTCTTCTTCAGGGCACCTGAGGATTACGATGCTGATTCAGTGAAGAAACGATGGAAGGAGAATACCCCCGCTATTCTTGAAGAACTGGTGACCATATTTGAAAAAACCGAAGATTTTAAACCTGCCGCCCTTGAAACAGCAGTTAAAGGCTGGATTGAAGCAAGAAGTCTCAGCATGGGTGAAGTAATGAATCCCTTACGTCTGGTTATTGTAGGAGCATTGAGAGGGCCTCATATTTTCGATATTATTTACTGGATAGGCCGCGAGGGAACGATTAACAGGATTAAAAACGGGATTGCCACTATTACAGGTCAGTAGGATGATTTTCCCGAAACCCGGAGATTATATAGATGTTCATACACACGGTTCACAACACGAAGACGGGATTTTCACTGTGGAGAATCTCATGGCGAATGAGGTAACACTACCATCAGATATTCCCGACAGATGTTGTACGATGGGAATACATCCATGGCACCTTACCGAAGGCAATTACCAGTACCTGCTTGAAAAGGTCAGGGTGTCAGCAGCAGCACCCAATCTTGTCGCAGTGGGAGAAGCAGGATTTGACATGCTCAGGGGCCCTTCGGTGACCCTTCAGACTGATGTGTTTGAAGCCCAGGTAAAAATTGCAGCAGAACATGCTAAACCTGTAATAATCCATTGTGTGAGGGCATGGAGCAACCTGCTGGCTGCACATAAAAGACTGAAACCAGACACGCCATGGCTGGTTCATGGATTCAGGGGAAAGAGAGAACTTGCCCTTCAGCTGATGTCCCGCGGGATATATATTTCATTCTGGTTTGATTTTGTGCTTAGAAGGGAATCATCCGGTCTGATAAGGTCGTTGCCTGCCGGTAAGATACTTCTTGAAACGGACGGGGCAGATGTGGATATCAGGGACATTTACAGGAAAGTATCGGATGATCTTGATATAGAGACAGATGAGCTGAAAAAGTTATTATTTGATAATTACTTGCGGCTATTTCACGCCTCTGCATAATAATAAAATGTATCAGTATGACCGACTGGTTATCGCGGAGCGAATTGTTAACAGGGAAGGAAAAGCTTGAAAGGCTCAGGGATTCAGGCGTTCTGGTTGCCGGGCTCGGGGGAGTGGGATCGTATGCTGCAGAGATGATTTGCAGGGCCGGGGTAGGCTCGATGACCATTGCTGACGGTGATACGGTTCATGTCACGAACCGGAACAGGCAGCTCCAGGCTCTATGGAGCACGGAGGGAAAGGCTAAGGCAATGGTGATGGGAGAGCGCCTTATGGATATCAACCCCGGTCTTAAACTGACAATTGTTCAGGAGTACATTCGCGATGAGAGAATGATTGAGCTCCTCGATTCAGGTTTTGATTATGTTGTTGATGCTATCGATACCCTCTCTCCAAAGGTTTTTCTTATTTATCACAGCGTAAAGAAGAACATACCCATTGTCAGTTCGATGGGTTCGGGCGGCAGGTATGATCCTGCAGCGATAAGGATCACCGATATTTCCGGAACAACTGGCTGCCCTCTTGCCAGGATACTGAGGAAAAGGCTGCACAGACTCGGCATAAGGGAAGGCGTTACGGCAGTCTGGTCGCCGGAGGTGATTGACAAAAGCCGTGTCATTCCTTTGCAGGGCGAAAGGAACAGGGCTTCAGTGGTGGGCACAATTTCTTACATGCCTGCCGCTTTCGGTATTGCATGCGCCTCGGTAGTGATCCGTAACCTTGCCGGGATTACCCCTGATGTCTGACTAAAGAGAACCTGTCATCCCGACCGGAGGGAGGAACCTCCTCCATTATTACTGCACTTTATTCCCGCTCTTTTCTGATGTGCGTTTAAAGATATAATAAGCCGGAATACCAATTATTACAGTGAAGGATGCTATTGATGACTCTACAGGCCTCTCGAGGAATGAAAGGAAAAGAATCATCACTCCCGCGAGAATATATATTATCTGTACCACAGGGAATCCCGGAAGGCGGAGTGCACCCGGATTGGTTGCCCTCTGTTTGAAGACCCCGATCACCGACATTACCGGGAAGATCCCAAGGGCAAATCCCATATAGGTGAGAACCTGCTCAAATGTCCCCGAGAACACAAGCACCACCGCAATGACACACTGAAACACTATGGAGTTTGAGGGCACCTCGAACCTCTTGTGGATTTTTGCCGCTGCCTTGAAGAAGAGGCCATCTTTTGCCATTGAATAATAGACCCTGGGACCTATTATGATGAAGGCGCTCAGTGATGAAAAGAGAGCAAATGCAATAATCATTGAAAACAACACATCGGCAGATTTTCCGAAGAGATTACCCATAGCCAGCCCGCCGACTGAAATGACACCCTTCATATCTTCGGGATTGATGCCGTATACATAGAGGAAATTAAGAGCGAGGTACAGCAGCATAACTATTCCCGTTCCATAGATAAGGGAGCGGGGCAGGATCTTTCGCGGATTCTTAATTTCTGCACCCAGGTAGGTTGAGGCGTTCCATCCGCTGTATGCGAACATTATCCACATAAGGGAGAGCCCGATCGTTTTCCATCCTGCCAGTCCTGACTGCAACCCGGTACCCTCACTGAAATTGCTTAAGTCACCCTTTCCTGAAAGGAGTCCGGCACCCAGCAGCAAAACAATAAGCCCCACTTTCATTATGGTAAGGACATTTTGTATCCTTGCCCCTGTCTTGATCCCCCTGTAATGTATCCAGGTGAATATTACAATTACACTGATTGAGATGAGCTTTTTTGTTGCTTCCGGGCCCATTATGCCGGAGGTTTCGAACCAGCCCGTAAAACCCGGGACAGCCCTTGTAAAATACTCGCTGAAGCCCATTGCCGATGCAGCAATAGGCGCTGAAAATCCTACTATGAATGATACCCAGCCGCTGAGGAAACCGAACATGGGATGATAAAGTTTTGAGAGAAAAAGGTATTCACCACCTGCTCCGGGCATTGCCGCTCCAAGCTCACCATAACTGAAAGCCCCGCACAGGGCGATAATACCTCCGACCGCCCACAGGACCAGCATAAGGACAGGATCGTTAAGTCCGGCCATCAGTAGTCCCGTTGTAGTGAAAATACCTGCGCCAATCATATTGGCAATGACAATATTAGTAGTAGGGAAAAGCCCCAGCTTCCTCTGCAGTTTTTCTTCCGCCATAAAATGATTTGATTATTTTGCTGATTTTTTGTAACTTATTGATAACCCTCCTCCTGCATTGTTGACAGTGGTCTCGTAATTGCTCAGGCTGCGGACATATTCAAGGAATTCATCCTGCCCGCTCCGGAAACCGCCACGTCCGCCACGTCCGCCAAAACTGCCTGAGCTCCTGTCATAAATGTTATGTGCTGTGAAACAACCGCCAACCTTGAGTTTGGGATCCATATCAATGAAATAATTCTTATACCAATCCTTGTCTGCATCGCTGAAAACAAAATCAAAAGGGCCTTTCAGTTCTTTTACAAGAGTGTGGGCATTGGCAAGACGGGCATCAATAAATTCTGACAGACCTGCCTGTTTGAAATTCTCAAGAGCTTCCCTGTGCCTTCCGGGATCAATTTCAATTGTTATAAGTTTCCCTCCCGTTTTGCTGAGAGCCCAGGCGATCCAGATGCCGGAATGTCCTGTTGAGGTGCCTATCTCAAGAGCATTTTTGTAGTTATTCTTTACAATAATGTCGTGAAGTAACTGCCCGTCTATTGAGGGAACATTCATGTCGTACCATCTGCGGCTGTTGTCGTTGAGGAACTTCTTAACCTTCTCATCAAGATCAGGATTGGACTTCAGCGTCTGCGACCATGCCTGGTGAGATACCATAGCAAGGAACAGGACAAAACATGTTATTGACAAAAAAGAATTATTTTTTTTCATGGCTTCAAAGATAAAAGAACTTATTAAATCTCTTTTCCGTATGGGAATTACTTAATGATTGACATCGATAAGGATCAGTTTATTCCCCGATTGCCGTGAGTTAGCAGAAAATTATTTCAGCTTTTTTTTATCAGTTCCCGGGAAGATAAGATCAAACAAACAGGCGAACCGATTGTTTATTAATAACAACTGGTAATTTAAATTTTACTGCCTATATTTGGATTTGATTTTTAAAAATACTTAATACTGATACAATATGAGCTTCTATGATTTTATAACAAATAGCGGAAAAAATATCTGCAAGGACAATTTTATTAACCTTGTGCAGGTTGCCCGGGTTGACGGGAAAATAAGTGAAAAGCAGATGAAGATCCTTCACAAGGAAGGAAGGAAATTCGGACTGACAGAGCCGGAAATAGATAACTTATTGATTACCGAAGGGAATCAGAATTACACTCCTCCCTACAGCCTGAGAGGGAAATTCGTTCACCTTTACAATACTGCTGAAATAATTCTCGATGATGAAGTAGTGTCCGAGGATGAGAAAAAGCTTATCAGGAAATTTGCCGTTGAGGTCGGGTTCAGGGATGAGATACTTGATGAGCTGATGGAGTTCCTTTTTGATGGCATTCAGAAGGAAGAGACGGAAGAGAATCTGTTCAAAAAGTTTAAAAAGAAGTTCTTTTAAACAAAAAATTCTTTTTGGCGGAAAAATATCTAACCCAGCTCTGAAATTTTCCGTAACAGGATTTTATCAACTATCGACAGATCCTTACCCTGTATATTAATGATGCCCTCCTGCCTTAGTTCAGTAAGGAGCCTGACCGTGTTTTCTTCCGAGATGGCAGACATTTCACCAAGTTCTTTCCGCGTTATGGAAAGATGGTAATTATCTGCTCCGTAAAACTGTGCCAGATATAAAAGACTTTCAGCGATCCGCCCTCTTATATTTTTTTGATTCAGGCATATTATTTTATTCATTATTAGTGCTACAGATCTGCCGAAGGCCTTGTTAAGCCTGAGCAAAACCTCGTGATTTTCAAGATAAAGCTGTTTCAGGAAGTCGAGGTCGACCATGCACACCCTGGAATCTTCAATAGATGTTACAGAATATGTATAATGAATACTCTCAAAGAAAGACAGGAGCCCTATGTATGCCGGAGGCTTCATAAGGTAAAGGATAATATTATGCCCGTTAATACCCTCAATAAACAGCTTGGCGGTCCCTTCCACCAGGTAAATGGCATGTGTCACATTTTCACCCTGTCTGCAGATCTTTTCGCGCTTGCTGAACTGGGCCTGAATACTATTGGTGCCGGAGAATGAACGGCCCGTCATTTTCGCGGCTTCATATATATCACATTTCTGAGGACACTCCTCACAGGATACATTCCTCGTAATTCTCATCCGACCAGGTGTTAATAACCACGTGCAGAACACTTTTGCTGTGTTAATCCGGTTTCCGGAATAACTGACAGGATCGTGCACACTTCTATCTGCCAAATATAGTTGATTTATTTTATTGATATAAAACAATGTTACATTGCAAGAAATTATCATATACAACCTGTTACAAAATCTCTATTTTAGCTTGCCTTAAAATCAAATTAAAACCCAGGAAATTCTATGGAATCACCGGATCAATACAATTTCAGCATTTTCAGGCCCAGAAATCTTCATGGCAGAAAAAACAGAAATGTTATTTTTACCATGCTTCTTATCTGGGCAGTAACCGTGTTTGGTTTTCAATTTCTGCTCAGGGGTATCCAGAAGCCGGTACCTGAGAAGACCCTTATAATGTTTGAGTCAGTCTGGCCAAAGGTTCTGGCAGATGACCTGTCACGTGATGATTACAGGAGTCTGCTGAACTCCTTTGTACTGGTAAAAGGCAAGAATATGGTTAAGCCTGCCGATCAGGAACTGCTCTCTGATGCAATCAGCTGTGCGGTTTTCATTTCGATGCCCGATACTCTCAGAAGCATCCTTCTGGCAGAAGTGGCCGGGATAAAGTCGCTGAAGTCACAGCTTGTAACAGCCGGGGGTAATGATTATCTTGAACTGAGCGATCAGATCAGAGAAAAGTACCGGTCGGTTATCGGGATGAGTGAGCAGTATACAGGTTTCAGGGAGGGTTCCCTTGAGGCTCCCTTTCTTGCTGCCAGTCTTAATGATACTTATCCTCCATCGTTGAATGATGCATCGTTTGCCGGTCTTCCTGACATGATGAAATTTTATCTCACTCATTACCAGTCGGTTCTTACAGACACCACATTTCTGGGATTTCCGTTCCACTATTTCTACACCGCGGTATTTCTGCTGGTACTGTTCATCGCTCTGTGTATAGCGTATAATATTCTGGTTGAATGGAGATTGCGGAAGGAAGGAGTTGTGGAATAATAATAATTGTATACGAATGAAAAAAATATATTTATCTCTGATTCTCACTTTTTCAGGTGTAATATCGGCAAATGCCGAAAGTCTCACACAGCTTGAGGGAAGCTTCAAAACGGGGCCGGCGATTATTCTGATAGCTATCCTTGTGATATTTGTTATGGTTGGGGTTTTTTTCCGGGCAAAGGATCCGGCAGATTATTATGCTGCCGGGAGAAAGATATCGAGAGTTGGTTCGGGAATGGCCATTGCGTCGAACTGGATGAGTGCCGCTTCTGTTCTCGGAATGGCGGGCATGATGTACGGATTCGGTTACAACGGTCTTGCATATGTGGTAGGATGGACCGGCGGTTATGTGCTCCTTCTGATACTGATGGCTGCCCAGATCCGTAAATATGGTAAGTATACGGCACCCGACTTTATCGGTGACCGCTATTATTCACGCGACCTTAGGATTGCCAGCGCCATTTTTACCATTCTGATTTCTTTTGCATACTGTGTAGGACAGTTCGGTGGTATTGGCCTTATGTTCAAATGGATAATGGGTCTTGATTATGCCTGGGCTGTGATAATAGGTGCCTCGGTGGTGCTTATGTACACTCTGCTCTCAGGGATGATCGGAGCAACCAAGAACATGCAGATACAGTATGTAATAATTGTTACTTCATTCCTTCTGCCAACATTTATAATGGCCTTCAAGTTCGACTATTTCTGGCTTTTACCTCAGATAGGCTACGGCGCTGTTGTTACTGATATTGTCCAGGGTATACCAGCCCCGAATATTTCTGATGGCATGGCGCTTCTGAATGCTTACGGGCATGATTTTTCTGTTGTGCCAAGTCCGGAGTATGCAATGCCATGGGATCCGTCGACCGACACAACATTCTTCCAGTGGGTAGCGATATGCTTTTCACTGATGGTCGGAACAGCCGGTTTGCCTCATGTAATTCAGCGTTTTTATGTGGTGCCGAAAGTGACTGACGCCCGCTGGTCAGTGGTCTGGGGACTCTTTTTTATCTCTCTGGTTTACTGGACTGCACCAATATATTCAGCATTCGGCAAAGTCTTGTCTTCAAGTCCGGAAGTAGGAGTGCTGGCTAAAGATGCCATAGTTGTTTATACTGCTCAGCTTGCCGGGATAAATTCTCTTATTGTCGGATTGCTTGCGGCAGGAGCCATTTCCGCAGCATTTTCAACCGTTTCGGGATTGCTTGTTGCGGGAGCATCTGCGTTTTCCCACGATCTCTATGTAAGAGTTATCAATCCTGACTCAACACCAAAGCAACAGCTTAAAATTGCCAGAATAGGCACTGTTATCATGGCTCTTGCCGTCACTATAGTTGCCCTGCTAAAGCTTGGACTCATAGCACAGCTTGTGTCAGTGGCATTCTCGATGGCTGCCTGTACTATTTTCCCCCTTTTCCTTCTCGGTATATGGTGGAGCGGATCGAACCGTGCAGGCGCTAAGGCAGGGCTTACAACAGGGGTGCTCGTTACAACCATTTCAATAACATATTTCATTGTCGGATTAAGCGGCGGATCACTTCCGGGACAGGAATTTATTTCATACTGGCTGAATGTCTGGTATTTTGCCTGGATAGGGGCACCGCTTGCGGTAATAGTGAATATTGTGGTGAGCAAACTCACAACTCCCACTCCTCTGGAGATCAAAAAATTCCTGGCTGAACAGGTCCATAACTGATGAAGCTGAAGGATATATTCATAATAACACAGGGAACAAGGAAAATACTGGCAATAACAATATCGGTTACATTACTGGCAATTGTTTTTGCATTCTTTTATTACCGTACCATAAACAGATCCGAAGATCCGCGAATAGAAGAAGCAAAAAATTATATTGCTGAATATGACAGAATCAGCAGAGTCGGGATCAGCAGTATAGAAGCCTTTCATCTTCTCGACAGTGCTTTTACCGTTTTCAGCGCCCTGCCTGATTACACCGGTTCATTTGAGAAGGGTGTCATATATAATAATAAATGCAGTGCGGTTCTGCTAAATGCAATATACGGCAGCGAAAAGGGCGGAGAAGAGAGGAAAGGGCTTCTTATGCTGGCGATGGAGTATTGCGACAGCAGCATTGTGTCTTACAAAAGATGGCTTGATGAATGGGAACACCTGTCATCTGAAGCCGTTGCCGATAAACTGAAACCTTTCATGAACGAAAATGATCCGGCATTCGGAGGCTATAATTTCGGACGGATTTTTAAAAGAAGAATTAAGAATATTCTTACTGCGCAGTATGAAACACCAAGGAGATTGTCGGTGAGTTATACCAATAAGGGTACTATTTACAGGCATCTGCATGAACCTGATTCCGCTCTTGAATATAACAGGATTGCTCTGTCGCTGTGGGAATATAACAGAACGGCCCAAAGCAATCTTAACGTGCTTATGGGGGGAGAGCCGGTCAAACCGAAACTAATTGAATCGCTGTTCCCTCCGGACAGAAAGAATAAATGAAAAATACATACTTTCAGACAAACAAAGAGGAAAATAACAATCTACCTAAAGATTTGATTATGAGACGTATTTTAGCAACTTTTTTTTGTTTAACAGTCATTATTCCCGGCGTAATGGCTCAGGAAGCTGATCCAGGATGGGGGATCAGGTTCTCGGGATTTGTAAAAACCGATTTCTACTACGATACCAGGCAGTCGAGTGCTTCTAACGGGTTACGTGAGGGACACTTCTATCTGTTCCCCGATAATGTCCTTTATGATCTGCAGGGGAATGATATAAATGCCAATCCCTCTTTTCATATACTTGGCATCCAGACACGCATCAAGGGTGACATAAGCGGGCCCGATGCCTTCGGGGCAAAAACATCGGGTGTCATTGAAGCTGAATTTTTTGGCACCAGCGATGCTGACATAAACGGATTCAGGCTGAGGCATGCCTTTGTTAAAATGGACTGGACAGGCGCCTCGTTGACAATGGGGCAAACATGGCATCCGATGTTTCTTGCTGAAAGTTTTCCGGGTACAATCAGCTTTAATACCGGAGCACCTTTCACTCCTTTCAGCCGTAATCCCCAGATAAGTCTTACCGGGAAAGTGGAAAGTGTCAGTCTCTCCTTAACTGCTTACTCACAGCGTGATTTCACCTCCCCCGGCCCCGATGGGAACAGTAATAAATACCTGCGTAACAGCACTCTTCCGGGAATGAATCTGCAGATGCGCATTCCGGCAGGAGAGAGCTTTACTGCATGGACCGGGATTGATTACAAGAGACTCAGGCCTGAGCTGAAGAGCGCCTTAAATGCAGAAGCAAATTCAGTTATCGGTAGTTTTTCGGTGTTTGCGAATGTAAAAATAAAAAGTGATCCGATAAACATTATGATGATGGGTGTATATGCCCAGAACGCAGCTGACCTGATGATGACCGGAGGCTATGCAATATCGGGGATATCCGGGATGTATGATGAAAACAAAACGTATACAAATTTAAATACTTTCAGCTGTTGGGCCGACCTGAGCACAAACGGTAAGAGGGTGACAGGGGGCCTGTTCGCGGGATTTTCAAAGAACCTGGGTTCAGGTGACCCGATTACCGGTGATGTTTATGGCCGGGGTACCAACATTGATCACCTTTTCAGGGTCTCGCCGCGTATAACTGTTACGGAAGGCAGGCTTAGCTTTGCAGGAGAGATAGAACGAACGGCAGCCGCCTACGGAACAAGGCAGAATACAGGCAGAGTGGTTGATGCAGAGCGGGTTTGCAATATGAGAATTCTGCTCAGTACCATTTACCGGTTTTAGATCGTCTCTGTATAGAAATCGCTGCCTGCCTTTAGCATAAGGTCTTTAACAGAATCGACAGCCCGTTCTGCGATATAATGCAGGCCGGTACCCATAATCTGAAGATCAACCATATTATCAGGTTCTTTGCCGTTATTGATACATTCTGCCTGATGGTAAAGCCTGATCGAGGAAAGATCCTTCCATGCCCTGATTGATCGCGAAAGGAGAGCGGTGTCAAGATGTCCTCCATGGTAGAGTCCCAGAATCCTTTCTATGGTTGACAACCTTTCTGTCCCGTGTTTGAGGGCATATAGCCTGACGATACCGGTAAGGGGCATAAGCAGCCTTTTTATATCAATTTTGCCGGATGACAGGAGATTGGGAGAGGGGCTGAACTGTTTCCATGCGGCACTCATATGGTGAAAAAATATATCGCTTGTTCTAAGGTCATTTTTTATGTATTCACGCAGCTCGTCCGACAGATCCTGATCGCCATAACAGAACCTGAAATCGAAAAAGATACTAATTTCAAGTAGTTCTTCCGGTCCCGGCGCCTTTATCCAGCCTGAGAAGTATTTCTTCCATGTGTCAAGGGGCTGACACCATTTCAGATTCCCTGCCATATTTTCTCCCCTGCAGAGACTGAACCCTGCCTCTGCAAGCATTCTGTTTGCCTTTTTCCCCAGAGAAAGGAACCAGGCTTCGGCATTTTTTAGCTTCTCACCGGCACCATTCTCAAAAATTATCGCATTGTCCTGGTCGGTGGAGAATGATTGTTCTCTCCTTCCGGCACTACCAGTCTGGATGAATGCAAAGCGGCAGGGTGGTTCCCCGGCTTCCTCAATGCACAGTTCCAGGATCCTTTGGCAGATGGCATCGGCAATCGTTGATATGAACAGGGAAACCTGGTGAGGATCCGCCTTACCCATGAGCATTGATATAGCTGTTTTCCGGCAATCCAGATAAATTTTGCCAAGACCCTGAGAGGTTACTCTGTTTTTGATTTCTGAATTGATAAGTTGAGGCAGGAGTGAAAATGATCCTGTCAATATATCACTGGTTATTATGCCCGATACCTTCTTTTCATCAGAAGTTACAATAAGACATTTCCCGGGTGATTCATTGATCAGACCGAAAGCTTCGCCGATACTGGCATTGTGATTCAGAAAGGAAGGAGGAGAACTCATAAGCCTGAATATTTCAGTATCGGGTGAGACTCCTTCTGCCAGTCTATGACCGAGAGTCCCGGAGTCGATTATTCCCAATGGCTCCCCCTCCCTGCCAGAAACGATCAGAACAGGGGTATTACGCTCTTTCATAAGCGATGATGCACGTCTGGCAGTTACATTTTCGTAACATGCCACACCAGGTATGGAAATTGAGGAAACAGGTGCCTGCATCATGTATGTTGAACCATATTCAGCAATGGCGCCCATGGGAGCGATGCTTTTGAAGCTGCCGGCCGCAACCTGTTCAATAGTGCCCTCGCACCATATATCACCGCTATCCGATTCAACAACCACTGCATTTACAATGGCCCAGAATTGATCACCACCTCCGCGCCTTAGCAGCACCTCTCTTCCGGAGACCTTTTCTCTCTTCTCAAGAGCCGATCTGAATGCCCTGAACTGGGCAGGATCTGCGAAGAACGATTCGACGGTGCGGGGCAGGAGGTCCCGGATGTTGTTGTAACCCAGGATCTTCAAAGCAGGTTGTGAGGCATCGAGAAATAGATTTTTCCGGCCGTAGGTTATCCTGAAGAAGCCTGTGGTTATTGTATCGAGCAATACCGGTTCCGGGGAGAAGCCGGGATGAGCAACAACACTTTCGGCGGGTCTGACTACTATCAGTACTGCTTTCATTCCCCCCAGGAGGATACGCGAGAAACTGGCATGAGCCTTTATTATGGCACCGTTTCTCTTCTTCATTGAACATTCCGTATTCCTTACGGCACTGAGTTCATCATACAGGGTCTCCGGGTCGTTTAATCCGTCGCTTTCCGGGGAGATAAGGATATCCCCGGGTCTCATCACCTGAAGCTCCTCTTCAGTATAGTCGAGCCACGCAAGTACGGTCTTGTTGGCCTGGATCCTGTTGCCTGACCAGATCATCACTCCTTCTGTAGCCGCTTCGGCCAGGGTACGGTACAATTCCCTCGATTTACGAAGCTCTTCCTCGGCTTTACTTCTCTTCTCCTCAATCCTGTGGCTCTGCCTTGAGACAGCAGTGAGAAGAGCAACAATAACGATCCCGATAATACCCGAAATAAGCAGTGCCCTGTTTTCCATCCGTCGTATCTCGGCCTTAACATCTTCAATATAGATTCCGGTACCGATAATCCAGTCCCAGGGACCGAACTTCCTGACATACGACAATTTGGGGACAATCCGCGTTGAATCATCGTTCCATTGCCACATATATTCAACATAACTTTCTCCCGTCGGTGAGACTGCCTCTACGAATTCGACAAATATTGTTTTTCCTTTGGAGTCACGGAAACCGGTCAGATCTTTTCCATTCAGGTCAGGTCTGTAGGGATGCACAATCATTCTGGGATACATATCGGTTATCCAGAAGTAGTCTTTAAGCTGATCTCCATACCTTATTGTGCTTATGGCTGCCCTGGCTCTCTCTTTTGCTTCTTCCCGGCCAAGCTCTCCTGTTATCTCCCTTGAATGGTAATAATCAAGAAGACTGTAGGCCGATGATGTTATCTCATGAATAAGATGCCGTTTCCGGTCCATCATCACATTCTCAAAGGAGGGTATAAGGTAGAAAAAGATAAGTCCGGCAAAGAGCGCAAATGCCAGCAGGGCAGGGAGATCTATTTTCAATATAAAGACCTTCCTCAGACGTTTCCCGGATAATTTTTTCATATCAGCATAGCTTAAACCGTGTTTATTGCGATAATCTCCAGCTTCAGGTTATCTGAGTCAATTATTGAAAAGCCTGTCCTCCCTTTTTCTCCCGCAAGAGGAGGGAGGAGGACCATTACCATCTCATTGCCCAGATTGATGGTCTGGCATGGCACTGAATGGATGGCCTTAAGAAATGATCTGCCCCCTCTGTATGCCAGTCCTGCAAAATGGCTATGGGAGTGGCCCGAGAAGGAGTACCTGATATCGTTGTGATCCATGAAATCCCACAGCCGTGTAAGATGATTATTACGTTCGACATATTGTGTGGTCGACCCTGTAAAGTCGGGGTATATATAATGAGAAAGAAGACATTTTGTTCCTGCGAACGGCAGGATAATATATTCCGGAAGAGAGTTGAGGAACACTCTGTCGTCTTCTTCCAGATCGTTTGGCGCTTCTCCTTCATAAGTCCAGACTCTAGCCCGGGATATTCTTTTTCTCTCAGAGAAATCCATGCTGAACCAGTTATCGGGATATGTAAATCCGTTGGTGTATGACGGCAGCCGCCCGGCAGCGTAGAGATCATGATTGCCCGGCACTATCCATCGGCAGTTTGATCTTATCAGATCAAGGCATGCTTTGGCACTGTGCAGGGGATTGAATTTGTAGAATCTCTGATCAAACCCGACGATATCTCCCAGGCAGGCAATCTCATCACATTTGTAAACGGATGCCAGCCTGAACGCCTCGGTTAGTGTCACCGTGTTTTCGTGAATGTCGGTTATTATTCCGATCCTCATTTCGCGGCACGATTCATTAATACCCTTGCTTCGCAGGGAGTTCTTAAAGGTAATAATTTTTGGGGATCAGGTGAGCTTCATATTTTAAGGCTGTTTTATAAAATTTTATACCGGGAATATTGATACTTCATACCCGGCATAAAGGTTTTTGTAAAAAAACTTGACTTGCAATGATTTAATTGGTAACTTGTATGCAGCACCTGATCATTAACCAAACCACGTTAAAATGAGAATACTAATTACCGGATTTGTTGTTTTTGTTATCTGGTCTCTGTTTGCTGTATGGCTTTATGTTACCAGGCTTCAGCCGGCCATCCGGGGGCCTTTGACGGAACAAACGATTGAAGAACCCGCACCACAGACTGCAGAACCTCCGGCACAACCTGCTGAAATATTGCCGGCTGAGGTTATGGTCTATTTTGAATTTGACAAGAGCAGATTCACACCTGATCCGCAAACAGAGAAGATTGTTGCGGAATACAAAGCCTGGATTGATAAACACCCTGAATCAGCTGTTGTTGTATCCGGGCATACCGACAATATCGGGCCGGGGGATTATAACCAGCAGCTGGGTCTCAGAAGGGCAGAGGCCGTTAAAGAATACCTTGAAGCAAATGGTATTACCTCCGGTCGCATAAACATAAGCTCTGAAGGTGAAGACCGGCCTCTCGCCGATAATACAACAGGTGAGGGGAGAGCAAAGAACAGAAGAGCAGAAATATCAATTAAATAATAAAAGCAATGAACCAACTATTTATAATACTTGCCATGTCAAAAACAGGAGCTGTAATCCTGATGATCATATTGCTTCTCATTGCTGCAGTTATAGGTTATGTAACTGCATGGCTTTATGCCAAATCGGTTTATACGCCCATTATAAAGGGGCTTGAGGATGATAAGGTACAGCTTAACCGTGAAATATCGGGACTTAAGGATGATATTATCAGACTCAACGGGAAGATTGAAGAACTGAATAAAAAAACAACGGATCTCGAAAAAGAGCTTGCAGAAAAGGTAAAGGAGATCGGGGCAAAGTCGGATGAGATCCGGGAGCTCCTGAAGAAGGTTAAGGAATAGGCCTTTTATTGCCGGCGGCTTCAGCCGCCGGTAGAAAGGAGAAAAAAATGCCCCCTGTCGCCAGCACAGAGGGTATTGTATAGACCAGGTATTACCTGTTTTCCTTTCGGGTCTTGAACTCAGTTTTCTATCTCCGCATGATACTCCTGCAGTGATTTGACCCTGTATTCGCCGTTCTGCCGCTCTCTTATCCCTTTTGTCGCTGCCAGAGCGGCTGAGGTTGTTGTAATATAGGGAATTTTGTATCTGATGGCGTTCTTTCTTATGTATGAATCGTCGTACTCACTCAGCTTGCCTGCAGGAGTGTTTACCAGAAGGTCGATCTCACCGTTTTTTATCGCATCAACTATATTGGGGCGGCCTTCATGTACTTTCAGAATAAGTTCAGCCTTTATCCCATGTTCGTTAAGGAACATTTTTGTACCCCCTGTCGCCAGGATTTTAAATCCCATATCCCTGAAGTTACAGGCTGCCTCAATGATCTTATTCTTATCGCGGTCAGCGATGGTTATAAGCACCGTGCCTTTCACCGGCAGGGAAGACAATGTTGCCTCCTGTGATTTGAAGAATGCCATACCATAATTATCGGCCATGCCCAGCACCTCGCCGGTCGATCTCATCTCGGGCCCGAGCAGGGGATCTATCGACGGGAACATATTGAAGGGGAAGACAGCCTCTTTAACACCATAATGCCTTATAGTCTGATTCTTCAGATTAAAGTCGGAGAGTTTCTGCCCCAGCAGTATCTGGGTTGCTATCCTTGCCATTGAGATGTTGCAGACCTTTGAGACAAGAGGCACAGTACGTGATGCTCTCGGATTGGCTTCGAGTATATAAACAACATCATTGTAAATGGCGTACTGAATATTCATCAGTCCCACAACCTTCATCTCGGTCGCAATTCGCCGGGTATAATCATATATGGTTTTCTTGTGCTCTTTTGGTATGATCACGGGAGGGATTACGCATGCTGAATCGCCGGAATGTATACCTGCATATTCTATATGCTGCATCACAGCGGGAACGAATGCATACTCTCCGTCGGATATGGCATCAGCTTCCGCTTCAATTGCATCTTCGAGGAAGAGGTCGATCAGCAAAGGTCTGTCAGGGGAGACATCGACAGCCTCGGTAACGTACTGCCGGAGCATCTCCTCGTCGAGTATAATCTTCATGGCTCTTCCGCCAAGCACATAGGAAGGCCTGACCATCAAAGGATATCCAATCCTCTCAGCGATCTCAAGAGCCTCTTCAAGTGTAGAAGCCATGCCCGATTCGGGTTGCGGGATCCCCAGTTTTTCCATCATATGCCGGAAATGATCGCGGTCTTCCGCAAGATCTATCGTCTCGGGAGTAGTGCCCAGTATTTTTACCCCTGCCTCAGCCAGTTCCACGGCAAGGTTAAGAGGTGTCTGTCCTCCGAACTGCACTATTACTCCTTCGGGCTTCTCTTTTTCGTATATACTCAGTACATCTTCGGCCGTAAGCGGCTCAAAATAAAGTTTGTCGGAAGTGTCATAATCGGTGGAGACGGTTTCGGGATTACAATTTACCATGATTGATTCATAACCGGCATCGCGAATGGCAAATGCCGCATGCACACAGCAATAGTCGAACTCTATTCCCTGTCCGATACGGTTGGGTCCGCCACCGAGAACCATTATCTTTTTCCTGTCACTAACCTTTACCCTGTCGGTGGCATTATAGGTTGAATAATAATATGCAGCATTTTCCACGCCGCTTACCGGTACAGCATCCCATGACTCAGTAATTCCCAGGCTGATACGGCGATGACGGATCTCCTTTTCAGGTTTATTGAGAAGTTTTGCCAGATACCTGTCGGCGAAACCATCTTTCTTTGCCCGAAGGAGGAGTTCATCAGGAAGGTTATTGCCTTTGTACTTAAGGATCTCTTCCTCTTCCTCCACAAGCTCTTTCATCTGGCTGATAAACCATGGCTTTATGTGGGTCTTTCTGTAAAGATCATCAACTGAGGCTCCTTTGCGGAGGGCCTCATACATTATGAACTGTCTTTCGCTTGAGGGGTGTTTGAGGAGAGTCATCAATTCATCCAGCGATTTGCTGTTGAAGTTTTTGGCAAAACCAGGGCCGTAACGTCCGATCTCAAGCGATCGTATGGCTTTCTGCAGAGCCTCCTTGTAAGTCTTTCCGATGCTCATAACCTCGCCCACTGCATGCATCTGGGTGCCCAGCCTGTCTTCAAGCCCTTCGAACTTCTCGAATGCCCAGCGGGCAAATTTTACAACAACATAATCCCCCGAAGGTGTATATTTTTCCAGTGAACCATCGCGCCAGTAAGGTATCTCGTCAAGTGTAAGACCTCCGGCAAGTAACGCTGAGACATAAGCTATTGGGAACCCTGTCGCTTTCGATGCCAGGGCTGAAGAGCGCGAAGTCCTCGGATTGATTTCTATTACAACCACCCTGTCGCTTACAGGATCGTGGGCAAACTGAACATTTGTTCCTCCGATTACTTCAATGGCCTCGGCAATTGCGTATGAATATTTCTGCAATCTCTGCTGAAGTTCTTCACTTATTGTAAGCATGGGAGCCGTACAGAATGAATCGCCGGTATGAACCCCCATGGCATCAACATTCTCTATAAAGCAGACAGTTATCATCTGGTTTTTTGCATCACGCACCACCTCCAGTTCCAGCTCTTCCCAGCCCAGAACAGACTCCTCTACCAGCACCTGGTTAACGATGCTTGCCGCCAGTCCCCTGCTGGCAACGGTTCTCAGCTCTTCTACATTATAGACCAGTCCTCCTCCGGTACCACCAAGAGTATAGGCGGGCCTTATGACCACCGGATAGCCAAGTTCCCCTGCAACCTTCTCAGCATCCTCAACACTGTTGACCGCCCTGCTATGGGGCATCTCTATCCCGAGACGATTCATGGTCTCCTTGAAAGCGGTACGGTCTTCACCCCTTTCTATTGCATCGATGTTGACGCCTATAACTTTTACATTATATTCGGCCAGTACTCCTTTTTTTGCCAGAAGCGACGAGAGATTGAGTCCTGTCTGACCGCCGAGATTTGGAAGAAGGGCGTCCGGCCTCTCTTTCCTGATTATCTCAGTGAGTGCGTACTCATTCAAGGGTTCAATATATGTTGAATCTGCTATCTCCGGATCTGTCATGATGGTTGCCGGATTGGAGTTTACCAGAATTATCTTATATCCCAGTGAACGCAGTGCTTTACACGCCTGGGTCCCCGAATAATCGAACTCGCATGCCTGGCCGATGATAATGGGCCCTGACCCTATAATCAGCACTTTTTCAATGTCTTTCCGTTTTGGCATAATTTATTATTAAGCTGAAAAATCTGGCCCGCAATTTATGAAATCAAAATGATTTTGGGAAAAATCTGATTTATTTACATCCGAAGTGTCATAATTATCTTGTAACTTTATAAAGAGTTGAAAAAGCCCGGAGCTCTTCAGTAAAATACTAACCTATAAATAGCTGATTATGAAGAACAGAACATCGAAGTCCATAACCCGCAGAGGATTCATCGGCACCTCCGCGGTTGCTGTGGCGGGATTCACGATAATCCCGCGTCATGCTGTATCGGGGCTTGGGCACAGGGCTCCAAGCGATAAGCTGAATATTTCCTGTGCAGGTATCGGCGGCATGGGGAGGAGCAATCTGGTGAATGTTGCGAAAACGGAAAACATAGTTGCCCTGTGTGATGTTGACTGGAGAGGGCAGACCCTGAAAGTTTTCGAGACTTATCCCGGGGCAGGGCGGTACAAGGATTACCGGGTTATGCTCGACAAACAGAAGGAGATTGATGCTGTTATTGTTGCAACATCTGATCATACGCATGCCGTGATAAGCATGGAATCGATGAGGAGAGGGAAGCATGTTTTCACACAGAAACCTCTCACCCGGACTGTATATGAATCTAAAGCTCTGGCACAGGCTGCGAAGGAATACAAGGTTGCCACACAGATGGGCAACCAGGGTCAGGCAACTGATGGTCCGAGACGGCTCAGGGAGATGATATGGGACGGCGTTATTGGTCCTGTAAGAGAGGTTCACGTATGGACCGACCGCCCCAATAACGGGCTTTTCAAAACATACTGGCCCCAGGGTGTTGCCAGGCCTGAAGATACCCCGCCGACGCCTGCGGAGCTCGACTGGGATCTTTTTTTGGGTCCGTCACCGATGCGACCTTATCACCCCGCTTACCATCCCTTCAGATGGCGTGGATGGTGGGACTTCGGAACAGGGGCCCTCGGAGATATAGGTTGCCATTCTTTGGATCCCGTCTTTCGGGCACTTAAGCTTAAATACCCGAACACCATACAGGCTGTTTCAACTCTTGTTAACAACGAAACATACCCGCTGGCCTCGATAGTAAAATATGAATTCCCGGCCCGCGAGGGGATGCCCCCTGTGAGCCTTACATGGTACGACGGTGGTATGCGTCCCCTTATTATCCCTGAGCTCGAAGAAGGAATGAAGATGGGAGCGGGAGGGACTCTTTATATAGGTGATAAGGGAAAAATCCTGAATGATACTATCCTGCCTGTATCACTCAGAAAGTCATACTCCCCGCCTGCACCAACAATACCTTCATCGCCCGGGCATGAGGAGGAGTGGATCATTGCGTGCAAGGGAGGGCCGGCAGCAGGTTCAGACTTCAGCTGGGCAGGACCCCTTACTGAAACGGTACTACTCGGAAATATTGCTCTCAGGATGGACCTGAAGGAGAGTCTGAGCGGACTGATACTGCATTGGGATCCTGATAAATACAGCTTTACCAATTTCCCCGAGGCAGATAGATACCTCCATGTGGAGTACCGTAAAGGGTGGAGTTTGTAGGGACTTAAGAATGTGCTGTTTTTAAATAATTCCCCATTCTTCGCCTTTGCGTAACCGCTACGGCGAAGCAAGGCAGGGGGGCAGGAAGACCACCGGGCTGTTAGTCATCAGTATAGCTTCTGCTTTAGATAAGATCAATTAAACAATTTAGCTGTCAGATTGTTATTTATAGAAATGACCTGATTGTCTTCAATATGTTGATAATTAGGCCTTTTTAAGTTGATAACTAAACATTGTTCTATACAGGCAGGAAGGGGGAATTAGTTTAACTTGCAGTAAACTTTTTAAAAGTATCCCAAATATCCTCCTACAGAAACAGAATTGATTAAACAAACTAAAACAGGAAGATAATTAATTATTTGCACTCTCGCTGGTAAAACATAACCACGGGTGCAGAGATTCCGGAAAGAACAGAAAAATGAAAAGGACAATATTATTAACGATATTTCTTTTATGGGCATTAAAGGCGGTTGCTCCCCATCAGAAAGCTTTGATGGTGGAGTATGTTCCTCCCTTCGAACCCTTTGAAAGACTTATCCAGGCTGTTACGATAGTAGAGGCAAAGGGCGACACAATGGCCTTCAATGTGGTTGAGCAGGCAGCGGGCCTGTTCCAGATCAGACCCATAAGGTTAATCGATTACAACATAAGGACAGGTAGTAATTATACCATGGATGATATGTTCAATTACGAAATATCAAAAAGGATATTTCTTTATTACGCATCCCGGATAGGCCCCTATAACTTCGAAAGAATAGCACGAAGCTGGAACGGCTCAGGTGTTAAGACCCTCGATTACTGGAACAGGGTCAGGAAGCATCTTTAAAAGATGGCACAGGGCAAAGGGCACAGGGCACAGAGCAAAAGGCTAAGGGATCAGGAAAGATTTTCAACTCCTCACTTACTGGCGCTATCCCGGATCAACTTGTTCCGCATAAGACGAAAGATATAAAGGGGGACTTGCCCGTAAATTCCGTCAATCGGTAATTTTTTTTGGAATCTTCAGCTGAGTTTTTAACTTTATGATTATTATTGCATAACAGGTAATGGAAATCAATAAAAATCAGACAGAAATATGAAGACTTCAAGGAGAACATTTATCAGGACAGGGGCCATGGCTGTTGCTGCCACTGCTTTAATGGGCAGATCGGCGCTTGCCGTTCAGAAAAGTAAGGGAATAGTAGGGTTACAGCTTTATTCAGTCCGCCAGGAAATGAACAAAGATCCCCTGGGATCACTTACCCAGCTTAAAAATATGGGCTGGGAGTATGTTGAACATGCCAATTACGTAAACAGGAAATTCTACGGATGGGAGGCGAAAGAATTTCGTAAGGTGCTGGATGATCTCGGGTTAAAGATGATCAGCGGTCATACAGTAATGGGAAGGCAGCATTGGGATGAGACTGCAAAGGATTTTACGGACAGCTGGAAATATACTGTTGAGGATGCAGGGGTGCTGGGTCAGAAATATGTTGTAAGCCCTTCAATGGACGGAAGCATGCGTAAAACCTATGATGATTTCATGCGTTATATGGATATCTACAACAGATGCGGTGTTCTGTGTCAGAAGCAGGGAATGAAATTCGGCTATCATAATCACGATTTCGAGTTCAGTGAGAGGCTGAATAATGAGAAGCTTTTTGACATAATGATGAAAAGTATCGATCCTGCACTGGTTGTGATACAGATAGATATCGGGAACCTCTTTAATGGAGGCGCTGTAGCAATTGATGTGGTGAAACAATACCCGGGCAGGTTCGAGAACATACATGCAAAAGATGCAATTGAAGCTAAGAGCGGGAACGCCAAATACGAGAGCTGTGTTGTCGGCGAAGGTGTCGCCAATGTGAAGGAGGTACTTGACTTTGCACTAAGGACCGGAAGCGGGGAGGTTTGCATTGTCGAGCAGGAATCATACCAGGGAAGAGCTCCCATGGATTGTATGAAGTTAAACCTGGAGGTTATGAGGAAGTGGGGATTCGCTTAGCCGGCTGACTTTCATCCCCTGCAGATAAGGTATAATCGCATCATTCTTATAATCGTTCGTCCCGTCGTAGGTAAGGGTCACAATCGGGATACCCGTGATCCGCCTGATCTCGTTTGTCATGGCTTCCGTTACCAGCGAAGGGCAGCAGAATGCCGGATTTGCCTGTACGAAAAGCGACACGCCCGGATAGTTCTCAATAATATAAAATATCTTCAGGATATTGTCGTATGATTCACCCGAGTTGTATGGATTGATATTAAAGCGGGCAAGGTGACTCTCGAGCTTTCCCGGATTTATCACCTTCCGGGGTCCGAGATATTTTTCGAACAGCTTATAATATTTATTGTCGAGCAGTTTTACGCACGATCCCAATACCCTTTGCTGAACGGCCCTGAGATATTCCCCGCGGTCAACACTTCTTCTTATGACGTTATCGAGAGTCATCTTGACAAAATCCGTATAGGGAGTCGCGATCACTTCTCCGCCTGATTCCTCTATGGTTTCCGCTAATTTCTGATTCATGACTTCATTGTCGCACACGTAGAAGTCCCCGAAAATGGCAACCTTTGGCCTATTTCCTTCGATCATTGCTATTTTGTCAAATCCGGCAATAACTTCCACAACTGCTTTTTCCAGCGGCCGGTTGCCCATAAAGGCACTTTCCATTATTTCCGTTGCCTGCCGGGTTACTCTGTTGGTCTCTCCCTTTACCAGTTCGTAAGGCCTTATGCGGCATGCGGTCATTCGTATCAATCCTCCCAGCAGGTAGGCAAAATATGCATTGATACATGCATTAACAGATATATCGAGATGAGTAAGGAAGCCGCTGTAAACGTTTATTTTTTCCATTCCCTCTCCGTAATTCTCGAGAATGCTTTTGATATATTGAGGATAGAGACGCAAATTGCATGATAATTTTGATTCAATCGCCCATACAAGGGTTTTTGCAGTATCGAGTTCATATTTCTGAACATATTCGATCGCTTCCTGTGCAATAATATTGATCGGCAGGCATTGGCCGGTATTGTGTGCCATACTTTTCTTTATTGTCAGCTCACTTGATTCAAGCAGGCGCGCATCAATACCTATCCTTTTCATATTGGCAACCAGCAGTGGAGATACCACGGGATCCCACCTTGGCAACAGTAAAGTCTTGTCAGCAATCGCCCTGGTCACGGAGGGAAAGATTTGCCTCACTCCGGAAGCAGGAGGTTTGCCGCTTGCAGAAGAGTGATTTCTGAATGAACGTACAGCCGCTTCAATCCTGGTTTCATAACCTACGTTGGAATCGTGTTCGTCGATCTGAAGGATAAGATAGGGTTTGCCGGACTTATTGAATATCCTTTTAAAATATTCAATGATAAAAGAATCAGGAGCACATTTGAACGCTGTGATCAGCACAGGATATATATTGCGGGTCTCAGCCACTACCCTGGCTGTTTCAAGTATTTTATTGACGAAATACCATGGCACGCTCTTCAGAAAAACATTTATGTCCTCCATTCCTATGTCGCCAGGAGGTATCATGTCCTGATAAAAAGCTTTGACACCCAGGCTGTTAAAGACGCCCGGGATTCCTTTATTGAGAACTTCAGACATGACCAGATAGGGTCTGCCCAGTAAGGCCACTGAACTATCTTCATCAGGCTTAAAATGGTCTCTGAATATCTGGCTCAGATGAGCTCTCTTCTCAGAATAAAATGTTACTGCTTCGCTAAAAGCGGATAATATGGTTATATAACTTATTCTATCTTTTAGGACAGGTTTCAGGCATTTATGAAGCTGGCGGGCCACGTAGTATTTACCTTTATGAAAGTTAAGCAGAGGTGAAAGACACTTTTCAGGTATATTATTGATCTTTAGTGTATAGACAAGTGATGCAGCATACTGGGTGTAGTAGCAGTACTGGCCTTCTGATTCACTCTCATTCTCTCTTCCCTGAAGCAGTACAGGCAGAAAGATATAATCAGCCTTTCCTGAAAGATAAGCAACGTGTCCGAAAACACTGTTGATTGGAGCACAGAATTCTGCTCCGGCGAGACTTTTTCCGGTCTTCACCGGGTCCCTGTACTTTTCACTGGTAATAATATTGACCGACAGGTTTTTAAAGAACCTTTTCCAGAGGGATAATTCATCGAATAGATGAAGAGAGGCTGGCAGGCCGATGGTTACATTAATGTTTGAAGGTTTATCCGTAACCTCTTCAAACAGTTTCTTCCTGGTTTCAATGAGGTCGAATCCTGTTTGGTTCCCGGAAACAAATTTGCGGGTTTCATAATCGCGCCCGCACATAAAACCATAAGCAACTCTTTCTCCAGATACTTCTGCAAGGCTGATGCAGCAATTATTGCTGCAGAGTTTGCATATCTCAGTTTCTATCGCGATCTCTTCACGAAAGAGTTCCAATCCGCGGAAACCTGTTTCTTCTATATGATTCTCCCGGAGTATCAGTGCGGTGCCGAGTGCTCCGGTCAGATGACAGTATTTCGATACGTGGATGGGTTTCTTCAGTCTTTGTTCAAATGCGGCGACAAGAGCCCTGTTTTTTGCCGTGGCACCCTGAAAACAAATATTTTGTCCGATTGATGCCTCTGTCGCCACTTTTTTAAGATAGTTCTCTGTTACTGAATGCAGGGCTGTTGCAAGAATTTCGTCGATAGAGTAACCGCTGTTATAAAGCTGGCTCAGGTCACGTTCCATAAAAACGGTACAACGATCGCTTGCCAGCGGGGCCCTCACGCCGTCTGGAATTCTCATGTAATCCGATAGTGAGCATCCGAGTTTCCTGGCCTGTTCATGGAGGAAACTGCCTGTTCCCGCCGCACAGACACTGTTCATTTGTGAAAATGTTACAGATCCGTTTTTCATCAGGGTGAACTTGGCATCCTGCCCACCAATCTCAACGATCGTATCAGTATCAGGATTGATCTCCCATGCTGCCCTGGCATGTGAAGTGATCTCATCTACAATAAGATCAGCATTAATGATTTTTCCTATGAATTTTCTGCCCGAGCCTGTGGTACCGGCACCTGTGATATTAATTCCGGTCTGCTCCATTTCTGACAGGTTAGCAATGGCTTCGAATATTGATTTCGCTGCAGAAAGAGGCTTGCCTGTTGTATAAGTGTAGAATCCGGCAACAGGTTTGCCGGTCCCGTCAGTCAGTATTGCTTTGGTGCTGGTCGATCCAATGTCAATTCCAAGGTAAGCATTGAGGGTAGTGCCAGGAATGAATGACGTATACAGGTCAATTTCAATTTCAGAATTGTGTGGCGAAATAACCGGTTTAAAAAGATATGATCCTTCATTTGAGAAATCAGGATAATTGCTTAATACCAGTGACAGGGGCTTATGGTAATATTCCTTCTTCTCATCGGTTCCGGTGAGGAGTTCGTCTAATGAGGATATTCTAAGCCGGGGCACTCCCTTCATCTCTTTAAGAAGCATAAGCCCGGCCCCTATTGCTCCAAAAAGATGAGAGTGCCTGTGTGTCAGGAATCTGGTTTTCAGCAGTTTTTCAAGGCAGCCCCTGACCACGGGATTTTTGGAGACACCGCCTGTTATAAGCAATGGCAGATGAGGCAGATCCCGGTTAAAGACTGTATTGATTATGTTCTCTGCGAGTCCTTTGCAAAGACTTTCGCAGATGGCCCCGACGGAATGTCCCCTTTGCTGGGCATGGATTATATCGGTATTGGAGAAGACAGCACACCTTGATGCAATCGGAGGAACAGTATCTTTATTCGTCTGTGCCTTTTCACATAGCTCTTCGACGCCTGAGAGGCCGAGACGGTCTGTCTGCTGATCGAGAAAACTGCCGGTACCTGCTGCACACGAAGTGCTTGTTCTTGTTGACTGATAATTACCGAAATCATCGAATCTGATCAGCATGAATTTTTCGGCCCCTATGTGCAGTACTGATGCGGCGGTTTTGCAATAATGTTTTGAAGCTGCCATTATTGCCACCTGAGGATTGTAGGATGATACCTGATGCTTATCCAGACAGGCCGAGGAGGAGGTACATGCAACATCTCCGACTCGTGAAAGATCAAACATTTCTGAAGCTTCAGAAAAGGCTGAACGGATATTTCCCCTGTGAAATTTGTAGAAATGTTTTAAAATATTGCCGTTTTGGTCCAACTCGGCAATTGCAAGCGAAACAGATCCGACATCTATCCCGAGAACAGAGCCCGGGTTATCCGGAGTATTTACTTTCATGCTACCTTTTTCAGGCTTCGTGATCAGAACCAGTCCCGCACAAGAATTCTCCTGTCGTGCTGAAAATCGGTTACCCTGTAGTAGAGGGAAGAGTCATTCTCGATCCTGTATTCCCAGTATCCCGTTAATCCTCCGGGAGAATAATATACCCTTCGCAGATACAACCTCTCTCCGTCAGAAAAATCACATTTCTTCCCGTAGGCAGATATCTTACCGTATGTGCTGTCGAGAGATGTCTTGATCCATATAATATTGGGTCCCGACATTGTTTCCATTCCCGTATGGCGGTAATCGATGAAATCACCCATATATTTTCTTGTGACAACCAGCTGATCTTCATCGGGTTGCAATGCAGATTTATTAACAACGCTGCATGCACCGATCAGCCCCATCAATATCAGATAAAAGATTTTTTTCATCTTATGATATTTTATTTTAATGGTATGATGGAACCTCCATGTAGTTAATTATTATCCTATTGTGTGTGCGTATATAAATACATGGAGGTTTCATGGCGGTCTCCTCTGATAAGAATAAAAGCGATTCGTTCGTGGAATCAAAGATATTAAATTACTGATTATTCAGCAAATGTCAGAGGATCAAAAGTGGTAAAGCTCTCCTTAATTTTGATCAGTCTTTCTCCACTGTTGATGAATCATATGATACTGTAATCTTAATTTTCGTTGAGGAAATGCGGCAGGTTTTTTATAACTTGCCTGTTCAAATAACCAAATCCGATTCCCATGAAATCAAAGACCATTAACATGTTCGCAATCATTCTGGCAGTAGTGTTGACAGGCTGTAGTTCCGGGGATAAAAAACTGACAGAAGAGATGAAAGCTAATCTTGCAAAATTCAAAGAGGTAACACTAACCACCGACCTTTCCTGGTTGACTGACAGTGAAAGGGAGATAATAAGTATTCTGACAGATGCTGCAGCCATTATGGATGATATTTTCTGGATTGAGGCTTACGGAGATAAGGAGGAATTATTCGCACGGATAAAAAATGAATATGCAGGGGAATATGTAAGGATCCATTACGGTCCGTGGGACAGGCTCAATAATAACGCTCCCTTTATTCAGGGTTTCGGAGAAAAATTTGCCGGGGCGGGATTTTATCCGGAAGATATGACAATTGAGGAGTTTGAATCATGGGATAATCCTGAAAAAACAAGTCTTTACACGCTGATCAGGCGCAATGCTGAAGGTAAACTGATTACGATACCATATTCTGAAGCCTTCAGGGAGCAACATACGAAAGCAGCGGATCTGATGCTGAAAGCCTCCGGGCTGGCTGAAGACGAAGGACTCAAAAAGTATTTGAAGATGAGGGCTGATGCCCTGCTCACCAACCATTACCAGCCAAGTGATTTCGCCTGGATGGAGATGAAGCAGTCGAACATTGATTTTATTGCGGGACCCATTGAGAATTATGAAGATCGGCTCTTTGGCTATAAAGCTGCTCATGAAGCGTTTGTCCTCGTAAAGGATCCTGTGTGGAGCGCTCAGCTTGAGAAATTCAATGCCATGCTTCCGGGTTTGCAGGCCGCTCTTCCTGTTGAGCCCGGATACAAGGCGGAGATGCCGGGAACTGATGCCGACATGAATGTTTATGATGCAATCTACTATGCCGGTGATTGCAATGCCGGAAGCAAAACGATTGCGATTAATCTGCCAAATGACCCTGAGATACATCTTGCCGTGGGGAGTCGCAAGCTCCAGCTTAAAAATTCCATGAAAGCTAAGTTCGACAATATACTGATGCCTATAGCCGGAATGCTGATAGATGAAAGTCAGCGTAAACACATAACATTCGATGCCTTCTTCGAGAATACCACTTTCCACGAGGTGGCTCATGGACTGGGGGTGAAGAACACTATTAACGGGAAAGGAACGGTAAGGGAGGCGTTGAAGGAATATTATTCGGCTCTCGAGGAGGCCAAGGCCGATATCATGGGACTCTATCTTGTAACAAAACTATACGAGATGGGTGAAATAACAAGCGGAGAGGTGATGAATAACTATGTCACCTTCTTCGCAGGAATATTCCGTTCGAGCCGTTTTGGGGCAGCCAGCGCACACGGCAGGGCAAATATGCTCAGCATGAAGTATTTTGCAGACAATGGGGCTTTCGTTTACCAGGATAACGGGTATTACAGAGTAAATTTGGCAGAGATGAAGAGTGCTGTTGAATCATTGTTGAATAAGATCCTTGTAGTTCAGGGTGAAGGCGATTATGAAACGGCTAAAACATGGATAGAAAATGACGGAGTAATGACCGCGAATCTCAGCACGGCGCTTGACAACGTCAACGCTGCCGGAATACCTGTTGATATTGTCTTCAGGCAGGGGAAAGAGGTACTGGGACTCTAGTAATACCGGGCTTAAAGAGAGTTTCCTGAATAGCGGCAGGTTGACTTTCGTGAAATTTTTTTCAAAAATTCATAATTTCTTCATTTTCGGGTTTGCATCTTTAAACCCGTAAATCTGTAATTAACTTAAAAACCAATAGAATTATGAAGAAATTATTTTTTATTATCAGCGCGGTCGCTCTGACGCTTTTTTTTGCATCTTGTACAAAGGAGACAGGAACGGGCATTCTGAAGCTTTCACTTACCGATTCTCCTGTTGACGCCGAAAATGTTGCCGGAGTGTACATCACAATAAATGAGATACAGGTTCACAATCCGGCTGAAGGATGGGTGACGCTGGAAGGTTTTGAAGGCCCGCAGGAATTTGACCTGTTGGATCTTACCAGGGGCGAAACAAGCCTGCTTGGCAGCTTTGAACTCGAAGGCGGAAAATACACACAGATAAGATTCATGCTTGATGCCCCCGAATTCGGAGGGGGTAAACCTGTAAATCCGGGTTGCTATATTGAGTTTAAGGATGAGACTACAGAACCGCTGTTTGTTCCGAGTGGGGCACAATCCGGTTTTAAGGCAGTCGGGGCATTTAGTGTGCCCATCAATGGCACAGTTGAGATCACCGCCGACTTCGATGTTCGTAAATCAATAGTCGAAACGGGAGGAATGGCACATCGTTATATTCTAAAGCCGGTAATAAGGCTGGTGGTTGAGAATGAAGCCGGTAGTATCAGCGGTAATGTAATTAATATCCCTGAAGATAATGGCGTTGTGGTATATGCTTATGCCGATGGCGAATATGCCGAGGGTGAGGCTGCAGATCCGGAGGAGGAAGCCACAAGGTTCCCCAATGCTGTAAGCTCCGATATGGTGTGTGAACTTGGGAAATATCATATCGCCTTCCTTGCTGAAGGAACATACGACCTGGTGGTAACCTCTCTTGTAGATGATGAATTTGGCGAAGTACTTGGCATTATTGAGGATGTTGAGGTTGAAAGCAGGAAAATGACCACGCAGGATATAGATATTAATGAGCTTTAGTAATCACAACAGGCTCTTCATTTTGTTATGAATGATACCAGTAGAAAGGAACACATCCTGACCCGCAGGATGTGTTCTTTTTTATTAACCCAAATCCACCAGAGATTCCAGATGTGGTTTTTTGATTTATCATGCAATAGAGTTAAATTTGAATATCAGATTTTTAAGACAGATGATAATTTTTGGGATTTTTATTGGTTATATTAGAGATCAACATCTTAAATTGTTAAGATCATGAAAATCAAGATCTCATTCTTTGGATTATTACTGATTTTCGTTTTCTCTGCTTTCACTCCCTGTGAGCGGACAGATTATGGTAAGATTAATCCCGAAAGCCCTGGTATTTCATTCAAAGAGACACTTCATGATTTTGGTGAAATAATTACAGGAGCTGAAGCAATACATTATTTTGTGTTTACAAACACGGGCGAATCTCCGCTGGTTGTACTGAATGCACGGGCATCGTGCGGATGCATGGCTTCAGCCTGGCCTAAGGCACCTGTAGCTGCAGGGGCAAAAGATTCGCTAAGGGTAGAATACAATACAAAGATCAGAGGTTCGTTCAATAAATCGGTAACGGTGCAAACGAATGCAGAAAATCCCATGGTCGAACTGAAGATAAGGGGTAATGTTGTTAAGGCAAAGTAGGTCCGGTTTAGTGATGAAATCCGTTAAGACATGAAAAATCTCTTCATAAGAGTACTATTAATTTCACTCATTGCATTACCCTTTCAGCGATGTATAGGAGAGAAGGAGCCGGAAATCCCTGAACTGCTTGAAATAACTCTTACCTCTTTTGATGTTACAACTTTCGGTGGCTCTGACGGTTCGGTAACGATGGATGTGACGGGAGGAGTAACACCTTACAACTACCTGTGGTCAAACGGCGCAACAAACAAAGACCTTGAGGGACTGGTTGCAGGAGAATATTCCGTGATTGTAAAAGATGCCGTGGACTCAACGGCAATGGATACCATTGTCATTAGACAGCCCATACCTGGAAACATAGTGCTTGATGTACAGGGGAACATATATTCCACAGTAAAGATTGGCACCCAGACCTGGATGCAACAGAACCTCAGGGTGACTGTGGCTCCTGATGGGTCACCTGTTACGAGCTATGTTTATAATAACAACGAAGAACATGCTAAAACCTACGGAAGACTCTATACCTGGGATGCAGCAATGAACGGATCAACGGAGGAAGGAGCACGGGGTTTGTGTCCGGCCGGATGGCATATCCCGTCAGATGATGAATGGAAGGTTCTCGAGATGTACCTGGGAATGACACAGGCTGAAGCTGACCTTGTAAACGTTTGGCGGGGACAGGGCGTTGGAACAAAAATGGGCGAGGGAGGTGAGTCGGGTTATGAGGCTCTTTACTCAGGAAGGAGAGACAGTAACGGGTCCTACTATCTGATGGATCAGTGGGAATATATGTGGTCATCAACCGAGGCCGGCACGAGTGCATGGAGACGCTGCCTCAGTTCAACAGCTACCACCGTGGGGAGATATGATACGTTTACCAAGGCTTATGGATTTTCTGTGCGTTGTGTAAAAGATGAATAAGATGATGATGAGACAACTTGCCATAGCTTTACTGCTTCTTATCACACTGACCTCCTGCAGCAAAGAGGAGAACGGAGATAACGGAGACCCCAATCAGCCACTTGTATTTTCCTCCCTTACAGCTGAAAAGAGTACGATTTCCCCGGGGGAAACAACAAAGGTCACTGCATCGGCAACAGGATACATGATCGTGTTCAAATGGTCTGCCTCGGCCGGTGATATCCTCGGGAGCGGTAAGAGTGTCGTTTATGCAGCATCGCCATGCCATGCAGGTTCAAACAAGGTAACCTGTACCGTAACTGATGGTAATAATGTTTCTCAATCCAGGGAGGTATTCATTGTCGTTCAATAGACTGATAACAGCACTTTTCATTGTTTCCTGCCTCTATTACGGTAATACAGATGCACAATGTCTCTCTTCTGTAAATCCTGTAGGCGGATCAGCAAACCTTCTGGTACTTGAAAAAAATTCCCTCAGAGTGATCGGATTCTACCGTTTCAACTATGGCGACCGTTATATTGAGGGCAGCAGCCGGTCAGATTTCGATCTTATCAGAAATGCGAATTACAATTATGCAGGTACTATTTTAGGTTACGGGGTGGCAAACAAAGTTACTCTTGAGACTGAACTTGGCTACTTCATTAACAAGACCCAGAATTACAATACAGATCCACCTTACTCCCTTATAGGAAGTGGTTTCTCTACAGGAGTTATTTCAGTCAAATACAGCCTTTTTAAGGACGATGAAAAGAGGTTCTTCGTCTCCTCGGGCCTTGGTGCAAAAATTCCCTTTTCAACAAAACCCCTTTATCGCGACGGAGTAGAACTTCCCGTTGAAGTACAGCCAACCCTGGGAGCATTCGGGATGGTAGTTCAGGGATTCATCGTTAAGGAGCAACCGATTACAGGAACCAGGTATTTCCTGACCGGCCGGATGGAGGTAAATTCCCGGAACAGGCAGGAGTATAAGCTTGGCACATCGGTTTTCACATCTTTCTTTATTTCGAAACATCTTATGTTCCCATGGCTTAAGGGCGACTGGACTGCTATTCTGCAGTTGAGGAACGAAACCCGCGGAGTGGACAGAACAATGTCAGGAGTTAAGGAATCATCCGGAAGTACAATATTTTACCTGATCCCTCAGGTCAACCATTCCATAAAGGAGAGATGGAATGTTTCACTGATGGCCGATCTGCCTGTTTACCAGCACTTCAATGGCATACAGCTGGCAACCAGATATGGAATTACCCTTAATTTTACCAGGGAGTTCAGACTATAAGATCATTGCGTTTCCTGGCATTTTCCGCTGATAATATTTATCCTATACTAAAAAATCTGTTTGTTAGATGAACAATAGCACCTGTTTAAATGTATATTTAGCGTTAACGTTAAAATATACCGGAAATGAAAACAAAACTCTTCACAATTGCAATATTACTTTTTGTTTCTATGGTGCTAAATGGTCAGCGGGGTCTCTCTGTCGGCGACAGGGCTCCTGAATTCAAAGCAACGACCGATGACGGTTCAGTCTGGGATGTAAAACAATTTATTGGTAAAAATTACATTGTGGTATATTTTTACCCGGCTGCAATGACGGGCGGATGCACCGCTCAGGCATGTGCTTACCGTGACCGCAGGGACGATCTTCAGGCGGCAGGCGCCATTGTTGTTGGCGTGAGCGGGGATAATGTTGAAGGTTTGCGACTTTTCAGGCTGGCTGAGAACCTTAATTTTCCGCTTTTATCCGACGAGAAGGGTGATATCGCCAGGGCATTCGGTGTTCCGACAGGTGACGGCGGAGCCATCAAGCGTACTGTAGAAGGTGTTGAACATGAACTTTTAAGGGGTGTTACCACCAGAAGGTGGACTTTCATTATTGGCAAGGATGGCAACATCGTTTACAAGAACGATTCGGTCAACTCCCAGAAAGATACAGAAGAGGTACTCAGTTTTCTTGCCTCACAAAAATAGATTTTTTTAAAATAGTGCCTTTTACCACGGAGTTACCCGGAGTTATTCACTGAGTAACACTGCTTTTTCTCTTTATCATCACTCACTACTCATCACTCACTACTCATCGCTCACCACTCATCGCTCATCACTCATCGCTCACCACTCATCGCTCATCACTCATCGCTCACCACTCATAGTTCATCACTCATCACTCATAATCCATTTCTCAGTAAAACTGGTATGTGCAATGTTCTTCACTGATGGCTCACCTTCGGGTCCGGGTACCTGGTTGGTGTAGGAGACATGAAGTAATCCGCCGGAACCCTCTGTTATAGCAGGATAATGAGCCCGGGTCTCACTGCCCGGAACGCCATCGACAATAAACCTGCGGTAAGGCCATGTTTGCCCATCGTCCTGAGACAGCCATACGGACAGGCGGTGTCTCCCCTGTTCAGTGTCGTTATGAACCAGCACCCAGTTGCCGCTTTTTGTTACGATGATATCAGCCGCGCTGCCGGGGTTTGGTATATCGGTGTCCTCAACAGTGCTCCATGTAATTCCGCTGTCATTTGAGATGCTTTTCATCAGGCGCTTGGGCGGAGGACCGTTATCGCGCATGAAGGCGGCAATTGATCCGTCATTCCTGAGAGCAAGAGCAGGCTGGACGGGTCCGGCACCAACAAGAGGTTCGCTGAAGCTCCATGTTTCATCCTCTTCATTGAAGATCGCAATAAGGGAGAAGTCAAAACCATCGGAGTAGAGTGGCAGCAGCATCTTTCCGCCGGTGAAAAGCGGTTTGTTCCTTGTCTGCCAGCCAATCCTTCGCATGAGGGGATAACCAACCCTGGTCCTGATACTCTCCCCATTCTCGTCAATATCGATACCGTTGGCTATCAGGCTTGTTCCTTTTGCTATATCAAAATAGCCCCGGATGGCTTCGTCCCACATTTCCTGTTTAATCGGGCCGGAATCATCGGGTCTGATGCTCTTTGAGGAGAGAAGGTATTCATAATACTCATCATATTTTCTCTTAAGGGTAAGCACGAAGGGATCGTTCTTCCCTATCCCGTCGGGCACGCTACCGTCGGGTTTGACATGTATCATTTCCTGCCATTTCCATTCGGGAGGACCGGTTTTTTGCATATAGTTTTCACTGATCCGGTATTTAAGTAACGATGATTCCCACTGATACGCCATAACGGTGTACCAGACAAGCCAGAGGCGTGATTTCCTGTCGATGAACACAACAGGATTGATATCGGGGAAGCCGGGAACGTCAGCCATAATGAACGGCTCGCACCAATCACCGGTTTTGTGATTGCGGCGCGATCCCATGATAACAACATCATCGGCGGTCCTTTCTCCACTGCCATGGAACCATACAACCAGAATATCTCCGTTCGGCAGTTCAACCAGGGATGAACCATGGCAATGCCGTGACTGGAAGGGGAAAATATGTTCGGTTATGAGGGTGTCATTTTCTCGTTGATCATCAGATTTGCTTCTTGTGGAGCATGATGTAATAAGAAAAAGAGTTATGGACAGGGCGGCAAGTATGTGATGTTTCATTTCAGTAATTTTGAATAAATATAAACAAAAGAGCAGAATTTCTATCTTTGAAAGAAAAGACATGAATAAGACAAGGCAAATACTTTCAATAGTAATTTTTATCCTGTCGGTTCCCCTGATCATTGCTCAGGATCCGAGTCTTCCTGATGGTGTGGCAGTAAGAAAGATATGGAGCAACGACGGTCACAATGCCTTTACATCCCTTATATGGTTCAGGGGTTCATTCTACTGTGCTTTCCGCGAGGGAGAGAATCACGTATACGGCAGGGATGGTGTGGCCCGTATCATTTCGTCGAAAGATGGAATGAAGTGGGAACCTGTTGCTATTATTAAAAAGGAGGGTTACGACCTCAGGGATCCCAAATTATCGGTAACACCCGATGGCAGGATTATGGTGATAACAGGCGGATCTGTTTACAGGGAAAAAGAACTGTTAAGCCAGCTGACACATGTTTCATTTTCAGACAGGTCTGGCAGGAATTTCTCTGATCCGGTTCCTGTTGTCATCCCTGATGAGATAAGAACTGACCGCGACTGGCTGTGGCGGGTCACCTGGCACAGGCGAACAGGATACGGGGTTGTTTACCAGAGCAGGGAGGAACGAACAATCTCGCTGGTAAAGACAGATGACGGGATAAACTATGAACTTGTCACAAAGCTTGAGGTGGATGGAAGTCCCAATGAATCGACGGTGAGGGTGATGCCGGATAAAGAAATGATTATTGTTGTGAGGCGTGAAGAAGGAAACAGGGAGGGGATGTGGGGGAGAAGCAAGGCTCCCTATGCCGGGTGGGAGTGGAGAAGCCTCGGGATGAGGCTGGGAGGACCCGATTTCATTGCACTGAAGGGTGATCGTCTTGTTCTGGGGACAAGAGTTTATGGCGAAAAGGGTAACGTTACTGCACTCTATGCAGGAGACAGGTCCGGAAATTTCCGTAAAGTGCTAACATTGTCTTCAGGGGGAGATAACAGTTATCCGGGATTTGTTTATCGAAAGAATAAGTTATACGTTTCCTACTATTCATCTCATGAAGGGAAAACATCGATATATTTTGCAGAGATTCCCGCAGGCCTGTTCTGATTCCCGGGTGCAGGTAACCGAATTAGTTTAAAACTTCCTCTTTCTCAATAAATACAAGCGATTCTTTGATCACTTCACCGTCGTCGCCGATTGCATATATCTTTATGCCGATATTAGGTATTGAACCCTGCTCAATTGAGGATATCGGAAGAAAGGCATCCTTAATATCTTCAAATTCATTTATTTCGTCATAATCCTCCACAGGCAGGTAAAGATGTATTATCAAAGTGAAGTCTGGGTCCTTAATCAATAAAAGGGCTTTGATTATTTTGGTCAGCCATATTGAGGAGGTCGTATTGTAATATTCGAGGTTGAGCCTCAGATTGGTAATTGGCCTTGGATTGTTGACATATTCTGTCATCCAGTTCATCACGGGCTCATAGACCTTGGCTGCATTTTCAGGGATCGATTTTCCGTCGAAAATCAAATTCCCTGTTACTGTACTAAGATCTATCTCAGGCGTTTTTTGTGTCCTTTCGATAAATAATTCCTCAAGCATTGTATTCCCCTTTTGGCAATCGGATGATCACCGGTTAATTCCATATTCAAATGTATATTTAATTATCATAATAGCAGCTGCAATTTATCAAATATAGAGATGCTCCTGTCAAATATATAGGCCGTTGGTGTAAAAATGCCACTTATTTGATCGGATGGGCAGTTAATAAGAGCCTTTGCCTGCTCAGAACTCTGATACTCCGTGCCGGTAATCATTCAATAAACTTGTTCAGAAGCGTATTATTACTATTATGGATGAAAATAATGTCATCTTCTGTTTTTTCTTCACTATTATCAGCCGGAATCAATTTTTTATTTTCCAGAATATAACCCTTAAAACCTCTTTCCAGAAGATAATTCAGTAGAAACACCCTCTTTTCATTTTTTGTTTCAATCAGCATGGTTGGCTTATGCTTCTCCAGAATAGCCTCCATCTCCGGTATGATTACCGTTTCATAACCCTCAACGTCGCATTTGATAAAATCCAGCTTCTCCAGATTCTTGAAAAGCTCACTTCCCTTATTCATTTCTGCAGAAAACTCATTCAGCGCCGTATCATCTTTTTCAAGCACAAAATGGGATCCCGTTGCAATTATCCCTTTTTCCGCTATTGTATTATTCCCCATACGGATATTTTTGTTTTCGCTTCCAAGGGCATAAGGAAGCACTTTAATATTCCGGCGTTTACCAATATTGTTTTTAAGGACATCCCTTACCTGCCGAACCGGTTCCACGGCATACACAAATCCGCCGGGTCCGACCCACCTGGCAAACGGAATGGTATAATAACCAAGGTTAGCTCCGATATCAATGACAATATTATTTTCACGGATAAGGTTTTTAAGGAAATAGTGATATTTATATCGAGGATTGTTCCGGAGAAATCCGAGATTATAAAGAATGAAATATATTCTGCTGACTATTCTCAGGTACATCGTAAATGAAAACGTCTTAAATATCAGTTTTTTAATTATTATTTCCGGATTTGTCATAAGCTGGATGTAACTTTAAAGTAATGCCCGTAATCCGGGTAATTATACACGGAACAGAGCTGATACCTTTAGCATAAATGCTTTTCATATCTTTTTTGAATTTGTTTCCCGGAAGAATGTTTGTGAGGTAAATTTAACTTATTTTTTAACACCAAAGGGCATCAAAATTGCGAACAATATTGTTTGAATTTTGTTATATTTTTTGGCTTAAAAGTATTTAAACATGTGGTTAGCCGGGAGCAAATGTTAAAAAGTTGACACATGTTTTGTGATTGATTAACTTGCATGATGGATTAAAAAGGAGGATAGAGATGAAAAACAAACTGACATTAATGGTGTTGTTATTTCTGGCAGCAGCGGGTATTCTGGCGGGTCAGGGGAGTGGCAGGAACGTAACCCTGACCGGATATGTTGTCGATGAAAATTATTAGCCTGTTCCTGGTGTTGTAATCATGACCAATGACACAGAGAAGCAGGTTGTAACCACCCGTGAAGGATTCTACAGACTGAGAGTCAAAGCTTCGGAACAGACCATGCTGAGCGCGGTTTACTTCACTCCTGACGGGGAGCCGCTCACAGTTGAAAAGCCCTATGGGGGAAATTCGAGAATCAATTTTACTCTTCCGGTTTCAGTACACGATCTTCAGGCATATAAGGATTTCATGAATACCAGACAGGAGAAGGTCGATATAGGCTATTCGTCCATAAATAAGAAGGACCTGACGGGAAGTGTAAGCAGTCTGGACAACAGGAATTCGAGGTATGATGTTTACACATCAATTTATGATATGTTATCTGAAGTACCGGGAGTTGTTGTAAGGGGAAGTGATATACAGATACATGGACTTTCGTCCAGGAATATGAGCACCCAGCCGCTTTTTATTGTGGATGGTAATTATGTTAACTCCATTAGCCATATAAGTCCGATTACTGTTAAATCGCTGGAAGTCCTGAAGGGCCCGTCAGCGTCCATTTACGGGGTCAGGGGTGCAAACGGAGTGATTATAATCAGTACTATACGAAATCCGTAACTGTTTGGGTGAGTCGCTTGTTTTACCGTTTGTGTTCTGGATGAAAAAACTATGTCAAACGTTGAAGCAAATAAGGAGTTGTCGCCGGAACAACGTGAAGAATTACTCAGAGCATTGAAGGTCCGTTTTGAGAAAAACATGAACCGGCATAAAGGTCATGACTGGGAAAAAGTACAGGCAAGACTGGAAGCTAATCATGAAAAACTATGGTCACTCAATGAGATGGAAAGAACCGGTGGTGAGCCGGATGTAACGGGTCACGATAAAAAAACGGGTGAATACATATTTTATGATTGTTCACCGGAAAGTCCAAAAGGTCGCAGGAATGTTTGTTATGACCGTGAAGCGCTGGAGTCAAGGAAAGAGTTTCAACCAAAAGAGACCGCTATTGACATGGCATCCGCTATGGGCATTGAGATTTTAACAGAAGAAGAATACCGGGAGTTGCAGAGACTTGGGAATTTCGATACTAAAACATCGAGCTGGTTGAAAACACCTTCCTCAATCAGGAAACTCGGCGGCGCCATCTTTGCGGATTATCGCTATGGCAATGTCTTCGTTTATCACAACAGTGCACCCTCTTTCTATGGTTCCAGGGCATTCCGTGGCTGTCTGAGGATCTGAAAACGGTTTATATACATCAGGAATGTTAAGGGGCGTTGCATGCAACGCCCCTGTCAATCCCAATTCCTGGTGCAAGATCTTATTTGATCTCTACAACAGCATACCTTGATATCTTCCAGAACTCATCAGGATCTTTTATCTCGATGCCGGCGATCATATTCTCGCCTTCGGCTATGATCTCATAAGATCCTGAGGGATGACTGGTTATAAGCTTTGCATCTTTTGAATTCACTG